>Ga0307302_10000265_pt1 | contig 23422 bp, 18 predicted proteins | sample ER_DNA_183_FD_194490 | JGI IMG/M metagenome (GOLD analysis project Ga0307302, IMG submission 194490) | Bulk soil microbial communities from the East River watershed near Crested Butte, Colorado, United States - ER_DNA_183 | ecosystem: Environmental > Terrestrial > Soil > Floodplain | place...
ATGGTGGTCTCGGCCGCCATCACGGTCGCCGTGCTCGTGGTGGTCTTCGTCGGCATCTTCCCCAAGGTCGCCGACTACTCCGACGTATGGTCGTCGATCCAGCAGATGCCCACCGCCTACCTGGTCGCCCTGGCCGTGGCCACGGTGGCCAACATCGCGGTGTACGTGTGGCCCCTGCAGGCGGCCCTGCCGGGGCTGAGCTACGGCCCCGGGTTCGTCGTCCGCCAGACGTCGTTCGCCATCAGCAACGCCGTCCCGGCCGGCGGCGCCGTCGGGCTGGGCGTGCAGTACGGCATGCTCGACTCCTACGGGTTCGGCGCGGCAGCGGCCGCCGGCGCCATCGCCATCGTGAGCATCTTCAACGTCTTCGCCACCCTCGTCATGCCGGTCCTCGGCGTCCTGGCGCTGCTGGCCAGCGGGGTGGTCAAGGGGACCTACCTGCTGACGGCGGCCGTCGGGGTCCTGGCCGTCGTGGTCGCCGTCATCGCCGGCACGATGGTGCTGCGCAGCGAGCAGGGGGCCCGCACGGTCGGGCGCTGGGCGGAGCGGCTCGTCAACCCGCTCACCCGGCGCCTGGCCCACGGCCGGTCCATCGACCTCACCGGCAGGATCCTCGACTTCCGGTCCAGCGTGGTCGGGGTCATGCAGGCCCGCTGGGTGCAGGTGACCGTGTCGAGCCTGCTGCTGCAGCTCACCTCCTGGGCGATCCTGGTCCTGGCCCTGCGCGGGCTGGAGGCCGGGGCCGGCGGGGTCACGGTGACCTGGACCGAGGCGCTGGCCGCGTTCTCGTTCGCGCGGATCGCCTCGTTCATCCCCGTCACCCCCGGGGGCCTCGGGACCGTGGACGCCGCCCTCACGGCCCTGCTCACCGGCTACGGCGCGACCAGCAGCCAGGCCCTGGCCGCCGACCTGGTCTGGCGTGCCGCCACCTACGTCCCCCAGGTGGTCCTGGGCGCCCTGACCTTCCTCTGGTGGCGGGTCACGGCCACCCGCCGTCGCCGGCGTGGTCAACTCACCCGCATGGGATGATGCCCGGCGGCGGGGTGGTGCCTATGGTTGGTGGGCACCCGACCCGGATGCACCTGGGCGGCGATTCGAGGACCCGATGACCGAGGGAGAGAGCCCCAGCGTTCCCGCGCAGGCCGCGGGCAGCCAGCGGCTGGCCATCCTGCTCGCGATGGCGATGTTCGTGCTGGTCGTCGACACGTCGCTGATGAACGTGTCGATCTCCGCGGTGGTCCGGGACCTGGACACGACCGTGAGCGGGGTCCAGTCGGCGATCGCGCTGGAGGCGCTGGTCTCGGCCGCGTTCATCCTGATCGGCAGCAAGGTCGGCGACCTCATCGGGCGAAAGCGGGCCTACGTGCTGGGCCTGCTCGGCTACGCCGTCGGCGCCCTGGCGATGACCCTGGCCCAGGGCCTGACCGCGATCATCATCTTCTGGGCGGTGGTGGGCGGGATCGGCGCGTCGCTGCTGCTGCCCGCAATGCAGTCCCTCATCCACGGCAACTTCGAGGGCGCGGCCCAGGTGAAGGCCTACGCGCTGGTCGGGGCGGCGGCGGCGATCGCCGCCGCGGTCGGCCCGCTGCTCGGCGGGTTCATCACCACCTACCTGTCGTGGCGGGTGGGGTTCCTGCTCGAGATCCTGATCATCGCGATCGTCCTGTCCGGCATCAAGCTCGTCCGCGACGCGCCCTACACCGGGCCTCGGGAGGTCGACCTGGTCGGCGCGGTCCTCTCCGTCCTGGGGATGGGCGGCATCGTGCTGGGCATCCTGGTCTGGCAGGAAGGGGGCGAGTCCGTCGCCGCCCTCCTGGCGGTCGGTGCGATCGCCATGGCGGCGCTGGTCTTCTGGCTCACGCGGCGCAAGCGGCAGGGAAAGCCGACGCTGCTCGACCCAGACCTGTTCAAGTCCAAGCACTTCCGGCTCGGGATCACCCAGCAGACGCTCCAGCAGATCGCCCTGGGCGGCACGATGATCGCCCTGCCGATCTACCTGCAGATGGTGCTCGAGTACAACGCCCTGCTGTCCGGCCTCTCCATCGCCCCCCTCTCGCTCAGCATGTTCGGCATGGCACTGCTGGCGGGGAGAAGGGCGGGAACGCGACGCCCGAGCAGCATCATCCGGTTGGGGTTCGCGCTGCTCACGGTAGGGATGCTGCTGCTGCTCCCGATCGTGCCCCGCGCCGACTCCGGCTGGTGGCTGCTGGTGCCGCTGCTGATCGCGGGATCGGGGCTGGGGCTGCTGGTGTCCCAGCTCAACAACTACACGCTGGCCCCCATCTCGGAGGAGCGGGTCAGCGAGGCCGCCGGCGTGAACTCGGCCGGGGGGTCGTTCGGGCTGTCGTTCGGGCTGGCCTTCGCGGGCGCCATCATGCTGGCGACCCTCTCCGTCACCTTCACCGACATGGCGGAGCACAGCACCGTGCTGCCCCCGGCCGAGCAGCAGCAGGTCGCCCAGGCGCTCGAGGACGACGCGGAGCTGATGAGCAACACCCAGCTCGAAGAGCAGCTCAAGGGCCAACCCGAGCAGATCCAGGACGAGATCATCCGCATCAACACCGATGCCAGACCGCTCGCCCTTCAGGTCGCGCTGCTGGTGCCGATCCTGGCCAGCCTCGTCGGGCTGGCCAACTCGTTCCGCATGGTGCGCCTGCCCGACGTCAAGCCGTCGGGCTCGGTGGAGGGGATGGCCCTGGGCTGACCCCTGGGTCACCCGGGCCCTGGGCCCGTGGGCGCCGACCGGTCGTCCTCCCAGTCGGTCCAGTCGACCCCCGTCGCATCCACATAGGCGCCCACCGCGGCCCCGACCGTCGGGTAGAAGTGGTCGTCCCCGAACCGCTCGAAGAGCGCATAGCGCTTCAGCCTGTCCTTCACCGGGTCCTTCATCTCGGCGAAGCGCAGGTCGATGCCCCCGGCGGCGAGCTCCCCGTCGAGGTCCTTCAGGACGTCGGCGGCGCTGGTGTCGAGGTCGGTGATGGGTTCGGCGGCCACCACCACCCAGCGCACCGGCGTGGGCGACGACGCGATGGCCTGCCGGACCTCGTCGGCGAACTCCTCGGCGTTGGCGAAGAACAGCGGTGCGTCCCATCGGAAGAGCACCAGGCCGGGGACGCGCCTGGCGTCTGGGTAGCGGGTGACGTCGTGGTAGCCCTTGACGTCGTCGGCGCGGCCCAGCACGGCGTAGTGGGGACGCCAGGCGCGCCTGATGAAGTCCAGCAGCGAGAGGGCGACGGCGATGAAGATGCCCTCGATCACCCCGAGGACCGCGACGCCCAGGAAGCAGGCGATCGACAGGGCGAACTCCGTCCTGTGGACGCGGTACAGCTTGCGCACGCCCGCCGCCTCGATCAGCCCCATCGCCGCGGTGATCACCACGGCCGCCAGCGCCGAATCGGGCAGGTTCCGCACGACGTTCGGGAACAGCAGCAGCATCAGGGCGATGGCCAGGGCCCCGACCAGCCCGGTCGCCTGCGACTTGGCGCCGGCGGCCTCGGCGACCGGGGTCCGTGAGGAGCTGCTGCTCACCGAGAACCCCTGGAAGAAGCCGGCGGCGACATTCGCCGCGCCCAGCGCGACCAGCTCCTGGTTGGGGTCGACCCGGTAGCCGCCTCGGATCGCGAAGGTCCGCGAGAGCACGCTGGTGTCGGCGAACGAGACCAGGGCGATCCCGACGGCGCCGGCCACCAGGGCCTGGAGGTGGTCGAACGAGACGCTGGGGATCTCGAACGACGGGAGCCCCTTGGGGAGCGGTCCCACCACCGAGAGGTCGTACCGCTCGGCAAGGCCGAACACGCCCACCGCGACCGTCGCCCCGACCACCGCGACGAGCACGCCCGGGATCTGCGGCCGCCACCGCTTGAACCCCAGGATCACCAGCAGGCAGGCGACACCGATGACGAGGGCCACGGTGTTCGTCTCCCCGTCGGCGACCCCGCGGACGAAGGCCCGCGCCTCGGCGATCACGCCTTCGGCGTCGACGGAGAAGCCGAAGAGCTTCGGCAGCTGGCTCAACAGCACGGTCAGCGCGATCCCGTTCATGTAGCCGTAGCGGACGGGCTTGGACAGCAGCTCGGCGATGAACCCGAAGCGGGCGAGCCCGGCGAGCACGCACAGCGCACCCGAGAAGATGGCGAGCATGCCCGCCAGGGCGACGGCCTCCCCCTCGTTGCCGGCGGCCAAGGGCAGGATCGCGGCCGCGATCAGCGGGGCCAGGGAGGAGTCAGGGCCGAGGACGAGGATCCTGCTCGGACCGACGAGGGCGTAGACCAGCAGCGGGACCATCGTCGCGTAGAGCCCGTAGATGGCCGGCAGCCCCGAGGCCTCGGCATACCCCATGCCGGCCGGCACCAGCAGCGCGGTGAGGACGATCCCGGCCACCACGTCGCGGGGCAGCCAGGACCGGTGGTAGCTGCGAAGGGTCTGGAGGCCGGGCAGCCACCGCCCGGCCTCCCTCGATGCCTCCATGTCCCCCTACTGGCTGGTGCTGCCCTCGCCGTGCAGCTCCTCCTGGAGCTGCTGCTGCGCCTCGTTCGACAGCGAGCTCTTGAGGACGGTGCCGCCGTACTTGGACATCGCTTCGACGGCCTTGTCCGGGGTCACCTTCTCGATGACCATGAACAGGGCCGAGGTGCCGGGCTTGAGCATATCCCGGACCTGGTCCTGGAACTGCTTGTCGACCGCGCTCTTGGTGACCTTGCCCATCAGCGCGCCCATCCCGGCGCCGACGGCCATCCCGAGGAACGGGACGAAGAACAGCATGCCGAACAGCATGCCCCAGAACATCCCCCAGGTCGCCCCGGCCCCCACCGCGTGGTGGTTGGTGACGACCCGGATCTTGCCCTCCTTGTTCCGGATGATCGCGGCCACCGCGTCGGCCTGGATGACCAGCTCCTTCTGCAGCCGCTCGGCCTCGTCCATCGCCGACAGCGCCGTCGTCTCGTCCGGATACCCGATCGCGATCAGGTCCGCCATCGCTACCTCCTGTTCTGGTCGTCCGCTCCTGCACCACGGATGGAACCGGGTTCCGGGACAGGCGGCATCATGCCTTCGGGATGATTTCATCCACCGCCTTGGGTTGCCAGGCCGGGCTGCTGGGCCGGTCGCCGCTGGGCCCAGCGGGCTCCGCGGGTGCGTCGGGTGCGCAGGGGCACGCCGGCACGGAAGCGGTCCTCGTCGGCGCGGTGCGCCGGCGGGGTGGGGGCGGCGTCGACGTCCTTGGCCTTGATCCGTTGGGCGCGCTCCAGCTCCAGGGACCGCAGGGTCTGGTCGATGCGGTCGAGCTGCTCCTCGGTGGCGGCGGGCAGCCGGTAGGCGTCGTGCACGAAGCGGACCATGTCGGCGCGGTAGTCGTGGCCGAAGGAGCCGAACTTGCCCGGCACCGACACCATCGCGTTGGCCGCGTCCATGGCCGTCTGGATGAAGGTGACCAGCGGCCGCCAGCGCATGGACTCGGGGACGCCGCGGCCCCGCCGCCCGTCAGCCAGCCACCAGGGCCGCCGGATCAGCAGCTCGGGGCCGAGCACGGCGATCGGGTCGTTGTCGTGGGAGAGGATGACCGCCCGCAGCCGTGCCCGCCGCTCGTCGTCCAGCTCCTGGAGCTGCTCGTACCGGTCGAAGACCTCGACGGTGCCATCGGGCACCAGGGTGCTGCTGCCGCGGGTCATGCCGCTGCGGGACCACTTGGCCAGCCACGGCAGCCCGACCCACAGCGCCCGGTCGATGCCGTAGTGGTCGAAGCCCTGGACGCCCTGGAACATCACGACGTCCGAGCTGGTCCAGGCGCCAAGGCTCTCGCCGAAGACCAGCACCCGGGGCCGCCGCTCGGGCGGGCGTTCGGCCAGCCGCTGCCTGACCCCCCACAGCAGCAGGCGGAACTGGCCCTGGCCCAGGGCCACCTTCTGCACCGACAGGAACGACGGGTAGCGGCCGTACTGGATGCAGCAGGTGGCGATGTCGCCGCGGGTGAGGAGCTCGGCGGTCTCGATCAGGGTGTGGTCGACCCAGCCGGTGCCGGTGGGGGAGACCAGCAACAGGTGCGACCGGTCGAACGCGCCGGTGCGGTCGAGCTCGGCCAGGGCCAGCTCCGCCCGCCCCGTCTGGTAGATCGGCTCGCTGTTGAACCCCACGTAGGCGCGGATCGGGTGGGCGACCGCCTCCTCGCCCATCACCTCGTTGATCAGCGCGGGCGTCACCACGTCGGTGACATAGCGGCGTCCCTGCTGGCCGAGGTCGGCGAACGGCAGCAGGCTGTCGCCGCCCCCGGACACCAGGTGGGTGCCCGGCGGGGTGGAGTACCCGGGTTCGACCTTCTCGTTGGCCCGTCCGACGTAGGCGACACCGGCGTTGTAGAGGGCGGTCGCCCCCGCCGCCCAGACGCCGGCGTTGACCGCCCGGGCCAGCAGCCGCTTGGACGCGCCGGGCCCGAAGTAGGACTCCATCGCCCCCCGGGACCACACGAAGCCCCTGGTCAGCCCCGTGCCCACCGCCGTGACGGCATAGGAGGTGGCCACGGTGACCGGCAGCGTGGTCGTCTGCGGCAGCGGCCAGCGCCCCACGGCGGCCTCGCTGGTCCGCAGCCGCCGAGCCCCCCACCCGAGCAGCCCCCCGGCGAGCGCCGTGCTGACCGCCAGCGGCCGGATCGCCCGCTGGGCCGGGTAGCGTTCCTGCACCGCCCGGCCCAGGTCGTGGATGGCCCCACCGGCGGCGCCGGCCCGCAGCAGCCGGCCGGCCGACCGCACCGAGGCCATCCACAACCGCTCGCCGTCCCGCTCCGGCAGCGCCGCCAGCGCCGTGCCTCCGGCGCCGATCAGCGCCCGCGTCACCAGCTGCCTCGCCAGCGGCGCCTCGGCCGGCACCGCCAGCCTGGTCAACCGCTCGGCGGCGCCGGCGGTGGCCCGCGCCCCCAGCACGCTCAGGCCCATCGACACGCCCTGGAGCCGGGAGGTCCGCGGCATCAGCGACGGGCCCAACGCGTCCAGGGCGGCGAAGGTCTCCAGCGGCGCCGCCGGGGAGGCGATCACCGGGTTGAGCCACCCGGCCAGCCGCCGCGCCCGCTCCGACCAGGTCGCCTCGCCGAGGAAGTCGCTCAAGCCTCTTACTCCTCTCCCACCGATGCCCGGTCGCGTCGCCGGATGAAGAGTTTTATCACCTCCTCGACGACGACGAGGCTGGCGGCGATCCCGATGCAGATGGACCACTGGGCGAAGCTCAGCTCGGTGGTCTCGAAGATGCGCTGGAGGAAGCCGATGGTGGTGACCACGATGATGGCCAGCACCACGATCCCGTAGCGGCGCAGCTGGGTCGGTCCGGGCAGGGCCGCCCGGCTGAAGATGGTGTCGTGCTGGTCGCGGGCCACCAGCCCGGCCGCCACATGGAACAGCGACAGGGTGGTCAGCAGCATGGTGGCCGCGACCACGGGGTCATCATATTGGGTGTCGCCGATCTGGTAGGCGACCAGGGTGCCCACCGTCATCACCAGCCCCTGGACGCACAGCCGAACCCAGTTCGCCCGCGAGAGCACGGGGGCGCCGACAGGACGAGGGGGACGGCCCATCAGCCCCTGGCTGGGCTGGTCGAAGCCGAGCGCGACCGCGATGGGGACGTCCACGACGAAGTTGATCCACAGGATCTGCAGCGGGTTCAGGGGAACCCCGCCGGCGATGGCGAAGATCCCGGATCCGATGAAGATGGCGATGTAGGCCACCAGGCACGACATCTGGAAGCGCAGGTACTTGAGCAGGTTGTCGTACAGGGCCCGGCCGTAGTCGACGGCATTGACGATGGTGGCGAAGTTGTCGTCGGTCAGGATCATCACCGCGGCCTGTTTGGAGACCTCGGTGCCGGTGATGCCCATGGCCACGCCGATGTCGGCGGCCTTGAGGGCGGGCGCGTCGTTGACCCCGTCCCCGGTCATGGCGACCACGTTGCCGCTCCGCTTGAGCAGCCGGACCATGCGCAGCTTGTCCTCGGGGGCCACCCGGGCCACCACCCCGATGTCGGGCAGCTGGCCGAGCAGCTCGTCGTCGCCCATGGCCGCGAACTCGGCCCCGGTAATGGCGCGACCCTCGATGCCGAGCTCGGCGGCGATGGCGCCGGCGGTGGTGGCGTGGTCGCCGGTGATCATCCGCACCCGGATGCCGGCGTCCCGGCACTCGGCGATGGCCGCCTTGGCCTCGGCGCGGGGTGGGTCGACGATCCCGGCCATGGCCAGCAGGGTGAGGTCCTGCACCAGGCCGAGCAGGTCCCCGGCGGGGTCGAAGGTGGCCGGGTCCAGGTCGCGCTGGGCCACCACCATCACCCGCTCACCCGAGGCGGCCATGCGGTCGTTGGCCTCCAGGGCCAGGGAGCGGTTCTGGTCGGTGATCGCCACCAGCGTCCCGTCGGGGCCCCGGTAGGAGCCGCCACGGTCGATCAGCACGTCCGGGGCGCCCTTGACATAGCAGCGCACCACCGGCTGGCCGTCCGCCCCGGTCATGTTGTGGAAGGTGGCCATGAACTTGTAGTCGGAGTCGAAGGGGACCTCGGCGATCCGGGGATAGCTGCTCCGGGTCTCGGCGATGTCCAGGCTGCCCTTGGCCCCCAGCACGATCAGGGCGCCCTCGGTCGGGTCGCCGATCAGGCCCTCGTCGTCCAGGACCGCGTCGGCGCACAGGATCATCGGCAGCAGGTACGGGTCCAGGTCGATGTTCAAGCCGCCGACGTGCTTGATCTCGCCGTCGGTCGAGTAGCCCTCGCCCGAGACGGTGAACCGGTGCTGCCCGGGGATGGCCAGCTCCCGGGCGGTCATCTTGTTCAGCGTCAGGGTGCCGGTCTTGTCCGAGCAGATCACCGAGGTCGACCCCAGGGTCTCCACTGCTGGAAGCCGTTTGACGATGGCGTTGCGGCGGGCCAGCTCGCGGGTGCCGATCGACAGCAGCGCGGTCACCACCGCCGGCAGCCCGGTCGGGATCGCCGCCACCGCCAGCGCCACCCCGGTGATGAACAGGGTGTCGAACGACTGGCCCCGGATCAGCCCCAGGATGACCACCAGCACCAGCGCGATCCCGGCGATGGTGGCGATGATCTTGGACAGCCCGTCCAGCTGCTTCTGCAGCGGCGTCTTGTCGGTCTCGGTGGTGGCCAGCAGGTCGGCGATGTGGCCGATCTCGGTCCCCATGCCGGTGGCGGTGACCACCATCTCGCCCCGCCCGCGGGTCACCGAGGTGTTCATGTAGGCCATGCCGATGCGGTCGCCGAGCGCCACCTCGTCGCCGGGGACCGGGTCGGTGCCCTTGGCCACCGGCAGGCTCTCCCCGGTGAGGGCGGCCTCCTCGATCTCCAGGGTCGCGGCCACGCAGATCCGGCCGTCGGCCGGGACCCGGTTGCCCGCCTCCATCAGCACCACGTCGCCCGGCACCAGTTCGGTGGCGTCGATCTCCAGCGCCTGGCCGTCCCGGCGGACCCGGGCCACCGTCTTCATCATCTGGGCCAGCGCCTTGACGCTCTCCTCGGCCTTGGCCTCCTGGCGCAGCCCGATCACCGCGTTGAACACCGTCAGCCCGGCCAGCACCACCGAGGTCCCGACATCGCCGGTGACCAGCAGACTGATCAGGGCCGCGGCCAGCAGGATGATCTGCATGAAGTCCCGGTACTGGCGCAGGAACGCCTGGAAGCCGGACTCCTTCTTGGCCCCGGTCAGCCGGTTGGGGCCATGCTGCTGGAGCCGGCGGCGCGCCTCCTCGGCGCTCAGCCCACGCTCGGGCTCCACCCCCAGCTCGGCCGCGACCGCCGACGCCTCGGACCCATACCAGCCCGAGCGGGCGTCCACCTCGCCTTTCGACTCCTGGCCCACCGCCACGGTCTTCCCTCCGGCCGACAGGGACGGCCACGTGGTAACGCGCCGTCGGGACCACTCCGCCGGTCCGATGGTCGCCTGGGCAACCTCGGCGTGCCTCATCTGTTCCAGGTGAGGTTCCGGGGCGCCGGCGCGTCGGGGAACCTCACCCGATGGGGATGGTGACGGCGACACCCGCCCGGGATGAAGGTGGTGTCCTGGGGGCCCGTGGGCGCGGGCGAGTGGAAGCGGAGGGAGTGCTGCTCATGGGTGAGGTGCGGTATGCCGTGTGGGTGAAGGGCCGCCGCCACGACGCGGCGGCGGTCGCATCGCAGGAGGGGTTGGAGGTCGCCGTCGACCCGGTACGGACCGTGCTGCGCGGCCGGCTGCCCGACCAGGCGGCGCTGCTCGGGATCCTGGCCAGGGCCCGGCTCTGCGGCCTGGAGGTGCTCGAGGTCAGGCGGCTGCCGCACGCGGGCGGCGGGTAGCGGGGGGCGGCGCCACGGTCACAGGGGAGGCTGGGGGCTTGCCTCCGGTTGGCCAGGCTCTCCGGGGAGACGGCGGAGCTCGACGACCTCCAGACCGAGCGACTGGAGCTTGGCCAGGAGCTCGTGGAGCGCCTCCTGGCCGCGGATCGGCCCGTACAGGATCGTCTCGACGGGTTCGGTGGTGGCTGTCAGCTCCTCGAACTCGAGCAGCACCGAGTCGCCGATGCGGCCCTTGATCCGGATCTCATAGTTCGCCGCCACGCGCGCCCTCGCTTTCCTCCGGACAGCGGGCTGATGTCTCCCCCCACGATCCCGGTTGCCGCCGACGCGGTCATCACCCGGACCGTGTGAGATTGCCCCGTTGTCTCAGAGGAGCTGGAGCTCGCGGGCGCTCCGCACCGCCTGCCGCCGCCCGCTGACGCCGAGCTTCCGGAAGACGCTGTAGACGTGGCTCTTGATCGTGTTGGGGGAGACGTACAGGTCCGTGGCGATCTCCTCGTACGTCATCAGGCTGGGCAGATAGCGCAGCACGACCCGTTCCTGCTTGGTGAGCTGGTCGACCAGCGCCGGCGGCGTGGTGCCCGCGCTTGCCAGCTCGGCGGACGTCTGCAGCAGCTCGTCGACGTAGGGCCCGGAGGTGGCCAGCCGGTGTCGGTAGCGGGCGAGCAGCGACCGGCCGGGGGCGCCGGCGTCGAGGAAGCTGCGGCGGAACCCCTCGGGCTCGGCCAGGCTGAGCGCGCGCTGCAGCGATGCCGCCGCCCGGTCGTGGTCGGCCAGCGCATCGCTGGCCAGCGCGTCCAGCAGCCACGCCTCGACCGGCGTCGCCAGCAGGCCGCCCGGTGCCGGGCCGTCCAGGCAGGTCGCAAGGGTGGCGGCGGCGCCGGCCGGGTCACCCTCGGCCAGCCGCAGGCGGGCCAGGACCACGGCTTCCCCGGTCCCCGACGGTTCGCCGGGACCGACGCCGCTGCCCAGGTCGGCCGCCGACGTCGTCTGCCCGGCGGCGCGGTAGAGCTCGGCGTCGGTCAGCGCCAGCCAGCGCCACAGCTGGGCCGGCAGCTTCCGGCCGCCCAGGTCCCGGCGGGCCGACGCCACCGTGGCCAGCGCACCGGCCAGGTCGCCGCGGACGTGCTGGAGCCTTGCCTGCAGGATCGCCACCGCGAGTGCCATCGGCCGTTCCGAGCGGGCCCGGGAGGCGGCGGCTGCCCGCTCCAGGTCGCGGCCAGCCTCGGCCAGGTTGTCCCGCTGGTAGTGGACCCATGCCAGGGCCAGGTAGCCGCCGGCCGCCTGCGCCGACGACGACCAGCCCCGCTGGGCGGCCAGCTCGACCGCGTCGCCGGCGAGCCGGACGGCCTGCCCAAGGGCCCCCCGCATGGCGTGCAGCACGGCGACCTGGCTCATGCAGGCGAGCTGCAGGGAGCCGAGCCCGGCCCGGCGGGCGGCCTCCTGGCCTTCCTGGAGGTGGACCTCGGCGGCGTCCAGGTCGCCGGCCCACAGCTCCGCCGCACCCAGGTTGGACAGCACGACCATCCGCGCGTCGTCCGCGCCGGCCGCCTCCGGCCGTGCCAGCAGGCCCAGCGCCTCGTGACCGGCCGCCAGCGCCCCGTCGAGGTCGCCCATCCGCCACGCCACCGTGGTCCTGCAGGTCGCCAGCAGCAGGGCATGCCGGCCGTGCCGGTCCTCCGGCAGCCGCGCCTGCTGCTCGGCGAGCCGCAGGTCGATGCCGGCCACGTCGGGGTCGTCGCGGAGGAGCCGGTCGGCGGCGGCCAGCAACGCCAACTCCGGCTCGGCCTGGACCAGCTCGACCGGGAGGCGTCCGAGCAGCTCCTCGAGGGTGCCGACGTCGGATCGCAGGATGAGGCGCAGCCCGTGCTCGGCCGTGAGGTCGGCCGCAGCGCGCCATTCCCCGGCCAGCAGCGCCTGCTTGATGGCGTTCACCACCAGCCCGTGCGCGGCGTACCAGCCCGCGGCGCGCCGGTGCAGCTCGGCGACCTCGCCCGGCGCCTGGCGTCGCAGCTCGCAGCGCAGCAGGCCGGCGAACAGCTGGTGGTAGCGGTACACGTCGTGCCGGGACCCGTGGGCCGCCACGAAGGTGTTGGCCCGCTCCAGGTGGGCCAGGGTCCCCTCGCCGTCCCGACCGCCGGTGAGGGCGTCGGCCAGGTCGCCGTTCAGCTCCTCGACGATGCAGGTCTGGAGCAGGAAGGTGCGCAGCTCCTCGGGCTGCCGGTCCAGGACCTCCCCGACGAGGTAGTCGGCGACGCTCTGGTCGTCGCCGGCGAACTCGCTCACGAAGCGGTGCGGGTCGGGCTGGTCCTGCAGCGACAGTGCCGCCAGCCGCAGCCCCGCCGCCCATCCTTCGGTGCGCGCCTGCAGCAGCGCCGCGTCGTGCTCGGACAGGCTCGGCTGGAGCTGGTAGCCGGCCAGCAGGTCGGCCACCTCGTCGACGGTGAACGCCAGGTCGGCCGAGCGCAGCTGCGCGAACCGTCCGCTGACCCGGAGCCGCTGCAGCGGCAGGGGAGGATCGACCCGGGTGGCCAGCAGCAGCCGCAGCTGTGGCGGGGCGTGCCGCAGCAGGAACTCCAGCCCCTGGAGCACCGTGGCGTCGGTGATGTCCTGCAGGTCGTCGAGGACCAGCACCACCGGGCCGGGCAGCTCGGCAAGGCCGCTGACCAGCAGGGACAGGAAGGTCGTATCCAGCTCGGGTCGCGGCGCCCAGCGCAGGAGCGCGCTGTCGGCCGGCACGGCGCCCGATCGGCGCAGCGCCGCCTGCACGTGGGCCCAGAAGCGGGCCGGCTGGTTGTCGGCGGGGTCCAGCGACAGCCAGGCCACCGGGCCGGGAGCCCGCCCCGCCGAGCTCCAGGAGGCCAGCAGCGTCGTCTTGCCGGCGCCAGCCGGCCCCGACACCACGGTCAGCAGCTCCTGGGCCCCGGCGTCGAGCAGGGTGAACAGCCGGGGCCGGGACACCATGCGGATCGGCGGGCGTGGCCGGGTCAGCTTGGTGACGATCAGCGGCGTCGCGCCGTCGCCGGCCTCCTGCCGGTCCGCGGCCGGGGTGGAGCGCGAGGCGCCCATCCTCAGGCCCTTTTCGTCCGGTCAGGTGTCGGGGGTGTGGGCAGGGGTGTGGCGTTGACGCTGACGAGCTCCAGCCCGTGGTCCCGGATCCGGTCGAGAAGACCGTGCAGGTGGGCCTGGTCGACGACCGGCCCGATGATGGCGGTCTGGCCGTTGTCGGCCACCAGGGTCATGTCCTCGAACGCCACCGCATAGCGCTGGCTCAGCTCGCCGCGGACGACGATCCGGTAGTGCGTCGGTCGCGTGGCGCCGCGGGATCGGTGGCGCGTGTTCACCCCGCCAGTCTCGGCCGAGAGTGGATGAGACGGCCTCATCGATCCGGGGGTTCATCCGGATGAGATGGCGACCGATCCGTGGACATCGACGGCATCACCCGCGGGCGTCATCGGCCGGGTCGTCGAACACGGTCGCCCAGTCGCGCCGGATGCTGACCACCGTCCAGCCCTGCGCCTTCGCCCGCTCCAGGGAGCGCTCGGCCCCGGCCACGTAGTCGAACTCGCGCTCGGGGTCGTCGTGCAGCACCAGCAGCCGCAGCCCGGGCCGGCCCGGGCCCCCGGCGAACTCCAGCATCGGGAGGTCACCGTTGGAGTTCCCGCCGGCCAGGATGGGCCGGCGGCCGACCCGGCTCCAGATCCGCACCGGCTTGGTCGGCCCGTCGTCGAAGTAGTCCGGCTCGGCCAGGTACACGATCGAGCCGCCCTGCTCGTTCGGCTCGTAGCGCAGGGCGTTGGTGCTGCCGATGACCCGCTCGGACGGGATCCCGTAGATCCGCTGGGTCACCGGCCGCATGAAGTCGCGATCGCCTCCCGAGGCGATGTAGCTGGTGAACCCGTTCGCCTCCAGGTACTGGAGCAGCTCGATCATCGGCCGGTAGCCGCACTCGTGGAAGGCCCGGTCCAGGGTCGGGTGGCGGCCCTGGTGGAGGAAGCGGTGGGCGGCGGCCTGGTAGTCCTGGACGTCCATGCCCGCGAACGCCTGCAGGACCCCGCCGATCAGCACCTTCACGTCGCTGTCGTCGCCGTGGTAGTGCTTGGTGATGACCTCGCCCAGCCAGCCGTAGTCGCGGTCGTAGGCGGCCTTCCAGGGCTGGCGGTCGCGCAGCTTGGGGTCCTGTTCGGCCATGGCGGCCAGCCGCTGGAGGATGAAGCCGAGCTCGATCGGCATCGGCTTCTCGCACCACAGCGTGCCGTCGTTGTCGAACACGGCCACCCGCTCCTCGGGGCCACGAAGTCGGGCGAGGCGTCGTCGGTGACCCGGGCCACGAACCCCCGGATCGCGGCCAGGGCGGGCCCGTCGTTCCAGGAGACCAGCAGGTCGTCCGCGACCACCGGGCCGCCCCTCAACGGGCGGTGCGGACGGCGCTGCGGGCGACGCCCGACAGCAGCGATCCGATGGCCAGGCCGACGACCAGGGTGATCGCCGAGGTGGCGATCTTCTCGTCCAGGTCGGCGCCGGTCAGGAAGGGGACGAGGGCCGCGGCGATGGTGGCCAGGGTGATGATCCAGGTGAAGAACCGGCGCGGCTGCGGGGTGCTCAGCAGCAGCAGGTGCAGCAGCCCGGTGGCCAGCAGGGCGGCGATGGCCGCGAAGGCGGCCAGCCGGAAGGTGCTGGCGTTGCCGAGGGTGCCCTCGTCGGTGGGGGCGAGCACCGGCACGTCGAACAGGCCGCGGGCGATCAGCACGCCGACCAGGGCCACCAGCGCGGCCACCAGCGCGGTGGCCACGCCGCCGGTCCACAGGCGGCCGGCGTCCACCGACCGGCTCGGTCGGCCTTCTCCGTACATGTCGCGAGGGACGGTCACCATCAGCTCCTTCCACGAGCGCACCGGCCGGGCACCGGCCTGACCCACCTCGCCCATGGTCCCCGCCAGAGGGTGAGGGCACATCACCCGCCCAGGGTGAACCGCTCCGGCAACGACCTGGCCGGTGTTTGCGCTTTCGGGTTTTCGTGGAAAAATGCCGCGGCTGGGTGCGGGGGTGACGAGGAGGGCGGGTCATGGGGCCTCGGAGGCGGACGACCGCGCTGGCGGCGACGGTGGTGGCGATCAGCCTGATGGTGGCCGGCGCGGTGATGGCGGCGACGCAATCCCGCGACGAGGCCACGCTGCAACCGGTGCGGCAGGGGGCCGATCGCGGGATCGAGGGGCGGGTCGACCGGCTCCTGTCGCAGATGACCCTCGAGGAGAAGCTCCAGCAGGTGCAGCTGCTCTCCGACGGCCAGATCACCGACGAGGACGCCCGCAAGGGCGTGGGCGGGGTCTTCAGCCTGGTGGACCCCGTGAAGATCCGGCACTTCCAGGAGATCGCGGTGAAGGAGTCGCGGCTCCACATCCCGATCCTGTTCGCCTACGACACGATCCACGGCTTCCGGACGGTCTTCCCGATCCCGTTGGGGGCGGCCAGCAGCTTCGACCCGGGCGTGGCGGCCAGCGACCACCGGATCGGCGCCCGGGAGTCGGCCGCGGTCGGGCTCAAGCAGATCTACAGCCCGATGGTCGACGTCTCCCACGAGCCGCGCTGGGGGCGGATCGCCGAGGCCGGCGGCGAGGACCCGTACCTGAACTCGGTGTTCGCGGCCGCGCGGGTGAAGGCCGCCCAGGGCGACGACTACAGCCAGCCCGACAAGGTGGTCACCAGCGTCAAGCACTACGCCGCCTACGGCCAGCCGGAGGGCGGCCGCGACTACAACACCACCGACATGTCCACCCAGCGGCTGCGCAACCTCTACCTGCCGCCGTTCAAGGCGGCGGTCGACGCCGGGGCGGACACGGCGATGTGCTCGTTCAACGCCATCAACGGCGTGCCCGGGTGCGGCAACCGCGAGCTGGAGACCGACATCCTCAAGGGCGAGTGGGGCTTCGACGGCTTCATCGAGAGCGACTACACGGCCGTGGCCGAGCTGCGGGCCTGCCCGCCCCGGACGCCCGACGAGGGGCCGTGCGGGCACGGCGTGGCCGCCGACGGGCCCGACGCGGCCGCGCTGGCCCTGAGCTCGGGCACCGACATGGAGATGGTCAGCACCTTCATCCGCGACTACGGCCGGCAGCTGCTGGCCGACGGCCGCATCAGCATGGCCCGCCTGGACGACGCCGTCCGGCGGATCCTGCGGGTCAAGTTCCGGGCCGGCCTGTTCGAGCACCCCTACGTCGACCCGGCCAAGGCGGAGGCCGCCCAGCTGCTGCCGGACGCCGTGGCCGCCGCCCGCACGGCCGCGGGCCGCTCGATGGTGCTGCTCAAGAACGACGGCGGCACCCTGCCGCTCGACCCCACCAAGAAGACCGCGGTCATCGGCCCCCTGGCCCGCAACCAGCACGACATGCTGGGGCCCTGGTGGGGCCAGGGCCGCGACCAGGACGCGGTCACCGTCTACGACGGCATCAAGGCCCAGAACCCGGACACGACCTACGCCGAGGGCTGCTCGATCGCCGACAAGGAGCCGCCCAACAACACCCCCGCCGACGAGTGCGGCTCCGACGCCGGCTTCGACGAGGCGGTGGCCGTGGCCGAGGCCGCCGACCAGGTCGTGCTCGCCCTGGGCGAGTCCCGCGGCCAGAGCGGCGAGGCCGCCTCGCGCAGCGAGATCGACCTCCCCGGCCTCCAGGAGGAGCTGATCGCGCGGATCAAGGCGACCGGCAAGCCGTTCGTGGTCGTGCTGTTCAACGGCCGGCCGCTGACCCTGGAGGGGGTCGAGGGGCCGTCGCCGGCCATCCTGGAGGCGTGGTTCCCCGGGGTCCAGGCGGGCAACGCCGTCGCCGACGTGCTGTTCGGCAAGGTCAACCCGGGCGGCAAGCTCCCGGTCACCTTCCCGCGCAGGGTCGGCCAGGTCCCGATCTACTACAACCACGAGCCCACCGGGCGGCCGTGCGACCCGGGGTCGAAGTACAACTCGCGCTACCGCGACATCCCCAGCTGCGACCCCCAGTACGCCTTCGGCTACGGCCTCAGCTACACCAGCTTCGACATCTCGAACCTCCGCCTCAGCTCGTCGCGGGTGGCCCGCAACGGCAAGCTCACCGCCTCGGTCGAGGTGGCCAACACCGGCGACCGCGCGGGCGACGAGGTCGTCCAGCTCTACCTGCACGACCCGGTGGCCAGCATCTCCCAGCCGGTCCGCCGCCTCCGCGGCTTCGAGCGCGTGACCCTGGCCAAGGGACAGAAGAAGACCGTCAGCTTCACCCTCGACGCCAGCGACTTCGGCTTCTACGACAACCGGGGCCGGTTCGTGGTCGAGCCGGGCCGGATCGACGTGTACGCCGGGGACAGCTCCAACGCCACGCTCACCCAGTCGTTCACGGTGCGCTGACCATCGGGCCCGCCGGCGTGGGATGCTAGGGGCATGCCGCTCGACCTCACGCCCGACGAGCTGCTGGCCACGACCCGCAGCGTCCGCCGGCGGCTCGACCTGACCCGTCCGGTGGAGCGGGAGGTGCTGGAGGAGTGCCTGCGCCTGGCCCAGCAGGCGCCGACGGCCAGCTATGCCCAGAACTGGCACTTCATGGTGGTGACCGACCCGGGCCGGCGGGCCGCGCTCGGGGAGCTGTGGCGTCGCGTCGCCGGCCCGTACCTGGAGCGGCGGGCCGCCGCGGCCGCCGCCGACCAGCGCGTGGCCCGCATCTCCGACGCCGTCCGGTACCTGGCCGACCACCTCCACGAGGTGCCGGTCCATGTGATCCCGTGCGTGGAGGGCCGGACCGACCAGGCCCCGGTGGTGGTGCAGGCCTCGCGGTGGGGGTCGATCATCCCCGCCGCCTGGAGCTTCATGCTGGCCGCGCGGGCCCGCGGGCTCGGCACCGTCTGGACCACCTTCCACCTGCGCCACGAGCGGGAGGCGGCCGAGATCCTCGGGATCCCGTCCGACGAGGTCATGCAGGCGGCGCTGATCCCGGTCGCCTACACCGTCGGCACCGACTTCAAGCCGGCCGCCCGCCACCCGCTGGACACGATGGTCCACTGGGACCGGTGGTAGGCCCGCCGCGGTCCCAGGGGTCGGGGGCGCCGCTCAGGGTTCGGCGAGGGCGAGCTCGAGCGGGGCCAGGAGGCGGCCGAGGACCTCACGCCCGTCGTCGATGCGCTGCAGCAGCCAGGTGGAGCCCTTGGGCCAGTCCAGCGGGTCCGTCGCCGTCAACCCGTCCGCGGCCAGCCGCCGGAGGAGCCCCCCGATGGCCTCGCCGTGGGTGCACAGCACCGTGTTGCGGAGCGTCCGGTCCCAGAACACGCCCAGCACGTCGGCGGGACTGGCCTCCACGCCGAGGGCGGGCAGCGGCTCGATCTCGAGGAAGCGGTCGGCCGCCAGCGGCTGCACGGTCTGGATGCAGCGCAGGCTGGGGCTGCACAGGATCCGCTCGACCGGGTAGTCCTCCAGGCGGACCACCAGCCCCTCGGCCTGGCGGTGACCGGCCGCCGACAGTGGCCGCAGCAGGTCGGGTCCCTTCCAGCCGCGCTTGTCGCCCGCATCCGCGTGCCGAACCACCAGGAGCATGCCAGCACACCTTCCATCTCGAACGCCACGCGGCCCAGACACGCCGTCACATGACGATCCCACCAGGTCAACGCCCCGGCATCACCCATCTGGGATGAGATTCGGGCGGCGGCGCCGGCCCGAGGGCGGGGACTCGGCGTAGCATCCGCGTATGGCCTGGACGACCGCGGACATCCCCGACCAGTCGGGCAGGGTCGCCGTGGTGACCGGCGCCAACGGCGGGCTCGGGCTCGAGGTGGCCAGGGCGCTGGCCGCCCGAGGCGCCCAGGTCGTGATGGCCGCCCGCGACCAGGCCAAGGCGGAGGCGGCGCGGGCATCCATCCGCAGCGAGGTCCCGGACGCCCGGCTGGAGCCGGTGCCCCTCGACCTGGCCTCGCAGGCCTCGGTGCGCAAGGCCGCCGCGGCCATCCTGGCCGACCACCCCAGGATCGACCTGCTGGTCAACAACGCCGGGGTGATGGGCATCTCCGAGCGGCGGACCGAGGACGGGTTCGAGATGCAGCTGGCCGTCAACCATCTCGGCCACTTCGCGCTCACCGCCCAGCTCATCGAGGCCCTGCTGCGCAGCGACGACGCCCGGGTGGTCTCGGTGACCAGCACCGGCCGGCACACCAGAAACTCCCTCGACCCGGACAACCCCCACCTGGTCGGGAGCTACGAGCCCTGGCGGGCCTACGGGCAGTCCAAGATGGCCAACGTCCACTTCGCGCTCGAGCTGGAGCGGCGCTTCCGGGCGGCGGACGTGCCGGCGAGGAGCATCGTCGTCCACCCCGGGTTCACCAACACCGACCTGCAGGCCCGCAGCGTGCGCGAGACCGGCGGCGGCCGCAGCCAGCGGTTCTTCCACGCCGCCGTGCGGCGCCTCGGGACGACGCCCGCCCAGGGCGCCCTCCCGCTGCTGCGGGCGGCCACCGACCCGGGCGCCGTCGGCGGCGCCCTCTACACGCCGCGCTGGGTGAACTGGGGCCCGCCGGTACGCCGGCCGCTGCTCCGCCGCGCCCGGGACCGGGAGGCCATGGCCACCCTGTGGACGGTCTCGGAGCGCGAGACCGGCGTCACCTTCGAGGTCGAGGCGCCGGCCTGAGCCGCCTCAGGAGGCCCGCGGGCCGGTGGTGTCGACCGGCTCGACCGGGTTGGTGAGGGTGCCCAGGCCGGTGATGGTGATGGCCACCCGGTCGCCGGGGCGGAGGCTGAGCTCGGGCGGCGGGACGATCGAGGTGCCGGTGAGCAGCACGGCGCCGAGCGGGAGGTCCTGGCCGCGCCAGAGCCAGTCGACCAGCTCGGGGAGGCTCCGCCGCATGTCCGCGACCGAGCAGCGGTCCCGGAACAGCTCGGCGCCGTCCCGCTCGATCACCAGGCCGATCTCCATGGCCTCGGGCTCGGGGGCCTCGCCGACCGGGACCAGGCACGGGCCGAGGGCGCAGCTGCCCCGGTAGAGCTTGGCCTGGGGGAGGTACAAGGGGTTCTCGCCCTCGATGGACCGTGACGACACGTCGTCGCCGATGGTGTAGGCGACCACCCGGCCGCGCCGGTCGGCCACCACCGCCAGCTCCGGCTCGGGCACGTCCCAGGTGGAGTCGGCCCGCACCCCGATCGGCTGGCCCGGGCCCCTGGCCGTGCCCGGCAGCGCCTTGAGGAACAGCTCGGGCCGCTCGGCCAGGTAGACCTTGTCGTAGGCGTCCAGCCCCCTGGACTCCTCCAGGCGGGCGTCGCGGCTGCGCCGGAAGGTCACCCCGGCCGCCCAGACCGGCTGGGCGCCGGCCGGGGCCAGCACCTGGAGGCCGTCGGGGACCGGGTCGCCGGCCGGGGCCTCCAGCAGCCGCTCCAGGGCGCCGGGGTCGCCGCCGAGGACGCCGTCGATGGTCGCCCCGGCGTCCAGCAGCTCGGCCGGGCCGTCGCCGGCCGGTCCCCGGGCCAGGCGGGGCCGCCCGTCGACCAGGACCCGCCACAGCGCCACGTCAGCCCCGCTGAGGGAGGACGGTGATGGTGCGGGTCGAGGTATAGAGGTCCCGGGCCGCCTTGCCCTGCTCGCGGGGGCCGTAGCTGGAGTCCTTCTCGCCCCCGAACGGGGCCAGGTAGTCGACCCCCGAGGTGGGGGCGTTGACCCGGATCATGCCGGTGTCGAGCCGGGCGGCCAGGCCGAGGGCCCGGTCCAGGTCGCCGGTGAACACCGAGCCGACCAGGCCGTAGCGGACCCCGTTGGCCACCCGCACCGCCTCGTCCTCGTCGGCCACGGCCAGGACCACCGCGATCGGGCCGAACACCTCCTCCTGGGCCAGGCGGGCGTCGGGGGCCAGCCGGTCGACCAGGGTCGGGGCCACGAACCAGCCGCCCCCGTCGCCGGCCGTCCCGCCGGTCAGCAGGCGCCCGCCGGCGGCCGCGGCCTCCTCGGCCGCCGCCACCACCTTGTCCCGGGCCGGCTCGGTGATCACCGGCCCGATCACCGTGGAGGCCTCGGCCGGGTCGCCGACGGCCAGGTCCCGGACGGCCGCGACCAGGGCCTCGGTGAAGGGGGCGGGGTCGCCGACCACGATGGCCCGGCTGGTGGCGGTGCACTTCTGGCCGGCGTAGCCCATGGCCGCCCCGGCCACGACCGCGGCCGCCCGCCGCGGGTCGGCGTCGGGCAGGACGATCGAGGCGTTGAGGCCGCCCATCTCGGCCTGGCTGGGGATGCCTCGCTCGGTGGCGGCCACCGCGACCCGGCGGCCGACCGCCACCGAGCCGGTGAAGGAGATGCAGTCCACCCGCTCCAGCATGGCCGTGCCCGTCTCGGCCCCGCCGGGCACGACCTGGAGCAGGCCGTCGGGCAGGGCCGGGGCCAGCAGCTCGGCCAGGCGCAGGGCCACGGCGGTGGACTCGGGCGACGGCTTCAGGACCACGGCGTTGCCGAAGGCCAGGGCGGGCGCCGCCTTCCACAGGGGGATGGCCACCGGGAAGTTCCAGGGGGTGATGAGCCCGACCACGCCCCGGGGCCGCCGACGGGCCAGCAGCAGGCCGGCCGGGCTCGGTCCCGGGTAGGTCTCGCCGTCGGGGTCGAGGGCCTGCTGGGCGTAGTAGCGCAGGATGCCGACGCCGCGGGCGACCTCGGCGCCGGCCTCGGTCACCGGCTTGCCCACCTCCCGGACCACCAGGCCGGTGACCTCGCCGGCCGCCCCGGCCAGGGCGTCGGCCGCCACCACCAGGGCCGCCGACCGCTCCAGGGCCGGGGCCGCCGCCCACCGGCCGGCGGCCCCGCGGGCACGCTCGACCACCCCGGCGACCGCCTCGGCCCCGGCCGCCTCGACCTTGACCACCAGGTCGTCGGGTCGCTGAGGGGAACGACTCTCCAGCGCCACCTGCCTCGCCTCCATCGCCTCCGGTCGCCTGCCGGACCAACAGTAGCCCAGCGGCGGGTCGCGGTAGCGTGACCGCATGCAGGGATCGGTCGCGGTGGTGGGCAGCCTGAACCTGGACCTGGTGATCCGGGTCGCCGAGCTGCCCGGCCCCGGGGAGACGGTCTCGGGCGGCGACCTGTTCCGCAACCCGGGCGGCAAGGGCGCCAACCAGGCGGTGGCAGCGGCCCGGCTGGGGCGGCGGGTCGCCATGGTCGGCTGCGTCGGCGACGACCAGGCCGGGCACGAGCTGCTGGCGTCGCTTGAGGCGGCCGGGGTGGACGGCTCGCGGGTGCGGGTGGTCGAGGGCGTGCCCAGCGGCACCGCCTGCATCACCGTCAGCGAGGACGGCGAGAACCAGATCGTGGTCAGCCCCGGCGCCAACGCCCGCCTCACCCCCGACGACGTCGCCGCCGCGGCGGCCGTCCGGTCGGCGGCGGTGACCCTGCTCCAGCTGGAGGTCCCCCTGGAGACGGTGGCCGCCGCCGCCCGGGCGGCCGGGGGACGGGTGGTGCTCAACCCGGCGCCGGTGCGGGCCCTGCCCGCCGAGCTGCTCGGCCGCATCGACGTGCTGGTGCCCAACCGGGTCGAGCTGGCCCGGCTGGCCGGCGGGCCGGTGCCCAGGACGGTCGAGCAGGCGGCCGAGCTGGCCGGGCGGCTCGGCGGGCGGGCGGTGGTGGTCACCCTCGGCGCCGACGGCGCCCTGGTCGTCGAGGACGGCCGGGCCGGCCACGTCCCGGCCGTCCCCGTCCGGCCGGTGGACACCACCGCCGCCGGCGACGCCTTCTGCGGGGGGCTGGCCGACGCCCTCGCCGGCGGGGCCGGCCTCCAGGAGGCGGCCCGCCGGGCGGTCCGGGTGGCGGCCGCGGCCTGCCTGCGCCCGGGCGCGCAGGCGTCGCTGCCCACCCCGGCCGAGCTGGCGACGCTGCCCGGCCTGCCCGGCGGCTGAGCGGTCGCCGGCGTCAGTTGTTCCGGGCGGCCGCCGACTCGCCCTCGGCGGCCGGCGCCGGCGAGGCCGGGGACCGGCGGCCCCTGGCCAGGGCGACGACGCCGACGACCAGGCCCAGGGCGCCCACGACCAGGCCGATGACGGCCAGGGTGCGGGCCGAGGCGGCGTCGTCCTTGGCCTGGTCGCGCTCGGCGGTCAGGGCGGCGTCGACCCGGGCCGTCTCGCGGTCGGGCCGGGCGGCCAGCTGGACGCC
>Ga0307302_10000269_pt1 | contig 23112 bp, 22 predicted proteins | sample ER_DNA_183_FD_194490 | JGI IMG/M metagenome (GOLD analysis project Ga0307302, IMG submission 194490) | Bulk soil microbial communities from the East River watershed near Crested Butte, Colorado, United States - ER_DNA_183 | ecosystem: Environmental > Terrestrial > Soil > Floodplain | place...
GACCTTGCTCGCCTCAATCATCAGGACCGTCTCGCCTACATCGAAAGCAAGGAGCCGTTTATGAGAGATCTGGAGCGGCGGGCAGTTGCCTGGTCGAAGGGACGTGGCTCAGGCTGATGGGGTGGGCCCGGGTTCATGGAGACGCGAGCCCTTCCGGAAGCTGCGACTCGTCGATCCGCACGCGCACGTACAGACCCGCTCCCGTCCGCCCGTATTCGACGCGCATCGCCTCCGCCGGAACTCCGGCCAGCGCCTTCGCATTCGCCGCCTGCCAATCCCGAAACCGCGTCTCCGCGTCCGGAGGATCGAACGACGCGACGAGCTTGGGGCGAAACCCGATGTCGAGCAGCTCTCCAGCCACAGGGCAACTCTAGACCGGCCGCTACCATGACCCCCGCGGAACCCTGGGTTCCGTCGCTCGTCATGGACCAGCCCGCACTTCACGTCCTCGCCCGCGGCTTCGCCGAGAGCGAGCGCCTGCGCGCGTTCGTTGCCGACCCGCAGGCGGCCCGCGTGTCGGAGCCGCTGGTTCCTCTCTTCGTCGCGGCCCTCTGGCTCGAGCGCGGCGGCCCCCTGGTGTGCGTGCTTCCGGAGGACGCCGAGGCTCGCGACGTGGCCGAGGCGGCCGGTTGGTTCCTCGGCGAGGAAAACGTCGGCCTCCTCGCCTCCCGGGGCGTCCGCTGGGGAAGTGGGCTGGAGCCCCCGCCGCATCTCGTCGGCGAACGTGCCCGCGCACTGCAGGTGCTGGCTGGGGGCGGGCTCGTCTGCGCGTCGGCGATCGGGGCCGGAGAGGGGATTCCGCCCGCGGACGCGCGTCCCGAGACGATTCGCCTCCGGGTGGGCGACGAGCCGGGAACCGAGGGTTTGGCGGAGCGCCTCGCCCTCGCGGGTTACGAGCGGGTCGAGCAGGCCCAGGAGCGCGGCCAGTTCGCCGTTCGCGGGGGGATCGTGGACATCTTCCCCGCGACGGGGCGAGAGCCCGTCCGCCTCGAGTTCTTCGGGGACGAAGTCGAATCGGTCCGCGCGTTCTCTGCCTTCACGCAGCGCACGCTCCACCCGGTCGACCAGGCCGTCGTCTACCCGGCGGCGGAGCGTCGGCTCGATCTGGTGGAGCCCTGGCTCGAAGAGGGGCCGAGGCCTGCGCCTGGCGATCTCGTCCGGCCGCTCGCACGTGTTGACCTCGTCTGGGACGCCGACGAAGTCGACCGAGCGGCACGGGAGGAGCTCGGCGAGCCGCTGTCTCTCAAGGGCGCCGTCAAGCTTTCCCAGCTCCCAGCCGGGCAGCCCTATGCCTTCGAGGCCCAACGGCCCGCCGTCGCCGCTCGCGGACTTTCCGAAGCCGAGCGCGACCTCACCGCGTTCGTTCGCGCGGGCAACCGAGTCGTGGTCACGTTCGCCCACCGCGGAGAGGCGCTGCGCACGAAGGCTCTGCTTCGCCGAATCGAGGCTGTGGTCCTCGAGCCGGGCGATCAGCTTCCGGCGGAGCCCGGCCTCCTCTTCGCGGTCGCCCCGGCACGCCGCGGCTTTGTCCTCCGCGATCTCGGCCTCGTGCTCCTCCCGGACACGCAGGTCTTTCGCAAGCGCCCTCCGCGTGCCGACGTTCGCGTCGGACGGGCGCTCCAGAGCTTTGCGGACCTCCGCACCGGCGACCACGTCGTCCACGAGGACCACGGCGTCGGCCGGTTGCTGGGCTTCGAGACGAAGACGGTCGCCGGGGTCACGCGCGACTACCTCTTTCTCGCCTTCGGGGGCGACGACCGCCTCTATGTGCCGCACGAGCAGATCGGGAAGGTTTCGCGCTACGTCGGAGCCGACGGGCACGCCCCCGCGCTCTCGAAGCTGGGGGGCAAGGCGTGGCAGACGATCAAGTCGCGGGCGCGCGCAGGAGCGCGCGAGCTCGCAGGCGAGCTGATCGCCCTCTACGCCCGCCGGCAGCGCGCGGAAGGCGTCGCGTACCAAGTCGACAACGACCTCGTGGAGCAACTCGAGGCGAGCTTCCCCTATGAGGAGACGCCTGACCAGCGACGCGCGATCGAGGCCGTGAAGGAAGACCTGGAGACGCCTCGGCCGATGGATCGGCTCGTCTGCGGCGACGTCGGCTTCGGCAAGACAGAGGTCGCGGTGCGCGCCGCCCTCGCGGTGGCCGTGGAGGGAAAGCAGACCCTGGTCCTTGCGCCGACGACGATTCTCGCCCAGCAGCACTGGAACACCTTCCGCGAGCGCTACCGCGACCTCCCCGTGCGGGTGGAAGTCGTCTCCCGGTTCAGAAAGCCGTCCGAGGTGAAGGCGGTTCTCCGGGATTTCACCGCAGGGAAGGTCGACGTACTGATCGGGACGCATCGCGTGCTCTCGCGGGACGTCGTGCCGAAGACCCTCGGCCTCGTCGTGGTCGACGAGGAGCACCGCTTCGGGGTGGCGCAGAAGGAGCTCCTGCGCCAGCTCCGGCTCGAGGTGGACGTCCTCGCGCTCACCGCGACCCCGATTCCGCGCACTCTGCACATGTCGTTGTCAGGCCTGCGGGACATCAGCGTGATCGAGACGCCGCCGGTCGGCCGCCGGGCGATCCGCACGCACGTCGGCGAGTACGACGAGGAGCTCGTGCAACTCGCCCTCGTGCGCGAGCATGCTCGTGAAGGCCAGGCGTTCTACCTCCACAACCGGGTGGACACGATCGACGAGGCGGCGGAGAAGCTGCGCCAGCTCCTGCCCGACCTGCGCTTCCTCGTCGTGCACGGACAGATGCGGGAGCGGGAGCTCGAAGAGCACATGCTCTCCTTCCTCGCCGGCGACGCGGACGTGCTCGTCTCGACGACGATCATCGAGTCGGGCCTCGACATCCCCCAGGCGAACACGCTGGTCGTCGAGAGGGCCGATGCGCTCGGCCTTGCCCAGCTCTACCAGATCCGCGGGCGGGTGGGGCGTAGCGACGTCCCCGCGCACGCCTACCTCTTTTATCCGGACGGGCAGGAGCTGACGGTGGAGGCTCGGGCCAGGCTGGCAACTCTCGCGGATCACACCGAGCTCGGCGCCGGTTTCGCCATCGCCATGCGCGACCTGGAGATCCGCGGCGCCGGCGACCTGCTCGGCGCCGAGCAGTCCGGGCACGTCGCCGCCGTCGGCTTCGAGCTCTACGTCGAACTGCTCGGCGAAGCCGTTGCCGAGCTCGAAGGCACCAGGCGGGCAGTGGCCCGCCCCGTCCGTGTCGAAGCCCAGATCGACGCGTACATCCCCTCCGACTACGTGCCGGGCGAGGCACAGAAGATCGACCTCCACCGACGCCTGGCTCTCGCCGAGTCCGAGGACGAGCTGCGGGAGCTGCATGCCGCGGCCGAGGATCGCTTCGGCCCGCCGCCCGAGCCCGTCGAGAACCTGTTCGCCATCCAGGAGGCGAAGCTCAAGCTCGCGCGCCTGGGGGCCGACTATCTCGTCTTCCGCGGCGGGCGCACCGTCGTCGGACCGCTTGTCCTCGGATCCGTCGAGCTCCGCGAGCTCCGGCGCCTGGTCGAGACGGCCGTTTACTCCTCGGCGCAGAGCGAGGTGACGCTCCGCGGCGACCGGTTCGCCCGGGCGCTCGAGCTCGTCGATGCTATCCTCGATCTGCGGCTCGCCGCCTAGCCTCGCACTATGGCTTCCTCGCTACGCAAGCTTCTGCCCGTGCTTTTGCTCGCCCTTGCGGCGACGCTCGTCGCGGCGTGCGGCGCCTCCGACAGCTCGAAGACGGTCCCCCCCGGAGCCGTCGCGCTGGTCGGGGACAAGGCGATCGAGAAGACCGACCTCGACCGGCTCCTCGCCCAGACGAAGACGAACTACGAGGCGCAGAAGCAGGCGTTTCCGGAAGTTGGGACGCCCCAGTACGAGACTCTCAAGAGCACACTGCTCAAGGGTCTCGTCCAGCAGGCCCAGTGGGAGCAAGCCGGCGCGGCGATGGGAGTGCGCGTCTCGGACAAGGAGATCGATACCCGCCTGGACGCGCTCAAGCAGCAGTACTTCAAGGGCGACGATGACAAGTTCAAGGCTGAGCTCGACAAACAGGGTCTGACCGTCGAACAGCTGCGCGAACAGCTCCGCGCGCGCATTCTCTCGGACAAGATCTACAGCGCCGTGATCAAGAAGGTCAAGGTCACGGACGCGAAGATCAAGGCGTACTACGACAACCACAAGGCCCAGTACCTGCAGCCGGAATCGCGTGACGTGCGGCACATCCTCGTCAAGAAAAAGTCGCTCGCCGACGAGCTCTACGCGAAGCTCAAGAACGGCGCCGACTTCGCGCAGCTCGCCCGCAAGTACACCCAGGACGAGGCGTCGAAGGCCGACGGCGGCAACTTCACGGCTTACAAGGGAAAGACGGTTGAGCCCTTCGACAAGTTTGTCTTCGCCGCGAAGAAAGGCGACCTCTCGACGCCGATCAAGACCGAGTTCGGCTGGCACCTGATCGAGGTGCTCTCCGAGATCAAGCCGGCGGCTTCCCAGCCGCTCGCAGAAGCGAAGGACACGATCAGCTCCACGCTCCTGCAGCAGGAGCAGAACCAGGCTCTAAAGGCCTGGGTGAACGACGCCCAGTCCAAGTACGAGGTCACCTACGCGCCCGGATACGCCCCGGCGTCGACCGGCACGAACGACTCCGGTACGTCCACCGGCTAGCGTGACCACGCGAGACGGGCTGGCGTCGGCGCTTGTCGACCTTCAGGAGCTCGCCGAGCGGTTGCGCCGCGACTGCCCCTGGGACCGGGAGCAGACCGCGCGTACGATCGTTCCCCACACGGTGGAGGAGGCCTACGAGGTTGCCGACGCGGCCGTTGCCGGCGACGACGCGAAGCTTCTCGACGAGCTCGGCGACCTGCTCTTCCAGGTGTTCTTCCTCTCCTTGCTGCTCGAGGAGCGCGGCGTCGGCGATCTCGCCGCCGTTGCCCAGGGGATCCACGAAAAGCTCGTCCGACGCCACCCGCACGTGTTCGGCGAGGCGCAGGTCGACTCGGCGGGCGCCGTCAAGAAGCGCTGGGAAGAGCTGAAGACCGAGCAGGAGGGCCGCGAAGGCATCTTCCACCACGTGCCCCAGACGTTGCCGGCTCTTCTTCTTGCCCAGAAGGTCCAGCGGCGCGCGGCGACGATCGGCTTCGAGTACCCGGACCTCGCCGGCGCCTTCGCCGATCTCGACGACGAGGTCGAGGAGCTGCGCGCGGAGCCGAGCGGGGATGAGTTGGGCGATGTCCTCTTCGCTTGCGTGAACGTGGCGCGCCACCTCGCCGTGGATCCCGAGCTCGAGCTGCGCGAGGCCAGTCGCCGCTTCGTCGGTCGCGTCGAGCGGGCGGCCGAGCTCGCCGCCGCGGAGGGCCAGGAGTTCGCAAGCCTCCCTCTCGAGGAACAGGACCGCTGGTTCGACGCCGCCAAGGAGGGGGAGCGATCGGCCGGATAGCCCACGTCCACGCGCGCGAGATCCGCGACTCGCGCGGCAACCCGACTGTCGAGGTCGACGTTCGGCTGGAGTCCGGCGCCTTCGGCCGGGCAGCGGTTCCGTCCGGGGCCTCGACGGGCCGCTTCGAAGCGGTCGAGCTGCGCGATCCCGACGGGAAAGGCGTGTCGCACGCCGTCGCCAACGTCAACAGCGAGATCGGCACGAGGCTTCGCGAACTGGATGCCTCCGACCAGGCAGCGCTCGACCGCTCCCTCGTGGAGCTGGACGGGACGCCCAACAAGGGCCGCCTCGGAGCAAACGCGATCCTGGGATGCTCCCTGGCGGCCGCCAAGGCGGCGGCTGCAGATGCCGGCAAGCCCCTCTACGAGTGGATCGGGGGGAGGCAGGCGAGCGTCCTGCCGGTGCCGCTGATGAACGTGATCAACGGTGGAGCGCACGCGCAAAACTCCCTCGACCTTCAGGAGTTCATGGTCGTCCCGGCGGGAGCGGAGACGTTCTCGGCTGCCCTTCGCATCGGTGCCGAGGTCTTCCACGCGCTGAAGGCGCTCCTGCACGAGCGCGGCCTCGCGACTGCCGTTGGTGACGAGGGCGGCTTCGCGCCCGACCTCGGGTCGAGCGAGGAGGCGATCGAGGCGGTCCTCGAGGCGGCCGAGAGGGCGGGTCATCGCGACCGGGTGGCGATCGCGCTCGATCCGGCAGCGACGGAGATCTTCGCGGACGGCGCCTACACGTTCGAAGGGCGGTCGCTGCCCCCGGCGGGCCTCATCGAGTACTGGGGAGCGCTCTCGGAGCGGTTCCCGATCGTGTCGATCGAGGACCCACTGGCCGAAGACGAGTGGAGCGACTGGCGTGCTCTGACCGAGCGCCTCGGAGAGCGAGTCCAGCTGATCGGGGACGACCTGTTCGTGACGAACACCGAGCGCTTACAGCGGGGGATCGAACAGGGCGTGGCGAACGCGATCCTCATCAAGGTGAATCAGATCGGCACGCTCACGGAGACACTCGAGGCGATAGAGCTTGCCCGCTCGGCCGGGTATGCCGCGGTCATCTCGCACCGCTCGGGCGAGACCGAGGACACGACGATCGCCGACCTCGCCGTCGCCACCGCAGCGGGGCAGATCAAGGCCGGTGCCCCTTCCCGCACCGACCGCGTGGCGAAGTACAACCAGCTCCTTCGGATCGAGGAGGAGCTCGGTGAGCGGGCGTCCTTCCCCGGCTGGAAAGCCTTTCCTCGCCTTCGGCGCGAGGTGTGATTCTCTCGGCTCGCTCCGCGCGGCCCGCGCGCGTCGTTTGGCGTTACGCTCGATAGCGGGTGGAGGCACGGGGTGGCCCCGAGGCGCTGGTGCGATTGTGTGCTCCTTCGCGCGCGCTAACGTGAACGTGTGACTCCACGTCGCACGAAGATCGTCTGCACGATCGGGCCTGCGTCCTCCACGCCCGAGCGGATCGACAGCCTCGTCGCGGCAGGCATGGATGCCGCGCGCTTCAACTTCTCTCACGGTTCGCACGAAGAGCACGCCGAGCGGGCGACGCTCATCCGGGAAGCGCAGGAACGCGCCGGCCGCCCGCTCGCGCTCATCGCCGACCTCCAGGGCCCGAAGCTCCGGGTCGGCAAGCTGCCGAGCGCGCTCATGCTCGTCGAGGGCGACCAAATCGACGTCACGGGTCAGGAAGACGGCCGGGCGCGCACGCTGCCGATCAGCCCTCCAGTCTTGCAGGAGGTTCTCCAACCCGGACACGACGTCCTGATCGACGACGGCCGCGTGCGCCTCCGCGTGGACGAGGTCGACGCTGTTCGCGCCCGCGCCACCGTTCTCGTCGGCGGCTCCGTGGAATCGCACAAGGGCGTCAACCTGCCGGGCATCCCGATCCCTGTCCCTTCCCTGACCGAGAAGGACTTGCGGGATCTCGAGTTCGCCATCGGGCTGGGCGTCGACTATGTCGCGCTCTCGTTCGTCCGCTCGGCTGAGGACTGCCGAGGCTTGCGCGAGCTGCTCCAGGCCGCCGACTCGACAGCGCTCATCATCGCCAAGATCGAGAAGGCGGAAGCGCTCGAAGACCTCGATCAGATCGTGAGCGCCTCGGATGCCGTCATGGTTGCCCGTGGAGACCTCGGGGTCGAGATCGGCCCCGCAGCGGTGCCGCTGGTCCAGAAGCGGATCATCCTCTGCGCGCTCGAGCACGGGAAGGCCGCCATCACGGCGACTCAGATGCTCGAGTCGATGCTACGCCACCCGGAACCCACCAGAGCCGAGGCGAGCGACGTCGCCAACGCCGTCCTCGACGGCAGTTCCGCGCTCATGCTCTCGGGCGAGACCGCGGTCGGGAACTATCCGGTCGAGAGCGTCGCGTACATGGATCGGATCGTGCGCGCAGTCGAGCCGAGCCTCAGCCCCCGCCACGAGCTCGCCCAGGCGGCCGACTCCACCTTCCCGACGGTCGGGGAGGCGATGTCGAACGCGGCCTGCGACATCGCCGAAGTGCTCGGCGCAGTGGCGATCCTCGTGCCCACGTACAGCGGGAAGACAGCATCCGCCGTTGCTTGCCATCGCCCGCAGCGCCCGATCATCGCCGTCACGCACAAGCGCTATGCCGTGCAGCAGCTGGCGCTCGAATGGGGCGTGATCTCCGCGGAAATCGAGGAGTGCAGGGACGTGGAGGACCTCTGGGCACGCACGCTCGAGGCATCGCGCGCGACGGGCCTCGTCCAGCCCGGCGATCGCGTCGTCATCACCGCCGGAACGGCGGTCAACGTCCCCGGCACGACCAACGTCATCAAGGTGGAGACGGCCTGACATAGGCTGGCTCGGTGCAGGGCTGGCCCAGGCTCTGGCTCGCTCTCTGCGGAGCCCCGCCGCTTCTTCTCCTCGTCGGTCGGCTGTTGTCGCCCGAAGGACCGGGGCTTGCCCTGCGACTCGCGGGGGCCGCCGCGTGCGTTCTCCTTCTTCCGGGCGCCCTCGTCGTCCGCTCCCTCGGAGCGCCCCGCTCTGTCGGCGTCGCTCTCGCGGCCGCTCTGGCCTGGAGCCTCGCCCTCGTCTTCGCCGTCTTCGCGGTCGTCTTTGCCGTCTCCGGGACGCTTGGCCTGGCGGTCGGGCTGCTGGGAGGAACGATGGTGGCCGCCTTCGGGCTGTCGTTTCGTTCGGCAGCGCCGGCGCTCGACCGCGCCGAGATCTGGGCCGTCGTCGCGCTCCTCGTCGCCGGTGCCGCGCTGGCGGGCGCTCTCTGGTGGGCGACCGGGACGATCGGCGGGAGCCTGGGGCCGAGCGTCAGCGATGCGCTCTTCCACCTGGCTCGCGTTCGCAAGCTCGACGATGCCGGCGCGCTCGGGTCGATCTCGGTCGTGAACGAGATCTCGGGGGAGCACGTCCACCCGGGCTACGCTTTCCCTCTCTGGCACGGCGGGCTCGCGCTCATCGCCCGCCTCGCCGGCGTCGACCCCACGCTCGTCGTCCTCTACCTGCCGGCCATCCTCGCTCCTCTCGCGGTCCTGCTCGCGTACGCGGCCGGCACGGCGCTGTTTCGCTCGTGGGCGGGCGGGATCGCGGCGGCTGCGGGCCAGCTCGCGCTTCTTGCATTCGCACGGGAAGGAACCGGATCGCTCCAGTTCCTCGCCCAGCCCGGTGGCGCCGCCCGGCTGCTCCTGATTCCCGCGATGCTGGCGCTCGTCTTCGCGTTCGTTGCCGAGGGAGGCCTGTCCCTCCTGGGAGCCGCGGCAGCTTCGGGGTTTGCGCTCGCGGTCGTGCATCCGACCTACGTCGTCTTCGTTGTGTTGCCTGTCTGCGGTTTCCTCCTCGCGCGCGCAATCCTGAGCGACGGTGCCGACACTCGCCTTCTCCTGGGCGGGCTCGGCGCGGTGGTCGTCCCAGCAGGGCTCTTCTTCGCCTGGCTCGTCCAGTTTCTCGAGGACACCCGGTACCGTCCTCCGGTTCGCTTCACGCAACAGGTCGAGGAGCTCAGCACCGGGCTGCAGCTGCGCCCCGAGCAGATGGCGTGGGGCGGGGGCGTCAAGGTCGCCGCGTTCGTGGCGGTTCCGCTGGCGCTCCTCGCAAGCGGGCGGCGCTGGGCCGCTTACGTCCTCGGAGGAACCGCGGCTCTCGCGATCACGGCCCTCGTCCCGCCGGTCTTCGACCGCTTCGTCGATGCTGTCTCGCTGCCCCAGGCTGTGCGGGTTGCGAGCTTCCTGCCGCTCCCGTTCGCGCTCGCCGGCGCGGCGGCGCTCGCCGGGAGAGCTCGAGGCCTCGGTGCCGCTTCCGCCCTCGCCGCCGGCATTGGGTTCGAGCTCGCCTACCGGCACCCCGCGACAGGAGCCGCGTGGGCGGTCTGGCTGGCGGCCCTTGCCGCTACCGGCGGGCTTGCCCTCTTTGTCGGTCTGCGCCCTTTCACGCTGGACGAAACCGCTCCCGGCAGCTGGACTGCCCTCGCCGCCGCCGTGTTCACCCTCCCGGTAGCGGTCACTGGCTTCGCCGGCTACGAGCGGTGGGACAAGCCCGATCCGTACGGGCTCACACCCGGCCTTACCCGCGCCCTCGACGAGGACATCCCCCCGCTGGCAACGGTGCTTGCGCCGAGCGTGACGTCCTACCGGATCGCGGGCTATGCCCCCGTCCGGATCGTCGTGGCGCCGGCCGGCCACGTCGCCTTCAAGATGGAGGACGAGTATCGGGAGCGTTTTCGCGCCGCGCGGCTCTTCTTCCTCGAAGCGTCGACAACGCCCGCCCAGCGGACCGCCATCCTGAGGCGCTACGACGTCGGCTGGGTGGTGGTTGACAAGACACGCGGTCGTCCGAGCCTGCCGCCGGGGCTGAAACTCGAGTACGGGGACGAGCGCTACTCGCTGTACCGCGTTGGCAGGAAGGAGCAGGCCTGAGGCGGTCGAATGCCGCGGGTCCATGGCGCGCCGCAGACGACCATCGCGCTCGTCGATCGCTCTTCGCTGGCTGGGGGTCGCAGCACTCGTCGCCATCGCGCTCTCGTACGTCCATCCGCTCCGGAGCTACGAGGCTGCTCGTGCGCGTGTACATGAGAGGCAGGCCGAGCTGACCGCGCTCGAGCGCGAGAACGCCCGTCTGACCCATCGGCTCGCGCTTGCGGGCGAGGATTCGTTCGTCGAACGAGAGGCCCGGCGCCTCGGCCTGGTACGGGCAGGCGAGCGCCTCTTCATCGTGAAGGGCGTCGAGGCCTGGAGGAGGGCCTCGGTACGATGATCTGGTGGACGACGCACGAGTCGTCGCCTGGCAGCTCGGCCGCCCCGCCCGCGCGTTTCGGCGGGTGGCGGTGCGCTGCCCGTACGGCTTTCCAGCGGTTACCGAGCAGGCTCCGTTCGGGGACGACGGGACGCCGTTCCCGACGACCTATTACCTGACCTGCCCCTGGCTCGTGGCGGGCATCGCCCGCCTCGAGGCCTCGGGTGGCGTGGAGCGGTTCTCCCGCGTGGCCGCGGCGGATCCTGCCCTGCGGGAAAGCCTCGAGCACGCGGACGCGGAGCAGCGGCGCATCCGCCCCGAGCTCGAGGTCGGCATTGCCGGAACGCGAAAGCCCGGCAACCTCAAATGCCTGCACGCCCACGGCGCCTTCGCCCTGGCGCGGCCCGGCTACGAGCTCGGCGACCGGATCGTGGCCGAAGTCGCCGAGCCTTGGTGCCCGGACGCACGTTGCGGGGATGCCTTGGCGGGTAGGAACCGCGAATGACTCGTCTTCAGGCAGTCCGCCACCAGTGGGACGAGGGCAAGCGGCGCCTCGCCAGCGAGGGTGAGAACACCGCTCGCTCGCGTCACCTCGATCTCCTCGTCGGCGCGGTCATCGAGGAGTTGCGCAGACGCATCGGGCAGACGTTCACTCTGGGCGAGCTCGCCGGCGCCTACGAGGGCGCGGACGACTGGGTGCGCGAGGTGATCGTGAGCTCCGCACCGCCGCGATCCCGCGCCGGGATCCGTGATGCAGCCATCGTCCAGGACGCTGCGTTCGCACGTTATGCCCAGGGCGCAATCGACTACAGCCCCTGAGTGGCAAGCTCCAGCCGCCCCACCTCCTCCCTCGCCAGCGAGCGCGCCCGCGAGCGCCGAGCTCGCCGTAGCCGCCGAGTGCTGCGCTGGAGCGGCGGCTTGCTGGTTCTCGCGTTCGTTTTCTTCGTCGGCCTGGCGGTCGGGATGGCCTTCGAGGACGACGGAAAAACGGGCGACCAGACGCTCGTCCGCACGTTACTTCCAACCACGCTGACGCCCCGCGAGACAGTCACCGTTACGGTTTCAAAACCGTGAGTTGGGAAGAAAGTAAAGGTTTGGTAGATTTTGGCTCTGCCACCATGGCCGAAGGACAACGCCGCATTGCGACACGGGAGCGACAGGCGGGGGGCGGCCCCGAATGGCTGACGCTCGGCCAGGCGGCCACGTATCTGGGGGTCGCGCAGAGCACCGTGCGCAAGTGGTCGGACAGCGGTCGGCTGGCCGCGTTCTACACGCCGGGCCACCATAGGCGGTTCCGCCGCGGCGACCTCGACGACTTCCTGTCCGGATCGCGCAGCGCTCCCTTGAGCGGCTCGCCCGTCGTGCTCGTCGTCGACGACGACGAGCGCCTGCGCGAGTTCGTGCGCGTGAACCTCGAGATGGACGGCTACTCGGTGCGCGAAGCCGCGAACGCCGAGGAAGGCCTCGCCGCGCTCGAGGCGGAGCCGCCCGATCTCATCCTCCTCGACGTGATGATGCCCGGCATGAGCGGCTACGAGATGCTGCAGGCGGTCCAGGACCGGCACGGGGTGGGGACGATCCCGGTGATCATGTTCAGCGGCCAGGCCGACGAGTCTCCCGAGCGGGCGGCCGAACGTGGTGCGCAGGCCTTTCTCGGGAAGCCGGTCGATCCGCAAACGCTGATCGAGTCGACCAAGCAACTCATCCGGGCCTCGCGGGCGTAGACAGCAGTAGCCAGCGTAGACCGCAGCATCTTTCTTTGGGTCGTCGAGCACCGGGCCGGCTGGCTCGACCCCGTCTTCGTCGCCCTTTCGGTGGTGGGCTTCGCCGGGCTCGTCTGGATCGCGTTGGCTCCCCTCGTCGCGTACCTCGCGAAGCGGAACGCCCTCTTCGCGACGGCCCTCACGGCCACGTGCGTCTGGTCGGCGGATCTGATCGCGCTCGGGCTCAAAGCGGCGACGGACCGCGCGCGGCCGTTCGAGACCATTCCGCAGGCCGACCCGCTCCTGAGGGCGACGGTCGGCCAGTCCATGCCCTCCGGCCACGCCGCCACCAGCTTCGCGGGGGCCGTCATTCTCAGCTACTTTCTGCCCCGCGCGGCGCCGTATGTGTTTCTGCTTGCCGCCGCGATCGGGTTCTCGCGCATCTACGTGGGGGTGCACTATCCGTCTGACGTCGTGGCCGGGGCGGCACTCGGCGTAGGAGTCGGCGTCGCCGGCCTCGGCCTGGTCAGACTTCTTCGGCGGACTTCAGGAGGCCGGCGGCGATCAGAAGGAGCGCCGCGAGGAGGCTGATCCAGAGGCCGACGCTCCTCCCCGCGGGAGCAAAGTCGTCCGGGATGGAGATGAGCCTGACGAGCACGACGACGGCTCCGAGGGAACCGAGCCCGGCGATGACCATTCCGAGGGGCACGTTCGGAGGCAGCTCGAATCCGGTCGCGCGGAGGATGAGCAAGCCCAGGACTGCGAGACCGATGAAGAAGACGAGCTTGCCGAGCGTGCCGGTGTGCCAGCCCGTGATCGAGGCCGTGAACCCCTCGTTCGAGACCGTGTACCAGCTCATGAAGGAGCTGAGCGCCAGCACGAGGCCGCCGACCCAGGCGAGCAATTCCCCGGGCGCGCGCAGCGCTCCCGGCGGAAGGCCGGGTCTCGGGCGTTCCAACCTAGATCCCGAAGGCCGTCTGGACCTTTTCCCAGATCGACAGGGCGAGGAAGATCGTGACGAAGAGGAGCACGCCGAGGAGGACGAGGAAACGGACGCGCGCGCGGCGAAGCTCCCGCCTGTGCTCGATGCGCGCGCGTCGGCGAGCCCGAGCATGCGCGAACGCTCGCGGAATCGCCGAGGGGTCGATCGGCGGGTCTTCGACGGGGGGACGCGTGGGGGCCGGGGAGCCGATGAAAGCCGATTGTTGCCGCTCTGGCGGACGACCGCAAGCGAGTCCGGGACCACCCGGGGCTGACGGCGGAGCCATAATTCGGTCATGACGGGGGTCGCGCACGAGCTCGAGCCGAAGGCAGTCGAAGCTCTCGCCGCCGCGGCGGAGAAGCTTCTCGAGGAGGGAGCGACCGACCAGGCGCTCGTCGCCCTGGTCGAAGCGGTCGCGGCGGCGACCAGAGCTGATGTCGCAATTGTCCGAACGGCCTCATCCCCAGGCGGCGAGCTCGTGGCGAGAGCCGTCGAGGCCGCGTCGCCCGCCCTGGCGGCTGAGGTCGAGGGCACCCGCCTTCCTGCGGCCGACGTCCCCGGCGCGCAGAGCGACCTCGCCGCGGACCAGCTCCCCGACGCCTTGCGCCGAGTGGCGGAGCGCGTCGGCGCCGCCGTCGCGCGCATCTACCCGATCTTGCTCCACGGCCGCCCGGCGGGAACCCTCGAGCTTTACCGCGCAGAAGGAGACCTGTCGGCCCGGGAGGAGCTGCTGGGCCGCCTCGCCGCCGCTCACGTCGGCGTCGCGATTCGGCTCGAGCGGGAGGCGCTCGTCGGCAACGGCGGTCCCGACATCGGCCTTTCCTCTCTCGAGCTCTTCGGAGAGGCTCTTGCGGCCGGGGCCGACGAGACGGCGACGGCCGAGCATGTCGTTCGGCTGGCGGCGGAGGCGACCGGCGCCGGCGCGGCTGCCCTCTGGCGAATCGAGAGCGATGCGCCGCCGACCTTCCTGGCCTCGTACGGCTCTGGTGAGCGCCCGGCGTCCGGCGAGGCGGTGGAGCAGGCCCTGGCCGCCCTCCTCGACCGCCCGCGCGACGGCATCGCGAGTACTGCCGACGGCGGCGCCGGCCTCCGGACCACAACGCTTCCCCTCGGCGAGCCTCCCGTCGCTGCGCTCCAGCTCTATTTCGAGAACGGTGGGCCTGCTGTGGAGGAGCTCGAGCTGCTCTCGCCCTTCGCGGCCCGCGCGGCGCTCGCCCTGCGGCGCAGCCGGCGGGTGGAGCTGATCGCCCGGGCGCTCCAGCGGTCGCAGACCGTCATCGGCGTCGTCAGCCAGGCCATCGCCCAGCTCTCCCTGACCCACACGCTCGAGACCGCCGTCGAGCGAATCGCCGAGCTGACCGGCAGCGGGCACGTCGCCATCTACCTTCGGGAGGGAGAGGGGCTGACCGCCGCGGCCTCGCGCGGGCTGGAGGGTGCCGAGGCAGACCTCGCGGAGCGGCTGCTCGAGCTGGCACTCGGGCCGTTTCGCGGGCGCGGCTACGTCTTCATCGAGGACATGCGCCGCGACTCCCGCCTGCGCGGACTCGAGAGTACCTGGGAGCAGACGGGCATCCGCCGTGTCCTCTTCATTCCGCTCATCGTCCACGACGAGGTGATCGGCGCGCTCGGCGTGTTCAAGACGCGTGCGCGGCCCTACCGCGAGGGCGAGGAGGGTCTCCTCGTCGCCCTCTCGAGCCAGCTCGCGGTCGCGGTCCAGAACGCGCGCCTGCACGAGCGGGCAAAGGAGCTCGGTGAGCGGCTCGAGCGCACGCTCGAGTCCGAGCGCCGCGCTGCGCGCCAGCTGCGCGGGCTCTACGAGATCTCGCACTCGTTCGCGGAGAGCCTCTCGCTCCAGGCAACGCTGGACGCTGTCGCCCGGAGCATGGTCGAGCTTTTCGGCGTGGATGCAGCCGCCATCCGCATCCCGGACGAGCGAGGTGAGTCGCTAGAGCTCCGAGCGGTGCACGTTGCCGATGCCAAGCTCGCGGACACGGCTCCCAAGCTCCTCGGCCAACCGCAGCCCATGAGTGCGCCCACCGCGCGCCGCCTGTTGCGCTCCGGGCAGCCGCTCCTGCTCGAGCCGGGCGTCGCCACTGGCGAGGATGCACACCGGTTCCTCGAGCCTTTCCTCGCCCAGGGCTCGACGGCTGCCGTGCTCCCGCTTACCACGCCCGGAGAGATCCTGGGGACGTTGACGCTCCTCTCCCTCGATCCCGCCAAGCCCATCGACCGCGACACGCTGGACACCGCGATGACCGTGAGCGGGCAGGCGGCTCTCGCGATCGACAACGCCCGTCTGTACCAACAGCAGAAGGACTTCTCGGAGATGATGCAACACTCGCTCCTGCCGCGCGAGCTCCCGGCCGTGCCGGGTCTCGAGGTGGGCCACGTGTACGAATCCTCGGCTCGCGTGGACGTCGGCGGGGACGTCTACGACTTCCTGACGCTCGACGACGGCCGCCTCGCGATCATTCTCGGCGACGTCACCGGCAAGGGCATCCAGGCCGCCGCCGACATGGCCATGGCCAAGTTCAGCTTCCGCGCGCTCGCGCGCATGCACCCGGAGCCTGCCGACTTCCTCGCGCGCGCGAACGAGGTCATCGTCGACGAGATCGGCGTGGGGAAGTTCATCACCATGCTCTACGCGCTGGTCGACCCGAAGGCCCGGACGATCTCCTGCGCGAGCGCCGGCCATCCCGCCGCAAAGCTTGTCGATCCCGAAGGAAACGTCACGCCCCTCGCGGGCCAGGGCCTCGTGCTCGGGATCGAGCCCGACCAGAAGTACGAGACCGAGCAGGCCGAGCTCCAGCCCGGCGTCTCGGTTGTCCTCTACACGGACGGTGTTCCCGAGGCCCGTCGGGACGGCGAGATGTACGGCGAGGAGCGGCTGGACGAGCTGCTGCGCCGCCGCGCAGGCCTCGGCCCCCAGGAGCTGGCGGAGGCGATCCTGGCGGACTGCGAGAGCTTCGCCGGGGGCGAGCTCGGAGACGACTGCGCGCTCGTTTGTCTACGTCTTTCCGACTCTGGCTGAGGCAGCGACATCCGCCCCCGCGGCCGCTGCGCAGGCGATAAGCCGGGCCCGTCTCGGGGTGCTCGTCTTCACAGCCGGCGCCGGGACGCTGGCGACCGAGATCGCGGCCTCGCGGCTCCTCGCGCCCTACTTCGGAAGCTCGACGATCGTCTGGGCGAACATCATCGGCCTCATCCTCGTATATCTCTCGATCGGCTACTGGTTCGGGGGAAAGCTGGCCGATCGCCGTCCCGAGCCGCGCCTCCTCGGCTCGATCGTCCTCGCCGCGGCTCTCTTCATCGCCGTCCTCCCCTTCGTCTCGAGGCCGATCCTCGACGTGGCCGTGCGCGGGTTGGACGCAGTTTCCGTCGGCGCGGTCGTCGGCTCTTTCTTCGCCGCCCTCGCCCTCTTCGCCATCCCGGTCACGCTGCTGGGCGCGGTCTCTCCGTTCGCCATCCGCCTGGCACTCGACGACGTCGGCGAGGCGGGAACAGTTGCGGGGCGCCTCTACGCCCTCTCGACGGTCGGCAGCATCGTCGGGACATTCGCCTCCGCGCTGCTGACGATCCCGCTCGTGGGGACGCAACGGACCATGCTGGGGTCGGCAGCGCTGCTCGTGCTCGCGGGTGCCCTCGTTCTGGGAACGCGGTGGCAGCTCGCGACGGTCGCGGTGGCGGCCCTGCTCTTCATCCCTGCCGGGACGATCAAGGCCTCGTCGGGGCTCCTGTACGAGGCGGAGTCGGCATATCAGTACGTCCAGGTGCTGCAAAGGGCCGACGGTTCCCGCGTGCTCAAGCTGAACGAGGGAGTCGCGGTGCACTCGGTCTGGCATCCCCGCTCCGTGCTCACGGGTGGTGAGTGGGACATGTTCCTCGTCGTGCCGCCGCTGCTCGACAGGCCGGTGGAGCGGATGCTCGTGATCGGCAACGCGGGCGGAACGATTGCGCGCGCGTACGGGAAGCTCTATCCGGACGTCCGGATCGACGGCGTCGAGATCGACCCAAAGGTGACCGAGGCCGGTCGGCGGTTTCTCGGGCTCGGCGACAACCCGAAGCTCCACGTGATCACGGACGACGGGCGTCCGTTTCTCCAGGTCACGGACGAGCGCTACGACGTCATCGTCGTGGACGCCTACCGCCAGCCCTACATCCCCTTCTACCTCGCGACGGAGGAGTTCTTCCGCCTCGCGCGCCGACACCTGGCTCCCGGCGGCGTGCTCGCGCTCAACGTCGCCGCCGTTCCGGGCGATCTCCGGCTGGGGCAGGCGATCGGCACGACCGTCCTCTCGGCCTTTCCCGAGGCGTGGCGCTGGAAGCCGCTGCGGTTCAACGAGCTCATTCTCGCTTTCGATCGCCCGCTTCCGCGTTCCCGGCTCGTGCGGCGTGTCGGAAAGGTCCCTCCGGCGGTCGCCTCCCTCGTCCCCCTCTTCCGCGCCGGGCTCGAGCCCGTACGCGCCGAGGGCGACCCGCTCACCGACGACCGCGCTCCGGTCGAGTGGCTGACCGACCGGATGATCTTGGACTTCATCGCCGGCGGCGGCGATCTCGACGAGAGACCGCTCCCGACCGCGCCGTGAACCTTCGACAAGGGCGCGTGCTCCGGATCGGCCACCGGGGCGCAGCGGCGCTTGCACCCGAGAACACCCTCGCCTCGATCGAAGCCGCGATCGAATACAAGCTCGATCTGGTCGAAATTGACGTAGTTGCCCACGCAAACGCTCTTCGGCTGGCCCATTCGCCCGCGGAGGTGAGAGACGAGAGCCCGACGCTGGACGAGGCTCTGGCGCTCCTCGCGCGAGCGGATGCCGGAGTGATGGTCGATTTGAAGTCCCGAGGGATCGAGCGCTCCGCTGTCGAGACTCTGCGCGAGCACAACCTGCTCGATCGTGCTGTCGTTGCCTCGTTCCATGCCGCGAGCCTCCGCGCCGTCAAGGAGGTCGAGCCCGCGTCGACGACCGGGTTCTCCTATCCCTTCGACCGCGCTGGTGTCTCCGAGCGTAAGGCCTTCGAGCCACTCATCCGCGTAGGTCTCTCAGGCCTCCGCCGGGCGCTTCCGGCGCGCAGCGCGAGAATGCTGGCCCGCGCGCAGGCCGACGCTCTCGTGGTTCACCACGCGCTCGTCTCCCGGACACTCGTCGACCGCTGCCACGGTTGGGACACGGCTGTTCTCGCCTGGACCATCGAGGACGATGCGGCTCTGACACGTGTGCTCGCCGCAGGAGTGGACGGGGTGATCGCGAATGACCCCCGCCTCCTTGGAGATTAGGATCAGCGCACCATGAAGCGTGCTCTCGCATTCGCCGCCGTGCTCGCCGCCTTCGGCGTGCCGCTCGCGTACGCGCAGGAAGCGACGACCGCGGGCACCTCGACCGGAGGCACGACGACGGAGACACCGCTCCCGCCCCCTCTGATTCCGGACGGCGTCACGATCGCGGGCGTGTCCGTGGGCGGTCTCACGGCCGACGAGGCCCGCCTAGCGGTGCGCGCGTTCTTTGCCCGGCCGGTGACGTTCACGTTCAGGGGCCGCACGAGGACTACGACGCCGTGGTGGGTCGGAGCCTCCGCCGGGGTCGGGAGCGCGATCACGAACGCGCTCGCGGCCGATCCCGGACAGGAAGTCGCTCTCTCCGTGCGGTTCGACGGGACCAGACTGCGTGCGTTTGTCGCTCGTCTCGCCAGGGGCTGGTACCGGCCCCCGGTCAACTCGAGGGCCCGCCTGCGCTACGTCCGGCCCAGAATCACGCGAGCTCGGGTGGGTTACCGCCTCAGGCAATACCCCACGAGAAGGCTCATCCGCACCGCCTTCGCCGCGCACGAGCGCGGGCCGCTCGCGACTCCCTATCGCGTGCTCCAGCCGCGGATCACGCGGGCGAACTTCGGGCCCGTGATCGTGATCCGGCGAGGCTCGCACCGTCTCTACCTCTACAGGGGCTCGCAGTACTGGACGACCTTCGGCGTCGCCGTAGGGATGCCGCAGTACCCGACGCCGCTCGGCAGCTTCTCGATCGTCAGCAAGCAGCGAAACCCCTGGTGGTATCCGCCGAGCGCGGCGTGGGCGGCCGGCGCGAGCCCGATCCCGCCCGGCCCGGGCAATCAGCTCGGCACGCGCTGGATGGGCCTTTCTCGGGGAGGAGTCGGCATACACGGGACGCCCGATTCGGCCTCGATCGGGTACTCGGCCTCGCACGGGTGCATCCGCATGCGCATCCCGCAAGCCGAATGGCTTTTCGAGCGCGTCCGCGTCGGCACGCCCGTTTTCATCGTCTCGGCCTAGCTAGAGTGGATCGCGGCTATGGCGCGCCGCGGCAAGATCGCGCTCCAGACGGCTGCCGTCCTGGTGGTCGGGCTCCTCGTGGCCCTGCTGGCGTGGCAAGTCATCCGCACCGACGAGGGCCGCCTGCTCAGCTCGAAGGTCGCCTCCGGCCAGAAACCGCACGCGCCGGTTTTCAGCCTCGACCGCCTGGACGGCCAGGGCACCCTCTCACTGGCAGACCTGCGCGGAAAAGCGGTCGTCGTCAACTTCTGGGCCTCCTGGTGCGCGCCCTGCAAGGACGAGGCACCCACGCTCGAGACCGCGTGGCAGAAATGGCGCGACCAGGACGTGGTCGTCGTCGGAGTCGACCTCCAGGATTTGAGCAGCGACGCGCGGCGCTTCGTCGAGCGATACGAGCTCACCTACCCGGCCCTGCGTGACAAGCACAACTGGACGTGGGGACGCTACGGCCTGAGCGGACTTCCGGAGACGTGGTTCGTCGACCGGGAGGGGCGTCTCGTCGGCGAGCACGTCGAGGGGCCCGTGACAGCGGATGAGCTCGACCGGAACATCCGAATCGCCCTCAGGAGGGCCTGATGAGAGCCGCGCTCACGGCCGCGCTCCTGCTGGCTCTCGGAGCCGCAGGGACGGCTGCGGCGAGCGAGCAAAAGCCGACTCTTCCCGAGCTCGAACGCGAGCTGATCTGTCCAACGTGCCATGAGTCTCTGGCCGTGTCGAACTCGCCGATCGCGGATCGCATGCGCTCGTTCATCCGCGCTCGGATCGCCGCGGGCGACACGAAGAGCGAGATCAAGTCCAAGCTCGTCGACCAGTTCGGGGAGAGCGTGCTCGCCGCCCCGCCGAAGCACGGTTTCAACCTTCTTGCCTGGCTGTTGCCCTTCGTCGGTCTGGGCCTCGGAGGCGCCGCGCTGGCCGTGCTGGCGCGGCGCTGGAGCCGCGCGCGCGAGGACGCGGTCGCAACGGACCCGTCGGGCAACGGGCGCGGCCCGCTCGACCCGGAGCTCGAGCGGAGGGTCGACGAGGAGCTCGCCCGCTTCGACGCCTGAGGTGAAGCGAATCTGATGGAGGCGAAGATCCCACTCGCTTTCGCCGCCGGTCTTCTCTCCTTCATCACCCCGTGCGTCCTGCCGCTCGTGCCGGGTTACCTGTCTGCAGTCTCGGGGGCCCAGGTGGGGGTGGGCGGGAGGCGGGTCGTGGTAGCGAGTCTCCCCTTTATCGCCGGCTTCACCGTCGTCTTCGTCGCCCTCGGGGCAGCAGCCGGAGTCGCGGGAGGCTTCCTGGACGACCGGCGCCTCCTCGGCATGGTTGCAGGCCTCATCGTCGTTGTCTTCGGGTTCGCCTTCATGGGGCTGTTGCCGTTTCCCTGGCTCGACCGAATGGCGGTGCCGGAGCTCGTCGAGGGGGCTCGGCGGCGCGGCTCGCGCGCGCTGCTCGGCGGGGCCTTCGGTATCTGCGCAGCGCCGTGCATCGGACCCGTCCTCGCCTCCATCCTCGCTCTCGCGAGCGAGGGGAGCACCGCGGCCGAAGGATCTGTCCTGCTGCTCGTTTACTCGGCGGGCTTGGCCGTTCCGTTCCTCCTCGTCGGGGTGGGATTCGATCGCGCCATGGGCGCCTCACGCTGGTTGCGCGACCACTACGGAGTCGTCCGCATCGTGAGCGGCAGTCTGCTCGTGGGCCTGGGCCTGCTCCTCTTCTTCAACCGGTTCTGGTGGTTGAACATCGCGTTCAACCGAGTGTTCGAGTTCTTCGGAATCGGTGTCTGAAGACGTCGGCGTAACAGCGTGCTTCTCCCAGCGGGTGGGCGCCTGGTTCGCTGGGGAAGGCCGAGCAAGCGTCGCCGATCCCGTCTACCTGCGGCAGATGAACATGGCGATCGCGCTCGCCGCCTCCCGCTGGAACGAGTTTGCGGGCGATCCGGACGCCGTTCTGCTCATGCGAGCCTGGTTGGTCGAAGTCAGGCGCCGCGCCGTCGAACGCAAAGCTCACGCGCGAGTGGACGCGATCGACCGGGCGCGGGCCTGGTTCGACGCCTGTGCAGGGACGGGCTAGCCCCCTGTTTTGCACGTGTTGGCGGTGTTAGGCTCTCGCGTGTGGCGACGATCCTGCTGGTTGGGGTCGATCTCTTCTTTCGAGGCAAGCTCGACGTGCTCCTCGACGGCCACAAGCTCATCACGGCCGACAGCGTCGATCCTCCGGAACTAGTGATCGTCGATCTGGCGCGCGTCGACGCCGACGAAGTCGCCGAGACCTACCCGGACGTCCCCATCATGGGGTTCACGAACCACACCGATACGGCGGGCCTCCGGGCGGCCCACGCCGCCGGTCTCGACCGCGTCGTTGTGCGTTCTGCGCTAGCCGAGAGGGCATCGGAACTGGTCAAGGAGCTCGTCACGTAGACTCGGCGCTGTGACGTACATCATCGCCGAGCCCTGTATCGACATCAAAGATCTGTCCTGTGTCGACGTCTGCCCGGTCGATTGCATCCACACGTATGACCGCATGCTCATCATCGACCCCGAGGAGTGCATCGACTGCGGTGCCTGCGAGCCCGAGTGCCCGGTCGAAGCGATCTTCCCGGAGGATGCCCTCCCCGAGAAATGGGAGCCCTTCGTCAAGATCAACTACGCCTACGGCGAGGGCCCCGACGTGGTCAACAAGCTGGTGGATGAATACGCGGAAGAGCACGACGTTCAGAATCCGCCGCTCGAAACGTCCTGACTGAGGGATTGCTCTGGACCGAGCCGGACTGGCTCGAGTCCGTCCATGCCTGGATTCGCTCGCAGCTCGAGCGGCTCGGCCTGGAGCCTGCCGGAGAGATCGAGCAGCCGCACGTCCGCCCTTGGTCGACGGTTCTTCGCGTACCGACCGACGATGGAGACGTCTGGTTCAAGGCGAATATGCCCACACAGGCCTTCGAAGTCGCTGTCGTCGAAACGCTGGCGGCGCGGCGCCCCGACCTTGTGCCCACGCTCCTCGCGACCGACCTGCAGCGCGGCTGGATGCTGCAGGGCGACGGTGGAACGCGCCTGCGGGAGATCCTGGAGGAGACAGGCGATTTCGACGTCTGGATAGAGATCCTGCCCCTCTACGCCGAGCTGCAGATGGACGTGGCGGCCGACCGGGACCGACTTCTGGCGGCCGGCGTCCCCGACCGGCTGCTCGCCTCGCTTCCGGGCCAGTTCGAAGAGGTGGTCGCAGACGCCGAGGCCCTCGAGACCCTCACGCAGGATGAGCGACGCCGCCTGGCTGCACTCGCTCCCCGCATCGAGGCGGAGTGCCGCGACCTGGCGGACTACGGCTTGCCCGAGACGATCCAGCACGACGACCTCCACGACGGGCAGGTCTTCGTCCGGGACGGACGCTTCCTCTTCTTCGACTGGGGCGACGCGTGCGTCTCGCACCCCTTCTACACGCTCGTGGTCACGCTGGCAGTTCTCGCCTACAGGCTGGAGCTCGACCACGACGCCCCCGAGCTCGACCGTTTCCGCGACGCGTACCTCGAGCCTTGGACGCGCTTCCGGCCGCGGCGCGAACTCGAGCAGGCGTAT
>Ga0307302_10000277_pt1 | contig 22793 bp, 23 predicted proteins | sample ER_DNA_183_FD_194490 | JGI IMG/M metagenome (GOLD analysis project Ga0307302, IMG submission 194490) | Bulk soil microbial communities from the East River watershed near Crested Butte, Colorado, United States - ER_DNA_183 | ecosystem: Environmental > Terrestrial > Soil > Floodplain | place...
ACCAGCAGGTTGCGGGCCTGCTGGGTGCCCCAGGCACTGTCCGGGTGGGCGGTCACGCCAGCCAGATGCACACCTCGCGTGTCCAGCTCGATGAAGAACAGCACATACAGCCGTCGCAGCCAGACGGTGTCCGCGGTGAAGAAGTCACAGGCCACGATCCCGGCGGCCTGCCGGCGTAGGAACGCCCGCCAGGTGGTGGCCATCCGCCGTGGCGCCGGGTCGAGCCCGTAGCGGCGCAGCGTGGTGCGGATCGCGGTCGCCGAGACGCGCACGCCAAGCCGTTGCAGCTCGCCTTTGATCCGCTGGTAGCCCCAGCGGGGGTTCTCCTTGGCGAGGCGGAGGATCAGCTGCTGCACCTGCTGGTCCAGCGGCGGCCTGCCGGTCTGGCGGTGCGGGTAGGTCCACGCGCCGGCGACCAGCCGCCGATGCCAGCCCAACAGCGTCTCGGGCTGGACCAAGAAGCACGACCACCGGGCTCGGGGCAACACGCGGCTGACCGCGGCGAGCAGGGCCCGGTCGGCGGGTTGGAGCTTAGGACGTGGGACTTGGCGGCCGAGCACGGCGAATTGGTGACACAGGACGAGGATCTCCAGGTCCTTGGCGGCGTCGCTGCGGGCGAGCAGGGCGAGCAGCTGGATGGAGCGGCACAGCGTGAGGTAGGCGAGTTTCGATAGCACCAGGTTTCCTCAGCAGTGGGAGCAGAAGCGCCACCGTACCAACCCATGCGCCCCGAAACCCCAGCTCACGGCTCACGTCCGAGTTTGCGCACCCCACACGCTCGCAGGGTCGTCGTCGATGATGGCATCGATGTGGGCTTCGAAGTTGAACCGCGAGAACAGGTTGTTGAGGTTGAAGGTGTCGACGGTGACCACCATCTCGTCCCCTAAGATGCTCCGGTCCGAGCAATCGACGCGGTGTGACAATAGCGCCTGAGTCGGTGCCGACCATCACAGCAGTCGGACCGCCCTGCCATGTCGTGGCGTAGCCTCAGGTGCGGTTGCCGTCCTCCCGGTAGCCTGGCTGCAGCGCCTGGCCATTCGACGTGCCACCTGGTCGGACGCGGGCCAGCTGCCCCCACGCCACCGACGCCAGCGCCACCAATGACACCCGCCCGGGTCTACGGCGCTCCCACAACGACACCCGAGGCGAACCACCAAGCATGCGAACACCGGCGCCCCCGGGCCGGCACTGGGTGAGCACACGAACATGGGGGCGCTGCGGCTGAGAGCTGAGGGTACGAGGGCCTTGGTTTCACTACTATCCATGCGTCTTTACAATAGAGAACGCAATGCGTCCTGACTTCCTTTCCGTTCCTGACCGGACCGCCAAGCCGCGGTCGGCTGGGCTGACGCACGTCCTCGACAAGGGGATGGCCCCTCCCGACGTTCGGGTGCTGGTCGACCGGGCAGGGCACCTGATCGACATCTGGAAGCTGGGCTGGGGGACTGCCTACCTCGAGCCCGACGTCGGCGAGAAGGTCGCGATTCTGCAGCACGCGGATGTTCGGGCCTGCGTCGGGGGAACATTGCTCGAGGTCGCATGGGCCGCTGGCGCTGCTGAGCAGTGTCTCGCGTGGGCGGCGGAAGTCGGGTTCTCCTGCGTCGAGGTGTCGAACGGGGCGGTGGCGATGCCGCTGTCGGAGAAACGGCGGCTCGTCTCCGTGGCGGCCCGCAGGTTTCTTGTGATCGCCGAAGTCGGGTCCAAGTCCCCGACGGCCGAGGTGTCTGGGAAGGCGTGGGCCGAGGAGATGCGTGGCGACCTGGACGCGGGCGCCACCTGGGCGCTGGCCGAGGGCCGTGAGTCGGGGACCGTTGGCCTGTATGAGGAGGATGGCCAGATCCGCACCGAGGTGGTAGAGCGTGTGGCGGAGGCCGTGGGGCTCTCGCGGCTCGTCTTCGAGGCCCCGAGGAAGGAGCAGCAGGCCTGGCTGATCAGGCGCTTCGGCGCCAACGTGAACCTCGGCAACGTAACCCAGAACGAGGTGTTCGCCGTGGAAGCCCTTCGCCTCGGCCTTCGGGCCGACACCATCGCCATGGGGCGCCGGGGGAGCGCGAAGGATGCCACGGCGGGCGTGTGAGCCGGGAGATCCGGGGGTCGTGGGGATGTGGTGGTGAGCCGGGTGACCAACCTGATGCCGTCGAGGTATCGAGAGGTGGCTGTCACCAGCGTGGACCTGCCGCTCGTCCCGGAACGGCTGAAGGAGCGCTTCCTTGGCCGCGAGGCGTACCGGCGAACGCACTACATCGTCATCCGTGGCCGGGACGGCGTCGCGCTGCTCAAGGTCGCGAAGGCTTCGGAGGAGCCGCTGTTCTCGCCGATCACGGACGTCGAGGTGCTGGCCGGTCCGGCGGAATCCGCCTGGCTCACCAGCCCGGAGGTGGACGTCGGCGTGCCCACGCAGATCTGCCGGGAGGCCCTCGCCGGCGCCCCGGACGCGCGTTGCGTGGTCGTTCAGGGCCGGTACGAGCACGTGAGCTTCATCCTCGACCCGGAGCCGGTCCGGCTGCGGGTCGTGGAGGTGGCGCCGCCGCAGCCTCCGAAGCTGCTCGACCAGGCCCGCCGTGTGCTGGAGGTGGCCGAGGATCTTCCGCCGGTCCGGCTCGAGCCGGAGATCGTCGACATCGTGGAGCTGGCCCGGCAGCGTCCCTCCCGCCAGTACCTCTACCCATGCCGCGGCTCGGGTGCCGCGCCCGAGGGCGCTGAGGTCTTCTACCTCGACGAGCGGCCGTCACGGCGGGACTGGGTGCTGGTCGGCTGCGAGCGCTCGCGGGAGATCCATCGCCACTTCTACGGGGACGACCCACCCTACCTGGAGATGTGCCCACACGAGCTGGTCGTGCCCGGCGACGGTCCCGTGCTGACCAAGTGCTGCCTGCTCGAGGAGAGGATCGAGCGGGACGGCCTGGTGGTACGGGTGCCCTGGGGCGCCACCCTGGCCGAGGTGCGAGCCGGCATCGAGACCGTGATCGCCACCGTCGAGCCGACCTGGGCGCCGTCGTGATCGACTCCACCCTGTACCGGCACCTGTGGGGCACGGAGGAGGCCCGGGCGATCTTCGAGGAGCCCGCCCGACTGCGTTCCTGGCTGGAGATCCTGGTGGCCCTGGCCGATACGCAGGCTGAACTGGGCATCGTGCCCGCCGAAGCCGCCCAGGCGATCCGGGCCGAGGCCGCCGTAGAGCGGCTCGACCTGGGGTTCGTGGCCGAGGAGACGCGCCGCACGGGTCATTCGACGCTCGGGCTGATCCGTGGGCTGCAGCAGATCCTGCCGGCGTCGGCGGCGGAGTGGGTCTACTACGGCACCACCGTGCAGGACCTGACCGATACCTGGACGGCGCTGGCGATGGGGTCCGTCGGGTCGATCCTCTGGCGTGACCTCCGTGCCGTCGAGATCCTGCTGCTGAGACTGGCCGAGCGCCACCGGGACACCCCGATGGCTGGCCGCACCCACGGGCAGGGGGGCTCGCCGATCACCTTCGGGCTCAAGGCCGCGTCGTGGGCAGACGAGGTCGGCCGCCACCTTGAGCGGCTGCGCCAGGGAGCTTCCCGCTGGCTGGTCGGCCAGCTCGCCGGCGGCGTCGGGACCCTGGCCTTCTTCGGCGAGGTGGGGCCGGAGCTCCGCCGCCGTTTCTGCGAACGACTCGGCCTGGCCGACCCTGGGGTGAGCTGGACCACCTCCCGCGACCGGCTGGCCGAGTTCACCACCCTCCTCGCTCTGGTCAGCGGGACGCTCGCGCGGATCGGGAACGAGGTGTACCAGCTCCAGCGACCCGAGATCGGCGAGCTCCGCGAGGCCGTCCGGCCCGGCGCGGTCGGCAGCATCACCATGCCGCACAAACGCAACCCCGAGATCGCCGAGCATCTCGTCACGCTGTGGCGCCTGGTCCGCGCCGCGGCCGGGACGACCCTGGAGGGCATGGTGCAGGAGCACGAGCGTGACGGCCGCGGATGGAAGGCTGAGTGGGTGGCCTTCCCCGAGGCGTGCCTGCTCACCGTGACAGCGCTCGACCTGGCCAAGCCGCTGCTCGAGGGGCTGGAGGTCGACGAGACGCGGATGGCGGGGAACGCATTGGCCGGTGGGGGCTTCGCCGCGTCAGAGGTGTTGCTGGCGGCGTTGGCCCCTCGGGTGGGCAAGCACCGGGCCCAGGACCTGCTCCAGCGTGTCCTCGGTGAGGCCCGCCAGCAGGGTCGCTCCCTCAAAGAGGCGGCAACAGGCTCGGAGATCGCCGGCGAGATCCCGTCCGACGAGCTCCGCTCGCTGCTGGAGCGGCCGCGGACCGGGGCGGCCGGTGCCATGGTCGACCAGGTGGTCCGGCGGGCACGGGAGCGGCGTGCCACCGAGCCGGAGGCATGGCCGTGAGCGAGCCCCCGCGGTTCCCGCTGGTGGTGCTGCCGACGCCCCTGTGGCCGGCCGCGCGGCTGTCCGCCGCCCTGGCAGGTCCGTCGATCCTGGTCAAGCGGGACGACCTCACCGGGTTCGCGCTGGGCGGCAACAAGACCAGGAAGCTCGAGTACCTGCTGGGGGACGCCCTGGCCACAAGCTCCGATGTGCTGCTCACCGGGGGTGGCCCGGACTCGAACCACTGCCAGGCGGCCGCTGCGGCCGCCCGGGTCGCTGGACTCGTCTGCGAGCTTGTCCTCTACGGGGACGAGCCACGGCAGCCCCACCTGAACCTGGAGCTCGCTCGGCGTTCCGGCGCGAGGGTGGGGTTCACCGGCGATCCCGACCGGCCCTCGGTGGACGACGCGCTCGCCGACCGCGCCGAGCAGCTGCGCGCCGCCGGCCGCCGGCCCTACGTCGTCCCCCGCGGCGGCGCGACTCCGCTCGGCGCGGTCGGCTACGCGCTGGCTGCCGGCGAGCTGGCCGAGCAGCTCGCTGAGCTGGACACCGACCCCGAGGTGGTGCTCGTGGCGACCGGCTCGTGCGGGACCCAGGCCGGTCTGGTGGCCGGGACCGTGGCTGCGGGCCGCCGATGGCGGGTGGTCGGCGCCACCGTGAGCCGGCCCCCGGCCGAGTGCCATGACCGCGTGCTCCGACTCGCGCGCGGATGTGCCGCCCTGCTCAACTCCCCCCCGCCGGAGGAGCGGGACGTGGAGCTGGTGGACGCCCGCGGGCCGGGCTACGGAGTGGCATCGGCGGACGGCGACGCGGCGGCCAGCCTGGCCGCCGCGACCGAGGGACTCCTGCTCGATCCGGTGTTCACCGCCAAGGCGATGGCCGTGCTGGTCGCCACCATCGGAGCGGGACTGTCCGGCCCCGCGGTGTTCGTCCATACGGGCGGGATGCCGGTGGCCTTGCAGTCGATCGCGAGGAGGTGTGGTGACCGGCAACGTTGAAGAGGGGTTCTCCGAGTCGACACCGGCGCCGGAGCTGATCGAGGCCGGATTCGCCCTCGAGATCGCGGACGCCCCGATGCTCCATGCCGGCCTCAACCTGGCCGACATGGCGCACGTGCTGGTGCTGCGGGAGCAGCGGGTGATCCCGGATGACGCGGCCGAGCGTCTCCTCGGCCTGCTCCTGGAGGTGTCCAGGTGGCCGGCCGAGCGGTTCCCCTACGACCCCCGCTACGGCGACGCCTACAACTCGCGAGAGCGGTTCTTCGTCGAGCGCCTCGGCTCGGACGCTGGCTGGCTGCACGCCGGCCGGCCCCGGCGCGAGGCCGGGCGGATCGCCCTGCGCGTCTGCCTGCGGCGCATGACCCTCGAGCTGACACGCGACGCTGCAGGCTTCGCGGCGGCGGCGGCGACCCTGGCGGAGGCCACCGCGGAAACGGTTATGCCTGACCAGACCTACCTGCAGCAGGCGCAGCCCTCGACCTTCGGGCACTACGTGCTCACCTTCGCCTATCCCGCGCTCCGCGACGCCGGCCGCTTGCGCGACGGCTTCGACTGGGTCAACCAGAGCCCGGCCGGGGCGGGCTGCGTCAACGGCAGCCGCCTCGCGCTGTCCCGGGAGCGGATGGCGAGGCTGCTGGGCTTCGAGGGGGTCATCGACCACACCCGCGACGCGATGTGGCAGACCGACGGGTTCGTCGACCTGCTCGCGACCGGGGCCAGTCTGGCCTCGACCCTGAGCAAGCTGGCCGAAGACCTGGAGATCTGGGACAGCCGGGAGTTCGACTTTGTCTCGCTGGCCGGCCCCTACACGCGCGCGAGCGTGCTCATGCCGCAGAAGCGCAACCCCTATGCGCTGTCGATCGTGCGGGGCGCAGCCGGGGTCCTGCTGGGGCGTCTCTCCGGATTTCTCGCGGTCGTGAAGACCCCCTCGGCCCGCAGCGACAACCTGATCTTCGCCTACGGCGAAGTGCCTCGATCCCTGGAGCTGGCCGGCAAGGTGACCCGGCTCATGACCGGCGTGGTCTCCACACTCCGGGTGAACCCGGAGCGGATGTGGCAGGCGCTGCACTCGGGGTTCTCCCAGGCCACCGACCTGGCGGAGCATGTCATGCAGACCTGCGGGATCGACTACCGCAGCGCCTACCTGCTGGTCGGCGCGGCCGTCCGCAAGGCGAGCCGCGAGGGCCTTCGGGGCGTCGATCTCACCGGTGAGATGCTCGACGCGGCGGCCGAGGAGACGATCGGCCGCCGCTTGGGCCTCGCCGGCCGGGACCTCTCCGAGGTGCTGGACCCGAGGGCGATCGTCGGTACCAGAACCGCGCTCGGCGGAGCTGCCCCGGAGGTCGTGCGGCGTATGGCCTCCGACCAGGCCGCGGCGGCGGCGGCCGCCCGCGACCGAGCCGCCAAGGCGCTCGGTGCCCTCCACGCCGCCGAGTCGGCGCTGGTCAGCGCCGCGGAGGAGGTGGTCCCTCGTCGTGGCTAGCTGCCGCTGGCTCCACCCGGTACTCGATCTCGGGCTGTCCGCGAATCGTGTTGGAGACGTAGGAGGACCGGATTGCCTGGTCGAGCACGGACCGCACCAGCTCGGGCTGGCTGGACGTCGCCTCCACGGTGATGCGGGAGAAGCGGGTGCCCTGGTACTCGCCCCGCACGCGCACGCTCACATCAGCCAACTCCCGCCCGCGCTTGCGCACCACGTGCCCCACGGCCAGCGCGAAGCATGCGCCGAGCGAGGCCAGCAGCAGCTCCGTCGGCGTCGGACCGGTATCCGTACCGCCGGCTCTGGTCGGCTCGTCCACGAGCACCTCGAAGCCCCGGATCGGGACCAGGCACCGGTAGCCACCTTCCCACGAGGCAGTGATCTCCAGCATGACCAGTGAGTCTAGCCCTCCGGCTCCTCCGGGGCCGTTGTCGTCCCCCCTGCCCGAGCAGGTGCAGGCGGTGAACGTCGGACTGCCGCTGTTCGGCGAGGCGCTCCGGGCCCAGGGGGCGGAGGCGATGGACGTCGACTGGCGCATCCCAGCGAGGGGGCAAGCCAGCCTCGTCGGGGCGCTGACCCGGCTCTACGGACGCCACGCCGAGCGGGTCGACCAGGCCAACCGGGAGGCCGTGCGCCGCCTGGACGAGGGGGTCGCGGTCCTGGTGGAGGTCGGGCCGGCGGCCGATCTCGTGCCCGGGATGGGCCGACGGATGATCCTGCACCCCGGTCCGCCGCTCTCGTGGGAGCGGTTCTGCGACCCGCTGCGCCGCTCCGTCCTGGCGGCGGTCATGGCCGAGGGCTGGGCGGCGACCGGCGAGGACGCCGAGGCCCTGGTCGCCGCCGAGGGGGTGGATCTCGAGCCGGCCAACGACCACCACGCGGTGGTCCCGATGGCCAGCGCCGTCGGCCCCTCCGCCCCCGTCTTCGCGGTGGAGAACCGCTCGGGCTCGAACCGCGCCTTCTCCGGTCTCAACCAGGGCCCCGGCCGAACGGCATGGTACGGCGTTGACGCGCCGGAGGCGGTCGACCGGCTCCGCTTCCTTCGCGACACCGCCGGCCCGGTGCTCGCCGCCGCGGTGCACCGCAGCGGGCCGGTCGACGTGCTCTCGCTGGCCGGCCAGGGCCTGCAGATGGGCGACGACGGCCACATGCGCACCCAGGCCTCCACCAACCTGCTCATCCGGCAGCTGCTCCCCTACCTGGCCGAGGTCGGCGGGCCGGGTCTGCCGGCGTTGGCCCGCTTCCTTTCGGAGAACCACCTGTTCTTCCTCAACCTGGTGATGGCGGCCGCCAAGACCCTGACCGACTGGGCCGGGGAGGTCGTCGACGCGAGCGTGGTGACCGGGATGGCCCGTAACGGCACGACCTTCGGCGTCCGCCTGGCCGCGACGGGGCAACGCTGGTTCACGTCGCCCGCTCCGGCGGTGGAGCAGGCCCTGTTCCACGCTGGCTACGGGCCGGCGGACGGCGCTCCTGACATCGGCGACAGCGCGTTGCTGGAGCTGGTGGGCCTGGGCGGGGCGGCCGCGGCCGCGTCCCCGGCGGTCGCCACGTTCCTCGGCGGCGGCATGGCCAAGGCGGTGGCCGCGACCGAGGCGATGGGGCGCATCTGCCTGGTTCGCAGCGCACGGTTCAAGCTCCCCTTCCTCGACCTGCGGGGGTCGCCCGTGGGCGTGGACCTTCGCAAGGTCGTCGAGACCGGGGTCACCCCGTCGATCAACACCGGAATTCTGCACCGGTCTGCCGGTACCGGGCAGGTGGGCGCCGGCGTGGCCAGTGCTCCGCTGGCCTGCTTCGAGCAGGCCCTGCTCGCCCTTGACGAGCGCCTGGGGGCCGCGGGGAGGCCGGAGGCGTCGGTGCGGTGATGCTGGCGCGAGGGCCGCGTTCAGGCGGTCAGTCGGCGGTAGATCGCGGCGTGCTGCTCAGCGCAGCGCCGCCAGGTGAACCGTCCGGCCACCCTCGGGCCGCGGCGCCCGAGCCGGCTTCGCAACTCTGGGTCCGACGCCACGCGGACCATGACGTCGCCAAGCGCGCCGGCGTCTCCAGCAGGAACCAGCAGCGCGTCCTGCTCGCCGAGGAACTCCCGGAACACGGGGATGTCGGTGGCCACGGTTGCCAGGCCGGCCGCGAGCGCCTCGAGCAGCGCCAGGCCCCACCCTTCCTTCCGGGAGGGGAACACGAACGCGTCCGCCGCGTGGTACCAGCGGGGCAGCTCGTCCTCGGGAACGGTCCCCAGCAGCACCACCGCCTCGCCAACGGGGACGCCGAGCTCGGCCGCCCGGTCCAGCACCCGCTGCCGGTATCGGTCGTGGTCCTGAAAGGAGTGGCCACCAACCACCGCCAGGAGGGGCGGTGGGCTGATGACGGTCCTGACCATGGCGAGTGCCTCCACCAGCTCGAGGCTGCCCTTGCGGGGCTCGACGCCGCCCACCGTCAGGAACAGGAAGCGGCCGTCGGCCCCGACCCGCGCCCGGAGGTCGGAGCCGTCGACGGCCGGCGGCCGCGCGAACCGCGGGCCGTCCACGCCGTTGGTGACGACCTCGGCGTCCACGCCGAACTCCTCGAGTAGGCGCCGCCGCCATTCCCAGCTGACCACCAGCAGGTGGTCCGGGTCGAGGATCGAGTGGCGCTGGCATTCCACCAGCGTCTGGGAGATGAAGTCGTCGACGTGGTGGACGGTCCGGATCACCGGGAGGCCGCCTTCCTGCCCGGCAACGGCCACCCCGGCGCCCGCGGCGATGCAGTCCTGGGTGTGGACCAGGTCGAAGCGACCGCGCAACCGTCCTGCCAGGCCGTTGACGAGCATCTCCGTGGAGGCGGCGACCCGCTCCTCCAGGCTGCCGTCCCGGTCGGGGCCGGGCAGGATCGTGTGTGGCGCCCGCAGCGGCCGGAAGAAGCCGGCCTCGGGGTCGCCGAGCGCGAACACGTGCACCTGATGGCCGAGGTCGTGCAGGTTCTCGGCCAGGTGGAGGGTGTGCACGACCCCGCCTCTGGGCTTGGTGGAGTAGGTCACCATCGCGACCCGGGAGCGGGTGGGCCCGAGCCCGCTCATGGGAGGCGCGCCTCGGCCACAGCCGGCTGCCTGCGGCTGAGCGCGGCGGCCATCAGGGCGGCTCGGGCGCCCGTCGGGGCGAGCAGGCAGCCGGCCTCCGCGAGCTGGCCGCGCTGGCCCGCGAGCCCCTGCGGGTCGGCGTCGGTACCGAGAACGTAGGCCACCACCGCCGGCCCGCCGGATCGGCTGCTGGCGTCGGCGCACGCGGGAGCCAGGACCGACGCCGGGTCCGGGTGCGAGCCGTGGCCGAGCACGACGTCGAGCAGGACCACGGCTGTCGAGGGGTCGTCCGCCTCCCGCCGGATGTGCCCGACCCGCGCCGCGGGGTCGATCATCGGGTGGGGCCGGCTCCGGGTGAACTCCTCCTCGCCGAGGTCGAGGCAGACGTGCGCGCCGTCCGGGGCCGGCGTGGCCCACGCTGGCCGCAGCGGGACGTTCGAGTACACGGAGCCGAGCTGCCGGCTGAGCAGGACCATGGCCTCGTAGCACAGGGTGCCTCCGGAGAACAGTCCCCGGACCGCCACCCGCTGCGGATCGAGCCCGGCAGCGGCCTGCCGCACCGGTTCGGCAAGCCCCTCACCGGGTCGAGGCGCGGGCGCGCCGAGCAGCCCCACCGCCGCCGCGGCAGCCTCCTCCAAGGTCCCCACCAGCCGAACCTGCCGCGGAGTGGGCAGCAGGTCCTCCAGCCCGACCAGGGCGGCGACCGTCGGCTTGCCCCCGAGGTCGGCCAGGAGTGACTGCGCGACCGCCCGCGCCGGCGGCTTGGACACCAGCACCAGCACCTCGGTTGCCGGGTCCGCCTCCAGCGCCCGCACCGCGAGGCGCGTCATGCGCGCGCCGACCTCCCCATGGAGGTCGCGGCCACCCACCCCGACGACCCAGGACACGCCGGGACCCCAACGGTCCACCAGCGTCATGACCTCCTGCGCTCCGGTCCCGGCCGCGGCAACCACGCCGACCGGTCCCCGGCGCAGCGCGTTCGCAAATCCCAGCCCGACGCCACCGAGCATCCCGGTCCCGGCGCCGGGGCCCATGACCAGCAGGCCGAGCCGCTCCGCCCTGACCTTGAGCTCGACCTCGTCGGCCAGCGGCACGTTGTCGCTGAACACCAGGACATGCAGGCCGGCGGAAAGGGCCTTGTGCGCCTCCAGCGCGGCGAATGGTCCCGGGACCGAGACCAGGGCGACGTTCGCGCCGCCCATGGCCTCGACGGCCTCCTCCAGCGTCTGCGGCGCCCGCTCCGCGGGCCCGGCGGGCGCGGGTGCCGCCTCGGCCAGCGCGCCCATCCCGGCGTCGAGGGCGTCCCCGGCCTCCTGCTCGGTCCCCGCCCGGACCGCGAGGGCCAGGTCGTTCGCGCCGACACCCCCGAGCTGGTCGGTCCCGAAGCCCTCGCCGGCGAGCATGGCCACGTTCGCCGGTGTTCCCATCACCGCCGCCGCCCAGGCCACGCCCGGCTGCTCGAGCATCGTCCGGGTGGCCTCCATGAGCTTCACCGAGTCCACATAGGTGTCCCCGCGCGTCCGGACACGCAGCGGGCTCACCGGGGCCGCTCCGCACCCGCCGGGACCCGTCCGGGGATGACGCTCGTCCCGGCCCTTCCCTCGAGTCCCTCCCGCACCCGAGGCGGGGAGGTGATGACCGCCCGCTCACCTCCGGCCCGGACGAAGCGAACGGCGGCGGTGACCTTCGGGCCCATGCTGCCGGGCGGGAACTCGCCGGCCGCCAGGTGCTTCTCGGCCTCGTCAACGGTCATGGTGTCGACCGCCCGCTGGCGCGCCGTGCCGAAGCCGAGCCAGACGTGGTCGACTCCGGTGAGCAGCACCAGGATGTGCGCGCCGACCGCCGCCGCCAGCCGCTGGGCCGAGAGGTCCTTGTCGATCACCGCGTCCACACCGCGGATTCCACCCCCCTCCCGGGTCACGGGGATCCCACCTCCACCCGACGCCACGACCACGAACCCAGCCTCGACGAGCGCCCGGATGGCGTCCGCCTCGAGGAAGCCCTGCGGCTCCGGGGACGGCACAACTCGACGCCAGCCTCGGCCGGCATCCTCGGTCAGCTGCCAGTGCCGCTCCCGGGCCAGCCGCTCCGCCTCATGTCGAAGGTAGAAGGGGCCGATGGGCTTGGTCGGACGGTGGAACGCCGGATCGGAGCGGTCGACCAGGGCGTGGGTCACGATCGTGGCCACGGGCCGCTCCCGCGCGGCCCCGCCGCTGCAGAGGGCCGCCGTGATCAGGTGGCCCACCTGCCCCTGCGTCATCGCCCCCAGGACGAACAGCGGCTGCGGTGGCACCAGGCTCGCACCCTCCTCCTGCTGGATGGCGAGGTTGCCGACCTGGGGGCCGTTGCCATGGGTGAACACCACCCGATGGCCGTCCTGCAACAGCTCCGACAACACCGTCGCCAGGCTCGCCATGTTGGCCAGCTGCTGCTCATAGGTCCCCCGCTCGCCCTTGGTGAGGACGGCGTTGCCACCGACGGCGATCACAACGGTGCTCATCTGCTCGACGTGATTCCTCGACCCTCGCCGGCACCCGGTCTCACGACGGGCGCATGGTCGTCCACAGCGCGCGAGCGGGCCGGTCGCCCGGGTTGCGCCACCGGTGACGACGGTCGGTCCGGAAGTGCAGGGCGTCGCCGGGGCTGAGGGTGAGCTCTTCGCCGCCGACATGGAAGACGAGGGCGCCCTCCAGCAGGAAGACGAGCTCCTCGCCCGGGTGCTCCATCTCCTTCGGGCCGCTGTCGGCCCCCGGCTCCACCTCGGCCACCGCCCCGGCCAGCTGGAACGACCCGTAGGGGCCGCTGACCCCCTCGAGCCGCAAGCCCCGCTTGGACGTCAGCACCGGCCTGCCCTCACCCGCCTTCACCAGCGAGACCGAGGGGGGTGCCCCGTCCTCGTCGACGAAGTAGCTCACCGGGCGGTCGAACGCCAGCGCGAGCTTCATCAGCGTGGCGATGGTCGGCACCATGCCGTTGTGCTCGAGCTTGTGAATCGCGGTGGCCGAGACGCCGGCCCGCTGCGACAGCTCCTCCAGCGAAAGGTTCTGCTGCTTGCGGAGGTGCCGGACCTTCGCTCCGATGGCGGCGATCGCCTCGTCCAACTGCACGGTCATCCACTCGCTCCCTGGCGCGCCGCTCTTCCCCCGGGCCTGAGTCCCCAAAGGCCACGTTCGTGACCTGCATTATAGAGGATGAAGCTGTACGATGATGAACCCTCGCAGCCAGGGGAGGTGTCATGGCCAGGCGGATCGCGGTCATCGGTGGAAGCGCCGCCGGGATGGGCGCGGCCGGCGCCGCCAAGCAGGCGGACGCCGACGCGCACGTGATCGTCTTCACCGACCAGCAGGACGTGGCCTACAGCCCCTGCGGCATCCCCTACGTCCACGGCCGGGAGATCGACACCTTCGACCGCCTCATCCTTCAGGGCAGGGAGTACTACCAGCAGCTCGGCTACGACATCCGCTACGGGACGCGGGTGCGGTCCATCGACCGCAAGGCCCGCCGGCTGAGCGTGGAGGGCGGGGACGACGAGCCGTTCGACAGCCTGGTGATCGCCACCGGCTTCGAGTACGAGCGGCCGGCCATCGCCGGCATCGACCTGGAGGGCATCTACTACGTCCGCGACATCCGCGAAGCGATGCGCTGGGACGAGGTCCTCGAGCGGACCAAGGTCGCCGCGGTGGTGGAGGCGCAGCCGATCGGGGTGGAGATGGCCACGGCCCTGGCCCACCGGGGCATCGAGACGCACCTGGTCGATCCCCATCCGTGGGCCATGGCCGACATCGCCGACCCGGACATCATGCAGCCGGTGGAGGACTCCTGGCGCGAGATGGGCGTCAAGCTCCACTTCAACACGCGGGTCGAGGCGCTCCTCGGCACGGGACACGTGCGAGCGGTCAAGACCTCCGGTGGCGACGTCCCGGTCGACATGGTTGTGATGGGGACCAAGAAGCTCCCCAACAGCCGCCTGGCCCGCCAGGCGGGCATCAAGACCGGCTCCACCGGCGGCATCATCGTCGATGAGCACATGGTCACCACGGCACCCGGGGTATTCGCCGCGGGCGACTGCATCGAGGTCCCCCAGGGAGGCACGAACATCCCCGTCCAAGGCCTGTCCGGCAGCCATGCCTACGCCCAGGGCAAGGTCGCCGGCGCCGGCGCCGGCGGCAGGTCGCGCAGCTATCAGCCGGTCTACGTGCCGTGGGGCATGGTGGGTGGCAAGTGGATGATCGGGGGCGTGTCGTTCGGCGAGACCATCGCCACCGCGCTCGGCATCCCCTTCGTCACCGGGGTGGCCGAGGGGATCTCCCGGGCCCGCTACTACCCCGACTTCAAGAAGATCCGCGTGAAGCTGCTGGCGGAGCCGCGCACGCTGCGCCTGATCGGGGCCCAGCTCGTCGGCGGCGAGGGCATCAAGGAGCGGTGCGACTTCCTCGCGATGGCCGCCAGGAAGGGCGTGACGCTCGAGGAGCTCGCCTGGATGGAGAACGTGTACTCGCCCGCCATCGGGGCGCTCAACGAGCCGATCGCGCTGGCGGCGCAGAACGGTCTCAGCGGCGGGAAGGGCTGACCATGCGATTCTTCGAATGGGTCCGGCGCAACTCCGAGAGGTATCTGCTCGAGGCCGCACAGGCCGACTTGGCGCGGCGTTACCTGAACCGGCCAGGTCCGGTGGGCCGGCGAAGCCCCCAGGAGCTGTTCTGGAAGCGCCTGTTCGTGCCGGTCTATCGGAGACTCCCGTGGAAGGTGCGGCACGCCGTCATCCTCGGCATGCCTGGGAGCCATCGACGTTCCTGGCAACGGCGAGGACCGCCCCCGGCCGCCGCGAGGTGAGGAGCAGGGTCTGTCGACGAGGCCTCGGAAAGGAGCCCGCACGTGGGTGCGGGCCACGTTCAGAGAAAGGATCCGCGCATGGCGCAGTTCGTGGACGAGCGTGTCGACGTCGGTCAGGCAATCGTCGACTACGAGGACAAGGTCTTCGACGACCACGAGGCAGAGCCTGGCCAGAAGGCGTACATCTTCATCCACAGCGTCCCCTTCGAGAGCTCGGTATCGGTCGTCAACCTCCTGACCGCCACGCGCATCCGCCGCAAGGGCTTCGACACCAACATTGTCCTGTTCGGCCCCGGCTCGCTGATCGCGTCCGCGACCCGCGGGTTCCCCAAGGTGGGCGACGAGGCCTTCCCCGGGAACATGAACTACAACCGGCAGCTCCAGACGTTCATGGACGAGGGGGGCAAGGTCTTTGCCTGCCGCTTCTCCGCCGCGGCCCTGTACGGCATGCGTGAGTCCGACATGCTGAAGGGCGTCAAGCCGATCCACCCACGCGACGTCCTGGACGCCGCCCTCACCGCCTGGAAGGAGGGGGCATTCGTCCTCAACACCTGGAACATCTAACCGACGCGGACACATGGACCGCCCATGACCGGGCTCGCGCCCTCCCGGTTCCCGCCATGAGCCAAGTGCCTGTCGAGCTGGTCGAGCGCTGGAACCTCGCCGAGCGCCACCTGTACCCGGTGGTGCTGGCCCGGCCGGACCTGTACGAGCGATACCTGGCGCTCGTGCGCGCGATGGCGGACGACCTCGGGGGCCTGTCGACCTCCGAGGCGCTGGCGGCCGCGTTCGGCGACGGCGTGCCGCGGGCTGCTCGGGCCGCCGCCCGGGCCGGGGTGCCCACCGAGGGACTCGACCTGGGCGTGGCGGCGGGGGCGGCCTTCGCGCTGCGGTACCGGGAGGTCAAGGCCGCCGCCGCCCGCGCCGCCGTCGCCGCGCGGGTCCACGAGGCGACGACGAAGAGGGAGCGCTGGGTCGTGCTGCAGGAGCTGCCCGGCGAGCAGGCGCCCGATCCCTTCGCCGCGGCCGTGTCCTCCCGGGTCGAGTTGCACGTCCCCACCGGCGTGGCCGTCCACTCCTTCGTCGAGCTCGATCCCGATACCTACCATCCCCGGTACGGGGTCGAAGCCGCCCGCCTGGACCCGGCCAGCGGCGAGCTGGCCAGGGACGAGGAGCCGGCCGCCACGCCGCGAACCTTTGACGACCCGGCGGCCTGGGAGCGGGCCGTCGCGGCCCTGCGCCGGGCATGTGAGACCGGGCCGCCGTCGCAAGGGCATCCGGATCGAGTTGTGGAGGGCGACTGATGAACCAGGAGCGCGTGGCCAGCCGGACCATCGACGGGCACAGCCACATCGGCGAGATGGCCGCCTGGAAGTTCTACGACCTCGCCGAGCCGGTGAAGCCGACCGTCTACGAGTTCCCGACCACACAGAAATATCTCCAGCACCTGGACGAGCTCGGCGTCGAGCGCGGGCTGGTGCTGCCCAACTACGGCATCCCCGTTCAGCAGCAGCCGTTCTCCCTGAACGACCTCGTGCTGGACTCGGTCAAATCCTCCGACCGCCTGCGCGGAGGGCTGTGGGTCTCGTTCCTTCCGCAGAACAAGGAGATGACCCTCCAGGCCCTCCAGCACACGGGCGAGGAGGGCATCGTGGCCCTCAAGACCACGTTCCTGCTCGGCGGCAACCCCAACCCGGAGAGTTGGGACGACGAAACCCGGGAGATCGCCGAAGCCTGCTTCCGGGCGGCCGAGGAGCATGACCTGGTGTTCCACTTCCACACCAGCCCGGGAGGCGCTTCCGACCTCAACAACTTCATCCCGCTGGTGGAGCGCTACGGCAAGCGGGTCAAGCTCTACCTGGTCCACTTCGGCGGCGGCGTCAGCGGCCACATCCGTCTCGTCCCGCGCTTCCTGGACTGGGTCGAGCAGGGCTACAAGGTCTACACGGACGTCACCTGGGCGGTCGGCTTCGGGGTCCGCTGGCTCCTCACCGAGATCGAGCGGCGCGGCGTCGGTCACGACCGCGTGCTGTTCGCCTCCGACGAGCCGTGGAGCGACTTCTGGGGCGAGTACTACAAGATCGCCGGCCAACCAGTCGGCAAGGAACTCAAGGACCGGATCCTCCACGAGAACTTCGAGGCGCTCTATGGAAACAGGTGATAGCACCCGCCTCAGCGCGGGGCTTGGACCGCTGATCGCCGAGGTGCAGAGCCTCGGCCTGCGGGTCGAGGCGCCGATGGAGGAGGGCCGCCGCGGGGGAGCGGGCCCCGCCGACGCCGGCATGATCTGGATCGAGGGCATCCCGATCACCTTTCCGCACGTCAGCGGGTTCGCCTCGAGCTCTCCGTACGTGCTCCGGCGTGAACAGCGCGAGGGCTGGGGCGTGTACCGCGACGACCGGCGTCTGGCCAGCGCCACGCTGCCGGCCAGGCCGAGCTTCTACGACCTCCAGACCGACGACGGGATCCCATACTGGAAGATCGCGCTCCTCCACCTGGACTCACTGGCCAGCACCGTGATCCAGACCTGCATCTACTGGGGGAACGCGGACCAGTGCCAGTTCTGCGCGATCGAGACGTCACTGGAGGGCGGGCGCACCATCCCGGTGAAGAAGCCAGAGCAGCTCGCCGAGGTGGCCCGGGCGGCCAAGGAGCTCGACGGTGCCGTCGACGTCACCCTCACCACGGGGACGACCCGGGGGCCGGACAAGGGGGCGCTGTACGTCGGCAGGTGCGCGCGCGCGGTCAAGGAGGCGACGGGCTTGCCGGTCCAGGCGCAGTTCGAGCCTCCCGACGACTACTCGGTGTTCGAGGCGCTCAAAGACATGGGGGTCGACACCGTCGGGATGCACGTGGAGTCCTTCGACCAGCGGGTCCTCGACCAGGTCGCCCCAGCAAAGGGCAGGACTGGCGTGGAGGGCTATTTCCGGGCCTGGGAACAGGCGGTCAAGGTGTTCGGTCGGGGACAGGTGACCACCTACGTGATCCTGGGCATGGGAGAGGACCCGAAGCTCACGGTGGATTCCTGCAAGCGCGCCGTCGACATCGGTGTCTACCCCTTCGTGGTGCCGCTGCGGCCGAGCGCCGGGAGCCTGCTGGAGTCGGTGCTCCCGCCGGACCCCAACTACGTGCAGTCGGTGTACCGCCAGGTCGCGCCCCAGGTGATCATGGGCGGGCTGGAGTCGGCGCGTGTGAAGGCGGGCTGCGCCCGGTGTAACGCCTGCTCCGCGATGTCCGCGTTCGAGGGGAGGCCGCATGGAGCGAACCGGCGCACGCTCCCGGTCCTTCAGCTCCGCTGAGCTTGCGGCCCCGCCCGACCGGATGGGCTGCAGGGTCGTCGCCGACGAGGCGGAGCGGGCGCTGCACATGGCCATCCGCCGTGCCGTCTTCGTGGAGGAGCAGCGCCTGTTTGGCGCCTCGGACACTGACGAGCACGACCGGGACCCGGCGACGCTGCATGTGCTGGGCTTCTGGGCTGGGGAGCCGGCCGGTGCCGTCCGTCTCTACCCGCTCGCCGAGCCGGGGTGGTGGAAGGGCGACCGCCTGGCCGTGCTGTCGCCATACCGCAGGCACGGCATCGGCGCACCCCTGGTGCGGTTCGCAGTCGGGACTGCGTCGAGGCTCGGCGGGTTCGTGATGGTGGCGCAGATCCAGCCCACGAACGTAGCGTTCTTCGAGCGCCTGGGCTGGTATCGCGTTGGGGATCCCGCCCCCTACGTCGGGCAGCTGCACCAGCAGATGGCCGTCGATCTTCAGCCAGTCTCGCCATGGGATGGCGGGTGACGTCAGGCCAGAACGGCCCGCAGGATCGAAGGCCGCGGCCGCCCGACCGGGCTAGCGCCGGGCCGCTTGGCTCCTGGGTCCTAGCAGACCCGTCACCGGCTCCCGGCGAAGGTCGATCAGCAGCTCCTCCCGTCCCCCGAGCCTGGCGCGGATCGCGCCGGAGGCGTCGAGCAGCCCGACCTGCTCGCACGCCAGCCCCCGCGCGCTGAAGGCGGCGCGGCAGTTCCGTACCTGGGAGGGAAGCGCGCAAAGCAGAAAGCCTAACGACGGGAAGGCCCCCGTCCAGGCGGCGAGCGACACGCCCGGAGGTCGTGGCAGGGCGTCGAGGTCGACCAGCACGCCGCACCGGGTCGGCTCGAGCAGCATCGCCAGCGACCCGAGGACTCCCGCCATGCTGACATCCTTGGCCGCCTGGCAGTGACCCGCCTCCGCCAGGTCGGCAAGCAGCCGCACGTCGTCGGCGAGCGCCGGGCCGCGGTCTTGGATCGAGGAGAAGAACGGGAAGTCCTCGCGCATCCGGCCGTCCAGGCAGGCGCAGAAGAGTAGGGCCTGGCCGGGCGCGGCATCCAACGCGCGGAGCGGCCGCAGCGCCGTCCCGAGGATGAACGCTGAGAGCGCGGGCGGACCGGAGCGGATCGTGAGATGACCTCCGACCACGGGCACGCGGTAAAGCTCGGCGCCGAACCGTAGTCCCTCCAGAGCCAAACGAGCCGAGGACACATCCGCGACGATGGTGTCCACGACGGCCTCGGGCCGTCCACCCATCGCCGCGACGTCGTTGACGTTGGCCAGCACCGCGGCGATCCCCGCGCCGTACGGGTCGCGCTCCACGAAGGGCGGCCACATCGCCTCTCCGGCCACGAGGGTCTGACCGTCGCGCTGGGGGAGCACCGCCGCGTCGTCCCCTGGGCCCCGATCCCAGTCGGTTGGCCCGAGAACCTCGGTCACCATGGCGATCTGTGCCTTGCCGAGCAGACCAGGGTGGCTTCTGAAGCCGCGGACCACCTCCGCGAGCTCGCCGGTCACCCCTTCGACAGACTCGGCCAAACCGCCTCCGCGCTCGTCGGCCAGCACCGACACCGGCTGGGAAGTCTATACTCGCGCGACCTCCCGCGCCGGGGATGGCTACGGCCTGTTGGTGTGAGCGCCAGGGGGCCGTGTGGGGTGCGCAAAGGCGTTGTGGGGTGCGCAAAGGCGTTCATGCAGCTGGCCGTCCCATCCCCACTTGGCCCCGACCATCGCCAGTGACGTGCACAAACGGCCCGTCGACAGCTTCGGCCGTCACTCGGCGTCCCCGCCTGTTCCAGCCCGTCCCGCATGGCTTGGCGTCGGGCGGAGGGAAGCCGGAGGGAATCCCGGCTCGTGGGGTGCCAGAAGCCGGGTGTCATGCTGCGCAGTCGTTCTGGTGGATCAGCCCACCAAGGACGTCGCGGCGACGTAGCTGGCCGACCTTCGGCGCACTCCTTGCCGCACCGCGCTCCGACGGCAGCGGCGTTGCGAAGGCCAAGCTGCGGTGCGGGCGGTGCAGGTTGTACTGCTCGACATAGGTCCGCAGGACACGGATACGCTGCTGACAGCCGACGACCAGCAGCTGGTCCAGGCACTCCCGGCGGACCGTGCCGACCCAGCGCTCGGCGATGGAATTGGCGTTGGGCGCCTGCACCGGTGTGCGGATGATCTCGGCACCGGTCGAGCGCCACACGTCATCGAACGCCCTGGTGAACTTGGCGTCCCGGTCGCGGATCAGGAACTTGAACGCGGTGGTCTCGTCATTGAGGACGGCGGCGAGGTGACGAGCCTGCTGGGCAACCCACCACCCAGTCGGATGAGTAGTGACGCCCGCCAGGTGCACCCGTCGGCTGGCGAGCTCGACGAAGAACAGGACGTACACCCGCCGCAAGAAAACCGTGTCGACGGTGAAGCAGGTCGCAAGCCACGATCCCGGTGGCCTGCTGGCGCAGGAACGACCGCCAGCTCGTCAGGACACGCCGCGGCGCCGGGTCAAGACCGTGCGCGCGCAGCACTCTCCGGATCGAGCTGGCCGACACCCGAATGTCAAGGCGCAGCAGCTCGCCGTGGATCCGTTGGTAGCCCCACCTTGGGTTCTCGCGAGCAAGCCGGACGCTGAGTTGCTGGAGGTCGTCAGGGAGCGGAGGCCGTCCCATGCGGACGCTCGGGTAGGTCCAGCGCCGGCGGACCAGGCACCGGTGCCAGCGCAGCAGCGTCTCGGGCTGCACCAGGAACACCGACCAGCGCGGCCGTGGCAGCAGCCGGCTGAACGCCGCGAGCAGCGCTCGGTCGGCGGGCTGCAGCCTGGCCCGGGGGTGCTGGCGCAGCACCGCCAGCTCCTGGCGTAGCACCAGGATCTCGATCTCCTTGGCCTCTGCCGACTGGGAGCAGCGCAGGATCAGCTCAAGGCTGCGGCGCAGCGCCAGGTAGACGAACGACCAGACCACCGAGACCTCCACCGACGAGAGCGAGCAAGCGACGGCGGATCGTAACCTGTCATCAGGCGATTGCTGCTGGTCACGGCCACGATCGACTTCTGGCACCCCACGGGCTGCTGGTGCGGTTCATGCGTCGGATGCCGCTGCCCAGCGAGGGCCTGTATCCGCTGCGGGTCCTGGCTGGCGCCTTGGTCATCTACGGGGCGGCGACCGTCGCCCACGGCTCGGGCTTCCTGGCCGTGTTCATCGCCGGCCCCGGGTCGGCCGCCTACGGCGCCCCCTACAAGGGAGAGATCGAACGGTTCCACGCCGCCCTGGCCAGCCTGGCCGAGATCGTGGCCTTCCTCGTGCTCGGCCTCACCGTCGGCCTGCACACCCTGCCCGACAGCGGCGCGTTGGGGATCGGCCTGACGCTCGCGGTGCTGCTCACGGTGGTGGTCCGCCCACTGCTGGTCGGTCTGCTGCTGCTGCCCGTGCGGCTGGCCTGGGGGGAGCGGCTGTTTGTGTTGTGGGCCGGGCTTAAGGGCGCCGTCCCCATCCTACTCGGCACCTTCCTGCTCACCGCCGCCGTCCCCGACGCCTCCCGGCTCTATGCCATCGTCGTGGTCGTAGTGGCCTTCTCAGTCGTCGTCCAGGGCGGCCTGGTACCCACGGTGGCCGCCAGGCTGGGGGTGCCGATGCGGACCGTGGAGCCCGAGCCGTGGAGTTTGGGGGTGCGCTTCCGCCGCGAACCCCAGGGGCTGCGCCGTCATGTCGTGGCGGCCGGCTCCCCGGCCGACGGGTGCAGGATCGGCGACCTGGAGGTGGGCGAAGACGTCTGGATTAGCTTCGTGATCCGCGACGACCAGCTGGTCCCGGTCGGTGGATCCACTATCTTGCGCGGCGGTGATGAGATCCTCGCCCTTACCGATCCCGAACGCGGCCCGGACCTCGCGCCGATCTTCACCCCCATGCCGGGCACCGGCCACGCCGGTCCCGCACCAACCTGACAACTGGGCGTCGGTGACTGCCGCTCCGTCCCGTGTCCGCGCGCGTCTGGCCTAGGCGGCACTGTCGCCGATGGATGCTGAAGCCTAACTCCTTCGTCTGGGCCGACGAACCGCCCTACAGTGGTCCATTGCCCCTGGCAATGATGCGTTCTCTTGGACATGGGGTTACCACAACGAAAGGCGCGCTGCCCGGGTCTTCAGAACGCCCCCCAGACGCCAGAGCGTCGGTAGCCGGCCAGCATGGCGAGTCCAATAGCGAGCTGGGCCAGGCCGATGAGGCCTTGGAAGGTGACATACCAAGTTGGGACGTCCGCGGACAAGACACCGGTCAGCTGCAAGATCGCCACCGGCACGCGCAGCACCCCGGCCAAGAAGGCGACCAGGATCAGCCAAAATAGCCAGCGCCATCGACGCACAACCCCGACCGCAAGCAACGCGATGAAGCCAGTCAGCGCCGCCAGAACGGAAATCTCCACGACACCGCGGTCACCAGGCAGCCTGAGGGCCTGCTCATAGACCTCCGGGGCCGCCACCAGGATCAGCAAGAGGCTGACCAGGGCCACCAGGAAGAAGCCGAGCGCCAAGGCCTGCGTCCGGTTCACCATCGCACATCGAGGCTATCAAGCACGGGGCGGGACGGTCGGTCGACCTCAACGGTCCGACACCACGGGCTCCGATCATTTCCGCAGTGGCGCAGGGAAGCATGGTTGGCGGGGCAGGCGCCTGTCAGGGATGCTCTGAGCTGGCTAACAAGAAGCGCGCTCAGGGCGGAGGCCACGGGATGAACCTGCTTGTTCGGCGGCGGGTACTTCGGGATCGCCTTGCCGGCGCGCTGTGGGTCCTGCCAACGGTGTCGGTCGTAATCTTTTTGGC
>Ga0307302_10000278_pt1 | contig 22781 bp, 18 predicted proteins | sample ER_DNA_183_FD_194490 | JGI IMG/M metagenome (GOLD analysis project Ga0307302, IMG submission 194490) | Bulk soil microbial communities from the East River watershed near Crested Butte, Colorado, United States - ER_DNA_183 | ecosystem: Environmental > Terrestrial > Soil > Floodplain | place...
TGCAGGTTCAGCGGGCGAGGGTTGAGGCCGCCACGGTCGCCGCGATCCGCCGATACACACCTCGCTATTTCGACGGCCGCCTACGCCTATTCCTTCCCAACAAGGAATGGCTGCGCCCGGGCAGCCCGATGCTGCGTTGGCAAGACGTGGCGCGCGAGACGGAGCGGTATCTCGGGCCGGACGGCTGTATCGGTGACGAGATGCTGCTCGAGCATCACGTCGCTCGAATTGCCGATCTGTTTCGGAGCTGCCGCGATGAGCTGGAATCCACCGCCGGCATGATGCCTCGGTGACGCAGAGCAGGGTCGCTGCTGCGAGCGCGACAACGAGTATCCAGAACACCTCACCACTCACCTTCCAGGCGACTCAAGAACGCGTTGCCGGCGAGGATGGCATCGAGGATCTCCGACTGCTTGGTGTGCGCCAGCGTCCAGAGACCGGCCTCGCGAAAATAGCAATGGCGCGCCGACATTTCGGTTACCATCCCGGGCTCCAACCGGCCTGACACCATCGCGGCCCCGGCATTCGACGCGTCGGCCAGAAGGGCCTGAAATACCGCCGCGGCCGCGTTTCTTCGCGCCACCAGTTGCACCACTTCCGCCTGGCCCTGGGACTCGAGGAAATAGAGGAACCAGCCCGCGGGCTCCTGGCTGGCATCGCGCACCAGGCGCCCCCGCAGCACACGATGTGGCTCGTTCCGCTGCGCCAAGTCCAAGATCCATCGCAACCACTGCTCGTCGTATTCCGGCTGCAGCACGCGGTTACCCAGCAAATCCGGGAGCCGTGTTGCCATGACCTCCAAAGGGAGACTCTCGACCGAATATCCGGCGAGCGCCGAGCCAACGGGCGCCGCCCTCCAGCGAGTCAGCACGGAGTCGGCGACGGAACCGAGCGGGTGCAACACCCGTGTGATCACGCTGGGCACGCCGCGGGCCCGCAACCAGGAAAGCGCATGACGCGCGGGACGCACGAGCCGCTGCCACTGCAGGCTGTACAGCAGCACCGTGACGCCGCCAAGCCCTTCCCAGATCCGGCGCCCTGCGGCGTTGCTGATATCGGAGAGCAGCAAGTCCTGGGGTCCGGCAAACACCCGGCCGAGAAGACGAGCCGCCACGAGCGGCCCGGCGGCTGGAGACACCATCAGCTTCGTGGCGACGGCAACGCGCAGGCGGCGCCCGCGCAAGCGCAGTCGCTTGGGCTGGACGCCGACAAAGCCGTCGATCAGACCATCGCCTGTGGCGTGGACAAAAGATGGAAGAGCTTCGTCGTACCAGGGATTCTGGAAGATCGCGCGATCGAAGTACGATTCGAGTCCAGCGGGCGCATGGTTCCCGTTATTCAGGAATGCCGTGCGGAAGAGTTCCACGCCCTGAGGAATGTCGTCGCGCTGGAACGGCCGAATCAGGTCCACGCGCCCTGTCTCTGCTCTCCCCGGAGCGCCGCGAGGTCGTGCTTGCCGCTCGGAAGCCGCGGCAACGCGTCGCGCACCTCAAATCGGGCGGGTTGCATGTGGCGCGGCAGCTCCACCCCTGCGTAGCGTCGCAGCCGCTCCAGCGAACCACCGCCCGCGAGCACCACGAAGGCGACAATACGCTCCCCACGCGCCTCGTCGGCCTCGGCGGTGATGATGCACTCGGCGACTTCGCTGGAGGCATACAACACGGTCGCGATCTCATCCGGGCTGATACGATAGCCCAACGTCTTGATCATGCGCTGGCTGCGACCGACGAAGTACAGCCAGCCGTCCGCGTCCCGCCGCACCAGATCTCCGGAAAACACCACACGCTCGGCGTCGGGCGTGCCGGTCGGGCGCAAGGGGTTCTGGCGAAACACGCGCGCCGTTTCCGCGGGGTCGTTCCAGTACCCGAGAGTCACCGTCGGCCCACGATGGACCAGTTGACCGACTTCCCCGGGTTCGCAGGGTGTCAGATCCTCGCGTAGCACCAGCACCTCTGCCCCCGGGATCGCTCGGCCGATCGAATCCGGCCGCCGGTCGACCTCGTCCGGCGGCAGGAAGGTACTCCGCAGGACTTCGGTCAGGCCGTACATCAAGAAGAGTTGGGCTTGGGGCTGCGCCCGCCGGAGTGCACGCACCGCTTGGACGGGCAAATGACCGCCCGCGTTGGTCGCGATCCGCAGGCTCGGCAACGGTTCGTCGCGAAATGACGGGACACCCAGCAGCTGTTGCCACAATGGTGGTACGGCAGCCAGCACGCTCACCTCCTGCGCGCGCAAGTTCGTCACCAGTTGTGAAGCCAGCGGCGAGCGCTCCACGACGAGTGTGGCACCGCTGCCGGCCGCGCACAACACCTGACTCATGCCGTAGACGAAGCTGAACGGCAGCACGCTTGCAATACGATCGTGCGCCGCGATGCCGAGGTACCCGATCACCGTCTCGGCGGCTGCGAGGAGGTTGCCGTGTGTGACGGTGACGCCTTTCGGCAGACCCGTGGAACCGGACGTGAAGACGATCTGGACGGGATCCATGCCCAACCGCGGGATCGGCGTGAATGTCGCGGCGGACGCCAGATCGTGAGCCAGGAGGATGCGGGTTGGCGTGTCGAGCGGCCGCGGCTGTCTGGAGAGCAGTTCCCCGGACGTGATGAGGGCCGCGGCACCCGACACGGCGAGCGTGTGCTCGACCTGGCGTGGTCGCAGCGATTCGTTGATCACGACGGCGATGCCACCCGCGGCCGCCACACCGAAAAACGCGGCGATCGCGTCGGTCCCGCCCTCCAGGAAGATCCCGACGCGGTCGTCGACCTTCAGGCCCGCCGCGAGCAGAGCGGCGGCGAGGCCGGCGGCGCGCTGCTGCAGGGCCTCGTAGGCGGTGACACTTTCGCGCTCGATGACCGCAGCGTGCGCGGCACGCGTTGCAGCCGTCTTCCAGAGCAGGTTGGCGATGTTCACGGTCAGGGCACCTCCGGCCCTCACCCACCTATCGCATCCCCTGTACCACCACACGCCTGCGCCTGGTGAGACTGTTGGTGTTGCGGCCACGCATCACCTGAGGAGGCTTCGGGCAGGTCGGGCGCACCAGTCCTGCGGCGCCATCCTTGCATAAAGGCACGCCATCCTCTTCGAGGATCGACGTGAGTCTGGGGAACGGACTGCAGATCAATCCAGCAGCGGAAACCGAAAAAATCGCCGCCGCACTGCGGCACCAGCTTGGCGAGTCGCTGAGCCGACGTGGACTGGTGGTTGGGATGAGCGGCGGGATCGACAGCTCCGTCTGCGCCGCTCTGGCGGTCCGCGCGGTGGGAGCCGCGCACGTCTTCGGGCTGCTGATGCCCGAGCAGGACTCCGATCGCGCGAGCCAGGGGATCGCCGCGCGGTGGGCAGATGCGCTGGGCATGCAATACACCGTCGAGGACATCACACCGATGCTGTCAGCCGTCGGCTGCTATCGCCGCCGCAATGCCGCCATCCGCCGCGTGGTCCCCGAGTTTCAGGACGACTGGCGTTTCAAGGTTGTGTTGCCGGGCGGCCGGCTCGACTCCGATCGCTTGAACGTCTCGACGCTCGCGGTCGAGGTCCCGCAAAACGGCCGACGCGAAGTGCGCCACGTGCGATTGCCGCCGGCCGAGTATCGGGAGATCGTCGCGGCCACAAACTTCAAGCAGCGCGTCCGCACGATGCTCGAGTACTACCATGCCGACCGGCTCCATTACGCGGTCGTCGGCACGCCGAACCGACTGGAGTACGATCAGGGATTCTTCGTGAAGGGGGGGGACGGGCTCGCCGACGTGAAGCCGATCGCGCATCTCTACAAGTCGCAAGTGTATGCGCTCGCCGAGTATCTGGGAGTGCCCGCCGAGATTCGCTCGCGCACGCCGACGACCGACACGTACTCGCTCCCGCAGACGCAGGAGGAGTTCTACTTCGCCCTCCCGACCGCGACGCTCGACCTGATCCTGTACGCGCACAACCTCGGCCGGGACGCCGCGGCCATCGCGGTGGAGCTCGGCCGAACGCCCGACGAAGCGGCGCGCGCGCTGCGGGACATCGAGCAGAAGCGCGCGGCGACACGCTATCTCCACCTGCCCCCCCTTCTGGTCGAACCCGTAGCCGAGCTCGCGCCGCTCGAGCAGGAGCCGCCCTGATGTGCGGACTCGCCGGCGTGGCCCGTCGCGAGCCACGCGGTGTGGCGCTCGATATGCTCGACCGGATGGCGGGAGCGCTGCGGCACCGCGGCCCCGATGGCTCCGGACGCTACGCCGATGCGCGGGTGGGTCTCGCGCATGTGCGCCTCAGCATCATCGATGTCGCAGGCGGTGCACAGCCACTCGGCAACGAAGACGGATCGGTGCTGATCGTGTACAACGGTGAGGTCTACAACTACCTGGAGCTGCAGGCGGAGCTGCAGGCCGCCGGCCACCGCTTCCGCACACGCTGCGATACCGAAGTGCTGGTGCACGCGTACGAGCAGTGGGGCACCGCGATGCTGTCGCGTCTGAACGGGCAGTTCGCGTTCGCGATCTATGACCGTCGCGCGGGGACGGTGTTCCTGGCGCGCGACCGCTTTGGCGTCCGGCCGCTCTTCTACACCGTCGCAAAGGGTGATCTGTTCTTTGCTTCGGAGGCGAAGGCGCTGTTCGCGACCGGTGAGGTCGACGCCGAGCTCGATCCGATCGGGCTCGATCAGGTCTTTACGTTCTGGGCCGCCCGCCCGCCGCGAACCGTGTTCCGCCATGTCTCATCGCTCGAGCCCGGGACGTTTGCAGTGTGGAATGGGCGCGACGGCATGCTGCGCCACGGCCGGTATTATGCGGTCGACTATCCGGAGTCACGCGACGAAGCGCCCGACGCGCTCGCCCGGCTCGGCGGGTTGCTCGACAGCAGCGTCGCGCTGCGGCTGCGTTCGGACGTGCCCGTCGGCGGCTACCTCAGCGGCGGTCTCGATTCCTCCATCAGCTGCGCGCTCGCCGCCCGCGGATCGCCGTTCTCGCTGCGTACCTTCTCGGTCACGTTCGACGACCCACGCCTCGACGAGCGGGAGTTTCAGCAGCTCGTGGCTCGGCAGCTGCAAAGCAGCCACTACGTCCAGGCGATCGGCGCTCACGACGTGGCCTCGGTCTTCCCGGAAGTGGTCCGCCATGCCGAAACACCCGTGGTGCGAACCGCCCCCGCCCCGATGTATCTGCTCGCCCGACTCGCGCGTGAGCACGACATCAAAGTCGTGCTCACCGGTGAGGGATCGGACGAGTTGTTCCTGGGATACGACCTGTTCAAGGAAACGGCCCTGCGCTTGTTCTGCCTGCGCCAACCGCACTCGACGGTGCGGCCCCGGCTCTTCGATCGCCTCTATCCCTACCTGGATCCGCGCGGCCGGCGCGGCGACTTCTGGCGCCGCTCCTTTCTCGAGGCGGGATCGCCGGACGACCCGCTGTTCTCGCACCTGCCGCGGTTTCAGCTCACCGCACGCATCAAGGACTTCTACTCGGCCGACATGCGCGCTGCCGTTGCCGGGAACGATCCGCTCGACGAGCTGCGGGCGAGTTTGCCTGCCGGCTTCGCGACCTGGTCGCCACTCAACCGCGCGGCGTACCTCGAGATGGTCACGTTGCTGTCCCCATACCTCCTGAGCACGCAGGGCGACCGCATGTCGCTCGCGCATGGCGTGGAAGCGCGATACCCGTTCCTCGACACCCGCGTCTTCGAATTCGCGGCACGCCTGCCGACGCAGAGCAAGCTCCGCGGCCTACGGGAGAAAGCGATCTTGCGCCGCTGGGCACGCCACGTCGTTCCTCCCGCGGTGCAGCAACGTCCCAAGCAGCCGTACCGCGCGCCAGACGTTCCCGCATTCTTCACACCTGAACCGGTCGAGTACGTGCGCGACGTCCTCGATGAGGGCAACCTGGGGCGGAGCGGTCTCTTCGACCCGGCGGCGGTGGCGGGACTCGTGCGACGCTGCCGAACGGGCGCCGCCACGGGCTTCCGCGAAAGCCAGGCGTTAGTGGCCGTGCTCTCGACGGAGCTGTGGTACCGCCAATTCATCAGTGAACATGCACGGCCTGCAGCGCAGCCAGCGCCGCTGCACGACCGCGTGCCAGCGGCGAGCTGATCGTGAACGCAACGGAGACGCACTTGGCTATGGATGAGACAGCAGTTCTGGCGCGCACGCGCGCATACGTGACCGAGACATTCTTATACATGCGTCCAGGGTTCACGCTCGCGGATCAGGATCGCCTCCTCCAGCGCGGCGTGATCGACTCCATGGGCGTGATGGAATTGATAGCCTTTCTCCGGAGTGAATTCGGCGTCGACGTTGCCGATGACGACATCACGGAGAGCAACCTGGGCACACTCGCCGATATCGCCCGCTACGTCACCGCCAAGCGCGGCAACGGGACGGCTTAGCTCGTCGGCAGCGCGTCGCGACGAGTCGGCTCCCACACCGGCGCGGCCCGCCCGGTGACGAAACGCAGCCAGGCATGCGGGCGGGTACTGCAATCCGATCCGTGTAGGCCGCCGAATTCGGCGGGCTCGACGACGTGGAGGATCAGCATGTGCGCGACCTCGCGCGGTGCCGCGTTCCCTCCAGAATGACGACCGCGGCGGCAAAGCCCTGCTGGTGACTCAGGCTGACGTGCGCCCTGCGGACAACGGATTTGCGCGCCCGGGTCGCGAGCGCGCCTGCCAACCGGATTCTGGGGGCATTTCCGGGGTCGGAGACGATCTCGATTTGTCGCAGCGCCCCGCCCGCGATCCCGGTGTTCAGGGCCTTGAGATATGCTTCTTTCGCGGCGAAACGCGCGGCTAGCGCCTCGACCCGGTCAACCCGATCGGCGCAATCCGCCAGCTCCTGCGATGTGAAGATCTCGTGCTGAATGCGCTCGAGCGATCGCGCCCAGCGTTCGATGTCGACGATATCGATCCCCACGCCGAGAATCATGCGCAGCTCAGCGAACGGCCAACGGCATCCGCGGCTGCGTGACGCGGGGAACGGAGACCTCGGCCTGGCGGTCGATCAGCGCAGCGCCAATCGCCTGCGCTGCGGCGGCGGCGCCCTCCGGCGTGAAATGGTCGTGGTCGAAGTAGTGGCGGAGACCCTGGTTCAAGACCGGCCGCAGGTTGAGGTGCTGCAGGCCAAGCTCCTCGGCGACGGCGACCACGCGCGCATCGATCTCACTCAGGAGACGGTTGATCACCTCGAGACTGAAGTAAACGCTGACCTTTTCCTTCCAGGGCTTTCCGATTCCCCCGTGCCAGAACCGCGCTGATTCCTCCGGCGTGTAGTCCTTCTCGAACCAGGGCTGGCGAACGACGAGCACGCGGGACGCGTGGAGCATCGCCCGACGCAGGGCGCGGCGGTAATGTTGCTCGAAGTGTTGCAACACGGTGCTGGAATCCGGTACGCTGGTGCGAATCTGCGTCGCCTCCGCCCGCATCATGCGCCCCGCCACGAGCCACGCGCCCACGTTCTCCTTCACATCCACCGGATGCAGCCACAGGTGCCGCAGGCGCCGCGCGACCTCGGCGAGCGCCCACGCCCGCGGGTTCCAGCCGAACTCCTGTCCGGGGTGTTGCCCAAACAAGAGCTGCTCGGGAACGACGAAGGGCGCACACGCCGGCGGTGCACCATCCTCCAGCCAGTGGTATGCCGTGCTCGCGCCGGCCATCACGATGATCGCGTCGAGCCGATCGTAGTTGGGGAGCACGCGCTCGAGAATCAGATCGAGCTCTGCCGCCCCGACGCCGGAGTGCCCGATGTTGCCGACGTGCACCCGCCCGGCGCCGAGGGTCCGCAGCGCAGGTGTGCGGTTCAGGAGGCGCTCGAGCCCGCCGGCCCAGGTCGTGGGCTGATCGAGCGCGTAACACTCGACCGAGCTTCCGCCGACTACCAGGATCCGGAACAAGCCCGCTTCGCGCGCGTTCACCTCACTGCCGCGCTCACCGTCCGCGTTGATGTCGAGATGCACACTCGGCTCGACCTCGGGAAAGAGCCCGGGGTGTTGCCGGACTTCGAGACGCATGCCGGGAGGCCACACGCGGTAGGGCGTGTGGCCGCGGATCCACCACCGGGCGACAAGCTCGACGGTGACGATAAGGAGTGCGCCAAGCCCGGCGACGAGCATCCAGATGGTCATGAGCCACCCCCCGGCCCCGCCGCCCTGGGCGCCGGTCGTGCGCCGCCCAGCGCGACGCCGCGGGCGGGAAGGAATACCAGGTAGGACAGCATTACGTCGCTCGCATTGCCGATCTGTTTCGGAGCTGCCGCGATGAGCTTGAATCCGGACGACCGACACCGAGAGCGGCCGCGATCGCGTGAGCCACGACGACCGCGCCGACAGGAGTGAAATGGTCGTGATCGTAATAGTGGCGGAAGCGTCGCGTCAGCAGCGGTAGCAGGTTGAGGTGCTCGACGCCGAGTCCGTCAGCGACCTTGCGGGCTCGCGCCTGCACGAGCTCCAGCAATCGATTGACGATCTCCAGATCGTAATAGACACTGACCGTTTCCTTCCAGGGCCTGCCAACCCCGCCGTGCCAAAACCTCGCCGCCTCCTCGGCTGCGTAGGGACCCTCGAGCCATGGCTGACACACCACCAGCACCTGATCCGCATGCGCCTTCGCCCGGCTGACCAGGCGACGGAAATGGTGCTCGAAATCATGTAACACGACGGTTGGGTCGGGCATCGTCGTGAGCACCTCTTTGGCTTCCGCGCGCATGCGTCGAGCGGCGACGAACCATGCCCCAGTGCGCTCCTTCACGTCGACACGACGAAACCACGATCGGCGCAGCCGGCGAACAACCTCCGCCAAGGCCCACGCACCGGGCTTCCACCCGAGGCGTTGCCGGGGATTACCGGAAAACAGCATTTCTTCCGGCACCGGCGTCGCCGCACGCGACGGCGGGGCACCCTGCTCGAGCCAGTGATACACGTCGCTGGCCCCGACCATGACGATGATCGCGTCGAGGTGGCGGTACTGAGGGAGGATGCGCTCGAGAATGATATCGAGCTCGGGCGACCCGATCCCTGAGTGTCCCACGTTGCCGACGTGGACCCGGCGAGCCCCCAGCGCGTGGACGCGATCCGGGGCGTTGAGCAGTTGTTCGAGCACCCCAGGCCAGGTCTTGGGCTGATCCAGCGCGAAGCACTCGACCGCGCTTCCACCCACCGCGAGAACGCGATAGAGTCCGTGCTCGCCAGCGGCCACCGCGCCCCCGCGCTCCCCATCGGCATTGACGTGGAACCGTGCTCGCCGCTCGAGCTCAGGAAAGGCCTCGGGGTCCGGGCGAATCTCGAGACGCGCCCGCGGTGGCCAGACGTAATAGCGCGACCGGGCGCGAATCCACCAGCGGCACGATGCTTCAGCGACGAGGAGGGCCGCAAGCGCGCCAACGAGGATCCAGAGCATCACGCGCGACTCTGCTCTCGCAACATCGGGAGCCGGGCCCGCAGGTCGACATACCGGTCATTCCGGTACACGAAGAACACCCACGTCAACCCGAACAGCACCACCATGGCGACTCCGGCTCCGGCCAGCCCGCCCAGACTCCGGACCTCGAGGCCGAGCTTGAACCAGAGCAGCAGCCCGAGCGCCGGCAGGGCGCCCAGCGCCGCCCGGGGAAAGACGTATCGCAGGTACTCCCCGACCGGCGCATCGAGCTCGCGGCATGCCTGGACCAACACGAGGGCGGCGAACAGGACGTTGGGAATGGCGGTTCCGAGGGCGACGCCGACAAGACCGAGCGGACGGACCAAGAGGATGCTCAGCACGAGGTTCACGACACCGGCGACCAGAAATCCGATGGTCGGAAGCCGCGGCTTGCCGAGTCCCATCAAAATCGGCAGCGCCACTCCGCGTACGGGCAGGAAGACCAGGTACGAGACCATCAAGACCTGGAGCACCTGGCCCGCCGATCGCTCGAACTCCGGACCGACCCACCACGCGATGAAGCGCGGCCCCAGGATCACGAGGAACAGGCCGGCAATCATCGTTATCGACAGTGCGATCTTGGACCACTTGAAGAAGATTTCCCGCAATTCCGGAATCTTCCCTTGCGTCTGCAGTCGCGTGGCCGTCGGCATCACGACGGCCGCGATCGCGACCACGAATTCCATCAGATAGATGATGACGCTGTTGGCGACGGTGAAATGAGGAATCGACCCCACGCCCATGAACCCCCCGATCACCATCGAGTCCGTCTCGAAGGAAAGGCGAGCGCCGGCGTTCAGCACCAGCACGTACAGGCTGAAGGAAAAGATCTTGCGCACCATGCCCCAGTCGAACCCCGCCAGGCGCACGCGGATCTCGGGGTAACGGCGGCGAATGACCAGCCAGCAGAGCGTGAAGTCGAAGACCAGGCATGCCAGCTGGACCAGCGCGAGCACGGTCAGGGACGTCTTGAGCGTCAGCAAGCCGACGGTGAGTCCCAGCCGGAACAGCAGGGTCGCAAGGCGGACGAAGTTGCGCGGTACAAAATCACAGTGCGCGGCCAGGATGCCTTCCGGGAGCAGCGCGACGAATCCTACGGCCACGAACAGCACCATCACGGCGAAGGCGGAGCGGGCGTCGCCATGCAAAGCCGTCGGGATGCCGTACAGCGAAAAGAACGCGTACAGGCCACTGCCGACGATCAGTGCGATGAGTCCCAGGAGCAGGTACAGGCCCGTGCAGCTGCCGATCGCCTCGTTGAGACCGCGCGTGTCACCGGTCGCAATGTGCTGCGCGAAGTAGCGGACGGACGCCATCGGGACTCCTAACACGAGCAGCCCCAGGTACCCGTTTATCGAGGTGATGAGCAGCCATGTGCCGTATCCGTCCACGCCCAGCTTGTGGAGCGTGAACGGCGTGAGCAGATACACGGCAAGCACCGTCACCACGGTGATGAGCCAGTTGCTTCCGATGTTCTTCAGCATGCAGCGGACTTCGCGGCGGGTTGGGACTGCATGTCCTGTGGCAGCAGCGATGCCGCTTCGCTCACTGTGACGAATGTCAAGGAGGTCATTCGCGCAAGGCCCTCGAGATAGGCTTCGACGGAGGAGTACAGGCGATCAACGTCGGCAGCGGTACGGCAATGACCCAGTCCGGGCATGAGACTCGGACTGTGCCAGAATAATTGCAGGTGGCGCACACCCTGCTCGAGCAAACGTCGCGACAGCGTCAGCATGTCGCGCGTCGACGACTGTTCCGGGGACAGCGCAATGCGCTTGAGTAGACCCGTGCGATGGGCGAGCCCGGGAAGGTAGAGCCAGCGGCCAGGCCGCGCCTCGAGCAGGCGACGCGTGGAATGCCAGAAACTGAAGGGCGCACGGCTGAAACCGTAGGACATGGGGATCTCCACCAGCTTCCCGTTCGGGGCGGGCTCGCGGATGTCGCGGTCCGGCGCCAGACGATAGGGGACCATCGGTGCACCGACGAAGCTGGGGCCATCGTCAACCGGCTCCAGATTCACGAACGGAGCGACGCTACTGTCGACGCGGTAGCCGCAGCGCAGCAGCGCCGCCACCGTCTCGGGACCGAGCCCATACCGTCCCGCGCGAAACGCCGTTGGCCTGAACTCGAACGCCTCTTCGAGCGCCGCCGTGAGATGTTGGAGCTTCGCCAGCTGCAGCTCGGCCGGCAGGTTCTTGAGCATCGAGTGGCGCGGAATGAACGCCTCGATGAGGGGAGGAGTGTTCCACGGGTGCAAGTGGGCAGCGAGCTCCCCGCGGCCCCCGCCACAGACCTCTCGCATCACATCGGCCGCGCGTGAATCCACGGCGACCGGATAGGTCGTAAAGTAGGTCGGCCTCACTCCCAACCGGTCGAAAAAACCCGCCAGTCGCCGCAGATTGCCGATGTTCTGCACCGTCACATCCTGACGGCTGCGGTACCAGTTGTCCTCCTCAGTGTCGATCGAGACGATGACCAGCGCCGGTGACTCACGCATGGCGCCGTACCCCCTGCCGGAGCGCCGAGGCCGCATCGAGCGCGCGCAACCAGAGCCTTCTCCACCCGGACCGGAAGATGACCGTCTCGCTGGTCGTCCGGCGCGCCGGCGTCCACTGCTGCTTGTAGGGATCGTCCCCACGCAGGAAGTCGAACGCGCGATAGCCCTGCTGAATCGCGCGCTGAATCATCATTCCCATCAAGACCAGCCCCACGCTTTCCCGCTCCCAGCGCGGGTCGCGCCCACCCTGGTAGAAGTACACCGTGTCGCCGGCGGTAAAGCCGTACCAGGCCGCTGCTGGTTGCCCCTCCAGGTCCAGCGTGCTCAGCCAGAGTCGTTCTTGCTTGGCCATCTCACCGGCGAACTGCCGCTGCAAGCGCTCGCTGCGCGGGTCGCGAAACGCTCCTCCGCCTGCACCGTCCCAGCGCTGCTCGTGCAACCGCAGCAGGTGGCCCCAGCCCTCGTCGAGTCGATTTTCTCCATAGTCCACGACGGCGGCGGCGTGATCTCGAAACAGGCTGCGTTCCTTGCGGCGCAGGATCTGGCGTCGGTTCGCGCTGAGCGTCGCGAGGTACACGTCCCATGAACGCGGCAGCTCGAGCCGCGGACAGCTCCACAACGGGCTGCGTCGGATCGTGTGCCCGTGTGCCGCAAGGGCGGCGCAGAGCCGCTCCGCATTCGGAGCTCGCTCCACGAGATTGTCGAGGACGATGATGTCCCACGGCAGGGCTTCGATCGCCGCCGCGAGAGATCGCATGTCGGCCTCAGCCAGAGCCAGTACGTCGAGCTGATCCGGACAGCCGATGTCCCCGATGGCCCAGTTCAGCGCGCGCACCCAGACCCGGTGGAACCGGACGCGGCACATGCGGAGGGGCACCACGGCGTGGAGTGCGTGATCCGAGCCGTGCAGCAGGAGAACTCGGCTCGCGTCCAGTTCCTCAGGCGGCGCGGAGTCGGCCCACGCACGATGCCAGCCCCAGCTCATGAATGGAGAGGGCGACCTGGCGTGCCCCAGCAACCCATCCCACGTATCTGGGCCGAGCGCCAAGGCTCCTGACAGCGGCATGCGAGTCACCCCGCCGTTGGTCGACGGATTGCCCATGACTAGCGGCGGACCTTCCACTCCCTGTTTCCTCCCGATCGGTGGGCGCGTAGCTCTCGCGCCGCGATTGTGCAAAAGGCGCGCCCCTCTGATACGCCGTTGCCTGCAACGCCCCGTGCAGCCCCCCTGTTGCGTCGACTCCACACCGCCGTGGCGCCACTCTTGCTCTGGAGCCAGCCGACATGTGCGGCATCGCAGGAATCGTGTACCGCGACCGGGAACGCCTGGTGGCGGAGTCGTTGGTGCGTCGCATGTGCGCCGCGCTCCAGCATCGTGGGCCGGACGACGAAGGTTTGTACGTGCAGGGGGCCGTCGGTCTCGGGATGCGACGCCTCAGCATCATCGACCTGAGCGGCGGCCGGCAGCCGATCGTCAACGAAGACGGCTCCAAGGTGATCGTCTTCAACGGCGAGATCTACAACTATCGGGACCTGCGCACGGACCTCCGGACTCGCGGACACACGCTCCACTCATCCGGCGATACAGAGACCGTGGTGCACCTCTACGAGGAGCGAGGTGCTGACTGCGTCACACCGCTCCGCGGGATGTTCGCCTTCGCCATCTGGGACGCGTCCTCGGAGACCCTGCTACTGGCGCGGGATCGGTTCGGAATCAAGCCACTCTACGTGATCACCGCTCCTTGGGGGATCGCGTTCGCGTCCGAGTTGAAGGCGCTGCATGCCGCCGGCCTGACGTCGCGCGAACTCGACTGGGAAGCACTCGACACGTTCTTCCAACTCGGATACATCCCCGCGCCTCGGTCCCCATTCGTGGACGTGCACAAGCTCGAACCCGGTCACACGCTCGAGTGGCGCCGCGACGGAGACGTGGTCACCCGCCGGTACTGGCAGTTCCCATTGCAGGAGCATCCCAGCCCCACCCCTGACCCCGAGGAGCGGGTTCGCGAGTGGCTGGATGGATCGGTGGCGGCGCATCTAGTCAGTGACGTGCCCGTGGCCACATTCCTGAGCGGCGGTCTCGACTCCTCAGCGGTCACCGCGAGCATGGCGCTCGCGGGAAACACGCCGCACGCGTTCACCGCCCGATACTCGGGTTCGGGAGCGACACCGGCCGACGAGACGGGGCTCGCGCGCACATTGGCCAGCCGGTACGGCGCAGAGCTCACCGTGGTCGACATCCGCCCGGAGATCCGCAACATCTTCGAGCCGATCGTTCGCGCGCTCGACGAACCCCACGCTGATGACTCGGCGATACCCACCTGGCTCCTGTCGCAGGCGGTGGGGAGTCGCTACAAGGTGGCCTTGACTGGCATTGGGGGCGACGAGCTGTTCGCCGGGTACCGGCGCCACTTCGGCCTCCTCGCCGCCGAGCACTATGCCAAGCTGCCTGCGGGCGTCCGGCGCATCGCCGGCGCCATGAGCCAATTGGTCCCCGAGCCGCGGGACGGGTCGCTCGGCGTCGACCGCCTGAAACGTTTCCTCCGGACCGGCAATGGTGCCGTGCCCGAGCGGTTTCTGGGCCTCATGACGCGGCTCTCGAACGACGAGCGTCTGGCATTGTACACGCCCGACCTCCGTCAGGCGGCTCGGATCACGGGTGCGGCCGCCAGTGCTCGCTTCCGCGACGTCTTCAGTGCGCAGGGTCCCGTGTCCGGCCTCGCCGCCGGATTATTTCTCGACTACAACACTTTTCTCCCCGACGACATCCTCGCGCTCAGCGATCGGCTGGCCATGGCCCATTCGCTCGAGGTGCGGGTGCCGTTCGTTGACCACGTTCTTGTCGAGGCCGTCTTCCCGATTCCTCAGCGCGTGAAGATCGGCACGTGGTGGCAGAACAAGCGGCTGCTGCGACGCGCGTTGCGGCCCCGCCTGCCGGCCGCCCATTTCCGAGCGCCCAAGCGCGGCTTCGTCGGCCCGACAGCAGCCTGGCTCCGGCACGAGCTGCGTGACATGCTGACCGACGAGCTGGCGCCAGAGCGCCAGCGTCGCCTCGGTTACTTCGAGCCAACCGTGGTGGAGACCTTGCTCCGGGACCACCTCACGGGACGCCAGAATCAGGAGCGGATTCTATTGGCGCTACTCTGCTTCTCGACCTGGCATCGACTGTACGCGGAGTGAAGAGGCCGAGCCATTGGAGCGTCTCGACGACGAACGGCGCGGGGTCGCGCCAGCGCCAAACCTCGGAGCGATCGCGACCGGGAGACACCTGCAGGAAGGCGGCGAGCGCGCGGAGGCGTGAATCGCGTGCCTTGAGACGCAGATACAAATGGTCCACGTCCCCCCAGAACCAGCGGCTCCGCACACCCACTCGGTAGTCACGGTGCTCGGGGACGCTCTCCCCGGCGGCGCAGCGAACGAGCAGCGACGGGAAGTCGACGCCCGAGTCGATCGCCAACTGCAGGGAGCCCCAAAACCGACCGTTGATCTCCATCACGACCTGGCGGCCGGTCTCACGTTCCCGCTTGCACTCGATCATCGCGACGCCCTGCCAGTCGAGCGCGTCGAGCAACCGCAGCCCCGGACCGGCCAGCCGCTCGTCCAGCGGGATGCTTTCCCGATACGTGCTGACACCACCGCTCGGTGGCTTCTCCCGCAGACGGCGATGGGCGAACATGGCGATCGTCCGGCCGCCCCAGCGCAACGCGAAGAACCCCTCCCCGAGACCCGAGACACGCCGCTGCACTAGAACGGGGAATGCAGCCGCGGGGAGGGCAGCCAGAGCGCGGCGGCACTCGACGGCATTGGCAACTGGTGTCACCGTCACCTTGCGACGGATACCGGCCGCGGTCACGACCGAGCGGTGGGGTTTGACGACGGCTGGAAAGAAGTCCTCGGGCAGCGTCACGTCGCAGTCGCGGGGCGTCGCGATGGTGCGCGTCTCCGGCACGCCGAATCCGCAGTCGTGCGCCAGCGTCAGGAGGCGCCCCTTGTCTGAGGCCGCGCGGTAGATCGCGAGGTCGGGAAACGGCAGGAGGACTCCCGCGGGCAACGCACTCCGATGCTCGAGCACCGCCTCGAGCGAGGCGTCGGTCATCGGCAGCAGAACGGTGGTGCCGTGTTGACGCGTGATGCTGGCCAGCTCCGCCGCGTAATCCGCGGGGTGCGTGAAGGGGTCCGTCGTAAGCGGGTGGGGCCGTACACCGCGCGATACGCCGGCAAGCGACACACGGGAGTCGGCCGTCACGCCGACGGCGTGTCCCGCGCGGATCAGTGACCGCGCGGCGGCGAGGGCGGCGCGTTCGTTCCCGTCGGTGATCAGGATGCGCATGGGCTCTCTAGGCACTCGGACGCAACATGCGGGCCGGTCAGGGTTGTGGCACCCATCCGGAGGATGGGCGTTGCGTCGACGCCACGGTCTGCGGACTCCCAGCAGCAACCGCTTGCATGCATCAGCGTGGCTCCGGTCTTGCATTAGCGCAGCCACATGGTGAACGCACTGTGCGAGTAGGCTTCATCGGCGCCGGCAACATGGCTGGCCACCACCTGCAAGCGCTCCGGTCTGTCCCAACGCCGCACCGTGTCGTCGGAGTGTCCGACGTACGGAGTGCGACGGCCACCGCCTTCGCCCAACGCGCCGGGGCCCCGGCCTTCGCCACCATCGCCGACCTGTTGGAGCAGGCGCAGCCGGAGATCGTGCACATCTGTACGCCAGCGGGCCGGCACTTCGAGCCCGCGCGCCAGGCACTCCAGGCCGGGGCGCACATCTACGTCGAGAAGCCGTTCGTGGAAACTCCGGAGGAAGCGGAGACGCTCTTCGGTCTGGCGCGCGAGCGCGGCCTCCTGATCTGCAGCGGTCACCAGCTCGTCCGCGATCGGGCTTTCCGGATGTTGATGCGGCGCGCGTCGGAATTGGGGCCGCTCACGCTCGTAGACAGTTGCTTCGCATTTCGGCCCCCGCAGCTCGATCCATACCAGGCGGACAGTTCCGCACTTGCGAGACAATTGCTGGACATCCTCCCGCATCCACTGTACGTGCTCGTCGCGGCGTTGGAGCGCTTTGGGCATGGCACGGGAGGACGCGCGGAAGGAGCGATCGAGATTACGCACGTCGCGGCTACGCCCACGAGCCTGTACGCGCAGCTGCGCGCGGGAGATGTGACTGGCCGGCTTGCCGTCAGCCTGCGCGTTCGGCCCGTCGCCTCGACGCTCACGATCGCCGGGGCCAACGGGTCGCTGACGGCCGATTTCGTCCGCAGCATCTTGCTCGGCGCCGCGAATGAGGGCACGAGTCCAATCGAAAAAATCGTGAACCCATTTGTGGAAGCGGCTCAGCTTGGGTGGCGGAGCGCGACGAGCTTGGTCGGGCGGGTCATCCAGGGTGCCGACTACCCGGGGCTCGTGGAGTTGCTCCGGGATTTCTACGCCGCCGCTGCCAGCGGAGGCGGCTCGCCCGTGAGTGTCGACCACTTGCGACGCGTCACGGCCGTTTACGAACAGCTTGCCGCCAGTCTCCGGACCGTCGCTCGTCCCGCCGTCATCACCACGACTGCGGCGACGACCGCTCCTCTGGCGGTGCTGACGGGGGCGGGCGGGTTCTTCGGACGGGCGATCGCCCGCGAGCTGACGCGCCGCGGCTTCCGGGTCCGTGGGATTGGTCGCTCCGTGCGACCCGATACGCCGTACGTGCACGAGTGGGTTCGCGACGACTTAGCGAACGAGATTGGATCGGATGTCCTTGCCGGAGCCACAGTCGTCGTACACGCCGCCGCCGAGACGGCAGGCGGCTTCGACGCTCACGAACGCAATACGATCGGCGCGACTCGCGAGCTGTTACGCGCCATGGCGGCGGCCGGTGTCCGACGCCTCATCCACATCAGCAGCATTTCGGTCTTGCGCCCTCCCCGTCCGTTCTGGGAACGGCAGGCGGAGTCAACGCCACTCGCGGAGCGATCAGAACGACTCGGTCCCTACACCTGGGGCAAGTGCGGCGCCGAACAACTCGTCGCCGAGGCGGCCGCGCGCGGGAAGATCGAGGCTCGGATTGTCCGGCCCGCGGCGCTGATTGACTGGAGCCATATCGAGCTGCCCGGACTCGTTGGACGCCGACTGTTCAACCGGTGGCACCTCGGCCTCGGCCGTCCCGGTCTACCCTTCGCGGCGTGCGATGTGTCGACAGCCGCCGCTGCCGTCGCATGGTGCGCGGACCGCTTTAGCGAGGCACCGTCCGTCATCAACCTCATGGACCCGACGATCCGCACGCGCGGTGGGCTGATCGAGCGGTTTCGTGAACATGGTTGGCACGGGCGCATGCTGTGGACACCGATCAGCCTCCTCGCCGGCGGCGTCTTGGCGGCGCGCTTTGTCCTAGCGCTCGCCCGGCGGGATCGGGGCGTGCAGCCGCTCGCCGTGTGGTCCATCCTGCGGCCCCGTCGGTACGACGCTGCGGTGTCGCGCACGGTCCTTACGGCGGCGTGCGAGCACCAGCCAGCCGCGAAACGGGTCGTCCCGGTGATCGAGACTGCCGGTGTGAGCCGCGTCTATGGCTAGAGTCATGGAGGCGACTCGCCGCTCAGCTGGCCCTCCGACCGCCGTCGCCTCGCCCCTTCCCGGAGCACGCGTCCGCGCATGGGATGCGCTGCTGGTGTGTGTCGCGGCCTACATCGCGACCTCCATCGGCCGCGTCCATCAGCTATTCCCCACCCTCGGTTTCTTCAAGCCGGCGCTGGTGGCGACTGTGCTGACCATTGGCCTGTGGCTACTGCAGCAGTACGGGCAGCGCCGCATCGGCCTCCTGAACTCAACCACAACAACCTGCCTGATCGGGTTGGTGATTTGGGGCGCCTTGTCGGTCCCCTTCGCATTGAACCAAGGCGTCGCTTTCGAGTTCTGGATCAACTTCGTTCGGACTGTCGTGATGACGCTGGTCATCGCCAGTAGCATCCGCAACGCGCGCGATCTCTCGCGCCTGATGTTCGTGTACTGCGGCACGACTGTGCTGTACAGTGGAGTGGTGCTGTCCCGGTTCCAGCTCGGTAGCGGCGACACCTGGCGCCTCGGGCGGCTGTTCTACTACGACGCGAACGACATGGCAACGCTCATCGCAACGGCGATGCCTTTCGCGCTGTACTTCCTCCTCGGACAACGACGCCCGATCGTGCGCATACTCGCCGTCGCCGGACTCGCGGTACTGGCGGTGGGGCTGATTCGCTCAGGCTCGCGCGGTGGCTTCGTCGCACTGCTCGCCGTCGCCCTATTCGTGCTGCTCGGCTTCACGACGCTTTCAGCGCGGGCCCGACTGATGGGGCTCGCCGCGATCCTCGCCGTCGTCTTCGCCGCCGCGAGCGATCGCTATTGGGAGCAGATCCAAACGATTTTCAACCCCCAGGAGGACTACAATCTCACATCCAACGAGGGTCGGATTAAAGTCTGGAAGCGCGGCCTGGGCTATATGATCGATAACCCAGTGCTGGGCGTCGGCGGCCAGAACTTTGCCGTTGCTGAGGGGACCATCTCCCCCCTCGCCAGGTTGCAGGAGCGTGGCCGCGGCGTACGCTGGGGTGCCGCGCACAACACCTTCATCCAGGTGGGCGCTGAGCTGGGCGTGCCGGGCTTGTTGCTCTTCATCGGACTGATCGCGACGGCATTTAGGTCACTGCGTCGTGTGACGCGACTGGCGGGCCGATCCGGCCCTGCCGCCACTGACCTTTCGCGGTTGGCCCAAGCGCTGACGGCGGCGCTCATCGGCTTCGTGACAGGTGCCTTGTTTCTTTCGTTGGCCTACCACGACATCCTCTACACGCTCCTGGCGTTCACCCTGGCGCTGGCGAAGATTGCCCACCACGCGGACACCGCAGGCGGGCCGCGCCCACGCCACGTCTCCACATAGGCAGTTCACCTGCCTTGGCTGCCCGGCCGCGACTGCTGTTCCTCGCGCAATCCCTTCCTCACCCGCCTCATAGCGGCGTTGCCGCCCGTACGTTCCACATCCTGGAGGAGCTGCGACTTGCGTTCGATATCGATCTCGTCGCCTTCTCGCGCGCGCGGCACCAGCCGGATCCCGCAACACGAGAGGCGGCGTGGAGCGCGCTGCGTGCCGTTACGAGCTTCGTCGCCGCGCCGACCCCGATCCCCAACGAGCAGTCGGCGGTCCGCAAGCTTTGGGACCATATGCGCAGTGTCGTGACGGGACGTCCGTATACCTATTATGAGTATCAGAGCGGGGCCTTCCGCGACCGGCTCCGCACGGTGTTACGAACGCACGCACCGGATCTGGTGCACCTGGATAGCCTCGACCTGCATCGCTGGCTCCCCGACTTGCCGCCCGTACCGATCGCCTGTACTCACCACGACATCGAGTGCGAGTTGCTGCGGCGGCGCGCGCGACGAGTCGACCGGCCGTTGATGCGGCGCTACCTGCAGTTCCAGGCTGACCGTGTCGAGCGAGTGGCACGGGAGCTGTGTCCGCACCTCGCCCTCAACGTGATGATGTCGGACGTCGACGCCGAGAGACTCCGGGCGCTGGCCCCGCGCGCTCCGACGCTGGTTGCGCCGAACGGCACGGACACGGAGTACTTCAAACCGAACGGGACCGCCACCGTCGCCGGGCGGGCCGTATTTGTGGGACCAACCTACAGCCACCCAAACCGGGATGCGGTGGAGTTCCTGCTCCAGGAGATCTGGCCCCGCGTCCGTGCTGCAGACCGCGCCACCACGTTACGATTGGTCGGCGGCAACCCGGCGACCGATCGCGCGCGCTACGATCGCACGCCTGGCGTCACCGCCCTCGGCTACGTACCGGACGTCCGGCCGGCGCTCGCGGAAGCTCGCTGCTGCGTTGTGCCGATCCGCATCGGCGGAGGGACGCGCCTCAAGATCCTCGACGCCTGGGCCATGGGCAAAGCGGTCGTGTCGACGTCGATCGGGTGCGAGGGGCTCGACGCGGTGGACGGAGAGAACATCCTCATCCGCGATACGCCAGATGCCATCGCCGACGCGGTGCTCCAGGTCCTGCGCGACGCCACGCTCCGCTCGCACCTCGAGCGTAACGGGCGATGCGTTGCGACCGAGCATTACAGCTGGAGCATCGTCGGGCAGGGGATCCGCTCAGCCTACGACAGGCTCCTCCACCAGCCACCATCAGGACCGTAGGTATTGCTGCAGCCGTTCGTATTCGGGGCAGAACCGCCTGTACACACCCGGTTCGGCGTACTTGAGGTTGGGCGCGTTCTTATGGCCGACGATGTCCGTTGTCCACGGGAGGCCTCGCTGCCGCGCGATCCCCTCGAGTGTTCGGCTGAGGAGGCCTGTCGAAGTGACCCAACCGGTGTTGGCGAGGGCCCACTCTCTCGGCCTGAACTGCTCCCATCCCTCGACGACGCTCAGGATGACGCCTGCAAGCTCTTCGTCATCCGCCAGACGTCCGACGTCCTTCGTCACGTGATCGAGGTTGACGCCGCGGTGATGACGATAGACGATCACCGGCGTACCGCAGAACAGGCTCTCATACAGTCCCCTGTTCGCGCCTTCACGGCGGGACAACAACACGTACGCCTTGGCATCGCCGACGACCCGCGCCACTTCATCATGAGCAATGTTCTCGAAGACCGTGCACTGCTCCTGGACATCATAACGACGCATGAGCTTCTCAATCTTGGTGCGAGTCCAATGCTGGGGGTAGCCGATGAGGGCGACCGACAAGACTCTTCCGTGTTCCTGCTTGAGCTTCCGCAGGGTGCGAAAAAGCAGCGTGTGTCGTTTGAGAACATTCCAACCAGACACCATGACGAGGTCGTAGGCGCGGTCCCGGCTCGCCTTCGGGCGGAACCTCTCCGGGTCAATCCAGTCTCCGGCACCCAGGCGCGCGGGAACGAGGTTGGTCTGCAAGTCGCGGATGAATTCGAAGTCCGGACGGCATTGCGCGAGGACGACGACATCGAGGTCCGCACCGAGGTACAGAAGAAACTCGGCATCCTGGTAGCCCCACCAGCTTGGTTCCAACACGAGCATGTACCGAGATGCCAGCCGCGGCAGATCGAACAGCGCGGGGAACCGGCGGATGGATTCGCTATACATGACGTAGAGGACGCCCTTCTCACCAGTCGCCTCGTCGTACTCCTTGAGAACCATGAGGTCCCCCTGGCGCTCTGGATCGTCACTCGGTCTCGGGTAACGCATCCGAACGCGATCCGCCAACGGGAAGCCCGCGAACTCATGACGGATGCGCTGGGCCTCCGCGCTGCTGCTGAACTCCCGGAGCAGTGCGTTCGCAACGACGGGCGCAGGGCCCCCATTGTTAAAGCACGACTCCTGGAAGAGCTCGCGTACGACGGCGATGCGCTTCCTGCCGAACAGGTCCGGGCCGAGCAGCCTCCACGCCTGCAACAGCACGTCGGCAGATTGAAAGCGTCGGCCCCGTGCCCTCGCCCACCAGGCCCTCCCGCTCGCGACCCACCCGTACAGCCGTCGCAGCCATGGCGAGTCGACGACCAAATCGTTCAGCCGCGAACGCAGCACGAACAGCATCGGGAGCACCTCCGGGTGCGACGCCAAGCTAGGGGCAAGATCCGGACCAAGGGTACGGGTTTTGCGAGATCGGTCGGCCCATGAGCTACTACCTGAAGGCGATCATCAGGTACTGCTACTTCGCCTTCTACTATAACTCACTGTTCGCCTTCACCCGTCGGTTCTTCATGCGCATCGACAGCGAGTGCGCAGAGGCAATCACCCGCGCGGAGCGGAACGTCGGCGACGCACTGGGTCCGGAGCCCACGGTCATCGGCGGCCCCTTCCGGGGCCTGCGGTATCCTGCGCAGGCTTCCTGGGGATCGGCGTTCCTGCCGAAACTGCTCGGGACCTACGAGCGGGAGCTCCACGAGGCGATCGAAGGAGTCGCGCGCCGATC
>Ga0307302_10000279_pt1 | contig 22774 bp, 22 predicted proteins | sample ER_DNA_183_FD_194490 | JGI IMG/M metagenome (GOLD analysis project Ga0307302, IMG submission 194490) | Bulk soil microbial communities from the East River watershed near Crested Butte, Colorado, United States - ER_DNA_183 | ecosystem: Environmental > Terrestrial > Soil > Floodplain | place...
GCCCCTGGGCTTGCTGCTGGACGGCTTGCGGGCCGAGCGGGCCCACCCCCTGCCTCATCCGCCGCTGTCACCACAGCAGGTCCACCGGGCCATGGTCACCCTCGGCCGCCGCTCTGCCGGCGAGGCTCACTAGGCTGGCGAACGCCCTGGAGCTACATGGGGCGGAGGGCCATCCAGACGGCCCTGGCCGGCTGGCGGCCCGGGTTCCGCCAGCGGTGGGGGCGGTCGGTGCGGAAGTGCAGGGAGTCGCCGGGGGAGAGGCTGAAGGTCTCGCCGTCGATCTCGAACTCCAGCTTGCCTTCGAGCAGGTGGACGAGCTCCTCGCCGGGGTGCTCCATCGCCTTCCCGCCGCTGTGCGCCTGGGGCTCGATGCTGGCCGACGCTCCGGCAAGGAAGAACCTGCCGTATGGGCCGGTGATGCTGTTGAGCTCCAGTCCCGCCTTGGAGGTGAACACGGGCCGGCGCTCCCCGGCCCCGATGAAGACGACCGGGCTGTCGGTGTTGGTGTCCTCGTCGACGAAGTAGGAGAGCGGCCGGTTGAGGGCGACGGCCAGCTTCATCAGGGTCGTGATGGTCGGGACCATCCCGTTGCGCTCGATCTTGTGGATCGCGGCGGCCGAGATGTCGGAACGCTCACCGAGCTGCTGCAACGAGAGGCCCTTGAGCTGGCGGAGCCGCCGGATCTTCGGCCCGATCGACTGGACGATCTGGCCGAGGTCGTCCCGCTTCGCCGGGGCGGCGTCGTCCGCGTGCGCCCCTTCCATCCCTGCCCTGGCCCTTGCCAACGGTGCCGGCCTCCTGGAATGCCCCCGGGGGTCGCCACCCCAGCTTGACGGTCAGCATACGCCTAGTAGTATAAGCGACGGCGCGTTCATCATCGTAAACCCTACTGGCAGAACCTCCGACCCCAGGGGGCAGGATGCCACCACGGATCGTCGTCGTCGGAGGCGGGGCCGCAGGGATCGGAGCGGCGGGGAGCGCGAGGCAGGTCGACCCCGACGCGCGCATCACCGTCTACACCGAGTACGAGGACGCCGCCTACAGCCCCTGCGGGATCCCCTACGTCCACGGCCGCGAGATCCCCGACTTCCAGTCCCTGTTCCTCCAGGGGAAGGAGGCCTACCGGCAGGCGGGCATCGACATCCACTACGAGCGGCGCGTGACCGGGCTCGACCTCGGTGACCGCCTGGTCCACGTCGACGGCGAGGCCAGCGTCCCGTTCGACCGCCTGGTGGTGGCCAGCGGCTTCGAGTACGCCGATCCCGGCGTCCCCGGCACCGATCTGGAGGGCCTGTACTACGTCAAGAACATCCGCCGGGCGATCGAGTGGGACAAGGTCCTCGACGATGTCAGGGTCGCGGTCGTGCTCGACGCCTCACCCCTCGGGCTGGAGATGGTCACCGCCCTCGCCCACCGGGGCATCGAGACGCACGTGGTCGACGCCCACCCATGGGCGCTGGCCGAGGTCGCCGACCCCGACATCATGCAGCCGGTCGAGGAGTCGTGGGCCGAGCTCGGCGTGAAGACCCACTTCAACACCCGTGTCGAGGCCCTCGTCGGCGACGGGAAGGTGCGCGCGGTCCGCACCTCCGAGGGCGAGCTGCCGGCCAACATCGTGGTGGTGTGCACCCACAAGCAGCCCAACAACCGGCTGGCCAAGCAGGCTGGCCTGGCGATCGGCTCCACCGGTGGGATCGTGGTGGACGAGCGGATGGCCACCTCGGCCGACGGCGTCTTCGCGGCGGGCGACTGCGTGGAGCTGCCCCACGGCGTCACCAACATCCCCGTGCAGGGGCTCTCCGGCAGCCACGCCTACGCACAGGGCAAGGTGGCCGGTGCCAACGCCGCGGCGGGCGACCGTGCCTACCGGCCGGTGTACGTCCCGTGGGGGATGGTGGCCGGGAAGTGGATGATCGGCGGCGCCTCCTTCGGGGAGACGCTGGCCACGGCCCTCGGCATCCCGTTCGTGATGGGGACCGCCGAGGGCATCTCCCGCGCGCGCTACTACCCGGGGGTCAAGAAGGTGCGCGTCAAGCTCCTGGCCGAGCCGGGCAGCCTCCGGCTCATCGGAGGGCAGCTGGTCGGGCAGGAGGGGATCAAGGAGCGGGCCGACTTCCTCGCCATGGCCATCAGGATGGGCGTGACGCTGGAGGACCTGGCCTGGATGGAGAACGTCTACTCGCCGCCCATCGGGGCGCTGAACGAACCGATGGCCGTGGCCGCCCAGAACGGCCTGGCCTCGGTCAGGGGGTGATGGTGACCTTTTCGCAGTGGCTCCGTGGCAACTCCGAGCGGTACCTGCTGGAGAGCGCGCAGGCCGAGATGGCCAGGCGGTACCTGAACCGTCCCGGCCCGCCGGCGGAACCGGGTCTGGGCCCGCTGTTCTGGCGGCGTGTGTTCGTCCCGGTCTACCCGCGACTTCCCTGGCGCCTGCGGCGCGCCGTCATCCAGGCGCTCCCTGGCAGCCACCGCCGCTCCTGGCAGGCCCGGGAGCCAAGTCGTCGTCCACCCGTCTAGCGAACCGGATGACCCCGAGGAGGAAGGGACACGATGCCCGAGAAGACCATCGACACGCCCCCGGCCGAGGAGGGAGCGTACCTCTACAACACCGACGAGAAGGTGTTCGAGGACATCAAGGCCAAGCCGGGTGAGAAGGCCTTCGTCTTCCTGCACACCGTCCCCTACGAGGGCTCCGTCGGGCTGGTGAACCTCCTCACCGCCACCCGGCTCGTTCGCAAGGGGTTCGACGTCCATGTCGTCCTGTACGGCCCGGGCGTGCTGATGGCCTCGGCCACCAGGGGGTATCCGTCGGTCGGCAAGGAAGGCTTCCCCGGGAACCTGGCGATCAACAACCAGATCAAGACCCTTCTGAAGGAGGGTGCGCACGTCTACGCCTGCCGCTTCGCGATGGGGGCGCTGTACGGGTTCCGGGAGGACGACCTGATCGAAGGGGTCAAGGCCTTCAACCCGCTCGACGTGCTGGACTCGGCGCTGGCGGCCTGGCGTGCCGGTGCGTTCCAGCTCAACACCTGGACGGTCTGAGGAGGGAGCCGAGGCCGGCGCCCGCGACGGCGCCGGCCTCGGCTCATCCCAGACGCCCGTCCAGCGCCAGGAGCGCCTGGCGGAAGCAGTCGAGCGGCGCCTCGGCGACCCCGGCCCCGACCTGCCCGGCGCCGGCGCTGGCATGGAGGATGCCGGTGTTGATCGACGGGGCCAGCTCCAGCTCCACCACCCGGCGGGCGTCGACCCCCAACGGCGTCCCGCGGAAGTCGAGCAAGGGCACGGTGAAGCGGCTGCTCCGGCCGACGCAGATGCGGTCCATGGCCTCGGTGGTCGCCACCGCGCCGGCCATCGTGCCGCCCAGGAAGGCGGCCACCGCCGGGGACGCCGCGGCCGCCGGGCCGCCGAGCCCGACCAGCTCCAGCACCGCGCTGTCGCCGATGTCGGGGGCGCTCGACTCGGGACCGAAGCCCGGGTGGTAGAGCGCCCGCCCGACCGGCGGGGCCGGGGCGACGAACCAGGTGTCGCCGGTGCCCGCGAGCCGGATCCCGAAGGTGGTGCCGTTGCGGGCCATGCCGACGACCACGCTCGAGCCCGGGACGGCGGCGGCCGACTGGGTGACCACCTTGGCCGCGGCCATGGCCAGGTTGAGGAAGAACAGATGGTTGCCGGACAGGAAGCGCGCCACCTCCGCCAGGCCTGGCCTGTCGACGGTGACGAGCCCCGGGAGCAGGTGGCGGAGGAACAGGTTGGTGGCCGCCTGGGTCCGCATGTGGACGTCGTCGCCCATCTGCAGCCCCTGGACCATGATCGGCAGCAGCGCCACCGGCCCGGTCGCGGCCAGGGCGGCCTCCAGCACCGGGGCGGCGACGTCGCGCAGCCACACCAGCCGGTCGACCGCCTCCCGGGTGTCCCGCCCGAACCAGGCGGTCGCTCCCGGCCCCTGGTTGACTCCCGAGTAGGCCCGGCCACCCGTCTGCGGGTCCTCGACGACGAGCACCGGGGCCGACGGGCCGACCGTTGTCGCCATGGGCACGACCGCACCATGGTGGTTGGCCGGCTCCAGGCGCACCCGACCGGCCGCCACGAGCCGCTCCGCCTCCTCCGGCGAGCCGGCCCAGCCCTCGGCCACGACCGAGGCCCGGACCGAGCGGCGCAGCGGGTCGCAGAAGTCCGCCCAGGCCAGGGGAGGTCCACAGTGCAGCACGGTATGATCGTCCATCCCGGGGACCACCCGCAGCGCGGGGGCGACGCCGACGAGCGCTGGCGCGCCCCCGTCGAGCCGGCGCAGCACCTCCCGGTTGGCGGCATCGACCCGCTCGGCGGCCACGCCGTACAGCCGCGCCAGGGCGGCGACCAGCTCCGGACGGCCCGCGGCGGGGATGCGCCAGTCGACCTCGACGGCCGCGGCTCCCTGGGCCCGGACCGCGTCGCCGAAGAGCGGCAGGCCGATGTTGACGACCCGCACCTCGGCCGGGAGCGGGGCCGGCGTCGGGCCGGCGCCGGCGTCAGCGGTCATTGACGTGGAGGTGACGGCCCGCTGGGAGGGGGGGTACCGGTGCCGGGTCTCGGCGCGGCGGTTCGAGCTGGCCGTGGACGAGCCGCTGACGCACGCGGGCGGCACCGACACTGGGCCCCAGCCGACCGAGCTGCTCCTGGCGGCCGCGGCGTCCTGCTTCGCCCTGTCGGTGGCCCACGTGGCCGGCCGGCGCGGGATCCGGCTGGCCGACCTTGCCGTGACCGCCACCGGCGAGTACGACGGGCTGCGGTTCGGCGCCATCCGGATCGAGGTCCGCTCGAGCCATCCGCGAGCCGAGCTCGCGGCCCTCGTGGAGCGGGCCAAGCAGCTTTCCTACGTCTCGAACACCCTGCGCGGGCACCCGGAGCTCGAGTACCTGGTCGCGGAGCCCTCTAGCCATGAGCCACCTCCCTCGCCCGGTTGAGCAGGTCGTCCTCGGCCTCGCGGAAGGCCAGCGCCTGGCCGCCGGCGGCGGCTTCCAGCTCGGCGGCGGCCAGGGAGCACGCGGCGGCCATCTGCCGGACCACCGCTGGCGCGGCGCCGCCTGACGCCGTCCGGGTGAGCACGATCGCCCGCGGGTCGAGGACCTCGCCGAGGTCGCGTCCGGCCAGCCCGAGCGTCCGGCCCAGGACCTCCCGCGCGGCCTCGTCCAGCATCGCGCCGGTGAGGTCGAGTCCGCGGAGGCCTTGCCGCCCGGCCTCGCGCACCGCCCTGCCGACCACCAGGTAGGCCGAGCGGTAGTCCACCCCGGCGGCCTGCATGACGAACTCGGCCAGGTCGGTGGCCTGGGAGAACCCGTTGCGCAGGCTCTCGAGCATCCGCTCGGCCCGTACGTCGAGGGTGGCCACCACCCCGGCCATGAGGCGGGTGACCTTGCCCGCGAGCTGGAGGGCGCGAGGGACCTCGCCGTAGGCGAAGATCATGTTGTCGCTGCGTGCCGACGGGCTCTTCACGACGGCCAGGAAGCCGGAGAGGCGGCCGATGAGGACCCCGGCCGCACCCCTGGTGATGGCCAGCGCGTACGGGTTGCGTTTCTGCGGCATGAGCACGCTGGAGCGGGTGTAGGGACCGGCGAGGTCGACGAAGTCGAACTCCTGGCTGTCCCAGATCTCGAGGTCCTCGGCGAGCTTGCTCTGGTTGGTGACCAGGCTGACCGCGGTGGCCAGCAGGTCGATGAGCCCGTCGATCTGCCACATGGCGTCGCGTGTGTGCTCGATCACCCCCGGGAAGCCGAGCAGGCCGGCGACGCGCGTCCGGTCGTCGACCAGGCGGCTGCCGTTGACGCAGCCGGCGCCGCCAGGGCTGCGGTTCACCCAGTCCAGCCCGCGCAGCAGCCGCTCCCCGTCCCGCAGGGCCGGGTAGGCGAAGGCCAGCACGTAGTGACCGAAGGTGGACGGCTGGGCCTGCTGGAGGTAGGTCTGGTCGGGCATGAGGCTCTCGGCGTGCGCCACGGCCTGTCCGGAGACGGCGTCGGCGAACCTGGCCGCGTCCGCCGCCAGCTCGACGACCAGGCCGCGCAGCAGCAGCCGGAGCGCGACCCGGCCGGCCTCGCGGCGCGGCCGGCCGGCGTGGAGCCAGCCGGCGTCGTCGCCGAGGCGCTCGGCGAAGAACCGCTCCCGGCAGTTGTACGGATCGCCGAAGACCGGGTCGTAGGGGAACTGGTCGGCCGGCATCTCCGACACCGTGAGCAGCAGGTCGAGCAGGCGGCGGGCGGGCTCCTCCGGCAGCACCCCGCGGGCCCGCAGGTCGAGCACGTGGGCGAGGTCGGCCAGGTTCAGCCCCCCGTGGAGCAGCGGCGCGTCGGCCACCTCGAGGCCGAAGCCCGCCTCGACCAGCTCCGGCGCGGGCGCCGCCTCCGATGGTCCGGTCACGGATCGCTGCACGGTCCACTCCCTTCCAGCTGCGCGAGGGCGGCGGGGATCCCGCCGGTGTGCCAGAACACGAGCGGGCCGCCGGCGCCCTCGGCGACCAGGCGGGCCAGCAGGCCGAGCGCCTTGGCCGAGAAGACGGGGTCGAGCAGCAGCCCCTCGGTGGCGGCGGCCAGGCCGGCCGCCTGGTCGCCCTCGATCGAGGCGATCCCGTAGCCCGGCCCGCGAACGTCGTGCACCTCGACCTGGCCGGCGGCCGGGGCGGGCAGGCCGAGGAGGGCGGCGGTCCCGCGGGCGAGCGCCAGCACCCTGGCGGCGCACTCGGTGACCGGCCGGCTGACCGACGCCCCCACCACCCGCCACCGGTGGCCGCCGGCCAGCGTGCCGGCGACCAGGCCGGCCTGCGTGCCGCCGCTGCCGGCGGCGACCACCAGCAGCTCGGGCGTGACCCGCTCCGTCTCCAGCTGGGCCGCCAGCTCGGCCACGGCGAGGGCGTACCCGGCCGCCCCGACCGCGGTCGCCCCGCCCCGCGGGACCCGGTAGGGCCGGCACCCCGCGGCCTCCAGCTCGGCGGCGGCCGCCTCCAGCGCCGGGTCGACCGACTCGCGCTCGGGACGGCCGGTGAACCGGACCTCGGCGCCGAAGGCACGGGCCAGCGCGAGGTTGGTCGAGGGAGGCGACGGCTCACGGCCGTAGAGGACGAGGACGCAGCGAAGGCCGGCGATCCGGGCGGCGGCCGCCGCCGCCTGGCAGAAGTTCGATCCCGGCCCACCTCCGGTCACCAGGCTGTCGCAGCCGAGCGCGGCCGCCTCCCCGACCAGGTACTCCAGCTGGCGGGCCTTGTTGCCGGCGAGGGCGAACCCGGTCAGGTCGTCACGCTTGAGGTACAGGGGCGGCGCCCCGAGCGCGCGTTCCAGACGCTCGGCGCGCTGCAGCGGCGTTGGGAGGGCGGCCAGCGGGACCCGCGGAGGCCGGCTCACGAGGGGCCTGCCCGGAGGCGGCCGACGACCTCGTCCACCATCGCGCCGGCCGAGCCGGTGTCCGCCCCCGCGAGCAGCGACCGGACCCTGCCCGCGTCCAGCCGGGCCAGCAGCTCGGGGCTGGCCAGCAGTGTCTCCTCGAGACTCTGGCCGCTGGCCGCGCCTGGAGCCATGGCCTCCTGGAGCAGCGCCTGGGCGCGGTGCTTGCCGATCGCCGGCGCGAGCGCGGCCAGGACCCGCTCGGAGGCGGTGTAGCCGCGGGTCGCGGCCAGGTTCCGGGCCATCGCCTCGGCGTCCACCTCGAGGCCGGCCAGCAGCCGGCCGGCGAGGGCGAGGGCGGCCCCGGTGAGCAGGCAGACCTCCGGGAACGCGGCCCACTCCATCTTCCAGGCGCGCCCGTCGCGCTCGTGCTCGGCGACCATGCCCTCCAGCAGCAGCCCGGCGTGCACCCGCACGAGCCGGCCGAGCGTCACCAGGTGCTCGGACCCCTCCGGGTTCCGCTTGTGGGGCATGGTGATGCTGCCGACCACCTCCGGTCCGACCGCTTCGTGGAGCTCGCCGATCTCCGGTCGCTGCAGCTCGTAGACCTCGTTCCCGATCCGGGCGAGGGTGGCGGCGACCATTGCCAGCAGGTTGCCGAACTCGGCCAGCCGGTCCCGGGCGGTGAGCCAGGAGATGCCCGGGGCGGCGAGGCCGAGGCGGGCGCAGAACCGGGCGCGCAGCTCCAGCCCCTGGTCCCCGAAGAAGGCGAGCGTGCCGACCGCCCCCCCGAGCTGGCCGACCAGCCACCGCGGGGTGCCCTGGCGCAGCCGGGCCAGGTGCCGGTCGACCTCGTCGGCCCAGGACGCCGCCTTGAGCCCGAAGGTGACGGGAGCCCCCGGCTGCCCGTGGGTGCGTCCCACCATGACCGTGTCCCGGTGGCGGTCGGCCAGCTCCACCAGCAGGCCCCGGATCCGGTCGAGGTCGCGACCGACGACCTCGCCGACGCTGCGCATGGCCAGCGCCGTCCAGGTGTCGGTGACGTCCTGGACGGTCCCCCCGTAGTAGATGTGCTCGCCTGCCTCGGGCGGGAGCACCCGCTGGAGGCCGCGGATGAGGCCGAGGGTGGAATGGGAGGTGCGCCGGGTCTCGGCGGCCACGAAGCCCAGGTCGAGCCGGTCGACCGACGCCGCCGAGGCGATGGCGGCGGCCGCGTCGGCAGGGATGATCCCCAGCTCGGCCTGGGCCGCGGCCAGGGCGACGAGGATGTCGAGCCAGGACTGGAGCCGGCGCCGTTCCTCGAAGACGGCCCGCAGCTCCTCGGTCCCCCAGAGGTGGGCGTACTGCTCGGAGTCGGTCAGGCGGGCGACCACGCCGGCTCCGCCGTCGCGGCAACGCGTTGCAGCCCTTCCCGCACCAGGTCGAGCGAGGCGCCCCATGGGACCGTCACGGTGGTCCCGTCGCGCTCGATGTGCTCCTCGAGCAGGCAGCACTTGGTGAGCACCGGCATGGCGCCGCCGGCGCGGTTGGCCACCCGCCGCGGGCAGAGGTCGACCGTTTCCGGCTCCTCCCCGTAGAACCAGCGGTGGAGCTCGCGGGAGCGGTCGCAGCCGAGCAGCACCCAGCGCTCCTTCTCGGGCCGCTCGTCCAGGAACCGCACCTCGGCCCCGTCCAGCTGGATGCCCGATCCCCGGCAGGGCAGGAGGTACCGGGGCGCCCGGCGCTCGCTGGCCAGCTCGGTGAGGTCGACCAGGGCCGGCACGAGCTCGATGGGGGGAAGGTCCTCGGCGACCTCGAGCATCCGCCGGGCCTGGTCGAGGAGCTTCGGCGGCTCCGGCGGCACGACCTCGACCACCTGGACCCTGATGGGGGCGGGCTCGAGGATGAAGCTGATGTGCCGGTACAACCCCTGCACGACCACGCAGCGGGCCGCCGGGGCCAGCTCCCGGGCGGCGCGGGCGAGCTGGGTGGGCACGCCGGTGTCGACCTCGGGCGCGTCGACCAGCGAGCACTCGCCCGGCAGGGCCAGGACGCGGACGCCGACGATCGGCGAGAACAGCGGCCCGTCGTCGGCCTTGGCGACCTCGACCACGGCGGTGTCGGGACCGCGGCGGGCCACGACGTAGCGGGTGCGGCGGTAGGCCTCGCGGCCCAGGAAGTGCCGGTTCAGGCCCTCGGCGGTCAGGTCGCCGGTGACGCCGGCCACCGCCACCTCCCGGTAGCGACGGGGAACGAGGTTCTTCACGGCCCGGCCCACCGGGGCACCCCGACGGGGTTCCCCGGACCCCTCCGGGACCCGATCATCGCCGGTCCCCCGGCCCGGGACAGCCCGACCGTGTCGGCCCGCAGTCCGAGCCGCAGCGCCTCCAGGCCGAGCACCTCCGCGGCGGTGACGTTGCCGAGGCCGACGTCGGAGCCGAAGCGCCGGATGAACCAGGCCTGCTGGTGCTTGTGGGGCGCCTCGAAGACGATCGCTCCCTGGCCGACGCCGGCGACCACCGCCTCGACGACATCCTCGCGGACCGAGCCGTCGGGCCCGTACAGGCCGACCGTGCCGCTCTCGCGGCCCTCGGCCACCGCCCAGGAGGCGCCGGCCTCCAGGTCGCCGGCCATCTCCGCCGCCCAGGCCGCGGCGGACACCGGGACGGCCGGGTCCTTGGCGCCGACCTCGGCCAGGACCGTGAAGCGACGGGCGGACTCCGCGATCAGCCGGCGCTTGTCGGCGACCGGCATGCCGACCGCGCCGTTGGACACCTCCACGCACGGGAAGCCCAGCTCGGCGGCCCAGCCGAGGCAGGACGCGGCCTTCCCCTGAGCCCACGCGACCTCCAGGAGGGTGCCGCCGACGCAGGCCAGGACGTCATAGGCGGCCAGCATGGCGACCTTCTCGCCGACCCTTGAGTCGAGGTAGGCGGTGCCCCAGCCGAGCTTCCACACGTCGACGTACCGGCCGACCAGCTCCAGCACCGGCTCCAGCTCGGCCAGGGGGATGCCCTTGTCGAGCACGTGGGTCAGCCCCGCCCGTCGAGGCTTGACGCTCCGCGGCGGAAGGTCGAGGAAGCCGCTGTCAGCCATCATTTCGTATAGTAAACGGGCGTGCGATCTTGCTCAACCAGGAGGGGCCCGGGGAACCCGAGGGGTGCCCCGGTCAGACAGGGAGGGACCATGGCCGAGGCGACGCTCCTCCAGGAGGTTGTCGACCAGGCACGCCGGCACCCTGGTCTGCTCGGTAAGGCGCCGATCGGCCTGGTCGCCGAGGCGTTCGGGCCGACCGACTGGCTCTCGGGCCCCGGCGACGACGGCGCGGTGATTGCTGATGGCACCGGTTCGCTGATCGTGGGCGGGGAGGCGATGCTGCCGCGGTTCGTGGAGGCGGACCCGTTCAGCACCGGGGTCTCGGCCGTGCTCACCAACGTGAACGACCTGTGCGCCATGGGTGCCTGGCCCATGGCGATCGTCGACACCGTCGTCGGCCCCGAGGCCGTGGCCCGCCGGGTGCTGGAGGGGCTGCGCCACGGCTCGGAGCTGTACCGGGTCCCTGTCGTTGGCGGCCACCTCACCATCAGCGACGGGCCGGCGGCGGTCTCGGCGTTCGGCCTCGGCCGGGCCGGCGCGCTGCTGTCGGTGCGTGCCGCCGCCGCCGGGCAGGTCCTGCTGGTGGCGTGCTGCCTGGACGGGACGATGCGGCCGGACTTCCCGTTCTTCTCCTCGCTCCCCGCCCGGGGCGGCCTGGTCGCGGAGGATGTGCGCCTGCTGCCGCGGATCGCCGAGACCGGCGCCTGCGTGGCCGCCAAGGACGTGAGCATGGCCGGCCTGCTCGGCTCGCTGGCCATGCTCCTCGAGCACGGCCGGCTGGGGGCCTGCGTCGACCTGGACGCGCTTCCCCGGCCGGCCGGCGTGCCCCTGCCCCAGTGGGTGGTGGCCTTCCCCGCGTTCTCGTTCCTGCTGTGCGCCCCACCCGAGCGGGTCGGGGACTGCCGCCGGCCGTTCCTGGAGCGGGGGCTGTCGTGCGAGCCGGTGGCCGTCCTCGACGGCTCCGGCGAGCTGCGCGTCCGTCTCGGCGACGCCGAGGCCCTCGTGCTCGACCTCAACCGGGAGCGGGTGACCGGCCTGTCGGAGCGGTCAGGCTGATCGCCATCTGCTGGTGGAGCCGGCCGTGGTAGTCGGACGGCTCGCCCCGCCGGCGCCATCCCAGCCGCTCGAAGAAGGCGACGTTGGGCAGCTGGATCTGGGCCAGCATCTCGCTCCCGCCGGCCAGCGCGGCCGTGCCGACGGCGAACCGGACCAGCGGCCCGCCCAGGCCGTGCTTGCGGAACGGCTCGAGCACGGCCAGCCGGTCGCCCTTCCAGATCCCGGGCTCCTCGAGCGGGTACAGGCGCACCGTCCCCGCGGCCACCCGGCCCCACAGGCCGAGGACGTGCAGGGTCCGCGGGTCGTCGTCGTGGGCGTCGCGGTCGCTGGTGTCGAACAGCCGCTGCTCGCCCACGAACACCTCGAGGCGGATGCGCAGGTGCAGCTCGCGCTCGGCGGCGTCGGCGGCCACGCGGCAGGTCGCGCAGGCGGCGGGCCCGGCCGCCTCCTCGAGGTCGGGGCTAGTGCTGGTCGAGAAGGGGGAGACGAAGCCGCTGGTCGCTGGCAAGGTCCCGCTCCAACAGGGAGATGGCCGAGCAGGCCTGGCAGCGTGCGCAGCCCGCGCGCACGTCCCCGGAGCCCAGCCCTCTGGCCACGAGATAGGGGGCGACCTGGCGGTACACCCGGTCCATGTAGTCGGCCGACGGGGGCATGCAGTCCCCCATGAGGCTGCCGGGTACCGGCCGCAGGGGCACCACGAACGGGTAGACGCCGAGGTCGACGGCCCGCCGGCAGCCGTCGACGGTCACCTCGGGGTCCTCGCCCATGCCGAGGATCACATAGGTCGAGACCTGGCCGGCGCCGAAGACCTCCACCGCCCGCTCCCAGGCCCGGAAGTAGCCGTCGATGCCGGTCCGTGCCTTGCCGGGCGCGATCCGGGCCAGCACCTCGGGGTCGAACGACTCGACGTGCATGCCGACCGAGTCCAGGCCGTCGTCGTGGACCTCGTCGAGCACGCCGAGGTCGGCCGGCGGCTCGAACTGGCCCTCGATGGGCAGGCCGGTGGCCTGCTTGATGGCGCGGGCGCAGCGGCCGAGGTAGCGGGCGCCACGGTCGGGCGCGGCCGTGCTGCCGGTGGTGAGGGTGACGTCGACCACCTGGTCGAGCTCCTTGGCGGCCACCGCGACCTCGGCCAGCTGGTCGGGACGCTTCACGGCGATGGTGCGGTCGGCCTGGAGCGACAGCTCGATGCCGCAGAAGGCGCACTGGTCGCTGGTCCCCCAGTAGGTGCAGGTCTGCAGCACGGTGCTGGCCAGCGAGTCCAGGTGGAGCAGGGCGATCTTCCAGTAGGGGACGCCGTCGGCGGTGGCCAGGTCGTAGAACCGCGGTCGTTCCAGCGGGTCGGCGGTGGCCACCCGGGCGCCGTCGCGGTAGATGCCCCAGCCCTCGTCCTCGCGGCAGAGCACGAACGGCGAGCCGGCGACGTAGCTCGCGCCGACCGGGACGGTGACCGCGACGCCCTCGACCCAGATCATGCCGGCGTCGGCGGGGCCGGCCCCGCCCCGGCGGGTCTCGAACGGCCGCTCGACCCGCAGGCCCTTGCTCTGGAGCTCGGTGATCAGCTGGCCGAGCTCGGGGGTGACCACGGGCGCGGCCACCGACGGCGCCCGGTCGCTCGCGGTCATGCCATCACCACCTGTGGCCGTACAGATCCTCGAAGTTCTGGTGGAACACCCGCTCCTTCAGCTCCTCGCTGACCGGCGCCCCGGCGATCTTCCCGTACTCGCTGGAGAAGTCGCTCCACGGCTCGTCGGAGGCGAAGATCACCCGGTCGTGGCCGACCCCGCGACGCTCGATGTCGGTGAGCAGCCAGCGTGCCCCGAAGCCGACGGTCCAGGTGGTGTCGGTGTAGACCTTGTAGCCTTCCTCGACCCAGTCGAGGAAGCGCGGGACCAGCCGGATGTGGCCGCTGACCCCGCCCCCGAAGTGCACCAGGTACAGCTTGACGCGCTTGCCGTAGCGCTCGACGAGGGGGATGAAGTTGCTGATGTCCGACGCGCCCCCGGGGCTGGTGTGGAGGTGGAAGACGAGGTCGTGCTGCTCGGCGGCGGCGAAGCACGCCTCGGCCAGCTCGGCCGTCTCGGCGTCCCAGGTCTCCGGGTTGGGGTTGCCGCCGAGCAGGAAGGTCGTCTTCAGGGCGACGACTCGCCGCTCGCCGGCGTGCTTCAGCGCCTCGAGGGTCAGCTCCTTGTTCTGGGGCAGGATCGAGACCCACAGCGCCCCACACAGCCGGTCCTGGTCCTGCAAGGCGTCCAGGACCAGGGCGTTCAGCCCGAACGGCTGGTCCTGCACCGGGATCCCGTAGTTCGGGATCACCAGCCCCCGCTCCACGCCCCGGCGGTCCAGGTAGGCCATGTAGTCGGCGGTGGTGGCGAACTCGTAGACGGTCGGCTTGACCGGCTCCTTGAGGTCGTAGAACTTCCAGGCCGCCATCGCGCCGATGTGGCTGTGACCGTCGATCACCTGTCGGGGGACTCGCTCGCTGGTCATGTGACCGCCTCTCGGTCGCCCACGATCACTTTGGGAAGAGGGACATACACTAAAGGAAACTCTCTGTGGCCTGTCAAGGGCTCGCCAGGCGCTCGCGCAGCTCCTGGATCAGGTCGCGCCACGACTCGGGCGTGGACAGCATCCGCGGCTCGGCCCAGCCGCTCGCGTCGTGCAGCCAGTCCCCCGTCTGCGGGTCGAGCTGCACGCTCTCGACCCCGTAGACGGGCGCGGCCGTCTCCGGGTCCTGCTGGACGAACAGGTGCAGGCCGGCGCCGTCGCCGAGGTGCATCTCCAGCCGCCGGTAGGGCACCGCCGGCGCCTGCTCCAGCGTGCCCGACTCGTGGAGCACCACCCAGGCGTCGCCCCGCTCGCGCGCGGCCCGGATCCGCTCGATCGCCCGCCCCCTGGCGACCTCGCCGACCAGCTCGCGGTACCGGAGGCTGAAGGCGGCGGTCGTGGCCAGCGCAAGGTCGACGCCCTCGGTGGCCAGGGACTCCCGCCGGACGACCCCGGCGGCGATCTCGGCGGCGCGCCCGAACCCGTCGAGCAGCGCCGCCGGGGTGCCGAACGCCCGCAGCTCGTCGGCCACCGAGCGCACGATCTCGATGCTCCGCTCGTACAGGTCGGGCCGCACCATGACGACGGGATAGAGCTGCTCCTCGGCGGCCCGCCAGCGCATCAGGACATCGGGCGGGATGTCCTCCTGGGAACCTGACGGACCTGCTGCCATCGGGCGATCATCGCCCTTCCGCGGCTCGCGTGCGACGGCTGTACGGCCTCGCGGGCATGAACTATGCTAAATGAAGCGTTCGCTATCGTCTATTCGGCGCGAGGACCTGCCAGCATGAAGCAGACCGTCGTCCTGGCCCTGGGCGGCAACGCGCTCACCCGCGCCGGCCAGGCCGGGACGCACGACGACCAGCAGGCCAACGCCCTCGGCATGGCCCGCGCGGTCTGCGGCCTGCTCGACGACGGCTGCGGCGTGGTGATCGTGCACGGCAACGGACCGCAGGTCGGCGCCCTGGCCCTGCAGCAGGAGGAGGGCGCCGACCTCGTCCCGCCGCAGCCCCTGTTCAGCCTCGGCGCCATGACCCAGGGCCAGCTCGGCAGCCTGCTCGGGCTCACCCTGCGCAACGCCTGCGCCGGCCGGGCCGTGCGGGTCGCCTCGCTCGTGACCCACGTGCTCGTCGACCCGGCCGACACCGCCTTCACCCATCCCACCAAGCCCATCGGCCCGTTCTTCCCTCCCCGGCAGGCGCAGGCGCTCGCCGCCCGCCGCGGGTGGACGGTGGGTGAGGACGCCGGCCGCGGCTATCGGCGACTGGTCGCCTCCCCCGCGCCGCAGGCCATCCTGGAGGCCGACGCCATCCGGAGCCTCGCCGACGCCGGCTTCGTGGTCGTCGCGGCCGGCGGTGGCGGCATTCCCGTGCGCAGCGACCACGGCCGGCTGACCGGGGTCGAGGCGGTGGTCGACAAGGACCTCGCCGCCCAGCGGCTGGCCTCGGCGACCGGAGCCGACAGTCTGGTGCTGGTGACCGACGTGGACCACGTCGCCCTCGACTTCGGCGGGACCGCCCAACGAATCGTCCAGACGATGACGGCCGACGAGGCCGACGGCCATCTCCGGGACGGGCAGTTCCCCCCGGGCAGCATGGGGCCGAAGATCACCGCCGCCGTGCGCTTCCTCCGGGCCGGTGGGAGGGTGGCGGTGGTGACCTCGGCCTCCCACGTCCTGGCCGCGCTCCAGGGCAGGCACGGCACCCGCATCGTCGCGTCCCGAGCGGCCGCCGAGGCTGTCCCATGACGACCGGCCGCACCCGCCTCCACAAGGACACCTACCTCGACTCGGTCCGCCTGCTGGCCGGGTCGAAGGCGATGCTCGGGGTGCCCGGCGTCGAGCAGGCGACGGCGCTGATGGGCACGCCGGCCAACCTCGCCCAGCTCGCCTCGGACGGCTTCGACGCCGGGGCGCTCACGGGCGCCGGCGCCAACGACCTCCTGCTGGCCGTCCGGGCCGGCTCCCCCGAGGCGGCCGAGGCGGCGCTGGCCCGGGCCGAGCAGGAGCTGCTCGGGGGGGGTCCGGGGGACCGCCCAGGGGACGGCGGCCGGGCCGGGCCGGGCCCCGCGACGACCTCCGGACCGCCCCGGACCCTCGACGAGGCGCTGGCCGCCCTGCCGGGGGCCAACGTCGCGGTCGTCTCGGTGCCAGGTCCCTATGCCGCGCTCGAGGCGCACAAGGCGCTGTCGGCGGGGCTGCACGTCCTGCTGTTCAGCGACAACGTGCCGGTCGAGGACGAGGTGGCGCTCAAGGCCAGGGCGGGCGCGCTGGGCCTGCTGCTGATGGGCCCGGGCGCCGGCACGGCGATGCTGGGCGGGGTCGGGCTCGGGTTCGCCAACGCGGTCTCCCGGGGCCCCGTCGGCATCGTCGCCGCCGCGGGGACCGGCGCCCAGGAGGCGATGAGCCTGCTCGACCGGTGGGGGGTGGGCGTCGCCGAGGTGCTCGGGGTGGGCGGCCGGGACCTCTCCCGGGCGGTCGGCGGGTCCATGACCATGCAGGCCATCGGCCAGCTCGATCGCGACCCGGCCACCAGGGTGATCATGCTCGTGTCCAAACCCCCGGCCGCCGATATCGCGGCCAAGGTCCTGGGGATGGCCACCACCAAGCCGGTGGTGGCCGCGCTGCCCGGCCTCCGCGAGCCCGTCCCGCTGCCGCCGGGCGTCCGGGTCGCCGGCAGCCTGGAGCAGGGCGCGCTGGAGGTGCTGGAGGTGCTCGGGCGACCACGGCCCGAGCTCGGCGCCGGGCTGGTCGGCGCGGCCCGGCGGGCCTGCTCCCGGCTCGCGCCGGAGCGGCGGGCGGTGCGCGGGCTGTTCTCCGGAGGGACGCTGTGCTTCGAGGCCCTGGTCCTGCTGTCGGGCCGCCTCGGCGCCGTCCACTCCAACACGCCGCTGCGGGACGGCTGGGGCCTGCCGGCTCCCCCCGGCGCTCATGTCTGCCTGGACGTGGGCGAGGAGGACTACACCCGCGGCCGCCCCCACCCGATGATCGACCCGGAGACCCGGACCGGGCTGATCCGCCGCGAAGGGGACGACCCGTCGACGGCGGTGGTGCTGCTCGACGTCGTCCTCGGTCACGGCGCGCACCCCGACCCCGCCGCCGAGCTCCTCCCGGCCTGTGCCGGCGTCCTCGCCCAGGCCGGCGGGCCGCAGGTCGTCGTCTACGTCCTCGGCACCGGACGCGACCCGCAGGGCGACCTCGCGCAGCGCCGCGCCTTCGAGGAGGCCGGCTGCATCGTGGCCCCGACCAGCGCCCGCGCCGCGCTGGTCGCGGCCGCGATCGCGGCCCGACGCCCCGAGCTCGCCGGGGAGCCGGGGTGACGGGGCCCGAGGTCGTCCTGTTGACCTACTCGACGAGGCCTCGGGGCGGCGTGGTGCATACCCTCGCGCTGGCCGAGGCGCTCCACCGGCTCGGCGAGCCGGTCCACCTGATGGCCCTCGGCGACCCCAAGGCCGGCTTCTTCCGGGCGGTCCAGGTCCCGTACACGATCGTGCCGGCCCCACCGCCGGCTCCGAGCCTCGAAGGGCGGGTCTTCGGCTCCCTCGACGCCCTGGCCGGCGGGCTCGCGGCCCTGGAGCCGTCGTTCCGCATCCTTCACGCCCAGGACTGCATCTCGGCCCGGGCGGCCACCCGGGTCCGCGACCTGGGCGAGCCATCGGTGGTCGTTCGGACCGTGCACCACGTCGACGACTTCACCACCCCGGCCATCGTCGAGTGCCAGCGGCAGGCGATCCTCGAGCCCGACCACCTGATCGTGGTCAGCGACCACTGGCGGCGAGTCCTGCGGCACGACTACGGCGTGGCCGCCGACGTCGTCCGCAACGGCGTCGACCTCGAGCGCTTCAGCCGGTCACCGGCTTCCGGCCGGCAGGCGCTCCGGGCCCGGGTCGGCGCGGAGCAGCGGCCCCTGTTCCTCACCGTCGGCGGCATCGAGCCGCGCAAGGGCAGCGCGGACCTGATCGAGGCCATGGGGGAGCTGCGGCGGACGATGACACCGCCACCGGTCCTCGCGGTGGTGGGAGGCCACTCGTTCCAGGACTACGCCGCCTACCGCGAGCGCGTCTTCGCCCGGGCCGAGGACCTCGGGCTCGAGCTCGGCTCCGACGTGGTCCTGTTGGGCACGGTCGGCGACGACGAGCTCCCGTTGTGGTACCGGGCCGCCGACGCGTTCGTCTTCCCCTCGCACAAGGAGGGCTGGGGTCTCGCGGTGCTGGAGGCCATGGCCTCTGGCCTGCCCGTGGTCGCCACCGACATCCCGGTGTTCCACGAATACCTGCTCGCCGGGCAGGATGCCCTCATGGTCCCCCCCGGCCAGCCCACCCTCCTGGCCGACGCGATGCGCAGGCTGACGACCGACGCCGAGCTGCGGACGAGGCTCCGCCTGGCCGGCCCCCGGGTGGCCGGGCGGTTCCGCTGGGACGATACCGCCCGCATCCACCGGTCCGTCTACGGACGCCTCGCCCAGCGGTGGGCGACCCGGCTGGCCCACTGAGCCCCCGGGCACGAGGGACCGGACCTTCCCGGCGGCGGCATGCTCCGGGCGGCTCGACATGAAATCGAATGCATGCCATCGTATGCATCACCGCGTATCGTCCCGAATACGAGTTGTCCGGTAGGCGCCCGATCGCCCGGTCAAACCGGGCGAGCTCGACATGGAGGAGCGTGGGATGAGGAGCCGTCTGTGGCTCGTCCTGGTGGGAGTGGCGATCCTGATGGTCGCGGCCTGCAGCCAGGAGGGCGAAACGCCGTCGACCGCCGCCCAGGCCCCGGCCGCGACCACCAGCTGTGCCAGCAACGGCGAGCTCACCATGTGGGAGCGCTCGGGCGGCAACAAGCAGATGGTCGACATGCTGGTCGAGGCCTGGAACACCAAGAACCCCAACTGCCAGATCAAGCTGACCTACATCCCCCACACGGAGATGGTCGGCAAGATCGCCCAGGGCATCGCCTCGGGCGAGGTGCCCGACCTGATGGGCATGGACCTCATCTACGCCCCCCAGTTCGAGGACGCCCAGCAGCTCGTGGACCTGACCGACCGGATCAACTCCTGGCCGGAGCTGAAGACGGCCAGCAAGGGCCACATGACGGTCGCGACCTACGAGGACCGGCTCTACGGGGTCCCGCTGTACGCCGACGTGTCGGCGCTGTTCTACAACAAGGACCTGTTCAAGAAGGCCGGCCTCGACCCGGAGAAGCCACCCACCAGCATGGCCGAGATGCGGGAGTACGCCGACAAGATCACCGCCCTCGGGGGCGGGGTCACGGGCTACTACCTGCCGGGCAACTGCGCCGGCTGCAACATCTTCACCGTCGGGCCGCTGATGTGGGCCTCGGGGGCCAAGATCGAGGCCGCCGGGCCGGGCGACGAGCCGCTGGTCGGCGACGGGGTCAAGCAGGTCCTCCAGTTCACCCGGGACATGGTCAAGGCCGGCAACGTCCCCGAGGGCGCCCGGACCGAGAACGGCGAGACGTTCCACCTCCAGTTCGGGTCCGGCAAGCTGGGGATGATGGGCACGGGCAACTTCAACATCACCCTGGCCCGCCAGCAGAACCCGAAGATGGACTTCGGCATCGGCCTGCTGCCCGGGGTGGCCCCGAACTCCTCGGCCTCCTTCATCGGCGGCGACCTGGTCGTGGTGCCCAAGGGCAGCAAGCGGGTCGACGACGCCGTCAACTTCATGAAGTTCCTGCTCTCGGACGAGGTGCAGGTCGAGGTGTACGCCAAGGCCCTCAACCTGACCACCCGCACCGACATGGTCGAGAACAAGTACTTCCAGGCCGAGCCGCTCGTCCAGGACGTGGCCAAGGCGCTCACCGTCGGCCGCACGCCGTATACGCTGACCTTCTTCGAGCAGATCAACTCGCCCCAGGGACCGTGGCTGAAGATGCTGCAGCGTGCCTACTACAGCGACGACAACCTCGACACCGTCATCACCGACGCGAAGGCGGCGATGAAGACCATCGCCAACCAGTAGGCGCGAGACCGCCTTGTACCGGACCCGACGAGGCCGGCTGACCGGGATCGCCTACCTGGCGCCGGCGGTGCTCTTCGTGCTGGTCTTCACCGCCTACCCGCTCGGCCAGATGATCTGGATGTCGTTCCACAACTGGTCCCTGATCAACCCGCCGAGGTACATCGGGCTGGCCAACTACCGGCGGGCGTTCGGCGACGAGCAGTTCTGGGTCTCGTTCGCCTTCACGCTGAAGTACACCGCCATCATCACGCCCATCCTGATCGTCGGCGGCTACCTGCTGGCCCTGCTGACCTCGGACAACTCGCGCCTGCGCCGGCTCACCCGGACCACCGTGTTCATCCCCGTGGTGATCGGCCTTGGCGTGTCCAGCCTGCTCTGGTACTGGCTCTTCAGCACCGACTTCGGCCTGATCAACAAGGCCCTGCAGGACCTGGGGGTGATCGACGAGCCGGTGCTGTGGCTGGGGGTGGACGCCGACCGCTCGAACCTGGCCATCATCGCCTCGGTGAGCTGGAAGGTCATCGGCTTCGGGATGATCCTGTTCATCGGCGCGATCCAGGCCATCCCCACCGAGATCCGCGAGGCCTGCCTGGTCGACGGGGCCAGCTACTGGCAGCGGGTCACCCGGGTGATCCTGCCCCTGACCATGCGCACGGTGCTGGTGGTGACCCTGGTCAGCGTCATCGGCTCGCTGCTGGCCTTCGACCAGTTCTACATCATGACCGCCGGGCAGCCGCAGAACGAGACCGCGACCTCGGTGTTCTACGTCTACCTGAACTCCTTCCCCTACCTGCGGCTCGGCTACGGCGCGGCGCTGTCGCTGATCCTGGCCCTGACCATCCTGGCCTTCACCGTCGTGCAGCTGCTCCTCACCCGCCGGAGCCACGCGTGACCGCCACGGTGGCCCTGCGCCGGAGCCGCACGGTGGCCGCCCGGTCGCGACCGCGCCGGGCCGGCTACCTGCTGGGCGCGCTCTGCGTCGCCATCTGCACGGTCATGCTGCTGCCGCTGCTGATGTCGGTGCTGGCCTCGGTGAAGCCGACCGCGGAGGCGGCCGCCTCGCCGCCGACCTACCTGCCCCACGCCTTGAGTCTCGACAGCTACGAGCGGCTCTGGACCTACCAGCAGGGGCTGCCCACCTACCTGGCCAACAGCCTGGGCACGGCCCTGCTGACGATCGCCTTCACCCTCGTGCTCACCGTGCCCGCGGCCTACGCCCTGGCCCGGTTCCCGATCCCGGGCAAGGAGGTCGTCTTCGTCTTCCTGCTGCTGGCCCTGATCGTCCCCTACCAGGCGCTGCTGACGCCGATGTTCCTGCTGTTCGCCCGCGTCGGGCTGACCAACACCCTGGTCGGCCTGGCCATCCTGCACACCGCCATCCAGCTGCCCCTGAGCCTCTACGTCCTGCGCAACAGCTTCAGCGCCGTCCCCCGGGAGCTGGAGGAGGCGGCCATCACCGACGGCGCCTCGTCCTGGAAGGTGCTGCTGCGGATCTGCATCCCCTCGGCCACGCCGGCGATCGTCACCGTGGCCCTGTTCGCCTTCATCCAGTCCTGGAACGAGTTCCTCGGCGCCCTGGTGCTCATGAGCAGGGGCTCGAGCTTCACCCTGCCGCTGATCCTGGCCGCGGCCCGGACCGAGACCAGCCTGGGAGGCACCGACTGGGGGATGCTCCAGGCCGGCATCACCATCTCGATCATCCCGTGTGTGCTCGTCTACCTGCTGCTGCAGCGGTACTACGTGACCGGCCTGATGAGCGGGGCGGTGAAATGAGCACCGACTCCCGGCCGAGGGGGACGGCGGGGTCGCGGCTGCGGGCGCTCGGCCCCTCGCGGGTCACGATCCTGGACGGGTTCCTGGCCGAGCGCCAGCGGGTCAACCGCGAGCGCACCATCCCCCACGGCTTCGACCAGCTGGGACGCTCGGGAACCCTGGACAACCTGCGGCTGGCGGCCGGCGGGGACGGGCGCTACCAGGCCCGCGCCGACACCTCGGGCGCCACCTTCCCCTTCCTGGACTCCGACGTCTACAAGTGGCTGGAGGCGGTGGGCTGGGAGCTGGGCCGGGCCCCGGACCCCGGCCTGGCCGCGGCCGCCGATCAGGCGATCGCCCTGGTGGCGGCGGCCCAGCGTCCCGACGGCTACCTCAACAGCTACGTCCAGGTGGTCGGCGGCGGCATCCCGCACGCCGACCTCGCCTGGGGCCACGAGTTCTACTGCGTCGGGCACCTGATCCAGGCGGCGGTCGCCTGGCACAGGGCGCTCGACGACGACCGGCTCCTGGCCATCGCCGTCCGGGCCGCCGACCGGATCGACAAGGAGTTCGGGCCCACCGGACGCGACGGGGTCGACGGGCACCCCGGCATCGAGATGGCGCTGGTCGAGCTGACCCGGGTCACCGGCGACCGGCGCTACCTGGCCTTGGCCGCCCGCATGCTCGACCTGCGGGGCCGGGGGCTGCTGGGCGCGGGGCGCTTCGGCGCGGCCTACTGGCAGGACCACGAACCGGTCCGGGAGGCCGCGACCGTGGCCGGCCACGCCGTCCGCCAGCTCTACCTGGACTGCGGCGCCGTCGACGTGGCCGTCGAGCTCGACGACCACGCCCTGCTCGCCGCCGTGCGGCGGCGCTGGCGGGACCTGGTCGCGACCAGGACGTACCTGACCGGCGGGATGGGCAGCCGCCACCGCGACGAGTCCTTCGGCGACCCCTACGAGCTCCCGCCCGACCGGGCCTACGCCGAGACGTGCGCGGCCATCGCCAGCGTCATGCTGGCCTGG
>Ga0307302_10000280_pt1 | contig 22755 bp, 21 predicted proteins | sample ER_DNA_183_FD_194490 | JGI IMG/M metagenome (GOLD analysis project Ga0307302, IMG submission 194490) | Bulk soil microbial communities from the East River watershed near Crested Butte, Colorado, United States - ER_DNA_183 | ecosystem: Environmental > Terrestrial > Soil > Floodplain | place...
CTGGCACGGAGAGCGTCGATCGGATTGTGGCGCTCACGAACAGGTAGGTCGACCCGTCGCTCTGTGACGCGAATCACGCGGAACATCCAAACATCTGGACCCGAGCGGGGTCAAAGGGAGCGCAGGACCCTTACTAAGGAGGTGCGCTCTATGAAACGTCATCTGCTTATCCTCGCGGCCACGCTGAGTCTCGCGGGCTGCGCAATGGGAGGGGGATACGCCAGCGCGGAGTACGTCTACGCCGAGCCGGTCGAGTACGAGTATGTCGTGCCGGTGGATCGCGTCGTGGTCGTGACGCGCGACGTGCTCGTCACGCGGGGCTGGACGGTGTACCGCGTGCAGCGCTCGGGTCCCAACCGCATCATCTGGGCGCGGCGCGGCGACAATGATGTCGTCCGCATCTTCGCGACCCCGCGCGGGCAGCGCGTCGCGGTGCGCGGTCTGTGGGAAGAGCGCGAACGCGGCGAGCACGGCGACCGCGGCAAGCACAAGGGCTGGGCCAAGCGTGGCCAGCCGCGTGACATCATCACGGAGATCGATGTCCGGCTGAGGGGCCGCGGGTAGTTCTTCGCTCCACAATTACCGCGTCCGAAATCGGCGCGCAGTAGCATGACTCCTTCGGTATGGTGAAGAAATCCCATACCGGAGGAGTTCATGCATCGTATCTCGTGTGCACTACTCGCCGTCTCCGCGATGTCGGCTTGCAGCCACGACCGCAGCGTCTCGTTCGATCCTCGAGTGTCGCGCGGAGCGCTGACCGAACTACCCGAAGCCCGCTACACGGTCGCCTACCTGCCGACGCTTGGCGGCTCGCGCAACCGTGCAGCCGGCATCAGCAATAGCGGGTTGATCGCAGGCTTCGTGAACCGGCCCGGCAACGCGACGCGCGTCGCCGCGTTCTGGCGCGGCACGGTGCTCGACACACTGGGGACGCTCGGCGGGCCGAACAGCATCGTGCAGTGGCCCGGCGCAAGCAACGACGGCATCGTCGCCGGCATCACGGAGACCGCCGCGCTCGACACGCTGCACGAAGAGTGGAGCTGCACCGCCTTCCTGCCGAGCGTGACAGGCCACATCTGCGTCGGCTTCGTCTGGCAGAACGGCGTGATGAGACCGCTGCCCACGCTGGGCGGCAATCAGGGATTCGCCACGAGCGTCAACAGCTCGGGACAGGTCGTCGGCTGGGCCGAGACGCCGGTGCTCGACCCGACGTGCAACGCGCCGCAAAAGCTCCAGTTCCGCGCGGTCATATGGGACACGAAGAAAGGCACGATGCGCGAGCTCCGGCCGCTGCCCGGCGATTCCACGTCCGCCGCGACGGGGATCAACAATCGGGGCCAGGTTGTCGGTATTTCCGGCGACTGCGACATCGCGGTCGGCCAGCTGTCCGCGCGCCATTCGGTGCTGTGGGAGAACGGCGTCCCGACGAACATCGGTGACTTGGGCGGCGACGCCTGGCACACGCCGATGGACATCGATGACGTGGGCGACGTCGTGGGATTTTCGAACCCGCGCGGTGTCGTCGGCATCGATTTCAACCCGCACGCGTTTCTGTGGACGAAAGCCACCGGCATCCAGGATCTCCGCACGCTTCCCGGCGACGCCAACAGCCAGGGCCTCGGCGTCAATTCCAGCCACCAGGTGGTCGGTGTCTCGAGCGGCGCGGTGAACCGCGCGTTCCTATGGGAGAACGGCGTCATGCAGGATCTCAATCAGCTCGTGGGCGCGGGATTCCCCGATCTCTTGATCGTCGCGCAGCACATCAACGAGGACGGCGTGATCGTGGGCCGGGCGGTGTTGCACGGCACGAATATCCAGGTGCCGTTCGTGGCCACGCCGGTCAGCCGGCAATAGGTTTCGCACATGGTTTCTGCTGTCGGGGATCAACGCGAGGCCTATCAGCTCGCGGTCGACGCGCGGGATCCGCGCTTCGACGGCGTGTTCTACGTCGGAATCACGACGACGCACGTCTATTGCCGGCCGTGTTGTCCGTCGCGGCTGGCGTACGATCGGCACCGCCGCTTCTTCGACTCCGCGGCGGCCGCCGAGCGGGCAGGGTTCCGGCCGTGCATGCGTTGCCGGCCGGAGCTCGCGCCGGGGCGCGCGACGGCACTCGCTGCCGTGTCCCGGCTCGCGCAGGTCGCGTCGCAGCGGATCGCCGCCGGGGCGCTGAACGGCCACAGCGTCGCCGACCTGGCGAGCGAGCTCGGCGTAAGCGAGCGGCACCTGCGGCGCGCGCTCGAGCGCGAAGTGCGTGTGTCGCCGCTCGAGCTGGCGCAGACGCATCGGCTGCTGCTCGCCAAGCGGCTTATCGTCGACACCGATCTGCCGATGACGCGAGTCGCCTACGCGAGCGGCTTTCAGAGTCTCAGGCGGTTCAACACCGTATTTCGTGCGCAGTACCACATGGCGCCGAGCGCGCTGCGGCGCGGTCGCAAGACGCCGGGACACGAAGACGGTTCGCTGCGGTTGACGCTCGCGTATCGCTCGCCGCTCGCGTGGGACTCGCTGGCGAGTGTCTTACCTCGCGAGGCGAAGGTGGCGATCGATGGGCAGAGAGGGATCGTGGCCGTCGCGAATTCCCCAGCCGATCATCAGCTCGTGGTCACGATCTCAGAATCATTGCTGCCGGTGTTGATGCCGTTGATCGCCGGCGTGCGGCGCGTGTTCGATCTCGATGCCGAGCCCGCGGTCATCGACGCCCACCTGAGCGCGGGAGGGCTGGGGCATCTCGTGGCGCGGTGGCCGGGTGTGCGAGTGGCGGGCTCGTTCAAGGGCTTCAAGGGCGCGCAGCCTGACGACTTTCCGACCACCGATAAAGACCTGCTCGCGCGCGCGGAGCGGTGGCGGCCGTGGCGCGCCTATGCGGCGCGGCTACTCGAGTTGGCGGGCCAACTCGATCACCGTTGAGTCTTCGCCCGGCCTTCCCACGATCTGCAGTCCCAGCGGCATCCCGTCAGAGTCTCGACCCATGGGGACACTGATCGCCGGCAAGCCGTAGTAGTTCGCGAACATCGTGTTGTCGGCCGAGAGTGCGAGAGGATTGCCGGTGGCAGCCTTGACCGTGGGAGTCGTGTCCGTCGTCGTCGGCAGGACCAGCAGGTCGACCTCCTTGAAGAGCTCTCCGGCGATCGTGCGCCGGTCAGACTCGATGTTACGAATGTCGAAGCCCGGATTGTCGAACGGCGCCGTGGCGTCCTTCAGCTCATAGCCACGGAGCCGGCTGAGCGCGGTCTCGAAGACCGAGCGAACCGGTTTCGTGGCTTTGAAGTTCGTGACGACGCCGATGACCTCACCCCCTGACCCCCTCTCCGTTCCGTCCTCACCCCCTGACCCCCTCTCCGTTCCGGAGAGGGGGGACGATGGATCGAGTTTGGTGAACGCTTGTAGCACAAGCGCCGTGTCGCGAACGCTGCGTGTCGTGATGGCGGCGTGCGCCAGCGCGACGATCGCCGGATCGGCTTTTTCCCCTTCCAAGATTCCTGTTGTACTGATGAGGCCGTAGGTGCCCTTGAAGCCCACGACGCCGCAGCAGGCCGCGGGCAGGCGGCACGATCCCACCGCGTCGGTGTCGAGCGTGGCGAAGCACATGCCGGCAGCGACCGCGGCTGCCGAGCCGCCGGAGGAGCCACCGGCGATGTAGTCGGCGTTCAGGGGATTCTTCACGGGGCCGAAGTAGCTCACGAGCGACGTCGTGCCCATGCCAAGCTCGTGCATGTTGGTTTTGCCGACGAGGATCGCGCCGGCGCGTTTCAGCTGTGCGACGGCGACGGCGTCTTTCTCGGGGACGCGATTGGCAAACGCCTTGAAAGCGGCGGTGGTCCGGATGCCGGCGGTGTCGTAGAAATCTTTGATGCCGATCGGGATGCCGCTCAGGGGACCGGGCTTGGGGTCGCGCGCCGCGGCGCGAGCCTGATCCGCGAGCACGGTGATGAAGGCGTTGAGCTTGGGATTCAGCTGATCGATCTTCGAAAGACATGCGTTGAGGGTGTCCATCTATGGGAGGAAATACACCGAGACGCCGGCGGCTCCTCCGGGATTTCACCGCGACGAAACTCGCATTTTGACACTCCGCCGCACGCGCCTGGAAGGTCGTCCGCTAGCGTAACTCGCTGGGAAACAAGGCACTATGTGATCTGGCCCTCAAATTGCCGGTGTCCTAGGTATCTCGGCGAGCGAACCTATGACCGTCTGGCAGGACTCTTGGACGTTCCGGATCGTTGATCAGGACACGGGGGCAGCAGTCCCCGGGGTCCCGGTCAGCGTGCTCGAGAGTGGCGGTCGCGCCGGCGGTTACTGGGTGAGCGATAGCGATGGGCTCGTCCGTATCCCCAAGCACGATCAGCCGCGGCTGCGGCTCCGCGTCGGTCTGCGCAACGAAGAGGCGATCGAGCTCGACGCCCGCTCGCTGCCCGACGATCCCATTCCCCTCACCGCCCCTCGCGACATCGCTGTTCCCGGAACTCCGGCATCTGCCGCGCCAGCCGATAGCCTGCTCCACGCCGTTACGGCGGCGCAGTCGCAGTCTGGGCACGTGATGCGGTTCGCACGCATCGGTGTGCTCCCGAAAGACCGCGACATCACCGCCGCAAAGAGTCCGGACCCCATGTCCGTGCGCTACGGCCTTTTGATCGAGATCGAGCTCGTCTGGCAGTCGCTCGGTGCCGAGGCAGGCGGTACGCTGTACAGCATTTCGCTCGGTCCTGGCGAGGAAGTGAAGGTCGCGGTGTCGGACGGCCGCTGGCGCAAGTCGCTGGACGCGCGCGAGCGCCCGCTTCAGATCGTCGCGAAGATGGTCGGCGCGCGCCAAATCGGCGACGGGATGGATGCGATGCCGCTCGACGTCTGCGTCGCCGCCGACCTGCCGAGCGCCGCTGCCGACACCATCAAGCTCCTCGCCGAGCGCACCGCGCGGACGTGCGAGGCGCTGCGACGCCGCGCGCTGGGCGTCACCGAGCTCGACGGCGAGAAGCCCGCGGGCACTCCCGTCCGCACCTTGCGCAACATGCGATCCGAGGGCGTCCTCACCTATCATTTCGTCGAGCCGATCGAACGCCACCGCGTGATCGTGCGGACGCCGCGCTTCCGGCCGGCGCTGCTCGTGCCCTTCCGGCTGCCGAACATCGCCACGCGCGAGGTGGTGCGTCGCTTCGGGCACGCGATCCGTCGCAACCTGCTGGACCGCAGACTCGGCGCCGACGTCGACCAGGTGCTCGGCCCGGACCCGGTGCCGGCCGCGGCGGAGCAGCGGGTGTACGCGCACATCGCCGCCCACCTTCCTTATTACTCGGCCACGATCATCGCCGCCGGCGATCCGGCGGAACGGTTCTTTGCGCTCGCCAAGCTGCGCGATCCGCGCGGTCACCCTCTGACCGATGTGATCGAGAACATCGTGGTCGACCGCGTGGGCAACTACGTCGCCTTTCCGCTCCGCTCGGTCGCCGACACGACGCCGGAATGGCGCAGCGCTCTCACCGCGAGCCCGGCGGAACCGCCTCGCGGGTCGCAGGAGTTCACCGTCACCGTGCCGGTCCCCGGAGTGTGGCTGCGCTCGGAGCTGTTGCCGGCCCGCGTCGCGACCGAGAGCGACGCCGGTGCGGAAGAGGTGAAGAACGAGGGACGTACGGAGCGGCGGAAGCGAGGCTAACTTAGCGAGTGCGTCTCGCTGCAGCTCTTGCCGGCCGGTACCGCATCGAGCGAGAGCTCGGCCGCGGTGGCATGGCGACGGTCTATCTCGCGCATGATGAGCGGCATGACCGGCCGGTGGCGATCAAGGTCCTGCGCCCGGAGATCGCCGCGGCGCTCGGTGCAGAGCGGTTTCTGCGCGAGATCGCCATTACGGCCCGCCTCGACCACCCGCACATCCTCACGCTGATCGATTCCGGCGCCGCGGACGATTTCCTCTTCTACGTCGTGCCGTACGTGCGCGGCGAGTCGTTGCGTTCGCGGCTCGCGCGCGAGAAGCAGCTGCCGGTCGCCGAAGCGGTGCGGATCATGCAACAGGTCGCGGGTGCGCTCGATTACGCGCACCGCCAGGGCGTCGTGCATCGGGACGTGAAGCCCGAGAACATTCTGTTGCACGAAGGCGAAGCAATGGTCGCGGACTTTGGGATCGCGCTCGCGCTCGCGGCGGCGGACGATCGCCTTACCGCGACGGGAATCACGATTGGAACGCCGGAGTACATGAGTCCCGAACAGGCGGCGGGGAGTCGCGAGCTGGACGCGCGCAGCGATGTCTACGCGCTGGGGGCCGTGCTGTACGAGATGCTCGCGGGCGAGCCGCCGCATACCGGTCCGACCGCGCAAGCGATCATAGCGAAGCTCTTGAGCGAGACACCGACGCGGCTGCAGGTGGTGCGCGGCGACGTCCCGCCAGCAGTTGCGGCGGCGGTCGCGATGGCGCTGGCGAAGGTGCCGGCGGATCGCTTTGCGTCGGCGGGTGCATTCGGTGCGGCGCTGTCAGCTGCGCCGGCGACGGCGGGGCCGCAAGGTCCGAGTCGGGCGAGCCGCCGGCAGCTCTTCGTCACGCTCGCCGCGGTGACGGTGCTGGTGCTCGGCGCCCTGGCGTGGGGGTTGCGGCTGTGCTGCGCGCCGCATCGCCCGCTCGTCATCATGATGGACTCGGCGCACCCCGATCGCGTCTACGACGAGGAGACGATCCGGGCGAGCGGCACGAATGCAGACGTGATCAGCGACATTCTCGCCGACCTGCCGATCGTGCGGCAGAAGGAGACGGGGGGGCCGGGTTGGCACCGCTACGACGAGATGCTGGCGTTTCACCCTGACCTCGTCATCATGCACTTCTCGACGTTCCGGGGATCCGACTCAGGCGATGCGCGGCCGGGACTGAAGACATTCCTGAGCTACTTCGCCGACCGCGACCGGCACACCCGCTTTCTCATCTATACTCGCTCACGCGAGGCGGTAATTCGAGAGGTCGTGGATTCTCTCATGGCGGATGTCGAGGCGCAGCATCCGGGGCTGCTCGCGCGCATGACGTTCTTCGGGACGCCGGAACATGGCGGGGGGCCGCATTGGCGCGATCCGGTGACCGCGGGGGAGCTGAAGCTTGCAGTGAAGAGGATTCTCGGGCTCGAATAGCGGGGGCCAGGGGCACCGAAGGGAGAGGGGGTCAGGGCGTGAGGACTCGCTCCCACGCCTCGAGCGCCACCTGAAAGTACTTGGGACTGAACATCGTCCACGCACCCAGCGCCGCTGGCAACGCGAGCCCCGCCGCAGCCTCCGCCGGCGGGCGACCGGCCGCATGTGCCCGGCGCGCGGTGTCTTCCATGAAATCCAGGAGCGCGAGGTAGCGCCCGAACTCTTCGCGCGACGGGATCGCGCCGTGGCCCGGCACGATCACCGCCCTGGTGTTCGCGCTCAGCGCACGCACTTCGGGCGAGAGCAGCGTCGGGATCGCGTCGACGTAATTGGGAAACATGCCGTTCCAGACCAGGTCACCGCCGAACACGACCGCCGGGTCATCGACCGCGACGGTGAGATCGCTGGAAGTGTGCCCGGAGCGCGGCGTGATGGTGACCCGCCGCCCGCCCAGATCGATCACGCGTGGAGTATTCGACTCGACCAACTCAGCGCCCGACAAGACCTCTGCCACCGCTGGGCGCGCCGTGGCGAGCCGCTGGCGCGTGGCGTCGGTCGTCACGTAGATCGGCCGCGTGTAGCCCGCGAGACCGGACGAGTGATCGCCGTGGTAATGCGTCAGCACGACGTGCGTGGGCGCGCGTCCCGTCAGCCCGCGCGCCTGCTCGGCGATCCACTGCGCCCCCGCATCGGACGCGAATCCCTCGATCACCAACACGCCACTGCGCCCCGCGACGATGCCGCCGTTCGAGAATGTGCGGCGAGCCTCGGGATCGCTGGAAAGGGGCGTCGAGATGCACGCCCAGACCGATTCGCCGATGCGCTCGATCCGTGCCCACGGCTCCATCAGCACTGAGTCGATGTTGCGTTGACGCAGGGCTGAGCGGAGCAATGGCGGGGCCATGCTGAACAGGGCGACCTGCGCCGCGCACGATCCACTCGCGAGCAGGAACTGGCGTCGATCGATCATGAGGACCTCGACACGGGGTGAGGTTAGTGTGCGCTTGGCAGCTGGCTATCGACCCTTGCGAGCAGTCGTCCTCGCAACGTGGGATAAAACTGCACGAACGCGTTGTCGAATGCAGCCTCCGTCTTGTGACAAGAATAGCAAGCAAGCGCGCCCGGGAGCTTCGCGCTGCTGGACGTCGTGTCGCTGTTGAAGCCGTAGAATCCCCAGCCTGTCGAATCGACGCCGGCGCGCTTCAGGTGCACCTCGAGCCCCGGCTCGCGATCGCCTTCATAGAAACCGCTGCGCGCCGGGTTCGATTTCCGCGACGGCTCGTAGAACGTCATCACGAACATCGCGCCTTCGGGGAATGCGCCAGTCTTCATCGCGTGGCGATAGGCCCACCGCTGCAGATAGATGTTGTGAAACATGCCGGGAGACGCGCCCGCCGCGGGCGGCGTCTGCGGCTGCGCGTAGGACAGGCCCGTCGATGCGCCGACCATCACCCATTCTTCAAACCCCCTTGGCCGAATGAGGCGGCCGTCAGGGGTGAAGCGGGCCACGTCGTCTGCTTGAAGCGCGAGCGCCGATGCGGCCGCCGCGGCAACGGCGAACATCGTGATGGTGATGCGTTTCATCGTCGGCTCCTGTCCTCACCCCCTGACCCCCTCTCCATTGTGGAGAGGGGGGACGACGGGATGACGTCGACCATAATGGTGCGCCGCCCACGGCGCGAAACCGCTCATGCAGCCAACTGCTGTCTGGATGCAGCGAGCTGCGGAAAACGTGGCCCCGAGAAGCGTTAGTTTCTGGCCCATGCGGACGGTCACAGTCACGCGGAATCAGCGCGCCCTCGGGTGGGCGCTCGGGATCATGGCCTTGCTCGCGGCCGTGGCCGTCACCCGCCATCACCTCGAGATGATGGACCATTCGCCGGGCGGCCATTATCTCACGTGGCGGCACGCTATCTCTCAGCAATCGCCCGACTACGTCCTGTGGGCGCTCGCGATTCCGCTCGTCTATCTCTTTGTCGACCGTGTGGCGCGGCGCCGGTGGGGCTGGCCGTGGACAGTGCTTGCCCACGCCGCGTTCGCGCTCGCCGTGGTGCTCGCCGTGATCCTGCTGCGCAACGCCTGGTTCGGGGCGAAGGACTTCGGCACGATCATGATGTCGATCGTGCCGTCAGAGCTGTTCACTTATGCCGCGATACTCGGTGGGGTGCTGGCGTATCACTACTCGCGCGCGTTCGTCGAGCGCGAGGTGGAGCTGGCCGAGGCGCGCCTCCGCGCGCTGCGCGCACAACTGCGGCCGCATTTCATGTTCAACGCGCTGAACAGCGTCGCGATGCTGGTGCGGAGCGGCCGGGGCACGGAAGCGGTGGACACGATCGCGCGTGTCTCGGACCTGCTGCGGGACGGTTTGGTCGACGACGATCGTGCTGAGGTGACACTCGAGGAGGAGGTGGCGCTGGCGCGGCGCTATCTCGCGGTCGAGGAAGTGCGCTTTGCCGACCGGCTCGAGGTGCGGGTTGAGCTAACAGAGCAGGCGAAGGCGGCGCGCGTGCCGCGGCTGATTCTGCAACCGCTGGTCGAGAATGCCGTGCGGCATGGGATAAGTGCGCGGAGCGCAGCAGGGCGAGTGGGGATCGGGGCTAGGGTCTCGGGACTCGAGTTGATCGTTGACGTCTCCGATGATGGTCCCGGTCCCGCCGCCCTCACCCCCCGGCCCAACGGTGTGGGTCTCAAGAATACACGCGCGCGCCTGGAGGCCGCCTACGGCTCCGCGGCGCGCTTCACGCTTGAGCAGGCTCCAGAAGGCGGGGCCATTGCAACGATGGTAATTCCGTTGCGGTTTGATGTAGGGGCGCAGCATGCTGCGCCCCTACCCACACCATGACCCGGTTCCGCGTCCTCATCGTTGACGACGAGCCGCTGGCCCGCACCGGGCTGAGCGAGCTGATCCGCAAGGATCCCGACCTCGAATGCATCGGTGACTGCGCCGACGGCCAGGCGGCGGTCGAGGCGATCGAGACGCTCCAGCCCGATCTCGTGCTGCTCGACGTGCAGATGCCGGAGATCGACTGGTTCGGGGTGATCCGCGCGATCGGGCCCGAGCGCATGCCGCCGGTCATCTTTGTCACTGCCTATGAAGAATTCGCGCTCGAGGCGTTTCGCGTGCACGCGCTCGACTATTTGCTGAAGCCGTTCAGCGACGCCGAGCTGGCTGCCGCGCTGGGCCGCGCCAAGCGGCTGATTCGCGATGACGGACTCCAGCACCTGACCGAGCGTCTCACCGAGCTCGTGGGTTCAGTGCGGCCGGAATCGAAATACCTGTCTCGCCTCACGGTGCGCGTGGCGCAGCGGGTGCAGATCGTGCGCGTTACGGAGATCGACTGGATCGAGGCCGCGGACTACTGCGCCAAGCTGCACGTCGCCGGCACCGCGCACGTCGTGCGCGTCTCCCTCGGCGCGCTCGAGCGATTGCTCGATCCGGCGGCATTCGTGCGCGTGCATCGCTCGGCGATCATCAACCTGGACCGGATCAGGGAGATCGTGTCGGATCCCACGGGAGACGGCGTGGTCGTGCTGGCCGATGGGACACAGGTCCGGATGGCCAGGAGCCGCCGGGCAGCCGTAGAGCGCGTGTTGGGCAAGGCGTTGTAGACGCCGAGGTCCTTTTAGGACTGCTTGTCAGTACGTGATGCAGTCCAGGATACACATGTTCGACAGGGCAACACCCGCCGCGACTATGGCGGCGAGCAGGCCGAGGCCGACGACTAATCCCATCGTCCTACCACCACTGACCTTTCGGATTGCAAGCTGCGTGACGTCCGAGGCCACGACGCTGGAATCTTTGCCGTTGACGAACCCGGCCAAGCTGTCGCCGGCGACGCGGGGCTCCTCGAGGACAACCTGCGAATTGCTTGCCAAGGACAGCCGCACCTTGGCGGGGTGCTTGTCGGCGATCAGTTGCTGCGGTGTGACACCCCGCGCGACGTGCCACGTTGTGCACGCGGGGATGTACCAGAGGAGGAGGGCAAGGGCGATCGCACGACGATGCATGGCTGACTCCGGTGGAGTGGGTGACCTCCAACGTGCGCCGCGCCTGTCAAGACGACGTCAAGTGCTATCGCCTATTTCAATGCGACGCCTAACCCCCTACCTCCTTTTTTTATGAGACGCACGGCTCCCTCGCTTCACTGTAGAGAGAGAAAGTTAAGGAGGGGTGGGCCGCGACGGAACGCGCGAATGGCGTGGTGCTCAGGTTCGCGTATTTTTACGGGCCGGACAGCGATTTCACGCGCGAGCTCATCGCGAGTGTGCGGGAAGGCCGAGCGCAGCTGATTGGCGATCCGGCGGGGTTCAATGGCTCAAGTACCTGGCGAGATCGCAGCGGATTTCGAATCGGACGCTGAAGGCGGCGAGCAGCTGGGTGCCGCGGTGGCGGAGTGGGCGAGAAGGATGGGGGCTGTTGACTAAGTGAGAAAACATGGACTCTTGATTTGTCTGGTCGTCGCAACGGCGTGCGGCAAGGACTCGGCGGCCCCCGAGCCGCCGGTGAATCCCGGCAAGATGCGCGTGCAAATCACCGGCGTCGCGCACCTCACGAGCGAGTGGAACGGGTTTGGCGAGTTTCGGGACATTCTCGCGACCGATGTGAACGACCTCTCCCTGATGGCGGGTCAGAGCCAGCAGCCTGCGCTGAAAGACTCGAGCTTCACGCTGGTGTTTCCAGGCCGGTTCGACGTCGGACAATTCGCGATCGGCCACTACGTGCCTGGCGTCGCATCCTCGGGACCCACGGCATACGTCATCCTCGACACCACGTTCTTCGCGAGTCTGCCAGGTGGGACGATCACCGTCGACACCGCCGATTATCCGGCGCGACCGGGTCTCAACTTCGGAGTCATCCGCGGCACGCTGACGTTCCGGGCGGTGCGACTCGTGGCCGGTCCCGGCGGACCGGTCGAGACGACCGACGTCATCACATTCCACGCCAGGTTCGCGGCGCATTGGGGTCACTACCTGTACCCCAACGTCGTCGTCACGCTAGGCGGCGCCAGCCCGCTGGTCGGGACGTCGCAGTTTACGACCGCGCAATCGATCTTCGACGATCATGGCGGACGCTTCGTGGAGTGGTCGTCCGATTTCACGCCCACTCACGCGTTCCCGCACGATATCTCGACGGAGCTGCGCATCCTTGCGCCGAGTGTCGGGACGTTCACGGTGGCGTCCACGACGCCGACGCAGTTCGCCGACACCAGTTTGTGGCCGGCGATCTATGCGGCGCTCTTCTATCGCGACGACCCGCGGCTCGGCCTGTCGACCGGTGGGACGTTGACGATCACGCAGCTGGTGGAGCCGACGGACGAGTTCGAGGGGGAGATCCACGGCACGCTGACCGCGCCGATGGCGCTGTGGACAAATTCGACGACGCTGAGCGGCGACACGGCGAGCATGAGCGTGACGTTTGCGGTGCAGCTGTGGCCGTTTGGGGGAATACCGGCGACGCCGGAACTCTCAAAAAGCAGATCGCTCCCCTAAAAGCAGATCCCTCGCGCCTTTGGCGCTCGGGATGACAGGCGCCGCCCTTGCTGAATTAAGAAGGAACTACGGAGAGTAGCCGCTCGCGCGCAGAATCGCGTCGGCATCGCGTAGCTCGAGCAGCTCCCGCACCGCGGCGCGCTTGTCCGCCGCGCGCGCGTAATACGCACCCGCGATGCGGTAGCCCACCCAGTAGCCGATGTCCACCGCGCCGTGGTTCTGTCCCGCCGGCACCATACCGTTGTACATCCAGGTGCGGATCGTGGAATCGCCGCCCTGCATTTCGTCCTGGAAGTCCACCCAGATGTCGTGCTCGTGCGCGAGGCCGTAGATCTCGCGCGGTTGTTTGGAGGCCCGCGGTCCCACGGCGAGCTCGGCGATGAAATCGGCGATGCCTTCGCCGAGCGCGTGGCGCAGCAGGTTGTCGTGCTGACCCGCGGGCATGGGCTTCTGCTGGGTGTGCACCGCCTCGTGCACGACGAGGACAACAAGCTGCTCGAACCTGTGGTTGGGCATGTTCTTCCGCGCCCAGTCGGGCAGCTCGTCGAGCGGTGTAGTGGGATCGCTCGCGCTCTGCTCCGTGCCCATCAGCATGCCGCTCTGCGCGACCGTGCCGCCGGTCGAGAGTGTGCCGATGAGGAAGTAGATGTTGGGAAAGCGCGCTTCGGGATACAGCGCCGCCAGCCTGGTCAGTCCACGCCGAATCCCCTGCGTTACGCGCGTGTTCGTATCGACCGAGAGCGTGGTGGGGCGTACGGCGGCGTAGTAGCGCGGGTAGCTGCCGACCGCGCGCAGCAGCTGCTCGGCGGCGGATCGCTCGTAGAACGGCGCGGTGACTTTTCTCGAGCTATCGGGTGGCAGCGAGTCGAGCCGCGCTCTCGGCCACCCGGCCGCAACGAGCCGCGCGCGGACGGTGTCGGGATTCATCAGACGCACGCGCATCCAGTCGCGCAGGCCGGGCGAGCCGGGCTGCAGATACACCGTCTCGACGATGCGCACGCGCTCGGCCGAGTCTTTGCCGGCGGCGAGGTCGTAGGCGCGCCAGAAGTTTGGGATGTCGCGGGTAACGATCTGGACGGAATCGGCTGGCGCCTGAACGGCGAGCAAGAGTGAGAGGAGTAGCATGGCGCGGCCTCGCTGGGCTCGGATGAGGGGAGATATTACCCCCTTGGTCCACACTCTGATTCCCTCCCTTCCTTACCTACTTGTAGAGCGCAGCGCGGCTTGTCATCCCGAGCGAAGCGCGCGGCACGCGCGCGTAGCGAGGGATCTGCTTCTTGCCCGCGGCGCTCACCGAAAAGCAGGTCCCTCGCGCGTACCGCGCTCGGGATGACAGGCTTGCGCTTGGTTGAAGTAAGGAAGTACGGGAAGGCCGACGTTCCTTGGTCCACACTCTGAAGAGTGGGCCCAATAGGGCACTGCGCTTAAGCGCAGTGATTTACCGGGCCCACGCTTTAGCGTGTGGACCCCCAACGGCGGCTGGCGGCACACCGTTGGGGGCTGGATCGCGACGCGCTTCCGGGGCTTCGTCGATCCTGGGGCCTACGGGGTCGACGGGTACGAGCCGCACCCGGGGGCTGGACTGGATTCGATCCGTGGAAATTGGCGTAACGTTCGCCCTGCAGTCTCCGTAACGCCTTCATCCGTCACGGTTTCGTCCGCTTCCGCTATCTGAGCAGCAACCTTTCCGAGGCTTTGCGCGTCCTATAAGCCACACGCCGTCGTCACCATGCTCCGGGAGGGGCTATGAAGACGGCTACGTACCTTCTTGCAGTCGCCACGTTTCTCGCCGCACCGAGTCTTTCCGCTACACAATCACCCATTGTCTCCGGCATTCAGGCGTCAGCTGGTGAGCTCAGTCCCGAGGTGCAGCTGTATATCGGCCTCGGCGATGAGCTGGCCGGCCGGCTTCGCTTCGACGCAGCGGCACGCGAGTACGCCCGCGCCGCCGACATTGCGCGCCGCGAGGGGCACCTTGCCAGCGGGACGAGTTGGAAGCTGGCGACCGCACACTACTACAATGGCAACCTGGTTGGCGCCGCCGCCGCGTTGGATCAACTCACCGATGAAGCCGCACGGGTGGGTGATCTCGAGGTGGAAGCGCTTTCGATCTACTACTCGGCCTGGTTAAACGGCAAGGCGGGCCGCGGGTCTGAGATGGCAGCACGTGCCGCGCGGCTCGAGGGGCTGCTGGGCTCGCAGTATATCCCGGTCGCGGTCCGCGATCGACTGAGCGGCTGGCTGAAGACCTCGGCGGAAGTCGCGGCGGCGAGGTAAAGCGGCGGCAGATAAGGCGGCGGCAGATAAGGCGGCGGCGAGGTGAAGCGGCGGCGAGGTGAAGCGGCGGCAAAGCGTAGCGCCTCCCGCTCTCGTGTATCAAAGCCTACGTTTCTCTCATGAATAGACGTGACTTTCTGCAGCGGGCCGGCGCGGCATCCGCGGGCCTGATGTTCGCGCCGCGCGCGCCGCGAGTGGCGGGGGCCCTCCCCGACGCCTGGCGGCGGTTCGAGGTGATGACGCGAGTCGAAGTGGTGAAGCCCGTGGGCACGACGCGCGTGTGGGTGCCGGCCGCGCTCGTTCAGCAGACGTCCTACCAGCAGACGTTGGCCAATACGTTCAATGCACCGGGTGCGAAGGCGCGCTTGGTGGAGCGCAAGGACGACGCGCTCGGACTCGTGGCCGCGGAGTTTCCGGCCGGAGTGCCGGCGGTGGTCACGGTGACGAGCCGGGTCGCGACGCGGAATGTTGCTGTGGATGTGGGGATGCAGCGTGGTGGGATGGATGCAGGGGCGCAGCATGCTGCGCCCCTAGACGACAACCTGAAACATTTCCTGCGTCCAACCAGGCTGTTGCCCACCGATGGCATCGTCAAGCAGAAGGCGGATGAGATCACACGCGGCGCAACAAGCGACTTGGACAAAGCGCGCGCGATCTACGATTGGATCGTGGACCACACGTTCCGCAAGGCCACGACGCGCGGCTGCGGTTTGGGTGACATCCGGTTCATGCTCGCGACCGGCGATTTGGGCGGCAAGTGCGCCGACCTGAATGCGCTGTTCGTGGGCCTAGCGCGGGCGTCGGGGCTGCCGGCGCGCGACGTGTACGGCATTCGGGTCGCTCCCTCGGCGCTCGGGTACAGAAGTCTGGGCGCGTCCTCCGATCATGTCACGAAATCTCAGCATTGCCGCGCCGAGGTCTATCTCCAGGACTCCGGCTGGGTGCCGGTCGATCCCGCCGATGTGCGCAAGGTGGTGCTCGAGGAGCCGCCGGGAAGCCGGCCGCTCGATGACGCGATGGTCACCGCGGCGCGCGCGCGGCTGTTCGGGTCGTGGGAGATGAACTGGATGGCGTACAACTTCGCGCACGACGTCGCGCTGCCGGGTTCGCGCGGTGAACCGCTGCCGTTCTTGATGTATCCGCAGGCGGAGACTGCGGAGGGCCGAATCGACAGTCTCGATCCGGATGTATTCAAATACGAGATCATCGCAAGAGAGACGGCGGCGAGATAAAGCGGCGGCGAAGGGCGGCGCAGGGCGGCGCAGGGTTGTGATGTAGGGGCGCAGCATGCTGCGCCCCTCCATTATTCTGGCCCTACATCTATTCCGGCCCTACATCCCAAATACGACCCGATCGAGCGCGAATTTCCCGCCGCCCATGATGGCGAGCGCGAGCGCGACCATCATGAGCATGAACTCGAACTCCCACCCGGGCGAGTTCGCTTCCTTGAACTTGCGGTGGGCTTTGCTGATGAGGAACTGAATGGCGCCGAGCATCACGATGACGAGACCGAGGGCGGCGAGCTGCGTGAGGAAGCCGAAGATGAGCCCGAGGGCTCCCGCGGGCTCCGCGATCGAGAGGATGCGGAGGTTGCGCAGCATGCTGGCGGGCATGCGGTCCGACGGCTGGGCACTCCAGAGGCCGCGTTTGGGCAGGCCGTGAAGCAAGAAAATGGTGCCGAGCGTGAGACGGAGCAGAAGGAGCGCGACGTCACTGTACTGATGGAGCGAGGCGACGAAGCCCATGATGCCTCCGGGTGTGAGCGTAGTGGATGGTCACCTGCGCAGGCGCCGAATTTCTTCGAGCCGTCAATGTCGGCGGCATCCTGGAGCCGGCCGGTGCGCTTGGTCTCGATGAGATCGTCGAGCGAAATCAGCGGAATCCGGACGCCATCGACATCCACCGCACTCGCGTTCGGCGCCGCCTGCTCGTATTTGACCTTCCAGGCGACCGTGGGGTGTCCAAGCGTGGAGGCGGGGCGAGGGAAGCGATAGTGACGGCCTGGTAACAGATGAAGCGGCGGCGAGGTGACCCCAAGCTCAGCAATTCGTCTTCTTCCATTCCCAAAACTCCTCCATTGTATCGAATCCGATGATTTGCTCTCGGCGCGGAGCCTTCGGGCGCGCTTTGCGCGCCAAGGCAGCGAGTTCCTCTGCGATTCGCAGACGTTCTGCGGGAGTCCGGGCGAGGTCTCTTTCGAGCTGTTGGAGACGGGCTGCTGTGAAAGGGTCTGAGTCAAATGGCATGGCAGCAATATGGCACGGTCCACCCGTTGCCGACGCTTAACAGCAGGTCCTTCGCTACGGGCAATCCCCCCCACAAGCGAGTAGCTTCCGCCCCATGCCCGTGCTCCGACTTCCGGTCCGGCGCGGCCGGCGCCGCGTGGTGGTGTGGCTGCTCGTGGGCCTCGGCGTGCTGATCGTCTTTATCTCACCCCTCGTCGGGCTGCTGGCGGAGTGGCCGTGGTTCAGCGCGCTGGGGTACGAGCGGGTGTTCGCGACCCGGCTGGTGGCATCGTTCACGCTGGGGGTGTTGGCCGGGGGCGTGGCGTTTGCGTTTCTGTACGCCAACCTGCGCTTCGCCCAGCGGGGCATCGTCCCCAACCCCGTGGTCATGCAAGCGACCGCCCAGACGCCGGCGCTCGACGTGACCCGCCTGGTGCGCCGGCTGGCGCTGCCCACGGCGCTCGCGTTCGCGTTGTTCCTCGCCCTCGCCGTCGCGACGGGCTGGATGCCGGTGCTGCAGTTCCTGCATCAGACACCGTTCGATGTCACGGATCCGGTATTCGGCCGAGACCTCGCCTACTATGTCTTCACGCTGCCCATCGTGACCGGCGTGCTCGCGATCCTGACGGTGCTCGTCACGCTGTCGCTGCTCGCCTGCGGTGCGCTGTACGCGCTGCGCCGCGACGTCGTGGTCTATCGCCGGACCGTGACGATCGAGCCGTCCGCCCGGTTGCACCTGGGGCTGCTGATCGCCGCGATGTTCGTGCTGACCGCGCTGCGGATCTTCTTCGTGCGGTTGCCGGGCACGCTGTACTCGACTACCGGTCCGCTGTTCGGCGCGAGCTTCGCCGATCTGCACGGCACGCTCATGGGCCTGCGCATCGCGGGGGTGGCGGCGATCCTGGGCGCGGTCCTCGTGCTCGCCGGGTTGCGCAGCAAGCGCCCGGGACGCACCGCGCTGCTCGCGGTCGCGAGCTATTTCGGGGTCTCGCTGCTGGGTGTCTTCGTCTATCCCGCCATCGTGCAGAAGTTCGTGGTCGCGCCCAACGAGCTCTCGAAAGAGACGCCGCAGCTGCGCCGTCACATCGACGCCACGCGCCGTGCCTGGGGCCTCGATCGCGTGCTGGTGCGCGATCTCTCCGGTGAGGCACGGCTCACCGAGCGCGACATCCAGGCGAATCGCCCCACCATCGACAACGTGCGGTTGTGGGACCGCGACCCCCTGTTGCAGACGTTCGGGCAGCTCCAGGAGATCCGCACCTACTACGATTTCGTGTCGGTGGACGACGACCGTTACATCGTCGACGGCCGCTACCGCCAGGTGATGCTGTCGCCACGCGAGCTCAATTCGGCGTCGCTGCCGACGCGCACCTTCATCAATGAGCGGCTCACGTTCACCCACGGGATGGGACTGACGCTCGGACCGGTCAACGAGGTGACCGAGGAGGGGCTGCCGGTTCTGTTCATCAAGGATCTGCCGCCGGCCTCGGCCGTGTCGCTCGCGGTGAAGCGGCCGGAGATCTACTTCGGCGAGCTGACGGACAACTGGGTGTTCGCCAACACTGGACAGCAGGAGTTCGACTATCCCTCGGGCGATGAGAACATCTTCGGGACCTATAAGGGCGACGGCGGGGTGGTGGTGGGCGGGCTGCTGCGCCGCCTGGTGCTCGCCGCCTATTTCCGCTCGCTCAAGGTGCTGCTGTCGAGCGACATCACGAGCGCGAGCCGCGCGATGTACATCCGCAACATCCGCGAGCGCGCGCATACGGCGCTGCCGTTTTTGATCTTCGACGCCGACCCGTACATGGTGATCGATGGTGGCGGGCGGCTGCGCTGGATCCTCGATGCCTACACCGCGACGACTCGCTATCCGTACGCGCAGCCGCTGCGCGACGGCGTGAACTACATGCGCAACAGCGTGAAGGTCGTGATCGACGCGTACGACGGCTCCGTGACCGCCTATCAGGCCGACTCGGCCGATCCGCTGGTGCGCACCTTTGCCAAGATCTTTCCGGGAATGTTCCACCCGCTCGATTCCATGCCGGCCGATCTGCGGGCGCATTTGCGCTATCCCGAGGATCTGTTTCACATCCAGACCGAGTTGTACGGCACCTATCACATGGCGGAGCCGGACATTTTCTATCATCGCGAGGACCAGTGGCAGAAGCCGGTGCTCTCGATCGCGCCGGAGCGGCCCGATCCGTTCCTGCGCCACATGGTGATGCGGCTGCCGGAGGAGAAGCAGGCGGAGTTCATTCTCATGGTGCCGTTCACGCCGCGCGGCAAGGACAACCTGGCGTCGTGGATGGTGGCGCGGAACGACGGCGCGCATTACGGCGAGCTGGTCGTGTATCGCTTCCCCAAGCAGAGCCTCGTGTTCGGGCCCACGCAGATCGTCAACCGCATCAATCAGGACACGGAGATCGCGCGCCAGGTGGCGTTGTGGGATCAGGGCGGCTCGCAGGTGATCCGCGGCAATCTCCTGGTGATTCCGATCGAGGAGTCGCTGATCTACGTGATGCCGCTGTATCTGCGGGCGCAGGGGGGCCGTATCCCCGAGCTCAAGCGCGTCGTGGTGGCCTATCAGAATCGGGTCGTGATGGAGGAGACGCTGGACGCGGGGTTGGCGCAGCTCTTCGGCGGTCCCAGTGCGGCGACGCGCGAGGCCGCGCGGGTGTCCGAGACGCCGGGTGCCGCCTCGGCGGTATCGGCCCGCGCCGCCGATCTCGCGCGGCGGGCGAACGAGTCATTCCGCCGAGCGCTCGAGGCGCAGCGGGCGGGGGACTGGGCGCGCTATGGGGAGGAGCTGCGCCGGCTCGAGGACGTGCTGCGGCAGCTGCAGGCCGCGGTGGAGGAGAGGAAACCGTAGGTGAAGCGGCGGCGAGATGAAGCGGCGGTGGGGACCGCTCCACAGATCATAACGCGTTCCGAAGTTAGATTCCGCATAAATGAGTCACGGGGGCGAAATGGATTCGTTCAGGGTTACCCTCCACCTCGCGGGCGCCACTGGAGAGCGTTTCAAATTGATGGAGGCGCTGGTAGACACCGGCGCTTCATACACGTGGATCCCGCGTGACGTGCTGGAGGGACTCGGCGTGCGGCCCGATGAGGAGCGGGTCTTCGTGTTGGCGGACGGCCGGGCAGTGCGCTATCCCATAGCCCGGGTCCGCGTCCGGCTCGACGAACGCACCCAGCCGACCCTCGTCGTTTGCGGTGACTCAGGTACTGAGCCGCTGCTCGGCGCGTTCACGCTCGAAGGGTTTGGACTCGGGGTCGACCCGGTGAATCGCCGACTGATCCCGGTCCCCGGACTACTCAAAGCCGTTGCCTGAGGGCCCCTAGTCTCTCAGTTCCACTTCAGATTCCTGATCTGATCAAGATTCACATTCCCGCCGCTGAGCACAGCCACAACCTTTGATCCAGCGGGAGCTTTGATCAATCCATGCAGCAGCGCCGCGACGGGTGCAGCCGCGGCACCCTCGACCACCAGTTTGCAATGCGACATGATCCAGATCATTGCATCGAAGATCTCGCGGTCAGGGAGCGTGACGATGTCGTCCACGAAACGCTGGACTACGGAAAACGTGTGCTCGCCCACGCGCTTTACCCGTAGGCCGTCTATGATGCAGTCGATCTTCTCGAGCGTGATGACGCGGCCGGCTGCGACGCTCTGCTTCATCGCTGGACCATCGGACGATTCCACGCCAATGATCTTGATCTTTGGGTTCGACGCTTTCAGCGCCATCGACACGCCGGAGATCAGTCCGCCGCCGCCGATCGGCACAACGGCGACATCGGCTCCGGGAAAATCCCGGAACACTTCCAGGCCCAGCGTTCCCTGGCCCGTGATGAGTTGCATGTCGTCAAACGGATGGATGTAGGTAAGCCCGCGCTCCTCACAGAGCTGTTTGGCCTTCTCGTTGGCTTCGTCCCAGATTGTGCCGTGTTGCACGACCTCGGCACCATAGGCGCGTGTCGCGTCCACCTTGGACTGTGTGGCATTGCTGGCCATCACCACGACCGCCTTCATCTTGTACACGGCGGCCGCAATGGCGACGCCCTGCGCGTGATTCCCTGCTGAAGAGCAGATCACGCCGCGCCGTCGCTGCTCAGCGGTGAGATGACGGAACTTGTTCAGCGGTCCACGGACTTTGTACGATCCGCCCTTCTGGAACATCTCCGCTTTGAGTCGAATGTCGAAGCCCGTGCGCTCACTCAGCAGCCGCGAGGTCAGCAATGGTGTGTGATACGCGTGTCTGGAGACATGCTGTGCGGCTTCCTCGAATTCGGCGAGGGAAACGACCGGAGACGATCCAACTTGTGAAGGCATGGTTGTTCCCTAAGGTCGCGGGCAAGGCGTAGGTTCGTAAGGAGGATACTTAACCGTGATAAAGCCCTACCAAAGCAGGTCCCTTCGCTACGCTCAGGGCAGGCTCTTCGCTGCACGCGCGTTCCGCGCGCTTCGCTCAGGATGACACCGCTGGGGCGCTTCGGAGAAAGAAACGTGGCTGGTTGGGATCCGTGCGCTAAAGCGCCGGCTCGGCCACTACGCCAGCCCTAAAGGGCTGATTACGGGCGTGCGCCTCCAGATTCTCCTCGAGAGATGCCTGCGTGCCGCCGAGAGCGAGCTCGAGCAGACCATCGAAGCGACGCGGGCGAGCCGGCGCGAGCATATCGGCGCGACGGCCGATCTCGAGGCTGTGGCCGCGAAGATCGCCGAGCAGGTGAAGGTGCTCGACGGGCTGGTGCGGTATCAGTTCGGGGACAACGCCGAGCTGATCGGGACGTGGGCCAGCCCCCGGAGTGTGTTGGGTCCGTTCAAGTCCGAGGGAGGGGCCGGAGGCAGGCGGAAACTGAGCCGCCCGGAGCGGGACCCGACGTCGTCAAGCCAGCGCCGTGATGAAAGGCCGCTCTCCAAACTCAGCCCTGGTATGCGGGGCCGATGTTTTTTTGCCGATTCTTGCATCTAGCCCAGTGACCACTCGATCCCTATTACTCTTGGGTGCCCCAAGTCGCGAAGCACATCAAGCGCGAGTCGGGCTTTGCTGCTTAGTTCGTCACCCCGAGTTCGCTGCGAGGTGCTCCCGAATGCCATCCAATCTAGGAACTCGCCATGAGGCGACTCACCCAAGGCTAAGGCATTCGCGTGGAAGTTTAGGATGGCAAGTAACCCGCCATCACCGAGATATCCCGGGCGCGGCTCACCAAGCCAAGCGATGCGATCACCAGCCCGCACTCTCCACACGTTCGGGCCTTCGACGATCGCGGGCGGCTGCCAGCCTGCCTCCAGCTTTCTCAGTAGATCGAAGGCGAGCGTCTCTTTTACCTCCGTTGGGTGCAGCTCAAACCACTCGGGAAGGTCGGACACTCGATTGGTGACGCTCACGCGATCCCCGTCTCGCAGGCGCCACAGGTCGACGACACTCGGCTCTGTCGCGAGGGGGCTGCTGAACCGCGCAAGGAGGAAGGTGTCGGTGGCGAGGCACGGCGGTGCGAAAGTCGTATCACCGCGAAATTGAAGGACTAATGGCGTACTTCGCCTCCTTCCTACTCACGACCTGCCCAAACGGCATCGACGCCCGCCGCAAATTCAGCCCTCGATGCCGCAAAAACGCCCTACCCATATGTCACACCCCTCCCAGAATATGGGTGCCGACCTTGC
>Ga0307302_10000281_pt1 | contig 22700 bp, 16 predicted proteins | sample ER_DNA_183_FD_194490 | JGI IMG/M metagenome (GOLD analysis project Ga0307302, IMG submission 194490) | Bulk soil microbial communities from the East River watershed near Crested Butte, Colorado, United States - ER_DNA_183 | ecosystem: Environmental > Terrestrial > Soil > Floodplain | place...
CCTGGCATGGCAGCAGAACACCAAGAAGCATCCCGGCCACTACGACGTCTTCGCACGACCGATGGCGGGCGGGGACGCGTTCAAGGTCAATGCTGCCGGCACCGATGGCGCCAACGGGGGGATCGACGGTGACCTCCTCGTCTACCAGCAGTTCGACCGCGGCAGGTCGGACCTCAAGTTCTTCGACCTTCGCACCAAGGAGCGGACATCGCCACCCGCAGGCGTGAATACACGACGATGGGAGTACTGGCCCAGTATGTCGGGACAGTGGCTTCTGTTCGGCCGCCTCGCAGGAGATGGCTCACGCGAGATCATCCTGTACGACCTCTCAACCCGCGATGCGACCAAGCTCGACGAGGTCGGACGCCGGGACACGTTCCTCGAGCCCGGTCAGGTCAACGGAGACTACGCCGTCTGGTCCCGATGCACGCCCGGCACCAAATGCAACGTGATCCTGTACAACATCGTCGACGGCTTGAAGACGAGGATCCCCAATCCGGGGGGATTCCAGTATGCCCCGTCGGTGAGCTCGGACGGGACCGTGACCTTCGCGCGCTCGGCGAGTGGATGCGGCAACCGGGTTCGGCTCCTCAGGTACCCACTCGGCGGCCCGGCAACGGAACTGTGGCGAGTCCCGAGCGGGGGGGACGTGGGGACCACGCGGATCTACGTGAACGCGCAGGGAGATGCCACGCTCTACTTCGACAACTTCGCCTGCGGACAGCCCGCCGCATCCGATGTGTGGCAGATCCTCGAGCAGGGGGCGATCCAGCTGTCCGTCAAGGTGGACGGCTCGGGGTCCGTCACGAGCTCGCCAGCCGGTATCAACTGCGGCTCCGACTGCACCGAGACCTACGACGCCGTGACCGGCGTCACGCTGACGGCCATGCCGGAGGGAGGGTCCACCTTCGCGGGGTGGGGCGGAGCGTGCACCGGCAGCAGCACGACATGCACGCTCACGATGAACGCGTCGAAGTCGGTCACGGCGACGTTCACAAACAAACTGATTACGACAACGGCGACGGAGATTCACGCCGCTGACCACAGCATCGTGACCTCTTCAGTCCCGCTCGACTCGACGGTCCACGACCAGGCGGTCGTGTCCGGGACGGGGGCGGGCACCCCGACGGGCACCGTCACCTTCACCTTCTTCACAAGCGGCGACTGTACGACGGGGGCGCAAGGTGCCGGGATGGTCACGCTCGTGGGCGGCGTGGCCCACCCCTCGGATACCGCCGGGCCGCTTGGCGCGGGCAGCTACGCTTTCCGCGCCCACTACAGCGGGGACTCGAACTACAGCGAGTCCACCAGCGCCTGTGAGCCACTGACTGTGAGTTAGTGCAACGATAGAACCCAAGATCCATGAATCGCAGCGCTGTCCATATCGGTCCTTCGAGGATCGACAGTCGGACGCCCGTGTCCGAGACACGCCCGGACACTCTATCTCCGTTAACCTCACGTCGGTAGGACGGACCTAAGTCGGTGACCACGACGATCGCCTCACGTTGCCGGGTGGGCGCGATAACTGATAATCAGAGCATGCTTCCTTATGCGAACCACGTACCACCCTAAGGAGACCCCCCAGGAGACCCCATGAAGAAGGCGCTCATCACGGGCGTGACCGGACAGGACGGCTCGTATCTGGTCGAACTCCTACTCTCGAAGGGATACGAGGTGCACGGGCTGATCCGCCGGTCCTCGTCCTTCAACACCCAACGCCTGGATGATCTGTACCGTGACCCGCACGAGAGCGGCGTTCGGTTCCTGATGCACCACGGAGACCTGTCGGACTCCGGCTCGCTCGTCAACCTGGTCCGCGACCTCGAGCCCGAGGAGATCTACCACCTCGGAGCCCAGAGCCACGTCAAGGTGAGCTTCGAGATCCCCGAGTTCACGGCTGACGCGACCGCGATGGGAACGATCCGGATGCTGGAGGCCATCCGGGCGTCCGGCGTGCAGACGCGCTTCTACCAGGCCGCGTCCTCGGAGATGTTCGGCTCTGCCCCGCCGCCCCAGAGCGAGACGACTCCGTTCCATCCCCGAAGTCCCTATGGCGTCTCGAAGGTCTTCGCCTACTGGGCGACGACGAACTACCGGGAGGCGTACGGGTTGTTCGCGGTCAACGGCATCCTGTTCAACCACGAGTCCGTGCGTCGCGGCGAGACCTTCGTGACGCGCAAGATCACGCGCGCCATCGCCCGGATCAAGGCGGGGATGCAGGACAAGCTGTATCTGGGAACGCTGGACGCCAAGCGAGACTGGGGATACGCACCGGAGTACGTCGAGGCGATGTGGCTGATGCTCCAGCAGGATCAGCCCGACGACTACGTGATCGCGACCGGGGAGTCCCACACGGTCGGCGAGTTCGTCGAGCTGGCGTTCGCGCATGCCGGGCTCGATTGGAAGCGGCACGTGGAGATCGATCCCCGGTACTTCCGTCCCGCCGAGGTCGACTCCCTGTGCGGCGACCCGTCGAAGGCGCGCGAGCAGCTGGGATGGAAGGCGCGGACGAGCTTCGAAGACCTCGTGACGTTGATGGTGGACGGGGATCTCGGCCTTCTCCAGGCCGAGCAGGCCGGGCTTCTGGTGCGTGTGGACCGGGATCACTAGGCCGATCTCGCCCACGGCGTGGGTGGCGGCGGCGGATACGAAGTCGGGGAGCGTCTACCGCGCGGCCGGCACCGGGGCGTGGCCGGGCCCCACGGAGCGGAACCAGTCGACGACGCGTCCGAGCCCCTCGTCGATGTCGACCCGGGGCTCGTAGCCGAGCAATCGTCGAGCGAGCGAGACGTCGGCTTCGGTCCGGCGGACGTCGCCCTCCCGCGGGGACGTGTGAACCGGCTCGGGGGTGGTCCCCGTGAGCCCGGCGACGATCTCCAGGATCCGGTTCACCGTGATCGGTTCACGACCTCCACCGACGTTCAGCACCTGACCGCGTGCCTCCTCGGGCGCCGCGGCGGCGAGCAGGTTCGCCTCCACGACGTCGTCGATGTACGTGAAGTCACGAGACTGCTCCCCGTCGCCGTGGACCACGGGTGCGCTCCCCGTGAGACAGGCCATCGTGAACCGGGGCACCAGCGCTGCGTACTCGTTCGCGGGATCTTGGCCCGGGCCGTAGACGTTGAAGTAGCGCAACGAGACGGTCGGCACGCCGAACGAGAGCCACCACGCTCGGCAGAACCCCTCGCCCGCCAGCTTGCTCGCCGCGTACGGTGAGCGCGGGAGGGGGGCCATGTCCTCGCGGAGCGGGAACGACGCCTGATCCCCGTAGACGGAGGAGGACGAGGCGAACACGACGGTCGCCATCGCCTCACGCGCGGCCAGCAAGACGTTCAACGTGCCGCGGACGTTGACGTCGGTGGTCGGCTCCGGCTGCTCGATGGAGCGCGGCACGGAGCGCATCGCCCCCTGGTGGAACACGACCGCGCATCCGTCGGAAGCGCCCAGGACGGCCCGCTCGTCGCGAAGGTCCGCCTCAACGAAGCGAATGCCCGCGAGGTCCCCGAGGTTCTCGAGCGTGCCGTCCGAGAGGTCGTCCAGAGCGACGACCTCGTGCCCCTCCGCGACGAGGCGGCGACAGAGATGGGAGCCGATGAACCCGGCGGCACCGGTGACGAGCGCCCTCATGATTGCCGCAGCTTACCCGGACGCCTCGGTGTGCCTGTGCTGCGCCTGCCGTAGGGAAATCGCCGCCGCCGGCGGATGCGTGGAAGCAGCGTCCCGGCCTAGGTTCAGCTGCGACCCGGGTGCCGACCCGGGCATCGAAGCGATCCGGCCGACCCGGGTTGCGGGCCCCGGAAGGTCGGAGACCGCGCCGGCACCCTGGTCGACCAATCCTGCCGCCCTCGGCCGGCGGCTCAGGAAGGTGAACGGGCCGGGCGTTCGCCCGGCCCGTCCATCACCCGTCGATCGGAACTAGTGCATGTGGCCGTGACCGCCCGCGGCCGACTCCTCTTCCTCCTCGGGCTTCTCGACCACGGCGCTCTCGACCGTCATGACGATCGCAGCGATCGAGGCCGCGTTCTGCAGCGCCGAGCGCGTGACCTTGGCGGGATCGAGGATCCCGGCCTTGAACATGTCGACCCACTCGCCGTTCGCCGCGTCGTACCCGCGTGAGTCTCCCTCGGTGCGGATCCGTTCGACGATCACGGCGCCCTCGACGCCCGCGTTGTCGGCGATCAGGCGGGCCGGATCGGACAGCGAATCCCTGACGATCCTCGCCCCGGTCGCCTCGTCACCGGTGAGGTCGATCTTGTCGAGGGCGGCCTCGGCGCGGATCAAAGCTACGCCGCCGCCGGCCACGATCCCCTCCTCGATGGCGGCCCGGGTTGCGGACAGGGCGTCCTCGATCCGGTGCTTCTTCTCCTTGAGCTCGACCTCGGTGGCCGCACCGACCTTGACGACCGCGACGCCACCGGCCAGCTTGGCCAGACGCTCCTGGAGCTTCTCGCGGTCCCAATCCGAGTCGGTCTTCTCGATCTCGGCCTTGATCTGGTTGATCCGGCCCTTCACCGCGTCCGGCGCGCCGGCGCCCTCGACCACCGTGGTGTCGTCCTTGGTCACGACGACCTTCCTCGCGCTGCCGAGCAGGTCGAGGTCGACGTTCTCGAGCTTCAGCCCGACCTCCTCGCTGATGACCTCGGCACCGGTGAGGGTGGCGATGTCCTGGAGCATGGCCTTGCGGCGATCCCCGAACCCGGGAGCCTTGACGGCGACCACGTTGAACGTCCCTCGGATCTTGTTGACGACGAGGGTGGCGAGAGCCTCGCCCTCGACGTCCTCGGCCACCACGAGCAACGGACGCCCCGCCTGGAGCACCTTCTCCAGCAGGGGGAGCATCTCCTGGACGCTGCCGATCTTCTTGTTCACCAGCGCGACGTACGGCTCCTCGAGGACCGCCTCCATGCGCTCCTGGTCCGTGACGAAATACGGCGAGATATAGCCCTTGTCGAACTGCATGCCCTCGACGAACTCGAGCTCCATACCGAAGGTGTTCGACTCTTCGACCGTGACGACCCCGTCCTTGCCCACCTTGTCGAGCGCCTCGGCGAGCACGTCGCCGATGGCCGGGTCGGCCGCGGAGATCGAGGCGACGTTCGAGATGTCTTCACGCGAACCGACGTCCTTGGCTTGATCCTTGATCGCATCGACCGCCATGGTGACGGCCTTCTCGATGCCACGCTTGAGGGCCATCGGATTCGCCCCGGCGGCGACGTTGCGCATCCCACGGTGGACCATCGCCCGCGCGAGCACGGTCGCCGTCGTGGTGCCGTCGCCGGCCACGTCGTTGGTCTTGGTGGCGACCTCCTTGGCGAGCTGAGCGCCCATGTTTTCCCACGGATCCTCGAGCTCGACCTCCTTGGCGATCGTGACGCCGTCGTTGGTGATCGTCGGTGCGCCCCACTTCTTGTCCAAGACGACGTTGTGACCCTTCGGGCCGAGCGTGAGGGCAACGGTATCGGCCAGCTTGTTCACGCCGGCCTCGAGCGACCGACGCGCATCCTCGCTGAACTTCAAGAGCTTGCTTGCCATGAGTCCTCCTCGGTGACGGAACGGGGGCCGGCCGCTTCACGGCCCGCCCCCGCCCGAACGACGTCTTCTGCTACTTCGCGATGACGGCCAGCACGTCGCGGGCCGACAGGATCAGGTACTCCTCGCCCTCGACCTTGACCTCGGTGCCACCGTACTTCGAGTAGATGACGATGTCGCCGACGGCGACGTCGAGGGGAACCCGCTGCCCCTCCTCGAACCGCCCGGGGCCGACCGCCACCACGGAGCCCTCCTGAGGCTTCTCCTTGGCGGTGTCGGGGATCACGATGCCCGAGACCGTCTTCTCTTCCTCTTCACCGGGCTTGACGACGATCCGGTCTTCCAGGGGCTTCAGGTTGAAGTCCTTCTTCGCCATACCTTCCCTCCCTTACGCGTTAGCACTCGGCTGCGGTGAGTGCTAACAGGATATCGGGGCGAGTGCCAAGGGTCAACGCGAGCGGGGACCGCCGGTAGCATGAGGGTCCCATCGAGCGGCCCCCGATCGGACGAACATGCGGAGCAGTACGCAGCGAGGTGAGACCGTCCCGCCCGGAGCGGGCACGGGATCCGTCTCGCCGGGATCCACGTCCCGACGACATCGACGTCGGGTCTGGCTGCGCGGCCTCCTCGCCCTCATCGCCGTGACCGGGGTGCTGGCGTTCGTTCTGCTGATCCAGGCCGGCACGATCAGGGCCGACCTCGAACGGGCTCGCTCCGCGATGGAGCGCGGCCGCGACCAGCTGCTGGCCGGGGACGCGAGCCAGGCGACGGCGTCGTTCGAACAGGGACGGGACCTGTTCTCGTCCGCGGCGGGGCGTTCACGGAGCTGGGTCCTCGGCGGCGTGGCCTGGATCCCGGTGGCGGGTCGTACCGCGGACGTCCTGACGGCCATGGCCGAGGCCGGGGAGAAGACGGCCGAGGCCGCAACGCTGCTGTCGGGCGCCGTCGCCGACCTCCCCGGCGGCCTCGCGGCGCTCGCCCCGACCCGCGGCGCGCTGCCGCTCGACCTGATCCCGCGCTTGGCGGAGGCCGCGGGAGAGGCGGACCGCCTCATGTCGGACGCCGTCTCAAAGATCGACGAGGCATCCGACTCGCTGCTCATCGGTCCGGTCGCCCCGGCCCGGCGCGCGGCGGAGGACGAGCTCCGGGATCTGCGTCGTGACATCCACGCGGCCGCGTCCCTCCTGAGGGGCCTGCCGGGGTTCCTCGGCGCCGACGGTCCGCGTCACTACTTCTTCGGAGCGCAGAACCCGGCGGAGCTCCGCGGCACCGGCGGCCTCGTCGGCGCGTACTCCGTCCTGACGATCGATGAGGGGCGCTTCAGCTTCAGACCCTTTCTCCCGACCTCGTCGCTACCCGCGCCACGGCCCGGCGAGGTCCCGCCGGCGAACGACGACTACGCGGCGAACTACCAGGAGTTCCGTGGTCCCGATCGCTTCTGGAGCGCGATCAACGTGATGCCCGACCTCCCGTCGGTGTCCCACGTCATCCTGGACTCCTACGAGGCGGGGACGGGCGAACCGCTCGACGGCGTGATCCTCGTCGACCCCTTCGCCCTTGCCGCGCTCCTGGAGGCGACCGGACCGGTCGAGCTTCCCGGCTACGACATGCAGATCGATGCCGGCAACGTGGTGGCCTTCACCACGAACGAGGCGTATTCGCTCCTGACCGACCCCACGGCTCGCAAACGGATCCTCGGCGACGTCGCGAGGGCCGCGTTCGGGCGCTTCCTCGCCCAGCCCTCCGCCGACCTCGAGGACCTGAGGACGCTCCTCGAGATGGCGGCCGACCGGCACATCCAGGTCTACTCGCAGGATCCGGTCATGCAGGAGGGCCTGCTCGACACGCCGGTGTCCGGTGCGCTCGTGCCGCCCGGGGCCGAGGACGACTTCCTGTCCGTGGTGGTCAACAGCGCGGCCGGGTCGAAGGTCGACTACTACGAGCAACGCACGATCCGGCATTCGGTCTCGCTCCGTGCGGATGGCTCGGCGAGCGAGACGACCGAGCTCGTGCTCCGGAACCACGCGCCCCGATCGGGGCAGCCACCGTACGTGATCGGCCCGTTCCACCCCGAGCACGTCGGGCCGATCCTGCGGACGCTCGAGGCGGGCGAGAGCGTGGCCCTCGTCAACGTCTACTGCGGCACCCAATGTGTCCCGGGCGATACGCGGATGGACGGCGCCCCGGTCCAGGCCGGCACCCGAGCCGACCTCGGCGTGCGCTACGTGCAGCGCTACTTCGCGATCCAGAGCGGTCGGGAGCGGACGCTCCAGGTTTCCTGGGCGACCCCCCGGGCCTGGGAGGGCAACAGCTCCGGCGGCGTCTATCGGATGACCTTCGCGAACCAGGTCACCATCCGACCTGCCTACGTGCGGATCCGGATCGATCCTCCGGCCGGCATGCACATCGTCTCCGTGAGCGACCCGATGCGCGTGGTCGATGGTTCCGCCGTCTACGAGGGTGTCCCGGGGAGCCGGCTGGACCTGGAGGTCGCGTTCGCGCCGTCGCTGCCCGATCGTCTGTGGCGGAACGTCGCCCGGTTCCTCACCACGCCCGTGTTCTGAGGACGGCGCCGAGCGACGGACCGGTCTTGGGATCGGGCCGCGGGCTCAGGGAGCGGCGTTCGCCCGGCGGCGGCGACCGGCGATCAGGAGCGCCGCGCCGATCACCAGCAGGCCGACCGCGAGCACCATCCACATCCTGACGTTGCCGCCCGTGAAGGCGATCCCGCCCGTCGCGCCGGGGGGGTGCACCACGAGGCCGCGCACGTTCGGGTCGTTCGGAGGCGGGAGCTCCGACCCCGCGAGGGCCGGAACCGCCCACAAGACGACGAGGCAGATGGCAGACGGAACGAGGAGTCCGAGCTTCCTGATCATCGGTCGATCCCTCCATCCTTCCCGAAGGCACCCGAAGCGTAGGCGATCCCCCCGGGTGGGGGCATCACCCGATCGACGTAGCCGTCGCGGCTCCCTGTGGATCGAGCGTGGGTCGTCCCTTTGCGGTAGGGGACTCGGTGCATCCACGCGAGGTTCGCCAGGCGGGCTCCCCCCTACGATGCGCGACACGACTACGGCGAAGGAGACTGCCACACATGCGTCGCGCACTCGCATCCCTCGGATCCGCGTTCCTCCTGACCTTGCTCCTCATCCCCGTCGCGGTGCCGGGTTCGGCAGCCGGGAAGCTCGCGTCGCTCCAGGCCACGATCGACACGGCCGCGTGGCTCCCACCCTCGCCGGATCCGTCCGGCATCGCGTGGTGGGCCGACAAGGGTCGCCTGATCGTCGCCGACGGCGAGGTCGAGGAGACGATGGGCGGGATCACCCACTACCAGGGCGTCAACATGTGGGAGACGACGACGGCGGGAGCCGTCGTGCACACCTCCACGACGTACCCGAACTTCTCGAGCGAGCCCACGGACGTCGCCGCGAACGGGTCGACCGTCTACATCAGCGACGACAACGCCGACCTGGTCTTCATGATCGACGTCGGGAACGACGGCGAGCTCGGGACCGCCGACGACACGCGGACCTCGCTCAACACCCGAAGCTTCAACAGCCACGATCCGGAGGGCGTCGCGTTCGGCGCCGGGTCCTTGTTCGTCTCCGACGGCAACAACAACCAGGAGTACCGCGTCGATCCCGGACCGGACGGACTCCTCGGCGGGGTCGACGACCGCGTCTCGTGTTTCGACACGTCGGTCCTCGGCATGCGCGATCCGGAGGGTGTCACGATGAACCCCCTCACGGGTGAGGTCGTCATCGTCAGCCGTACCGATCGCGAGATCGCGGTCGCGACGCCGTCCGGTCAGCTCACCGATCTCATCAGCGTTGCGACGGCCCTCCCGTTCGCCACGCAGACCGTGAACCCGGCCGGCGTGGCGATGGCGCCCGCCGCGGACGACCCCTCTCGGTACGACGTGTACGTCTCCGACCGCGCGGTGGACAACAACAACGACCCCACCGAGGTCGACGGCAAGGTGTACGAGGTCCGCCTGTCGGATCCGACGGCCAACCGGGCCCCGGTCGTCTCCGGCCCGGGCGCGCAGACCGTCGTCGAGGGTGAGGGGATCACGCTGCAGATCGTCGCCGCCGACCCCAACGACGACCCCATCACCTACTCGGCCAGCAACCTTCCCCCCGGTCTGTCGGTCGACCCGTCCACGGGCGTGGTGTCGGGCACCATCTCAGCCGGCGCCGCCGCCGGCAGCCCCTATGCCTCCACGCTGCGGGCGAGCGACGGGACGTTGACCGGGAGCCGGAACGCGAACTGGACCGTGTCCGCCACCGGGGCGTTCAACACGGCTCCGACCGTCACCGACCCCGGGGATCAGACCGGCACCGAAGGCACCACGGTGAGCCTGCCGATCACGGCGACGGACCCCGACGCCGGCAACGTGCTGATGTACTCGGCGACGGGGCTCCCCCCGGGACTGTGGCTCGACTGCGTGAGCGGCGTGGTCTCCGGGACGATCGCGCCCGGAGCCGCGTCCGGGAGCCCGTACACGGTGCGGGTCAGCGCGAGCGACCAGCTCGTGCCCGGCGTCCCCGGGTTCCACACCAAGTGGGACAGTCAGAGCTTCACCTGGACCGTGGGAGGCAGCCTGCCCGACGATCCGCCGGCCGCGCCGACCGGGCTGACGGTGACTCCCGATACGGGCGGGCTCCGCCTCGACTGGGCGAACAACTCGGAGCCGGACCTCGCCGGTTACAACGTCTATCGGATGGTCGCTGGCTCGCCGGTGAAGCTCAACGGCGCCCTCCTCACGAGCTCGGACTTCTACGACACGGCCGCCCCGCCGGGCGAGACCTCCACGTACCGGGTGACCGCGGTCGACCTCGCCGGGCATGAATCCGCACCCACCGAGGGGAGCGGTACCCGAAGCAAGATCGCCTTCCGTGGCGCGTCGACGGCGTCCGCGAAGTCCTCGAATTCGCTGACGGTGCCACGGCCGGCCGGCGTGCAGTCGGGTGACGTGATGCTGGCGGCGATCACCGTCAACGGGTCACCCGCCTCCATCACTCCTCCCGTCACCGGCGGGTGGACGCCCGTGCGGCAGGATCAGTCAGGCAGCGCGCTGCGGCAGTATGTGTTCTGGAAGGTGGCGGGCGCGGCGGAGCCGGCGAGCTACACCTGGACGTTCCCGGCGAAGTTCCCCCTGGGAGCGGCGATCACCGCCTACGGCGGGGTCGACACCAGCTCACCCTTCCTGAACACCGGGAGGGTCAGCCCCTCGAGCCTGTCGATCACGGCGAACGGGGTCACGGCCGCCCCCGGCGACGTCTTCGTGGGGTTCTTCGGGATCGCGACCAACACGACGATCGCGCCGGACGCACGCATGCTCGAACGAGCCGAGGCGCTCCAGGCGGCCGGAAGCAAGAAGAGCACCCTGGAGGCCGCCGACGACGTGATCGATGCGTCGGGCGACACCGGGACCAGGGTGGCCACCGGGACCTCGGGCAAGGGCGCAGTCAACATCGGGCAGTCGGTCCTGCTCCATCCCGCACCGTAGTCCCCCCGCAAGGCCGAGGACCCCGGCGCCGCCGCCGGGGTCCTCGTGCGCCTGATGAGCACGCGTCCGAGCCTGACGACCTGATCCTTCCGCCGTAGACGAGATACGTCGCGGCACGCGTGCCCGTCGTGCCTGCGCAACGTAGCGTGGCTGGGCAGAAGGGGTGCTGCCGGTTCCCCTTGGAGCGGCCGGGCGAGACCAAGGGGCGCAAGCGCGTGGCGATCAATACCCAACGGACACCGATCGGAAGGATCTCCGCCTACCCCGCGGAGACCGTTCCCGCGCTCGCCGCCCTCATGGACGAGCTCGATCGACAGCGGGTCCGGTACTGCTCGTGGAAGAGCAACGAGCACCTGTCCGAGGCCCTCGCCGGACGAACGGACGTGGACCTGCTGGTCGACGCCGAGCAGCTCGAACGGTTCCGCCAGATCCTGGAGGACCACCGGGTCAAGCCGCTCACGCCTCCCCCCCGTCAGGCCTTCCCCGGCATGGAGCACTACCTCGGCTTCGACCGTCCGAGTGGCCGCCTGTTCCACCTGCACGTGCACGACCGGCTCGTCCTCGGCGATCGCTACGTGAAGAACCACCGGATACCGATGGAACGCGCGTTCCTGGAGTCGAGGCGAAAACTGGGCGGCGTGCCGGTCCCGGCGCCGGAACTCGAGCTTGGCGTGCTGTCGGTGCGCGCGCTCCTCAAGTACCGCGCCCGGGACGTCGTGAAGGACGCCCTCAAGATCCGCTCGCCAGGGATCCCCGACTCGATCCGCGACGAGATCGTCTGGCTGTCCCTTCGGACGAGCACGAACGAGGTGGCGAACGCGTTCCACCCCGGCGGGATCGTTCCACCCGACCTGCTCGGCGACTTCCTCGCCACCTACGCGCACGATCCGCGCTCCGGCCTGGTTTTCCTAGCCCTCCGAACGCGGTTGCGTTCGGCCCTTCGAACGCTCCAACGGGAAAGCCGCCTGCGCGGCGGGATCCGCTACCTCGGGACCACCTGGGACCGGCGAACGAGGTTGCGGCGTCATCCCGTGGACGTCCGGATGAAACCCGCTGCCGGCGGACGTGCGATCGCGTTCGTGGGAGCCGATGGGTCTGGGAAGTCCACCGTCACCGGAGAGCTCGCCGAGTGGCTCGGCTGGAAGCTGCAGGTGCGCACGTACTACATGGGGAGCAAGGATCCGTCGGTCGCGAGCCGATGGTCCTACCTGGCGTTCCGCGCGCTCCGGCGCGGTCACCGCGACCTGGGACGGCGCTTCGGGGCGGACTCCGTCGTCGCCTCCCCGGTCCGAGGCGCCCGCGATGTGATGCTGTCGCTCCACCACCTGTCGATCGGCCTCGATCGCGGTCGCCGCTTCCGTGACGCCCGACGCGACGTCGAGTCCGGGCGTCTGGTCCTGTTCGACCGGTTCCCCCTCGAGACGCTGAGCGGCGATCCAGATCACCGCCTGCTCGACGGGCCACAGATCGCGAGCGTCGTACCGGCCTTGGGCCCCGTGACGCGCCGGCTCGCGCGGATCGAGGAAGCCATGTACCGGCGCTTCCATCTCCCCCACCATCTCGTGGTCTTGGAGGTCGACCCCGACATCTCGCTCGCCCGCAAGCCGGATCATCGCTCCGAGGTGCTCGCCGCGAAGAGCGCGGCCGTCGCCGAACTGGCGACGCTCGCCGAAGCGGCCCAACCGCCCGTGCACGTGATCCGCGTCGATGCCGACCAGGCGCTCGATGCCGTCCTGCTCGAGGTGAAGGCCGGGGTGTGGGATGTCATCTGATGCCCGTCGTCCCGATCACGCCGGGGGGAACTCTTCCCGACCGCTCGTGATCGAGCTTGCCGGGACCCCCGGCGCCGGCAAGACCACCCTGGCCGCGGAGATCGTCGGGCAGCTCGATGGAGCCGGGGTGCAAGCGACCACGATCGTGGGCGCCGCCCGGCCGCAGGCAGCGCGGACGTTGCCCGGCCGAGCCGTCGCTCGCCTGGCCCCAGGCGGACTTCGCGATCCCCTGCTCTGGCAGGTGTTCTACGCCTACGGGACCGTGAACGCGGCCGGGTTCGCCTCCGCGCGGCCGACGCTCTCGGGTCGCATCCTCCGGCACCAGCTCTCGAGGCCGATCCCGTGGTCGATGAAGCGACACACGCTCTTCTGGTTCTTCCAGCTGGCCGGCCGACGCCGGTTCCTCACGTCGATGATGAGGGACGGCGAGGCCCTCGTCATCGACGACGGGTTCCTCCACCGCTCCGTGGCGTTGAACGCCTCACCATCGGAGCGGCCCGACGACGGGTCGATCGGAGCCTACGTGGACCTCCTGCCGCGCCCCGACCTGGTGATCAGACCCGTCGCCGACCGAGACGTCTGCCTCCGACGGATCAGGGATCGTGGCGTCTGGCCGCACTCGCGCCACCTGACCGACACGGAGCTCGAGAACTACGTCGCCAACGCCGAGCACGTGATCGACGTCGCCGTCGAGCGGGCCAGGTCGAAGGGTTGGAACGTCGTCGAGATCGACAACGGAGGGCGCGAGCTCGCGGAGGTCGGCTCCGAGACCGGCGACGCGGTCCGGCCGCTCCTGCGCGATGACCCCGAGCCGCGAGCGCTCGCGATCGAGCCGCGATGACCGCCACCGTCCGCATCGCGCGCGTTCCGCGGCCCTCACGGATCTCGGGACACATCGCCGCGCGACTCGGGGCCCCGGTCATCGATCGGCAGCTCGTGGGCCAGGTGCTCGAGCGATACGACCTCGAGCCTACCGGCGCGATCCGCAACCTCCGCCTCGGACGTCGGAACCGCAACATCGCCGTGACGACGGGCCGGGGACGTGTCGTGGTCAAGGTCTACCGCCCGCGATGGACGACCGCGACCGTGCGCTACATCCACTCGATCCAGCTCCGACTCGACGAACTCGGATTCCCCGCATCTCGTCCCCTGGGCACCACCGAAGGAACGACGTGGACCACGGTCGCCGGCGACGTGTGCGCCGTCTTCGATCTCATCCCCGGCGTCAACTACTCGATGAACTTCCTGCTGAGGAACGATCGCCTCAAGCTGACGACGATCGCCGGGCGCACGCTCGCTCACCTCCATCGAACCCTCGACGGCTTCGAGCCGCAGGGGGATCATCACCTGGGTTTCGCGTCGGCGGACGGCCCGCCGCGCCGCGACCTCGCATGGCACGAAGCGAAGCTTCGGGAACTGAAGGCCCGATCCCGAGATCTCGCCGACCCGGAGGCGGTGGCGCTGGCGGAACGACTCGCCGGCAGCTCCGGACCGGTCCTGGAGGACATCCGGCGGCTCGACCATGACCTGAGCGACGCGTCGTTCCGCCGGCTGATCATCCACGGCGACTACGGCATCCATAACCTGCTGTTCCAACGCGACGGTCGCGCGATCCCCGTCGATTTCGAGCTGTCCCGTCTGGACTGGCGCCTGAACGACCTGATCTCGGCGATGGTCAAGCACCGGTACAGCGGCGGCCACTACGACTTCCAGTCGATGCGGACGTTCATGGAAGCGTATTCGGCGGCGTTCCCCCTGAACGGTGACGAGCGGCGCCGCTTCGCCGAGGCATGGCGTCTGTACAAGCTGCAACAGGCGGTGCAGTACTGGAACTCCTACTTCGAGACCGACGGCCCGGTGCGCAAACTCGCCTCGGCCGTGGACTCGATCGAGCAGGCGGCTTGGGTCGTGGAGCATCGGGGAGCGATCGCGGCGCTCGGCGGGACGGGCGAGGCGACGACCGGGATGGCTCGGACCCCGGGGAGCGGCTGAGATGGACACCCGAGAACGCATGCCGGAGACCTCCCCCGGACTCACCGTCATGGAGGTGACGCCGAACCTGGAGATCGGCGGTGCCCAGGAGACGGTCCGCACGCTCGCAGAGCACCTGCCGACCGTGGGGTGCCGAACCGTCGTGTGCAGCTTCGGAGGAGGACCGCTCGCGGACGACATCGAGCGACTCGGGGTGCCGATCGAGTTCCTCCCGTCGCGACGCCACAGCGCCCTCGCGTTGCCGGCGTTCCTCGTCGAGATGGTGCGTCGGCGCCGGGATCTCATCTCGATCATCGCCAAGCACGAGGTCGATGTGGTCCAGACCCAGGGCCTGGGCACCCTCGACTTCCTCGTCATGACCCTGCGGGCCGGCCGCCGGGTCCAGGTCTGGTGGACGATCCAGAACGCGGAGTTCATGGTCCGCGAGGAGCACCTGCAGCGGCATCGCTGGCTGCTCGGCATCAAGCGCGCGGCACATCGCTGGCTGTACCGGCTGGGGGCACGGATCGTCGACGGGGTCATCGCCGTCTCCGACGCCACGGCTCGATCCTTCCGCGAGACCGTCGGCCGCGTCGACGACAAGGTCACGGTCGTCTGCAACGCCGTCGACCTCGATCGATACCCGGCCCCGATCGACCGAGCCAAGGTTCGCGCCGAGCTCGGCTTCGGCCCGAGCGCGCACCTGATGACGATGGTCGGGACGTTCAAGCGGCAGAAGGGTCACCGCTACCTGGTTGCGGCAGCAGCGGCGCTGGCTCCGCGCTTCCCGACGTTGCACATCCTGCTCGTTGGTGATGGTGGGCTCGCCGACCGGGTTCGGGAGCAGGTCCGGGCAGCCCACGTGTCCGATCACGTCCACTTCCTGGGGACCCGCCGGGACGTCCCGGAGCTGCTATCGGCGAGCGACTCGTTCGTGCTGCCGTCCTTATGGGAGGGGCTCCCCGTCGCGCTCACGGAGGCGATGGCGAGTGGGCTCCCGGTCATCGCGACCGACGTGAGCGGGACGTCCCAGATCGTGACCGACGGCGAGAGCGGGCTTCTCGTGCCGCCGGGGGACGAGGAGGCGCTCGCCGAGGCGATCGACCGGCTGTTGTCCGATCCTGCGCTCGCATCGGAGATGGCCGCCTCCGGGCGGGAGCGGATCGCCGCGTCGTACGGCGCGCGGGCACAAGCGGAGCACCTCGCCGATCTCTTCCGGCAGCGGGCGAAGCGCACACGCGTGCCGGTCCCGGCGGCGCCCGCGACATCGGGGAGGCACGCCTGATGGTCGACGGAGGAACTCGCCACGGGATCGGGGCGGGTCCCATCTTCATCGGCGGGGCCAGCCGCTCCGGCAAGACGCTGATGCGTTGGATCCTGTCCTCCCACCCACGCATCGTCGTCTCGCGTCGCACGGAGATGTGGCCCCGCTTCGACGGGCGCTTCGGTGACCTCGCCCGACCCGAGAACCTCGATCGATGTCTCACGTCGATGCTCGACCGCAAGCAGATCGCGGCGCTCGCCCCGGACCTGGACCGCCTGCGCCGGGACTTCCGGCGCGGGGCACCGACGTACGCGCGCATGTTCGCGCTCATCCACGAGCAATACGCGGAGCGATGCGGGAAGCCGCGCTGGGGCGACCAGACCGGCTACATCGAGCGCTACGCCGACCAGCTGATGGCGGCGTACCCGGGCGCCCGAGTGATCCAGATGATCCGAGACCCGCGGGATCGGTACGAGGCCCTCCTCGGTCGCGGCCGGCAGCGGCCCGGCGCGGTCGGGCGGGCGACCGGCGAATGGCTCGGCTCCGTCGACTCGGCGGATCGCAACGGGCTGCGCCACCCCGACACCTGCACCATCGTTCGCTACGAATCCCTCGTCGGCGCGCCCGAGGAAACGATGCGAAGGGTCTGCGCGTTCGTCGGCGAGGCGTTCGATCCCGCGATGCTGAAGATGCAGGATGTGCGCCGATACGACGCCGAACGAGCGACCTCGAGCGACGGCATCCCGATCTCGGCCGCGCACGTCGGGCGGTACCGCGGCCGTTTGAGCCGACGGGACCTCGCCTTCATCCAGACCGTCGCCGGCCGGCAGATGGCCACCCTCGACTACCGCCCGGATCCGATCCACCCGAGCACGGGCGAACGGATCCGATGGGCCACCGTCGGCTGGGCCCCGAGCCTCGCGCGCCTGGGGCGCAGGGGCGCTCTCGATGCCTTGCACCGGAGCCCGGGAGACTCGCTCGCGCCGAGAGAGGCGAGCCGATGAAGGCGGCCCTTCATCGCGTGACGGACTCGGACACGTTCCGCCGGTTCACCAAGCGCGGACCCGGGCGGTTCGTGTATCGGAGCCGAGCCTTCGAGCGGCTCGATCTGGTCCGCAACGACGTCCTGTCACGGAACGCGATCCGACGTGATCCCGGCCTCTTCGGGAACGTCCGGACCTTCGGTTTCTTCGTGGGCCACAACAAGAGCGGAACGAGCATGATGGGCGGCGTGCTCGACGCCCATCCGAACGTGATCATGGCGGACGAGATCGACGCCCTGAAGTACGTGGAGGCCGGCCTGGATCGCGACCAGCTCTTCTACCTGTTGCTCAAGGGGTCTCGCTCGGAAGCGAGGAAGGGTCGCGTGACCGCCCGCCGCCTCACGCCGTACTCCTATGCGGTTCCGGGGCAATGGCAGGGCAGGTTCACGACGCCGATGGTCGTCGGGGACAGCAAGTCGGGAACCTCGACACGGCGTCTCGGCGAGAACCTCGGTCTGCTCGACCGACTGACCGAGCTGATGCCGGGGGTCGCGGTCAGGCTCATCCAGGTCATCCGCAACCCCTTCGATCCGATCAGCGTGATGATGGTTCGTGGGGGGCGGAGTTTCCGAAACGCCGTCGACCACTACTTCCAGGCGTGCGAGATCCTGCTCCAGATCAGGCGCCGGGTCGAGCCCGGTGCGCTCCTCCCCGTCCGGTACGAGACGTTCGTCGCGTACCCGCAGGGAGAGCTGACGACGGCTTGTCGGTTCCTCGGCGTGGAACCGGATCCCGATTACCTGGCCGCCTGCGCCGGCATCATCCGTCGCGAACCCGATCGCAGCCGAGAGATGGTCGAGTGGCCCCGGCGGTGGATCAACGAGGTCCATCAACGCATCTTCGATGTCGACTTCCTGGAGGGATATCGCTATGACTCCTGAACCGTCTGCCAGCGTCGCGCACGATCTGGGAGATCGCGCGGCGACGGCGATCTCGCCCGACGTCGCGATGCGGCGGCCTGCCGACCCGACGACGGCGCCCATCTTCATCGCCGGTCCCGATCGAAGCGGGACGACGTTGATGTTCGCGCTGCTCGCGTCCCATCCGAACCTCTCGATGGTCCGGCGCACCAACATGTGGCGCTACTTCCACGGCCGCTACGGGGATCTCGGCGATCCGCAGAACCTCGAACGATGCCTCGACGACATGGTCCGGTATCGACGCATGCGGCATCTGCAGCCCGACGTGGATCGGATCCGCAGGGAGTTCGCGCAGGGCGAGCCGACGTACGGTCACCTCTTCTCGCTGTTCCACGAGCACAACGCCGAGCGGACCGGGAAGTCGCGTTGGGGTGACAAGTCTCTCCACACGGAGCAGTACGCCGACCGGATCCTCTCGGAGTTCCCCGAGGCCCGCATCCTCCACATGGTGCGCGATCCTCGCGACCGGTACGCGTCGGTCCGCAAGCGGTGGGGTCGCGACGTCTCGCGCGTCGGGGCCGCGACCGGCAGGTGGTTGAGCTCGACGCGCGCGGGGCGGCGCAATCAGCGACGCCACCCGGACCGGTACCTCCTGGTCAGGTACGAGGACCTCGCGATCGATCCCGAGACGATGATGCGACGGGTGTGCGCCTTCATCGACGAGGAGTACACGGCCGAGATGCTCACGATGGGAGGCGTTCCCGAGCGGAAGGACCGTGCGGGCAACAGCTCGTTCGGCGACGTCGAGCCCGGATCGATCTCGACCCGGGCGATCGGCCGATTCCGACAGGTCCTTTCGCCGTCGGAGCTCGCGTTCATCCAGCTCGTGGCCGGCCGCGAGCTATCGACGATGGGATACGAGCGCGCCGAGATCCACCTCACTCCGAGGGAGACGCTGCGGTTCTACGCCCTCGATCTGCCGGTACAGCTGACGAGGATGATCGGATGGATGTCCCTGGCATGGCTCCACAGACGACGCGGCGTCCGCGTCCCGGCCTCGAAGATCGATGATGGAAGCTGAACGTCTCCACCCCGTGCCCTCGATCCATCCAAGCGCCATCGTGGAGGACGGAGCCGTCGTGGGCGACGGCACGAGGATCTGGCACCTCGGCCACGTCCGCTCCGGCAGCCGGATCGGCGCCGACTGCACGATCGGGTTCGCCGTGTACGTGGACACCGGGGTCGTGATCGGAGACCGCTGCAAGATCCAGAACCACGTCTCGCTCTACCAAGGGGTCACCCTCGAGGACGACGTCTTCGTCGGGCCGGCAGTGGCCTTCACCAACGACCGCTATCCGCGCGCCAGCTCGACGACGTGGGAGGTCGTCGCCACGAGTGTCCGTCGGGGTGCGAGCGTCGGGGCGAACGCGACGATCGTCTGCGGCGTGGAGCTCGGCGCCTGGTCGATGATCGGAGCGGGCGCCGTCGTCACCACCGACGTCCCTGCCCACGGCCTGGTCACCGGGTCGCCGGCAACGCTCCGAGGATGGGTGTGCACGTGCGGGCGGCCGCTGGTCCGGCTGGGAGAGGCGCCACCCGAACGCTGCCCGCACTGTGGGCGCAGCTCGACCGGGATGGTCCCGTCGTGATCCCCATCAGCCAGCCGCTGATCGGGGAGATGGAGGAGAAGCTCGTCTTGGAAGTGCTGCGCTCCGGTCACCTGGTGCAAGGCCCGATGGTCGAGGAGTTCGAGGAGTCGATCCGAGAGATCGTCGGCACCCGGAACGCCGTGGCGGTCAACAACGGGACGAGCGCACTCATCGCATCGCTGCTCGCCCACGGGATCGGCGCGGGGGACGAGGTGATCACGTCGCCGTTCACGTTCGTCGCCACGCTCAACGCGATCCTGCTCGTGGGGGCCACGCCCCGGTTCGTCGACATCGGCGACGACTTCAACATGGATCCGGGACTCCTCGGGGACGCGATCGGACCCGCGACGCAAGCCGTGCTCCCGGTGCACCTCTACGGCTGCCCCGCCGACATGCAGGGCATCGAGGCTGCCGTCCGAGGAACCGGCATCGTGCTCGTGGAAGACGCCGCGCAGGCCCTCGGGGCGGTCGATGTCGATCGGCCTGCCGGCTCGTTCGGGACCGGCTGCTTCTCCTTCTACGCCACCAAGAACATCACGACCGGGGAGGGAGGAGCGGTCACGACCGACGACGACCAAGCCGCCGCTGCCGTTCGCATCATCCGGAACCAAGGCCAGCGGGCGCAGTACGAGTACGAACGCCCGGGGTTCAACTTCCGCATGACCGAGCTCCAGGCCGCTCTCGGGGTCGCCCAGCTGACGCGCCTCCACGACGTGCTCGAGGCCCGCCGCGCGAACGCGCACGCGCTTGCGGAGGGTCTGGCCGGGATCGAAGGACTGATCCCACCGTCGGAGCCTCCGGGTCGTCGACATGTGTTCCATCAGTTCACCGTCCGCGTGACCCGAGACGCCCGGATGACACGTGATGCCCTCCTGGAGTTCCTCCGAGCCCGGGACGTCGGGTGCGCCGTGTACTACCCGCGACCGGTGTTCGACTACGACTGCTTCCGCCGCGATCCCCGGGTCGGCGAGCCTCGCACGCCCGTAGCCGATCGCCTCTCGGGCGAGGTGCTGTCGCTCCCCGTCCATCCCCAGCTCCGTGAGGTGGATCTCGAGCGGATCGTGGAGACCGTCCGGGCGGCCTTGGCATGAGATTGATTTCAGCGGGTGCGTGGGCGACGACTTCTACGTCGATCGGCGCATGGATCTACGCAGTGTCGCTGGTACGGTCCGCTCAGCTACGGCGGAAGCGCAGACCGGCGTGCCCGCTCGGGGGTGAGCGGGCTACGTTCCCCGGGGTTGAGGAGCAGGAACTGGCCCGCCGACGAAGTGAAGTGAGGCGGGAGGGGAACGTGCGGGCACGGACCATCGGTGATCGAAGGGATACGCAGATCAGCCGTCGCAAGCGCTGGATGGGGCGATCGGTCGCGTGCCTGGCAGCCTGCGCCCTCCTGTTCCCGCTCCTTCCCGGCCCCCTGGCGTCGGCCGCGGATCCCATGACCGTTCGCGATGTTCGCGAGGTCCGATCGATCTGGACCGGCGACTTCGGCCTGTCGCGGCCCGTCGGGCTCACGTATCTCCCCGGACGAGACGAGCTCCTCGTTGCCGGGCTCGCCGGCGGCGGCACCTCCATGCTCCGGCTGAGCCTGGTCGGTGACCCGCGGGGGACCTTCCGCCTCCCCCGGCTCTCCACCCCGGGCACCCTCGCGTTCGACGGCTCGAGCAACCTCCTCACGGCGTTGAGCGACGGGAGCCTGGTCACAGCGAGTGCCCAAGACCTGACGACCCCTCAGCCCGCCGTGAGCCGGAGCACGGTCTCCGGACTGGGCTTGCGGAACCCGCAGACGGCGGCGTTCGATCCCGGAGCGGGGACGTGGTTCGTCCTGGATGAGGGGGGCGATGCAGTGACCATCGTGCCCGCGGAGGGCGACCCCGCTCGCATCTCGCTCGACGGTCTGCAAGGCAGTGGGTTCGGAGCGATCGCGTTCAACTCGACCGACGGCCTCCTGTACGTGGCCAGCTCCGATGAGAGCCAGCTGTACGCCCTGGACGGCTCGGGGAGGGTCCAAGAGGCCTACGGCATGGCGTCGCTCGGGGTTCGGAACCTGAGCGCGATGACGTTCGCACCGAGCGCCGACCCGACCGACGATCCTGCCACGCTGGACCTCTACCTCGCGGATGGGGGCAACGCGACGAGGTTCGGCGGAGTGATGGAGGTCACCCTCGCAGCGGCACCTGTCACGTCCGCGCCGGTCGTGACGGCCGCGCTCGTCCAGAGGATCGACACGCCCTCGTTCGTGCCGTCATCTCCGGATCCGTCCGGGATCGTGTACCTCCCCGCGCTGGACCAGCTCATGATCTGCGATTCCGAGGTCGACGAGACGACCGGGGCCGGCTACCACGGCGTCAACCTGTGGAGGATCACCCGAACCGGAGCCGTGCAGGACACGGGGACCACCGTGGGGTTCTCGAACGAGCCGACGGGGCTGGGCTTCGATCCCGGCACCAACACCCTGTTCATCTCCGACGATGATGGCAACCGGATCCACTTCGTCAAGCCGGGACCCGACGGCCGCTGGGGCAACGGCGACGACATCCGGACCTTCATGAACACCTCGGCGTTCGGCTCCGACGTCGAGGACCCGGAGTTCGACCCGAGCACCGGTCACCTGTTCTTCATCGATGGCGTGTCGACCGAGGTCTTCGACGTCGACCCGGTCGACGGCATCTTGGGGAACGGGAACGACGTCGTGACCCACTTCGACGTGGGACAGTACGGCGCCACCGACATCGAGGGGCTCGGTTCCGATCCGGCGCACAACACCCTGCTCGTCGGGAACCGCCCGACGAGGATCATCTACGAGGTAACCAAGGCGGGGGCGTTGGTCCGCACCATCGATGCCTCGGGGATCCCCGGGATGCTCAACCTGTCCGGTCTCGGCTGGGCCCCTGCGAGCGACAACTCCGGCCGGACCGACTACTGGATCGTCGATCGGGCGGTCGACAACGGCCCCAATCCCAACGAGAACGACGGGAAGATCTTCGAGATCAGCGTCCCCGGCTCGGACGCCTTGCCGACCGTGACGCTCACCTCGCCGGCCGAGGGCGCCACCGTGTCCGGGCAGGTCCAGCTCCAGGCCAACGCCTCGGACGACCACGGGGTC
>Ga0307302_10000287_pt1 | contig 22432 bp, 18 predicted proteins | sample ER_DNA_183_FD_194490 | JGI IMG/M metagenome (GOLD analysis project Ga0307302, IMG submission 194490) | Bulk soil microbial communities from the East River watershed near Crested Butte, Colorado, United States - ER_DNA_183 | ecosystem: Environmental > Terrestrial > Soil > Floodplain | place...
CGTTTCCTTAACCTTGCCGTCGAACAGCAACTCGCTGGCTCATTATGCAAAAGGCACGCCGTCACAGAACAAGTCTGCTCCGACCGCTTGTAAGCACACGGTTTCAGGTACTATTTCACTCCCCTTCAGGGGTGCTTTTCACCTTTCCCTCACGGTACTAGTTCACTATCGGTCGCCAGGGAGTACTTAGCCTTACGGGGTGGTCCCCGCAAATTCCGACCGGGTTTCCCGTGCCCGGCCGTACTCAGGTACTCGTCAGGGAGTCCAAGTCGTTTTCGCCTACAGGGCTATTACCTTCTGTGGCGTGGATTTCCATCCACTTCGACTAACGCTTGGTTTTGTAACTCCCCGACCCGCCGGCAGACGGATCAAGACGAGCCCTACAACACCCACGTGACAACGGCTGCCGCCTGTCACGTCACATGGGTTTGGGCTCTTCCCCTTTCGCTCGCCACTACTCAGGGAGTCGAGATTTCTTTCCTTTCCTCGGGTTACTAAGATGTTTCAGTTCACCCGCTTGCCGCGCACGTCCTATGTATTCAGACGAGCGCATGCGCGCATTACCACGCATGGGTTTCCCCATTCGGAGATCCCGGGGTCAAAGGATGGTCAGCTCCTCACCCGGGCTTTTCGCAGCCGCCCACGTCCTTCATCGGCTCCTGGCGCCAAGGCATCCACCGTGTGCCCTTAGTTTCTTGATCAAAAGAACACCGTTGTTGCCGCTATGGAGTTTTCAAGGTGCGCGCGGGCGGATCCCGCCGACGAGAAAAACCGACCAAGGGCCGGTCTCTCAAAACTCAACAGCGTAAAACGTCGAGGTCGACGTATTTCTAGGCGAGCCCGGACATCGGACGACGATCTCGGGAGATCCTCATCGACGAGCCGGGCGACCTACCGGAGTAATGGCTCCGGAATCCCTAGAAAGGAGGTGATCCAGCCGCAGCTTCCGCTACGGCTACCTTGTTACGACTTCACCCCAATCACCAACCCCACCTTCGACGGCTCCCTCCCTTGCGGGTTAGGACACCGGCTTCGGGTGTTGCCGGCTTTCGTGGTGTGACGGGCGGTGTGTACAAGGCCCGGGAACGTATTCACCGCGGCATTGCTGATCCGCGATTACTAGCAACTCCGCCTTCATGAAGGCGAGTTTCAGCCTTCAATCCGAACCGGGACCGGCTTTTTGGGATTCGCTCCCCCTCACGGGTTTGCAGCCCTCTGTACCGGCCAATGTAGCACGTGTGTAGCCCTAGACGTAAGGGGCATGATGACTTGACGTCATCCCCACCTTCCTCCGATTTGTCACCGGCAGTCTCCTATGAGTCCCCGTCTTTCACGCTGGCAACATAGGACAGGGGTTGCGCTCGTTGCGGGACTTAACCCAACATCTCACGACACGAGCTGACGACAGCCATGCACCACCTGTGCACTGGCCCCGAAGGGCTGCCGTATTTCTACGGCATTCCAGTGCATGTCAAGCCCTGGTAAGGTTCTTCGCGTTGCGTCGAATTAAACCACATGCTCCGCTGCTTGTGCGGGCCCCCGTCAATTCCTTTGAGTTTTAGCCTTGCGGCCGTACTCCCCAGGCGGGGTGCTTAATGCGTTAGCTTCGGCACGGACGGAGTCGACACCGCCCACACCTAGCACCCATCGTTTACGGCGTGGACTACCAGGGTATCTAATCCTGTTCGCTCCCCACGCTTTCGCGTCTCAGCGTCAGTACCGTCCCAGAGAGCTGCCTTCGCCATAGGTGTTCTTCCTGATATCTGCGCATTTCACCGCTACACCAGGAATTCCACTCTCCTCTTCCGGACTCTAGCCGAGCGGTTTCCAACGACAGCTGGAGGTTGAGCCTCCAGATTTCACGTCAGACCTACACGGCCGCCTACACGCTCTTTACGCCCAATAAATCCGGACAACGCTTGCCCCCTACGTATTACCGCGGCTGCTGGCACGTAGTTAGCCGGGGCTTCTTCTGGAGGTACCGTCACCCTCTGGGCTATTAACCCGAGTGGCTTCGTCCCTCCTGAAAGCGGTTTACAACCCGAAGGCCTTCTTCCCGCACGCGGCGTCGCTGCGTCAGGCTTTCGCCCATTGCGCAAGATTCCCCACTGCTGCCTCCCGTAGGAGTCTGGGCCGTGTCTCAGTCCCAGTGTGGCTGATCGTCCTCTCAGACCAGCTACCGATCGTCGCCTTGGTGGGCCATTACCCCACCAACTAGCTAATCGGCCGCGGGCTCATCCTCGGTCAGAGGCCGAAGCTACCTTTTCTCTCAAGCCCGAGAGCCTGAGAGGCCATTCGGTATTAATCCGGGTTTCCCCGGGCTATCCCGAAACCGAGGGTAGATTACCCACGTGTTACTCACCCGTTCGCCGCTGTCCCCAGTCCCGAAGGACTGGTTATCGCTCGACTTGCATGTGTTAGGCGCGCCGCCAGCGTTCGTCCTGAGCCAGGATCAAACTCTCCGTGAAAATCGGTTTGCCTTCGGTTCCGAAGAACCGTTTGCAAGCTGATTCATGTTGAGCTTGAGCTCAAAGTCTCCCCTTCCCGAAGGAAGGTTCGACGGGGTGACTCTTTAAGGCCCCCCACGCCAAAGGCGCGAGAGGTCTCGACGTTCACGCTGTTGAGTTTTCAAAGACCGAGCCCCTCCGCGGGCGGACACAAAAAAGCCTCCAACTCGCGCCGGAGGCCCCGAAGTCGATACTGAGTGTACCAGGCTTCTTTCTAGGAGCTCTCCATCGTCGAGTGCCGGGGGCTTCCCCGTGCCGTCCGCTCGGGCGGCCGACGAATGATAGCAACGCTCGGGGGGGTGTCAAGCGTCGGCAGGGGTCACAGAAAGCCTTGCAAATCTGCGCTTTCCAGCCTGCAGGAGAGCGCCGTCCAGACGTTCTGCGTCGACCTCGATATCGGAGACCGGCTCGCCGTCCAGCTTGACCGCTCCCTGGGCGATTAAACGTCTCGCCTCGCTCGTCGATCCAACGCCCAGGTGGTCGACGAGGACGGCCGGCAGATGGATGCTTCCTCCGCCTGCCTCGAGTCGCACCTCTGGAACCTCCTCCGGGGCTCGACCCTCGCGTACGACGCGTGTGAAGTGGGCCTCGGCGGGCCCGACCGCCTCTTGCTCGTGCGACCGGCCGACGATGAACCGTGCGAGCGCAAGCTTGGCCTCCAGCGGATCGAGGTGCCGCGGGTCCTCATCCGACTCCATCACCAACCGGTAGTAGTCGGGAAGGAGCTCGTCCGAGATCCGCATCGTCTTGCCGAACTGCTCTTCGGGCGGGTCGTTCAGCCCGATGTAGTTCCCAAGCGATGCGCTCATCTTGCGCCCGTCCGATCCAATGAGAAGCGGCGTTGTCATCGCGACTTGAGGCGCGAGCCCGTAGGCTTGCATCACCTCCCGGCCCGCGAGCAGGTTGTAGAGCTGATCGGTGCCCCCGAGTTCGACGTCGGCCTCGACAGCGACCGAGTCGTACGCCTGCATCAGCGGGTAGAGGAGCTCGGAGACGGAGATCGGCGCCTGCGCGGCGAAGCGGGTTGCGAAGTCGTCCCGCTCGAGAAGTCGCGCAACCGTGATCGTGCGCGTGAGCCGCACGACCGACGCGAAGTCCAGCTTGCCGAGCCACTCGCCGTTGAAGCGGACCTCCGTTCGTTCCGGATCGATGATCTGCGAGGCCTGCTCGAAGTATCTCTTCGCGTTGGCGTCGATCTCCTCGTCTGAGAGCACAGGTCGCTCTGCCGAGCGGCCCGACGGGTCGCCGATCCGGCCGGTGTAGTCGCCGACGATGAGGACCCCCTGGTGGCCCGCGCGCTGGAAGGCGGCCATCCGCTGCAGCGGCAGCCCGTGGCCGACGTGGATGTCACGCGCCGTCGGATCGATGCCGAGCTTCACGCGAAGCGGCCGGTCCAGGTCCAGCTTGCGCTCGAGCTCTCCTTCCGGGAGCACGTGCACGGCGTTTCGCGTCAGCTCGCGGACGAGCTCGGGGCCGGCCATGACCGCCGATCATAGTGAGCGGCCGCGGCTAGAACGGGTACGGCGCAAGGGTCCACGCGGCCGTCGCATACCAGATGCCGAACGCGAGGCTGGAGACGCCGAGCACGGGCGCGACCCCATTGAACGACGAGCGGAGCGGCCGGCTCACGAGGGTGAGCCCGAAAACGGTCGACAGGAGCCACATCGACACGGCCGTGAAGACGGCGAGCAGGACGAGTGACGTGACCGCGAGCGCCGTCGACTCGACCCCGGCGAGCAGGAGGACGCTGACGCCGGCGCTTCCGCCCATCCCATGCACGAGGCCGATCGCGAAGGCCCCGAACGGCGTCCGAGTGCGGTGGCGATGCGCGTGGCCGCGTTCTTCCGCATGTCCATGCAAATGCGAATGCCTCCGACCGCGGTGCTCGTGCGGGTGGACGTGGAACATCCCTTGTCGCCACCGGACGAGGAGGCGGACTCCCAGATACACAATCACGACGGCGACGGCGGTCTCAGCAGCCTGCTGAATGCGTTCCGGGAGGTACCGGTTGAGAAGCACCACGGGCAGGCCGAAGGCGATCAGGGTCAGAGCGTGTCCCAGCCCCCACGCGAGACCCAGCTCACCGGCCCCGCGGACGGCACGCTCTTTCCCACTTGCCAGCAGCGTGGTCACAGCGGCGAGGTGATCGGGATCGGAAGCATGCCGAAGGCCGAGCAGGACGGCGACCACGACCACGATCCAGATCGAAGACCCGTCGGAGAGATCGGCGATCCTGTCGTCGAGGCCGAGCATCAGAGCACCTCCGGGAGTGCCTTGAGGGTGAGGCTGATCCCCACCGCGAGGATGAGAAGCGCGCTCAGTGACGGGAGCGCGCCGACGAGCGGGCCGTCGAGCCGCAGACGGCCAAACGCTCGTTGCGCATAGACGGCGACGAGGCCGATTGAGGCGATGGTGGCGGCCAGACCGACGCTGAACGCGAGAATGAGCGCCAGGCCCAGGCCGATCCGATGCAGCGCGATCGCGCTCAGGAGAACGACGAGCGCAGACGGGCATGGGAGGAGGCCGGCGGCCACTCCGACACCGATGAGACCGCGCGCGCCCGGATCGCCGTGGTGGTCGTGGTGGCGGTGGTCATGGCCGTGTGCATGCGCCTGTCGGTGCCGCAGTCGACTTCGCAGGACCGACGCACCGACCGCGACGACGAGGAGTCCCGAGACGACGGTGAGCCAGGGGTAGAGACGCTCGGGGACGATGAAGCGCGAGAGCAGTAGCGTGACAAGTCCGAGGGCGAAGACGCCGATGGTGTGTGTGACCGTCACGATGAGCCCGAGGTAGATGGCATGGCGGGGCCGTCCTCGTGACCCGACGATGTAGCCGGCGACGATCGCCTTCCCGTGTCCCGGCGTGAGGGCGTGCGCAGCTCCCCAGAACGCTGCGACGAGGAACGCGAGCAACAGGGCACCGAATCCGAGGTCGGTCTCGATGAGCGACTCGAACCCTCCGCGGTCGCGCTCGGCCACAGCGCGGTCCGCGAGCGCAGGCGGGGCGCCGGGATGGGTCCCGGGCTCGTAGCGAACGGTCGCCGCGACGATGTCCAGCGGCGACCTCAGCAGATCCTTCGGATAGGCCCGCAGCTCATCGCTCCGACTCGTCGCGGGCACCGTGGAGCTTGCAATCGCCGCGCCGTCTCGCGCACTGACCACGACCTCCCGCCAGCCGATCCGCGTCGAGTAGTTCGAGTCGAGGAAGGCGAGCCTTGCTCCCGATCGATCAGCGGCGTACACCGCCTCGAAACGCAGCGTCTTGAGCCCACCCGCGCCCGGCCGGAACCGCGTCTCATGCGTGAGAACCCGAAGCGCGGCACGACGCCCGTCGATCCGCAGATCGAGCCCGCCCGCAATCCGCTCGGCGAACCGAGCCGCACGGACCCGGTCTCCCTCCTGGAAGGTGGGGATCTCGGCGAGATCGAGCACGTAATGGACGTACACCCGACTCCCGGCGAGCTCGATGCCGCTGTACCGGTTGACCGTGAAGTTGCCCAGAGGATGTGCCGCTGCTGCGCCAGGAAGGATCAGCGCCACGAGCCCCAGGAGGAGCGCGAGCCGCCTCATCGCAGTGCCTCTCGGGCAACCGGAGCATAGAGAAGCGAGAAGTGCTCATTGACAGCGAGCGCGCCGGCGAAGAAGGATCTCGCGGTCCCTGGCCGGCCCAGACAGCGCTCGATCATCCCGCGGTGGAAGAGCTTGAGCGCGTCGCGGGTTCCGAGGCGGAGCGCTCGAACCGAGTGCGCCCGCGCGTTTTGGCAGCGGCCGTTCTTGAGGAGCGCCCATGCCAGCACGTCCTCCGCATGGATGCTCGGCGCCTGTACATACGCCTTTCGCGCGCGAGCCAGGGCATCGCGCAGCCGGCGGCCATGGTCGAGGTCGAACAGCGCGGTCTCGAGCTCGGTTCGCACGCCGTTCGCGCGGAAGAGGCGTTCGATGGCACCGACGAGTCGATACGTCTCGCGCGCTTCCGCCCCGCGGTCGGCCGCGCGAAGCGTGTCGCCGAGCGCGATCGCATACTGCGGCAGCGGCATTCTCGCCACGACATCCCGGTACCGGCGGACTGCGGCCGCGAGCCGGCCGTGTGCGGCATCGATGCGGGCAAGGGCGGCTTCCGCGTGCGAGTAGCCCGGGAATACGGCCAGCGCCTGGCGGTAAGCCGCCTCCGCGGCACGCAGCCGATTTCCGTCGAATTCGAGGTTTCCGAGCTGCACCAGCGTCCAGGCTGCGTTCTCTGGGGTCGAAGCCATCCCGACAGCCATCCGCATCGCGACGATTGCCTGCCGGCGTCGTCCGAGGAGCTCGCGCGCGTACGAGACTCGCGTCAGCGCGGGGAGGTCTGATCCGCGCGCGGCCATGTGGTCGAAGGCAGCAAAGCCTTCGTCGTAGCGGCCGAGCTCGACAAGCCCGTCCCCCAGGATGCCGTACGCGGCCTCGGCGTCCGGGTCGATTCGAATCGCGCGCCTTGCAAGGTCGACGGCCACCCCGAAACGGTGGCGCGAGGCAGCGACAGCGGCGAGGCCAGTCAGGGCGAGATAGCGGTCACCGCCAAAGCGGAGGCCCCGGCGAAGCGCCGCCTCGGCACGCCCGTAATCCGTGGGGTCTGCAGTTTCGCGGGCCCGTTGCTGGTAATCGAGGCCTAGCTCGATCAGCGACGGACCGTCGCTGGGGCTGCGCGCGACTACACGCTCGAGGACAGCGATGCGTGACGCCTGGGCGGGCGTAACCCTGGCTCGTGCCGAGTCGGACGACGCCTTGCCGGCAGTCGAAAGCTCGCTGAGCACGCCGCCGAAAAACATGGCTGCGACAGCGACGATCCCCGCTACGCCTGCCACTAGAAGCTTGCCTCTCATCCGTTTCCTCCCGAGGCCGGACGGAAGGGCCCGCCCAGACGGCGAGCCCTTCCGTTTCCCCCCGTTTACGAGTGATTGCCTACGTCGAAGCCGCTTTCCGGGGTCCCGAGGAACGGGAACGCACCGGGAAGCGGAGTGTCGCCGGTGTTGATGCCGTCGCCGGCCCGCGCAGCGATGTAGTTCGGGCCGCCGACGACGCGCACCGCGACGTCGAGCACGTCGTCACCCGGGCGCCGGCCGTTCGGCCATGCGGCCGCATCCGGCCCGCCGACCGCCAGCGGACCAAGGCGCTTCTGGTCCGCGAGCGGCGTCGGGGCGACACTGAGATCGAGGCGGAGGAGCTCGGACAGGCGCTCGTCCCCCGGCTCGTACTTGAGGAGGAGATCACGCAGGTCCGTACGCCCGGACGTCGCCGCCGGGACGCCGTAGACCGTCTGGAGCGCAAATGCGAGCCGTGGGTTGAGGTAGAAGTCGAGGAACTGCTTCTCGTCCTCCGGCTCGACCGCGTTCCAGCGATCCTTCCGCGCGGTGGCGATGATTGCCTCGTTCACCAGCGGGTTCGCGAGTCGCTGAACCTGCACCCACGGGCTCGAGTTCGAGCTCTCGCGATGACCGATTCTCACCTTTTGGCGGCTGGTTGCTCCGTAGGCTCCGAGCTTTGGTTGCGAGGTCGCATTCGTGCCCTTGCGGTCCTTGGTGAGCATCGATGCCGGTACCTCGATGGCGATCGAGTGCACGTTGAACCCGGCCAGCTGATCGAAGCCGAACGCGTTCGCATCGTCGTTTGCGTCCTCCGCCTCCGTCAGGAGCGGAAGCGGCTCGCGCCGCAGGTGGAGCGTGTCGAAGATGCCGCCGAGGTCGATGTAGAACGGGTCCTGCCGCTGGCCGGCGAAGATCCTGATCCCCTTCTTGGTCTCGTAGACGCCCTGCGAGGCAAGATCCTCATAGTCGGGCATCGTGCGAGGGCCGACGTTCGACGGAACCGCGATCAGGTTGCGGGCGATCTTCGTCCGCTTTCCGTGCTTGACCATGGTGACGGAGTAGCGCTGGCGAAGGCCCAGGCCCTCCGAGCCGGATCCATCGAGCGCGGTGATCGGAGGCAGGGCGACGTAGGAGAGTGGGAGACCCGCGTCACGGGTGACACCGCGGAACTCGTTCTTGAATTGAACGCGGAACTCGATGTCGTCCTTGCCGTCCTTGTTGTTGTCGATCTTGAACGCGTACCGGACGCTTGGATCGAAGTTCCAGTAATTCGGACCCGAGCTCGGCTCCTCGCCTGGGATGACGTCCATGATCATCACGACGTTGCCTTCGTGGCCCGGCTCGTAGCTCCGGAACATGAAGAAGTCCGAGATGTCGGCAGGGGCGTCGAGCGAGATCGCCGGTGCCTCCCTGTGGCTTGCTGCCTCGCCGGCGTCGGGGGCGAGCCCTCCAACGGTCGCAATCGCTACCGCGCCGAGCGCGAGGGCAAAGATCAAGGCGATTCTTCTCATATATCTCCCTTCGTGACCCCTGAGTGCGGCGTTCATTCGCAGGTGCCCAGGCTTTGGTTCAGATCCCTTGCCGAGGGCCCTGCCGACGCCTTCGTCCGGGCGGTGCGCGACGGCGCGTCGGCTGAACCGATGCAAGGCCTGGTGCGAATCTGACGGTGGCTATGGGCCTGTTAGCGTTCGACGAAGGCCGCCAGTCGGCCCGGCCTGCTCCGCTCGAGTCCATGCGCCGCGACCACGCCCACCTCTCCGACGAAGCCCTGGTCGCGCTCGTCGCACGGTCATCGGACGCCGCGTTGGGCGAGCTCTACGACCGCTACGGGGGCACCGCCTACGGACTCGCGTTTCGAGTCGTGCGGGATGCAGCCCTTGCCGAAGACGTCGTTCAGGAGGCGTTCCTCGCTGTCTGGCGCTCGGCGGCGCGTTTCGTGCCCGAGCGGGCCAAAGCAAGTACCTGGATCATGACCTTCGTACACCGGCGCGCGGTCGACGTCGTCCGGCGCGAAGAGCGCCGGCGCGGCGAGCCGCTCGAGCGCGTGCACGAGCCGGCGACGGGCTCCACCGAGGAGGTTGCGTGGCTCAGGTTCGAGCGGGAGCGGGTCCAGGGCGCGCTCGCCCAACTCCCCGACCAGCAGCGGGAAGCGATCGAGCTCGCGTACTACGGCGGCTTTACGCAGGCACAGCTGGCGGAGAGGCTCGGGCAGCCGCTCGGTACGATCAAAAGCAGGGTATTCAACGGGCTCGGACGGCTTCGCGAGCTTCTCGCCGAAGGAACCGCCGAAGAGGACAGATGGGACACGAAGACTTCCACGAGCTGACAGCGGCGTACGCGCTCGATTCCCTCGACGAGCAGGACGAGCTCGCCTACGAGGAGCACCTCCGCACCTGTCCGAGGTGCCGGGAAGACCTCGCTGCGGCCAAGGACACCGCCGGTCTCCTCGCGTACGGAGCCGCAGCTCAGGCACCTCCTCCGGCCCTGCGCGAGCGGATCCTGAAGCAGGCCCGCAGCGAGCGCGCCGACGCGATCCCGATTCGCCGGCGCTGGGCGCTCCCGGCCGCGGCCTCGATTGCAGCAGTCGCAGCGATGGCTGCGATCGGCCTCGGCATCTGGGCGAGCTCCCTTCGATCCGATCTGAACGGCGAGCAGGAAGCACGGACTGACCTCGAGCAGGTCGTAAGCGTGATCTCCGATCCACGATCCACGCGTGCCTCCGCCTCGGTCGGAAGCGGGACGCTGGTCGTGTCACCAACGGGAGCTGCGGCCCTCGTCCTATCGGATCTCGATCCCGCTCCCGGCGGCAAGACCTACGAGATCTGGGTCGCCGAAGATCGCACCCCGAAACCAGCCGGCCTCTTCCAGACCACCGGCGATCGAACGCACGTGGCGGTGACGCGACCTGTGCCCAAAGGGGCCACCGTCCTGATCACGCTCGAGCCCGCCGGTGGCAGGACGAAGCCCTCCGGGCAACCGCTCTTTGCTGCCACGGCTGCTTGAACCGCTCCGTCGGGGCCGTCCGCCGGGCTACGACTACAATCCGGCCCTTCGTGCTGTTTCGACGAAGCAAGACGGCGAAGCCCCGTCGGCGCAGGATCCGCAAGCTTCGAGCACTCGTCCTGCTGCTCGTGGTCGGCCTCCTCTCGATGGTGGCCTTCACCTACGGGCTCGTCATGGCGATCGCCGGAGAGATCCCCAAGCTCGATCCGGCGAACCAGGCCAGCAACCTGAGCCAGGACGGCTACGTCTACGCGTCCGACGGCAAGACGATCCTCGCAGTCCTGCGCGGCGAGGAGAGCAGGGTGATCGTGACCTCCGACCAGATCGCCCCCGTGGTGAAGCAAGCGATCGTCGCCGTCGAGGACCGCCGCTACTGGGAGCATCGAGGCGTCGACGTGCGCGGGATTGCGCGCGCGGTCTGGTCCGATGTCAGGCACAAGGAGGTCGTACAGGGCGGCTCGACGATCACGCAACAGTTCGTGAAGAACACGGTCACGGAGAACGACCGCACGATCAGCCGCAAGCTGAAGGAGGCCGCGCTCGCATGGCAGCTCGAGCGACGCTGGTCGAAGGACCGGATCTTGACCGCGTATCTGAACACGATCTTCTTCGGAAACGGCGCGTACGGCATCCAGATGGCTGCGCGCGTGTACTTCGACAAACCGGCACGCGACTTGACGCTCGCAGAGGCGGCGCTCCTCGCCGGCATTCCTGCGAACCCTTCGGCCTACGACCCCGTCACGAGCCCAACGGCAGCGCGGGTGCGGCGCGACACCGTGCTCGGGCTCATGCGGTCGCAAGGCCTTGTGACGCGTGCGGACTACGAGAAGGCGCTCGAAGCCCCGCTGCCTCGTCCGGAGGACGTGCGGATCCCAGGCGGCCAGCGCCCTGCACAGTACTTCGCGGAGTACGTGAAGCAGCAGCTCATCCCCTACTACGGGTCGGGCAAGGTGTTCGGCGGCGGGCTCCGCGTCCAGACGTCGATCGACCTGGAGCTCCAGAGCCTCGCCCGCGACGCGATCGAGAAGTGGCTTCCCGACCCGAACGGCCCGGCGGCCGCACTCGTCGCGATCGACCCGCGTGACGGTCGGGTGCTCGCCATGGTCGGCGGCAGCAGCTTTCGCAAGAGCCAGTTCAACCTCGCCGTCCAGGGAGAGCGCCAGTCCGGTTCGTCGTTCAAGCCGTTCGTGCTTGCGGCCGCGCTCGCGCAGGGCATCTCGCCCGTCACGAGCTACACCTCAAAGCCGACGCTGATCAACCTCGGCGACAAACTCTGGTCCGTCCACAACTACGAGGGCTCCTATCTCGGGACGATCAACCTGACGGAGGCCACGGTCTTCTCCGACAACTCGGTATACGCGCAGCTCACCGCTCAGGTTGGCCCGAAGAACGTCGCCCGCATGGCCCACGCGCTCGGCATCAACAGCCACCTGAACGACTACTTCGGCATCGGGCTCGGCGTCGAGGCGGTGAACCCGCTCGAGATGGCGCGGGCGTTCTCGACGTTCGCCAACAACGGCGCGCGCGTCGACGGCCACCTCCTCGGGAACGTCCCGCGGGCGGTCGTCTGGGTCGGAGAAGACTGCAAAGCTCGCACCGCCCGACTCATCGAGGCCCAGTGCAAGCGGATCAGCGAGAACACTCCCACCGCGAAGCAGGTTCTCGACCCCAACAAGGCGGCAACGCTGACCTCGATCCTCTCCCAAGTCGTTCACGGCGGGACTGGGCGGCGAGCGGCCCTCCTCGACCGGCCGGTCGCCGGGAAGACGGGCACGACCGAGAACTACGGGGACGCCTGGTTCGTCGGGTACACCCCCCAGCTTGCGGTCGCGGTCTGGGTGGGTTACCCCTCCACCCTGCGACCGATGATGACCGAATTCCAGGGAGATCCTGTCGCGGGAGGAACGTTCCCCGCCCTCATCTGGAAAACGTTCGCCCAGAGCGCCCTCAGGGCGAAGAACGAGCCGCCCGCGCTCTTCCCTGCACCCACATATGAGGCTGCGGTGCCGTACGAGGTCGTCTACCGGAACAACCAGTGGCTTCTCGACAACGGCAACTGCCGGGACACCCACGAGGTCATGTACGTCTCCGGGTTCGCGCCGGAGAAGGAAGCCTCGTGCAAGCTGAACGAGGTCGACGTTCCCCGTGTCGTCGGGGCGTCGCTCGAGGATGCGAAGGCGCGGCTTGCCACCATGCCGCTCGAGGCCCAGGTCGTGACCCGGCCGGCCAAGGCCGGCGAGCGCATTGGCTACGTCGTCGCGCAGTTTCCCGCCCGGGGAACGCTCTCAGCGTACGACACCGTGCGCCTCGTGATCCCGCGAGCCCTCCATGGCGTCGTGCCCGACCTCGTCGGGCTGACGATCGAGCAGGCAAGGGTCAAGCTCCGGCGGAACGGGCTGGAGGCGATCGTCGAGGCTTCCGGGGACGGAGAGCCCGGCGTCGTCCTTGGCCAGAGCCCCGGTCCGGGCATCGCAGCTGGGCGCAACACTACGATCAGGCTGGTCGTAGCGCGCGGCTGAGAAAGCGCGAGCCCACCAGCCCGTAGCGCCAGGGAAGCTCGACGGCTCGCGAGATGCCGACGCGCTGGCCGCGGACGACCTGTGCCGGTGCGGGCGCTTCCCCGAGCGCAAAGGGTCGGCGGTCGAGCCGAAGTCCGTCGTGCTCGCCCGTCACGGCGAGCGCCTGGCAGAGGCGGCCGGGGCCCGAGCAGAGGAGCCGCTCGTCCTCGAAGCCGCGCCGCTCGCGCATCGCGTCCAGGCCCCGGGTCGGCTCGAGGGCCCGAACGAGCACCGCGGCAGCCACTCCCTCCTGCTCACAGACGAGGTTCAGGCACCAGTGAACTCCGTAGGAGCGGTAGACATACGCGTGCCCGGGCGGGCCGAACATGGAGCGGTTCCGCGTTGTCTGGCCACGGAAACCGTGGCTGGCCGGGTCCTCGCGGTCGTAGGCTTCTACCTCGACGATCCGGCCCCCGACGCCGTTCACCATGAGCGTCGCGCCGATGAGCTCCGGGGCGACGTCGTGGACCGAGCGCGCGAAGAACTCAATTCTCACTCGTCGAACAGCTGCTCGGCCTCGGGCCGTGTCGCGGTCGCCTCGAGCAGCTGGCGCGCACGGCGCCCCAGCTCGTCGAAGTCGACGCCCGCTTCCGACTTGATCGACCGGCGAAGCAGCGGTCCGACCCGGTCAGCGTCGTTCGAGACCCGTTGGGCGAGCGAAAGCGCGTCGTCCAGGAGCGGGCTCGCGAGCGCGTCGCGCTGACCCATGTCCGCCAGGATCGTCCGCTCGGTTCGTGAGGCGATGACCGGCTCCGGAATCCCCTCCACCCAGACCAGCGTGCGCCGGCCGCCGCCGCGATCCTCGCCGACGATCGGCTCCAGTCCGTAGATGCGGTCAGCGCGGACGAACTTTCCGAATCCGAGGAAGACCATCTTCGGCTGCCCGTCGGCCATGACGGGATTATCCATGCCGCCCGCCCGGCGCGGAAGCAACCTGAGCAGCGAGCCTCGCAGCTAGGAGCGCGAGCAGCACCGGAATCCCGAGCGCGGCTCGTAGGCCAACCAGGCTCGTGACGAACCCGATCAGCGCGGGGCCGAGGATCGAGCCCAGATAGCTGATCGTCACCACGGCCGCGAGCGCGCTTCGACCCGAGCGCGCGCGCATGTTCCCGGCCGCGCTGAACACGGTCGGAACGACGGGCGCGAGCCCCGCGCCGAGGAGCGCGAACCCTGCGATCGCCACCCCCGTCTCGGGCACCGCGAGACCGAGGGCAAGCCCCGCAGCCGCGAGCGTTGCGCCCCACCTGACGACGGGGACCGGCCCCAGCCGGGCCGCGATCCGGTCGACGAGGAAGCGGGAGGCCGTGATTCCGACCGAGAAGGCAACGAAGGCAAGGGCCGCCGCCCCTCGGCTCGCATCCAGGCTCTCGTCGACGTAGACGGCGCTCCAGTCGATCGCGGCCCCCTCGCCGAGGAACGAGCAGAAGCCGATGATCCCGAGGAGCAGCACGGGCCTTGCAAGCAGGTAGCCACGTGTTCGAACAGCGGGCAGTTGCTGCGGGGCGTCGGCGGCAGCGGCGAGGTGTCCGAGCGCCGGTGCGCTCACGAGTGCGATCGCGAGCGCCGCCAGCCCGAAGTGCAGGCGCAATGAGACGTCCAGCGCCGCCGCAGCGGCCGCTCCGCCCGAGGCGACCAGCATGCCTGCGCTCCAGGTGCCGTGGATGCTCGACATGATCGGGCGGCCGTAACTGCGCTCCACGACCACCGCGTTCGAGTTCATCGCGACGTCAAGGATCCCGCTGAGCGCACCCACCACGAAGAGAGCGGCGGCGAGCGAAGGGAGGCTCTCCGCGAACGCGGGGCCGAGCAGCGACACCCCCAGGAGCGGCATTCCGCCTCGGAGAACCCCTCGAGTTCCGAGCCGGTCGAGCAAAGGGGACACGATTCTCGTCCCGACGAAAAGCCCGACCGCGAAGACCGCGAGCGCAACGCCGAGCTCCCCGTCCGTGATTTCTGCCTGCTCCTTGACGGCCGGAAGCCGCGGCCCGAGGGTGCCCGCTACAGCGGCATGGAGCGCGAAGGCACCGATGACGCTCGCCCGCGCCCTTCGCATGCCCCGTGCCTCAGGCGAGAGCGCGAACGAGCGAGTCGGCGACCCGCTCCTGGTCCTCGCCTGCGAGAGCCGTGAAGAACGGGAGCGCCAGCGACCGAGCGCTCGCGGCCTCCGAGACGGGAAGCGCCCCCTCCCTGTACCCAAAGCGCTCGCGGTAGTACGGCTGCAGGTGGATGGACGGCAGATAGGGCTTCGCCGCCACTCCCTGCTCTGCCAGGCGGGCGATCACCCCGTCGCGGTCGACGCTCTCGTCCAGGAGGACGACGTACACGAACCAGGAGCGCCGGTGGTGGACGTCGTCCGCGATCAGGGTCTCAACTCCTTCGATCGGCGCAAGCAGGGCCTCGTAGCGGGCCGCGACCTCCGCGCGGAGCTCCAGGATCCGATCGAGCTTCTCGAGCTGTGCCAGCCCTACTGCGGCCGACAGCTCGTCGAGGCGGTAGTTGTAGCCGAGCCGCGCATGCGTGAGCCACTCGCCCGAGTCGCTCCGACCCTGGTTCGCAAGGCTCTTGACGAGGTTCCACTCCTCCTCGCTCCGGACGGCGACAGCGCCCCCCTCCCCCGTCGTCATCTGCTTGTTCGGATAGAAGGCGAAGACGGCTGGGTGCCCGGACGAGCCGACCGGGCGGCCGCGATACTCGGCGCCAAGCGCCTCGCATGCGTCTTCGAGAATTGCGAGCCCGTGCCGCTCGGCGATCTGCTCAATGGCCTCGAGCTCGGCCGGATATCCGAAGATGTGCACCGGGAGGATCGCCTTCGTCCGCGGCGTGATCGCCGCCTCGACGGCGGCAGGGTCGAGGTTCAGAGTCTCCGGATCGATGTCCGCAAAGACGGGGTGGGCGCCCTCGAAGAGCACGCAGTTGGCCGAGCTCACGAAGGAGAACGGCGTCGTCACGACCTCGTCACCCGGACCGATTCCGGCGAGGCGTACACAGAGATGGAGGCCCGCGGTGCCGCTAGAGACGGCGGCGACGTGCGGCGCGCCCACCCGCTCGGCGAGAAGCGCTTCGAAGCGGTCGGTCATCGGCCCGAGCCCCAGCCGACCAGACCGAAGCACCTCGAGCACGAGCTCCTCCTCCCGTTCCCCGAGGAAGGGTGCCGAGAGGCCGATCTCGCCCGTCTCGGCCCGCTGGCCGGTCGTCACGAGCCCCGCTGGCCGGTCGTCACGAGCCCGCGACCGGACTCTTCTCGACGTACTCGAGCCACTGCGACCAGCGCTCGCTCTTCCCGCGCACGGTGTCGAGGTAGGCGCTCTGGATCTCCTTCGTGACCGGACCGGGGTCTCCGACCTCCTGGTCATCGACCGAGCGAATCGGCGTGACCTCAGCCGCCGTGCCCGTCATGAAGATCTCATCCGCGAGGTAGAGATCCGAGCGGATCAGGTTCGTCTCGTTGACCGTATAGCCGAGGTCCTGCGCGATCTGGATCACAGTGTCGCGCGTGATGCCCGGCAGAATCGAGGAGGACAGATCGGGTGTCCCGATCGCGCCGTCCTTCACCACGAAGATGTTCTCGCCCGACCCGTCCGCGACGTAGCCCTCGTCCGTCAGGAGGATCGCCTCCTGGTAGCCGGCCCTGGTGGCTTCGCCCACGGCCAGCATGGAGTTCAGGTAGATCCCGGTGGCTTTCGAGACGTGCGGGATCGTGTTCGGACCAACCCGCCTCCATGAAGAGACCTTGGCGCGAATCCCGCGCTCGAGCGCGTCCTCGCCGAGGTACGTGCCCCAGGGCCAGCTCATGATCACGACGTCGATCGGGTTCGAGCCCGGACCGACACCGAGCTCCCCGTAGCCGTAGAACGCGATCGGGCGGATGTACGCCTCGGGCAGTCCGTTGACGCCGAGCAGGTCGAGCGTCGCAGTCCGCAGCTCTTCCGGCGTGTACGGAAGCTCCATGTACATGAGCTGCGCCGACTTGTGAAGCCGCTGGAGGTGGTCGGTGAGCCGGAAGACGGCCGAGCCCTTGGGCGTCTCGTAGGCGCGAATTCCCTCGAAGACACCCGAGCCGTAGTGGAGCCCGTGGGAGCCGACGTGGATCTTGGCGTCGGCCCAGTCAACGAGCTCGCCGTTCATCCAGATTTTTTCGGTCTCACGCACGGCGAGGCCTAGATTACTGGACGGGCCGCTCTTCCTCGGAGAGGTCGGCCTCGCGGCCTTTCGTCAGCCGGATCAGATCCGGAGCCGCGATCGCGGCCATGTGGCGGGACGAGCCGGCGCCGACCCAGACGACCGGGTGGGTCACGAGGCGCCGGTCGATCAGCACGAGGTCGATGCCCGCGAGCGGGAACGGCGCCACACCGCCCGCCCGGAACCCCGTGGCCCGCTCCACTTCATCCGGGCCTGCAACCTTGGCGCGCTCGCCACCGGCCGCCCGGGCGACCTTCGCGCGGTCGGCCCTGCGGTCGCCGGGCAGGAGAGCGACAAGCGGGCGGCCGTCACACATGAAGACCAGGGTCTTGACGATCTGTCCCAGCTCACAGCCAACCGCTTTCGCCGCCGCCTCTGCCGTCGGCGTCCCCTCGGGGAACTCCTGGACACTCGCCTCGACCTTCGCGTCGGACAGGAACTGGACGACTCGCTCCACAGGCGCGGGCCAGGGGCTCATAGGCCAGCCTCTCGCCTATGAGCGCGTGGAGGGGGTGTGGAGGAACCGGGAGGTTCCCCCACGTTGGACCGTAAGAACGGGGCTCGTGGGGGAAACATGGTTTCCCCCACGGGAGCGAGCCGGAGGCGAGGGACGCTCATTCGGGCAGGCGGATGAAGCGGGCGCCGACGAACCCCGGCTCTGACCGAAGCCGATCCAAAAGCTCGTCTGAGACCGGACTGTCGACGGAGAGGGCCATGAGGGCGCGTGCTTCCCGGCGATTTCGGGAGACGGCCATGTTCGCGATGTTGACGCCGGCTTCGCCGACGATCCGGCCAAGCGCGCCGATCATCCCCGGCCGGTCGTCGTTCTCCGCGAAGAGCATGAGCCGGTCGAGCTCGACCTCGAGGTCGTAACCGAGCGCAGCCACCAGACGAGGCCGTTGCCCTCGACCGGCGACCGTGCCCGCGACAGCGTGCGGCTCTCCGGCTGCAAAAGCGGTGACTGCGATCAGGCTCGTGAAATCGTGCGACGCGGTGGAGGACTCCTCGCGCACCTCTACCCCCCGTTCCCGCGCGACCAGCGGCGCATTCACGTAGTTGACCGGCTGGTCGACTCGGCCCTGGAAGATGCCGTTCAGCGCGGCGACCGTGAGGAGTCGCGTCGCCCGCTCGGCCAGCTGGCCGAAGTACTGAAAGTCGAGGCGCGTCGGGTTCCCGCCCGCCAGCTCCACGGCAAGCGCACCGAGCTTCGCCGCGAGCGGCAGGTACGGCCCCAGCTGCTCCATGTCCTCGGCTGCGACCGCGGGCATGTTGACAGCGTTCGTAACCAGATGGCCGTCGAGCGCCGCAGCGACCTGCTCGGCGACGATGATCCCCGCCCGGTCCTGCGCCTCCTGGGTCGACGCACCCAGGTGAGGCGTCACGATCACGTTGTCGAGCTCGAGCAGCGGGCCAGCGTACGGCTCCTCCGAGAAGACGTCGAGTGCTGCACCTGCGACCTTCCCCGATTGGAGCGCCTCCGCCAGCGCGTCCTCGTCGACGAGCTCCCCACGCGCCGCGTTCACGATCCGGATGCCGTCCCGGTCTCCGTCGAGCCGGGTGCGGTCGATGAGACCGCGTGTCTCCTCGGTCAGCGAGAGGTGGAGCGTCACGAAATCCGATTCGGACAGGAGCTCCTCGAGGCTCTCGACCATCGTCGCGCCGAAGTCCCGGAACCGCTCCGGAGCCACGTAGGGGTCGTAGGCGAGGACGTCCATTTCGAACGCGCGGGCCCGACGCGCGACCTGTTGCCCGATCCGGCCGAAGCCGACCACCCCGAGGGTCTTGTCGGCCAGCTCGAGCCCTGCGAAGCGCGCCCGCTCCCAGCGGCCCTCTTTCAGGGCCGCGTGCGCCTGGGGGATGTTTCGGGAGAGCGCCAGGAGGAGTCCGAACGTGTGCTCCGCTGCCGAGACGATGGTCGACTGGGGCGCGTTCGCGACGACGATCCCGCGGCGCGAGGCCGCCTCCACGTCGACGTTGTCGACCCCCACGCCCGCGCGGCCGATCACCTTCAACCGCTCGGCCCGGTCGATCAGCTCTGCGGAGACGTCCGTGGCGCTTCGAACGATGATCGCGTCGTAGTCTGCGATCTTCTCCTCCAACGGCGAGTCGAAGTCGACGTCGACCTCGAAGCGCCGGCGGAGGAAGTCGATGCCCGCGTCGGCGATGCGCTCGCGGACGAGGATCTTCACACTCGAACGCCCTCGAAGGCCCCGAGCGCGGCCGTCACGGCCACCCCCCGCTCGACGTCCGCGCCCGCCTCGGCGAGGACCAGCTCGAGCGCCGCGAGCTGCGTCGTCACATCGAAGACGTCCACGTAGCCAATGTGCCCGATCCGGACGATCTTCCCGGTCAGCTCCTTGCGGCCGCCCTCCATCGTGATCCCGAAGCGCGTGAAGAGGTCGGCGATGACCTCGCCCGCATCGATCTCGGCCGGCATCCGGACGGCTGTCACCACAGCCGACGTGTCATCGTCCGGGGAGAAGAGATCGAGACCGAGCGCCTTCACGCCCGCGCGAGCCGCTCGGCCGAGGCGAAGGTGGCGGTCGAAAACCGCTTCGAGCCCTTCCTCCAGGAGCAGCGACACGGCAACGTCGAGACCGAGCACGGCCGGGATCGCCGGCGTGAATGGGTTGACCGGCGGGTCCTCGTGCTGCGACTCGAGGGTCGCCGCCCAGTCGAAGTAGAACCGCGGCGACGTCGCCTGCGTCGAGGCTTCGAGAGCGGCCGGGGAAATCGAGGCAAGGGCCAGCCCGGGCGGGGTCATAAGCGCCTTCTGCGAGCCCGAGACGACGACGTCGAGACCCCACGCATCGGTGTCACAGGGAACCGCGCCGAGGCTCGAGATCGCATCGACCACGACCAGCGCGCCGGAAGGCCGGACCCGGGCCGCGGTCTCCTGCAGATCGATGACGACGCCGGTCGACGTCTCCGAGTGGGTCAGGAAGACGGCGTGGGCGCCACCGATCTCCGCGAGCTTCGCGGCGACGTCGTCTGGACTCGGGACCTCGCCCCATGGATAGCGGAGCTCCTGCACGTCGCAGCCGTACGCTGCCGCGATCGAAAGCCATCGTTCCCCGAAATTTCCGGCCGAGACGACGAGAACGCGGTCGCCGGGCGAGCAGGTGTTGGAAACCGCGGAATCCATTCCGCCCGTGCCCGAAGCCGTGAAGAGGAGGACGTCGTTGGCGGTCCTGTAGATCTCCTGGAGGGACGCCAGAAGCTTCTCGAACATGGCACGAAAGCCAGGGGTTCGGTGATGGACGATCGGAAGGGACATCGCCGCGAGCACGGCCGGCGGCACCGGGGTCGGCCCGGGCGTCATCAGGTAGCGCTTCTGAGGCATCCGGGACGTGAGGTTAGCCCATGCGTACGATCTCGACGTGGAAGCCCTCCTGGCGTTCGGCGCCGCGCTCCTCGCACTGCGGCTCGGCGGCGACCTCGTCGGCCGCTACCGCGCAACCCACCGCCCAGAGCTCGCGGCCTGGGCCGCCTCGCTCATCGCTTACTCGATCGCGTCCGGCGCGCTCGCCGCGGGCGCGGCAGGCGGCTGGGGCGAGGCCGTCTTCCGCGCCTACTACCTCTTCGGCGGCCTCCTGACCGCTGCGCTGCTCGGAGCCGGCTCGCTCCTCCTGATCGGTCGCCGCTGGGCGGCTCCGCTCGCCCTCCTGTACGTGGGTCTCGCCGTCGGGGTCGCGCTGGCAGCACCGCTGACCGCCGACGTGGGCGGCACGTCGATCCCGAACGCGCAGGAGCACTTGGAGTTCTTTCCCGCCCGGCTCCTGGCGGTGGTCGGAAACTCGCTCGGGACGTTGGCGGCGGCCGGGATCGCCCTCTGGACGATCAGACGGCGGCCGGTCGGAAACGGCTTCATCCTGGCGGGAATCGTTGTTGCGGCCGCCGGGAGCGCGATCGCGGGGCTCGGGGAGGCCCAGAGCGCCGCGTTCATCGCTGTCGCGGCAGTACTCCTCTATGCCGGCTTCGTGGCCGGCAGCGGCTACCCGATGCCGCTGAAGAAGCTCTCGAAGAGCTTTTCGAGGGGCTCGTACTCGGCCGGCCGCTCGTAGGAGACGTCCTTACCGAAGTCTGAGAGCCTCACCGCGATGTGCAGGTCGACCGAGTCGAGCGAGTCCGACTGCCCGAGCTGGTCGAGATCGCCTGCCCCGAGGTCGACGTCCATCGAGTAGCTCCTCGGCAGGTGGTCATCCCGACCGGCCGTGAACCGGAAGTGCACGAGCTCCGCGAGTGACTCGAGCTTGGCTCGCTCGCTTGGCGCCATCGCATCGCCGCCGTACTCGTCGACGAGCGCGAGGATCCCGTCGACGTTCAGCGCACCCCGAAACTCCCAGGTTGAGACGCCGTCGAGGACGGGCCCGGCCAGGACGGTTCCGGTGAAGATGTCGTCAAAGCGGGCGCGAAGGCCCTCGGGCGTCCCGAAGTCCTGCTCGATGCGGTCGCGCTCCTTCTCGCTCTGCCCCGGAAGTTTCAGATCGCGGTCGCCGTACCAGCGGTTGAGGAAGCGGATGAAGAGCTCCTGGCGGTTCGCTAAAACGACGGCCGCGAAGGACTGTCCGGCGAAATCCAGCTTCACGTCCATCGCCAGCTCGTCGGAGCTCGCGTCGCCCTGCAGGTGGAGCCTGACCGGCGCATCGCCTGTCATCGCCGCCGCGGGACCGCTCGCCTTAACGGTCGTGTCGACCACAAAGTGAGCGCTCCCGGCCTCTTCAACCGCCGCGAAGGCGTCGGCTGCGAGATCCGCACCACTCGGCGCGTTGGCCGAAGAAGGATCGGAAGACGAAGACTCGGAGGTGGCTGCGCCGCCGCAGCCGGCGACGAGCGCGACCGTCAGGATGCAGAAGGCGAGGAAGAGACCGAGGCGGCGCACGCTTCCAGTATCGGCTCTCCGTCGTCGGACCTAAGCGAATTCCCCCGGCGTTCGAGCTCCGCCACCGCGTTTCGCCTCTGCCGTCGTATGAGGGTGAGCGCAGCCGCCTCCCATGCGAGCGCGCCGGCGCTCGTCCGCAGGCGGGGAGAGTGGTAGGTGCAACGCACGCCGAAACGCGGATAGACGGCGCCGAAGAAGTAGTGGCAGCGCAGTCGGTGGGCCGGCGCGCACACTATCGTCGCTTCCTCAACGCCGCGCGCGAGCAGAAGCGGCAACACGCGGGCCATATTCTGGGACGTATTGACGGCGGTTTCCTCGGCGAGGAGCTCCACGTCGCGCCGACCCTTCCAGGCGGCAAGCATCTGGGCCGCCTCGCTCTCGCCTCCATACGGTGCCCAACCCGAGAGGACGACGACACTCGGGCGGCGACGCTCCGCAAGCTCTGCGGCGAGCGCAAGCACTC
>Ga0307302_10000289_pt1 | contig 22414 bp, 24 predicted proteins | sample ER_DNA_183_FD_194490 | JGI IMG/M metagenome (GOLD analysis project Ga0307302, IMG submission 194490) | Bulk soil microbial communities from the East River watershed near Crested Butte, Colorado, United States - ER_DNA_183 | ecosystem: Environmental > Terrestrial > Soil > Floodplain | place...
CGACCGAACTCGGCATCCCACGTGAGCGCCTGCTCGCCGGAGCCCTCGGACTCGGCGACCCAGAAGTCCTGATCGCCCGGTGGTGCCCGTGGCGCGCTGCCTTCGTGTGGGTCGAACTCAGGGTCGTTGCCGTCGAAGTCGATCAGCTCGTCGTAAGCGACGTCACCGAGGTAGCGATCGACGTCGTCGTCAGACCCAATGCCGACGAACACAGGTTTCGCGCTGTCAACCTGGACACGGACCTTGCCGAGGATCTTGTTCGGCGCCCAGTCGACCTCGTCGGCGCCGAGGTCTATGTCCTCCGTGACGATCGCGTAGGTGGCGCTTTCGAGCTGCTGGCGATCCGAGTTGAAGTAGCCGTCATCGTCGCGGCCGAAGGCGTAGGCAGCGAGCACGGCGATGCCCGCGACCAGCAGCGCCAGGCCGATCAGTCCGCCGATGCTGGCGAAGACCATCCCGATCACGCGGCTTACGGTCCAGTTCGATCGCGGCTGAGCCGCGCCCGCGGCCGTGTTCGAGGTCGGCCGTTGCTCGCCGCCGTCCGTCATCAGGCCAAGCCTACGCGGCGCGAGAGCTGGAAGCGACGACCACGTTCCCCCGTGTGCCCCCTCCTTGCGGGCGGGGTCGAGCTTCAAGCGTTTCAGGAGCCGCCCAAGGCGTTCTTGGTTCCCGCGGTTTCTGTCGTAGTGAGCCTCCCGCCGGGCGAAGCCCGGCTCCGGCGGCGGATGGAGGTGGTGTCTCGCGGGCTCTTCCCGCTCTAGAACGTGTAGCGCTCTTCCTTCCAGTAGTCGGCCTCGTTGTGGTAGCCCAGGCGCTCCCAGAAGCCTGGTTGATCCTGCGAGAGCAGCTCCAGGCCTCGTAGCCACTTGGCGCTCTTCCAGAAATAGCGGCTTGGGACGACGAGGCGTAGCGGCCAGCCGTGCTCTGGCTTCAGTGGCTCGCCGTCGGCTTCGTAGGCGAGCACGGCGTTGTCGTCCTCGAGCGCTTCCAGGGGCACGTTCGCCGTGTACCCCTGCTCCGCGTGCGCGACGACGTACCTCGCGCTCGGTTTCGGCCGGGTGAGCTTGGCGAGCTCGGCCCAGCGCACTCCGCGGAACTTGGTGTCGAAGCGGCTCCAGCGCGTGACGCAGTGGATGTCGATCGTGATCTCGGAGCTCGGCAGCGCCTTGAGCTCTTCCCAGCTCAGGGTCAGCGGCTCCTCGACCTCGCCGAAGACCTTGAAGTCCCAGGTCGCGAGGTCGGTCTCCGGAATGCTGCCCGCATGGAGGACGGGCCATTTCTCGGTCAGGTACTGGCCCGGCGGGAGCCTCGCGGGGTCGTAGCCCGCGTCTCGTACCTTCTGCTCCGCCTTCGACCGGAACACGATTCTTAGACTATTGAGCATGGGAACGGTTACGAGCAGAGTTGCCGCCCGGCCGCGCGAGTTCGTCCGGGTCGCCGGCCCCGACGCCGAGGACTTCCTGCAGCGGATGGTCTCGAACGACGTCACCGCCGCTCCGTGCGAGGCGCTGCTCCTGACGCCGAAGGCGCGAGTGATCGCTCCGGTCGTCGTCGTGCGCCGAGAGCCGGACGACTTTCTGCTCCTGACGGAGCCGGGGCTCGGCGACCCCGTGCGCGAAACGCTGATGCGTGCCCGTTTTGCGGCGAAGGTGGAGGTCGAGCTGGAGGACCATCGCTCGGTCGTCGTCCTCGGCGAGAACGGCGACGGAATCCCGACCGCCGACTACGGAGAGCCCGCGGCGGAGCTGATCGACGCCGAACTCGAGCCGACGCTGGCCGAGGTGGAGCTCGAGCGGCTGCGAATCGAGGCCGGGACGCCGACCTGGGGGAAGGAGATCGACGATTCGATTCTGCCCGCCGAGGCGGGCCTCGACGAGACGCACGTCTCTTTCACGAAGGGCTGCTATCCGGGCCAGGAGCCGATCGCGAGGCTCCGCAACCGCGGAAAGGTCAACCGCAGGCTACGCGTCCTCGACGTCGAATCGGCTGAGGCCGGCGACGAGCTCCGCTACGACGGAAAGACGGTGGGGCGGGTGACCAGCGCCGTCGACGGGCGCGCGTTAGCGTTCGTGCGGGTCGAGGTTCCCGACGACGCCACGATGGAGGTGGGAATTGACAAGAAAACCGCTCGCCTGGTTGGCCCGTAGGAGAAACGAGATGGGACTCCTTCGACGCCTGCCGATCCTCGCAGCCGCCGTTTTCATGCTCGTCGGGGCAGCCGCGTGTGGGGGCGGTGGCTACGGCGGCGGCGACAAGAAGAGCGAGGAAGGGACGACGACCACGATCGGCGGCGTCCAGGCCGAGACTCACGGAACCAAGGACGTGTCGGGCGAGACGGGAAAGGTCGAGATCGAGATGTACGACAATTACTTCGAGCCCACGATCCTCGAGGGCAAGCCCGGCCAGAAGGCGACGATCGAGCTCAAGAACGAGGGCAAGGTCGCACACACCTTCACGATCTCGGAACAGAGCGTCGACCAGGAAGTCGAGCCGGCCGACGAGGCCGAGGTCGACATCACGTTCCCGGAGAGCGGGGAGCTGACCTTCGTCTGCAGGTTCCACCAGAGCAGCGGGATGGTCGGAGCTCTCGAGCCCGCTTCGTAGCCCGGGCCTCCGCCGGACGCTCGCTACACTAGGCCCCCCGCGCGCCCGTAGCTCAGGGGATAGAGCGCTGCCCTGCGGAGGCAGAGGCCGCAAGTTCGAATCTTGCCGGGCGCATCGAACAGCGAAGTGCCTCGAAGATGCCGGCGCCTTTGCCGTCCTGCTCAACTGCTTAGCTGAACCGCAGCGTGGCGAGGTCCGTGTCGCGATTTGTGCTGCGGCGGCTTCAGAGTGCGTTCGAGACCGGACGCATCCTTCCGTACCTGATGACGACCATCGCCGCCCTCGCCTTCGTCTTTGGCGTACTCATGTGGGTCTTCGACCGCGAGGACTTCCCCACACTTGGGCTCGCGCTCTGGTGGGCCGCCTCCACTGTGACGACGGTCGGATATGGAGACGCAGTTCCCGTTCAGCCCATCGGTCGCGCCGTCGCGACCGTGCTCATGATTGCCGGGTTCGCCTCGCTGTCGCTGCTCACCGGCATCATCGCCTCCCTTCTCGTTCACAAGCGGGCCGAGCAGGAAGCGCCCGACTTGGGGAAGCTCGACAGTCGGCTGGCCGAGATCGAGCGGCTCCTGCGCGGGCAAGCGGAATAGACTCGCCGGGAGCGACCAGGAAGGTAGCCCCATGCTGATGAACCCGATGAGCACTCGCGCCGATTTCGGCCGCGCTGACGCCGAGGAGGTCGCGCGTTACTGGCCGATCTTTCTTATCGCCGGCCTCACCTCGCTTGTGTTCGGCGCCCTCATCCTGAGCGTCGATTGGTCGGTCGACAGCCTCGCGACGTTCGTAGGAGTCCTGTTCATCCTGCAAGGGGCGTCGGTGGCGATCACTTCCCCGCTCGATGGGAGCGGCCGCTGGTCCAACCTAGGGGCGGGTGTGATCGCAGCGATAGCCGGCGTCGCGTTGATTGCTTGGCCGGACAAGGGTCTGCGGACGGTCGGTGTTTTCGTGGGCATCTGGGTCCTCGTGTTCGGGGGGTTGCACGTCGTGGGGGCGCTCTCGAATCGCCACGTTCCCAATTGGTGGGTCATGCTCGTCGTAGGGGTGATCGAAGTGCCCATCGGGATCTGGGCGATGCGCCGCCCGGGGCAGACGGTCGCCCTGCTCGTCACGCTCATGGGTGCGTGGGCTGTGGTCACCGGGATCTACCAGGTTCTGATGGCCTCCGAGCTGCGCAAGCTGCCGTCGCGTATGGGCGGCTCGACGGCTACTCGAGTGAGCTGATCGCGAAGCCCAGCCCGAGGCGTGGGTCTCCTGCCCGCTCGAGCGGTCGCCGTCGTCTGCGCTGATCATCCCGCACACTTGAGCGAAGTACGATCGGGGGCGGTGTCAGATACACCGCCGACGACTCAAAGCGATGATCCGCTAGTGAGCGCGCAGCGATCCGGCAGGGTCTGCCTGGTCGTCCACGAGAGCGGCAGCACTGAGATCGACTTCAGCCGCCAGTCAGTCGAGGAACTGCTCGCGGGCGGACAGTTCTTCTGGCTTGACCTCCCTCAGCCTGAGGCTCACGACTTCGAGATCCTGCGGGAGGCCTTCAAGTTTCACCCGCTCGCAGTGGAGGATTCCGAGCACTTCGGCCAGCGCGCCAAAATCGACGACTACGACGACTTCGTCTTCCTCGTCGTCTACGGAGCTGCGCCGGACGAGGATCGTCTCGTCGAGGTGCACTGTTTCTACGCCGAGCGGTTCCTCGTCACCGTCCACCGCGACGATTGTCCCGCCTTCGCTGAGATCCGCGAGCGGTACGCAAAGCGGGCGAAGCCAATCGAGCACCCGTCGCTTTTGCTCTACCGGATCGTCGATGGGCTGGTCGATAGTTTCTTCCCGATCCTCGCCGATTTCGACGATCGGATCGACGAGCTCGAGGACTCGATCTTCGTGCGGGCGGACGACACCCAACTGCAAGAGATTTTTCAGATGAAGCGTCTGCTGGTTGGGATGCGCAAGGCCGTGACGCCGCAGCGAGACGTGTTCGCGAGCCTCATGGGGGGCGTAGCCGGGCTGCCAGGACTTCGCGAGGACGACGAGCGGTATTTTCGAGACGTCTATGACCACCTGATCCGAATCAGCGACCTGATCGACAGTTACCGCGATCTCCTGACCGGTGCGATGGACGTCTACCTCTCGACGGTCTCCAATCGGCTGAATGCGGTGATGAAGCAACTGACCGTGATCGCCACGGTTTTTCTGCCGCTTACGTTCATCACGGGCTTCTGGGGTCAAAACTTCGCCTGGATGGTCAGGCACGTCGGGAGCTGGCCTGCCTTCCTCATCCTCGGGATCGGAACGCAGCTTGGCGCAGTGTTGCTCATGCTTGCCTACTTCAAGCGCCAGGGCTGGTTTTGACCGAAGGAGGTTCCGCTAGCGCCCGCTAGACAGGACAAGATCGCGTTGATGAGACAGGGTCGAGCGAAGCGCCTCCTCTTCGGGTCTACAGGCGGGATCGCCGGAACGGTCTACGGAACGATCGTCGTGATGGCGACCGTGGCGGCCGGGTCCCAGGGCGCGGACACGGACGCGTGGCGGCTCGCGGTAGCCGTCGCTGTGACCGTGCTCGTCCTCTGGATCGCGCACGTCTACTCCCATGCTCTCGCGGAGAGCCTCGAGCGCCGCAGGCGGCTCGACCGGGCAGAATTCGGTGCCGTTGCTCGGCGCGAGCTGGGGATTCCCGCAGCCGCTGTGGCGCCGATCGCGGTGCTCGTGCTGGCGGCTCTCGGCGTCCTCAATGAGCAGACGGCCGTCTGGCTCGCGCTCGGGGTCGGGGTGGGGACGCTCGCCGTCCAAGGCGCGCGCTATGCGGCCGTCGAGCGGCTCGGCCGGACCGGAACGCTCGTAGCGATCGCGCTCAACCTGTTCCTCGGGCTTGTGGTCGTCGGCCTGAAAGCGCTACTGGCGCACTAGTAGTAGCTGCGGCCGGGCGGTGCCGTGAGAAGATCGAGCCGTTGGCAGTGAAAGCAACTAGGAACGGAGGAGCGATGGCAACGCGTGAAGAGAGTGGCTGGACCCCCGGGTTCGTCGTGTTCGCGGGCGTGATGCTGATGTTGATCGGCACCTTCGAAGCGTTCACGGGGCTCGCGGCGATCATCGACGACAAGTACTTCGTGGTGGGGAAGAACTATGCGTACGAGCTTGACGTGACCGCCTGGGGCTGGCTGCACCTGATCTACGGCGTGATCGTGGCCGCGGCGGGCTGGGGTGTCTTCAGCGGGGCCACCTGGGCGCGGGTCGTGGGCATCATGCTCGCTGGGATCAGCGCGATCGGGAACTTCTTCTTCATCCCATACCAGCCCGTCTGGGCGATCCTGATCATCGCGCTCGACGTGCTCGTGATCGCGGCTCTCTCGGCGTACTCGCCGCGAGCTGCCCGGATGGGCGCATAGACCGTCACGGGCCGGCTGCTCTACGTCGGGCACGCGACCGTCCTAATCGAGTTGGACGGGGTCCGCCTGGTGACGGACCCCGTCCTTCGCCCACGGTTATGGCACCTCAGGCGGCGCGTACCGCTCGACGCAGCTGGGCTCGGTCGGATCGACGCCGCTCTCGTCTCGCACGTCCACTTCGACCACCTCGACCGGCCCTCGCTGCGGATGCTCGGAACCGACGTGACTCTCGTCGTGCCCGTCCGTGTCGGTCGGCTGCTGCGAGGCTTCTCGAACGTGCGCGAGGTCGACGTCGGCGAGCGGGTGCACATCGGCAAGGTGACGGTCCAGGCGACCCCTGCCGAGCACCCCAGCGCCCGGTTCATCCGCAGGTCGGCACCGTCACTCGGGTTCGTTGTCTCCGGCTCGCGGCGCATCTACTTCGCGGGCGACACGGATCTTTTCGAAGGGATGTCCACGCTCGCCGGTTCGCTCGATGTCGCGCTGCTACCCGTCGCCGGCTGGGGGTCGAAGGTCGGCCCCGGACATCTCGACCCGGTGCGGGCGGCGCATGCTCTGCGGCTGCTGAGGCCGCGGATGGCTATCCCGATCCACTGGGGAACGCTCTCGCCGCTGAACCGGAGCGTGTCGTCGGATCCACCCGAGGCTTTCCGCCGGCACGCGGCCGAGCTCGCACCACAGGTCGAGGTCCGGATCCTCGAACCGGGCGCCGCGCTCACCCTCTGAGTCAGAAGCTGCGAATCCTGTCGGCGAGGAAGAAGGCTCGCGAGACCGGGCCACCGCAACCGTGGCCCTTCACACAATTAGGTGGCGCTTGGCTATGAACTCTCCGAGGCGCTCGAGCTGGTCGACGGTTAGGTCAACCGAGAGCGACATCGCGAGTAGGCCGTCCCGAATTCACGCCAATCGGATGATGCTGGTCGGTTGACGCGTCGGGAGCATGCGGTGGCCGAGAGACTCCCTTGTGTCAATGACCGAAATCGCCGTTGAGCACCCGTCGCTGATTCATCCCTTCCACGACCGGTCACGCCGTCGCCGGTTCGTCAGGGGTCCCGCGGAGGATGCGGGATGACTGCGCTCCCATCGCCTGCGTCGTACGGGGAGGCCGTTTCCTGGCAACCCGAGCGGCCACGGTTCAAGCCGCTTCGCCTGCTGCTGTCGTGGGCATTGACGGCGGCGTCGCTGTGGGTGGCCGCGGCGATTCTGCCCGGGGTCGACATCGTGGGGACCGGCGGCGCGTTTCTCGTAGCCGCCGTGGTCGCCGTGCTGAACGCGCTGCTCCCGCCGCTGCTCGCGGCGCTGCGGCTCCCGTTCATGCTCGCTCTCGGCTTCCTGCTCATCCTGGTGGCGAACGCCTTCGTGCTGAAGCTCGCGTCGGATGTGCTGGAAAACACCTTTGCGGTGGACAACTTCGGCTGGGCGCTGCTTGCAGCGCTCCTGGTCGCCGCAGTGAGCGTCGTCCTCGAGGTGATCTTCGGGACGAACGACGACGACACCTACACGCTGCGAGTCGTCCAGCGCATCGCCCGTCGGCAGGGAGGCGCAGAACGAACGGACGTGCCCGGGATCATCTACCTCGAGATCGACGGGCTCGCGCTCCCCGTGCTCCGGCGGGCTATGCGGGACGGAAACGCGTCCAACATGGCCCGCTGGCTCGCGGAGGACACGCACGGGCTGACCGAATGGGAGACCGATCTCTCGTCGCAGACGGGGGCGAGCCAGGCGGGGATCCTCCTTGGCTCGAACGACGACATCCCCGCGTTCCGCTGGGTGGACAAGGAGAGCGGCATGCTCACAGCGTGCTCGGCCCCCGACGACTGCGCCCAGATCGAACGCGACCGCGCAACGGGCATCGGCCTCCTCGTCGACGGCGGCGCGAGCCGTGGCAACCTGCTTTCGGGTGAGGCCGAGGAGGTCATCCTGACCGTCAGCCGCATGGAGGCCGAGAAGCACGCGAACCCAGGCTACCGCGCGTTCTTCGCGAACGGATTCAACGTCACACGCGCACTCGTGCTGTTCGGGTGGGAGGTCTTGCTCGAGTGGACCGCGGCGCTGCGAGCGATCCGCCGAGACGTTCATCCGCGCGGCCACAGGGGCGGCATCTACCCGTTCATGCGCGGCGCGATGTGCGTGATCGTCCGGGATCTGATCGTCTACGGCGTCCTCACGGACATGATGCGCGGCCGCCCGGCCGTCTACGCGACCTTCTCGAGCTACGACGAGGTCGCGCACCACTCGGGGCTCGAGCGCGCGGACACCCTGGAGGCGTTGCGCAAGCTCGACCAGCAGTTCGGTCGCATCGACCGCGCTCGCCGCTACGCGCCGCGTCCGTACGAGATCGTAGTGCTCTCCGACCACGGGCAGACGCAGGGTGCGACGTTCAAGCAGCGGAACGGCTACGGGCTCGACGAGCTCGTCGAGCGCTCGCTCGAGCACGGAACCGTAAAGGAGGTAGCCGGCGGCGACGAGCAGGACTCGATGGTCGGGCTCGCGGTCGGGGAGGCGACGGGGAAAGAGCAGAGCAAGAGCTCGAAGAAGGACGTCTCTGACCAGCAGGTCGTCGTGCTCGGCTCGGGAAACCTCGGTCTCATCTCCTTGATGGAGGAGCCGCGCAGGCTCACGCTCGAAGAGCTCGACGAGCGCCACCCGCGATTGATCCCGACACTCCGCGCGCATCCACACATCGGCTGGCTCCTCGTTCGGTCCTCGGAGCGCGGTCCTGTTGCACTCGGCTCCGCCGGCGCCCATTACCTCGCCGAGGGAACCGTCGAGGGCGAGGACCCGTTGGCGATGTTCTCGGCGAACGCGCCTCGCCACCTGCTTCGCACAGACGGCTTCCCGCACGTGGCCGACATCATGGTCGGTAGCTTCTACGACCCGGATCTCGAGGAGGGCTGCGCCTTCGAGGAGCTGATCTCGTTCCACGGTGGGCTGGGCGGGCCGCAGACGCAACCCTTCATCCTCTACCCGGTCGTGCTCCCTCGCCCCGACGGCGCGATCGTCGGTGCCGAGCGGGTCCACGGTGTGCTCGCCGGCTGGCGGCAGTCGCTCCAGGGCAGCGAACCGACCGAAGCGCTCGCCTCGCGATGAACATCGTCTGGGCGGCGCTGATCATCGCCGCGACGGCCGCTCTGGCCGTGGCCGCGATGCTGTTCGTACGGCGAGGCGCGCCCGAGGGCAGCCGCTTTGCGGACGGCGACCGCGCCTCGGGCGTCTTCGGAGTACTTGCGACGGGATTCTCGGTCCTGCTCGGGTTCGTCGTCTTCCTCGCCTTCGAGAGCTACGACCAATCGCGATCCGGGGCGGAGACGGAGGCCCTAGTGCTCTCGCAGCAGGTCGAGACTGCCCAGTTCCTGGGGGCTCCGATCGCCAATGAGCTCACGGGCGAGCTGGTGTGCTACGGCAGATCGGTGATTCATGCGGAGTGGCCGCGTGCGGAGTCGGGCAGCCTGGGCGATGAGATCAATCCATGGGGAGTCCGCATGTTCCGGACCCTGCAGACAGTGGACCTGCGGACGCCGAGCCAGGAAGCGGCCTACGGAAAATGGCTGGACCAGACCTCCGATCGCGAAGCGGCCCGAATCGATCGAATCCACGGGGCAGTTGGCGTCATCCCGAAGCCGCTGTGGGTGGTGCTGCTGTTCATCTCCGGCGTGATCTTCGTCTTCATGCTGTTCTTCGCGGACAGCAGCGAGGGCGCGGTCACCCAGGCGGTGCTGATGGGATCGGTCGCCACGGTCGTCGCAGCCATGCTGCTCCTCATCGGGTTCCTCGACAGTCCGTTCCACAAAGGGGTGGGCGGTGTCCGTCCCGTTGCGATGGAGCGAACGCTTCGAATCGTCGACCAGGCGCTGCAAGCCATCGGCCAACGTCCGCCTCTGCCCTGTGATGCGCGAGGGAACCCGGGCCAATGACAGGTGGCGGAAGGCGGGACTGGGTCGAGATCGGCGCCACCGTCCTGCTTGCGCTCGCGGCGGTAGCGACGGCGTGGAGCAGCTATCAGGCTACGCGCTGGAACGGCGAGCAGGCGAAGACGTCGGGCCGCGTGAACAAGGCCCGGATCGAAGCGGCCCGCGCCTCCGGTTTGGCGAACGCCCAGCAGCAGGTCGACATCGCGACGTTCATGCAGTGGGTGGACTCGTATGCGCGAGGTGACGCGAAACTCGTGGACTTCTACCGCACACGCTTCCGCCCGGAGTTCAGGCCCGCGTTCGACGCGTGGATCGCGACGAAGCCGCTGAAGACCGAGGGCGCTCCGCCAACGCCGTTCGCGATGCCGCAGTACCGGCTGGCCGCCAAGGCCGAAGCCGATCGTCAGGACCGGACGGCGGAAGAGCTGGCGGCCGAGGTGCGGCAGGACATCCAGCGGGCGTCCAACTACGTCCTCGGCGTCGTTCTCTTCGCGGTCGCGCTCTTCTTCGCGGGGATGAGCACGAAGCTCACCGCACCCGGTCTACGTAAGACGATGCTCGCGGTGGGTTGGCTCCTCTTCCTGGGCACCGCCGTCTGGATCGCGACGTCGCCGGTCAGCGTCGCGGTCTAGGCGATCAGGATCCGCCCGACTCGAGCTCGTCGCACGAGTCCGCTTCGCTGAAGGCCCTTTCCAGCTCGCCCCCGGGATCCAGCTGTTTGAGCTCGGCGAAGGTCGAGGAGAGCTGTTCGCCCATGGTGGACAGGGATGCACTCACCGCGGTGGCCGCCTCGACGATCCCGCTCACGCCGGACGCGTCGTCCACGGCGCTCTTCATCTTCGAGACGTTCTCCTCGACGTTGCGGGAGAGCTGGTCGAGCGACTCCTTCGCCTTATCTCCGGCTTCAGTGTCGGGCTCTCCGAGCCCCCTCAGATCGTCGACGAACTCGCTCGTGGCGCTCTCGACGTCGTCGACGGCGCTCCTCAACTCTTCCTCGGTCAGGTTCCCGCCCCTCAGTGAGTCAGCCGTGGACGTAATTGATTCGCTCCAGGTCGTGATCGCGGAGCAGACGCCGTCGGCCCACTCGGTGGCTGAGGAGGAGCCGCCGGCGTCGTCACCGCCGCAGCCGGTCGCGAGGGAGCCGGCCAGCAACCCGATAACGAGCCACCGACCGGCCGTCATCGGGCCGGCAGCGAGTCGTCCACCGGCGTCGGCGTGAATGGGAGGAGCTCGTCCTGGCCCGGCTTGACAACGCCGTAGCTCGCTTCGGGCACCTCGTTCCAGGCTCCGACAAGGTCCCCGAGTGGTTCCGAGACAACTAACCGCGACTCGTCGCCGAGCCCCTGCAGCCGAGTGTCCTCCGGGTAGAGCATCTTCAGTGTGCGCACGTCGGTACTGAAGAAGAGTGAGCGCGACTGGCCCTCGCTCGAGTAGCGAAACGCCCAGATGCTCTCCCCGTCGGTGGTCGCTACCGTCATCTGGATCGGTTGCTCGACGCCGTGACGCCGGCCGGTCTCTTCGATGACGCCGACGGCGTCCTGCACCGCTTTCGGCGGATCCTCTTCGAGGCCCAGCGTGAGCGCCAGGTAGAAGAACGTCTCGGAATCGGTCGACCCTTCGATCTCCGGGTACAGGTTGGGGTCGAGGGCGAAGCGGAGATCGCGCTTGACCCGGTGGAAGTCGCGGATGGCTCCGTTGTGCATCCAGAGCCAGCGGCCGTGGCGAAAGGGATGGCAATTCGTCTGCTGCACAGCCGTCCCGGTCGACGCGCGGATGTGGGCGAAGACGAGCGGCGAGCGCGTGTGCCTTGCCAGTTCTTGCAGGTTGCGGTCGTTCCAGGCCGGCTCCATGCTGTGGAACAGGGCCGGCGTGTCTTCGTCGCCGTACCAGCCGACGCCGAATCCATCGCCGTTCGTCGTCGTCGCTCCGAGCCGGGAGTGCAGGCTCTGGTCGATCAGCGAGTGCTTCGGCTTGAAAAGCAGCTCCTCGAGGAGGACCGGCGAGCCGGAGTATGCGAGCCAGCGGCACACGGCCGTTCAGAGGCCGAGGATCTGCTTCTTCTTGGCCTCGAACTCCTCCGGGCTGATGACGCCCTGGTCGCGGAGCTGGGCCAGCTGCTCGAGCTCCGCCATGTACTCCGGCTCGGCCGCAGCGGCCGGTGCGGGTGCGGGCGCAGCCGCCTGCTGCTCCTCAGCCGCGTACCGACTCTGCTGGCGCCGTGCCACGCGTCCCGACACGGCAGTCGCGGTGCCCGCAACAACCGCCGTTCTCGCCGCGGCGCCAACCAGGCCGGGCCCTCTGCGTCGCATCATCATTTCTGTCTCCTTCCTCTAGGCGTTGGCAAGTACGGCTTCGCGCGCGGCCTCGACGACCTCGTGCGGGAGCCGATCGAAGTCGAGCAGGACGCCGCCGGCATCGCGCATCTTCTGCGCCACGTCGCGCGCCCAGACGTTCTCCCAGACCAGTAGCGCGGCCGAGGTGTTCGGGTCGAGCTCCTCTCCCGCCGCCATCAGGTCGTCCTCGTTGAAGAGGCCGCTCACCTCGATGCCGGCCTTCTCGAATCCCTCGCGGACGTCGGGATCCAGGTCGGTCAGCTCGAACGCGGCGATCTCACCGTCTGCGTCCTTGCCGACGAATGCCAGGTCGATGATCCGGATCGTGCCCGCCTCCACCAGGTCCGCGAGAGCCGGTGCGATCTCGCCCCGGAACTCGTTGCCCGGAAACGCCACGATCATGTAGTCGACTGGACCGATCTCTGTCATGCGTCTTCCTTTCCGGTCAGGCGAAAAAGCCTTGGCTTGATCGCATCGAACTCCAGCTAGTCGTACTCTTCGCCCTAAGCCGCTGCCATCCGTTCTGCTGAACGCTGCGCCATTCCGTCGCTGTTGGCGATGAGGTATGCGAAGACGCCGAGGAACGGGACGAAGATCAGAAAGATTAGCCAGGCTGTCTTCTTCCATCCGCTCGCGTCGCGCCGGCGGAAGACGTCGCCGATCACGTGGAACAGCAGTACGAACCAGCTGACCCACAGGAAGAAGATCAGCATCGACCAGAAAATGCCGAGAAACGGGTACGCAAGCACCATTTTGAAGGCCTCCTGAGTTCAACCGAGGGAATTCCGTCGGTTATGTGTCCAGCCTCACGATGCCGTGCAGCCGGGTCATCATGCTGATCGGGTGATTCGCCCTGGTTGCGCCGTCTCGTCACATCGGGGTGATGATCGAACGCCGCTGAACGGAGAGGCTGTCCTCTGACTGAGTCATCGCGTGCGAGGAGGCTGACGTGAACAAGCCATTCAACGGAGTTGTCAACACGGACATCCGGGACTCGACGCCGGACTGGGAGCCGTTCATCCCGCCGAAGGCGCCCGAGGGCGCGCCGAATGTCCTCATCGTGCTCTACGACGACACCGGAATGGCGGCCTGGTCGCCCTACGGCGGCCGGATCCAGATGCCGACGTTGCAACGACTCGCCGACAACGGCCTGACATACACGCAGTGGCACACGACGGCACTCTGCTCACCAACGCGATCGTGTTTCCTAACCGGCCGCAACCACCACCAGAATGCGATGGCGTGTATCACCGAGGCCTCCACGGGGTTCCCCGGCTCGCACGGGCACATCCCGCCCGAGTGTGGAACGCTCGCCGAGGTGATGCGACAGGCCGGCTGGAGCACCTTCTGGGTCGGTAAGAACCACAACGTTCCGGCCGAGGAAACACATGCCGGCGCACCCAAGTCGAACTGGCCGTTGCACCAGGGCTGGGACCGTTTCTACGGCTTCCTTGGCGGCGAGACGAACAACTGGTATCCGACGCTCGTCGAGGACAACCGCATGATCGACCAGCCGTACCAGCCCGAGGAGGGCTACCACCTCTCCAAAGATCTGGCCGACAACGCGATCCAGATGATCCGCGACCTCAAGGCTTCGGCTCCGTCCCGGCCGTGGCTCTCGTGGTTCTGCCCCGGTGCGAACCATGCGCCGCACCACGTGCCGGCCGAGTGGGCAGACAAGTACAGGGGCCAGTTCGATGACGGCTATGAGGCCTACCGCGAGTGGGTGCTCGAGCGGATGAAGGAGAAGGGCGTCATGCCCGAGGAAACCGAGCTCACGCCCCTCAACCCGATGCCCGAAGGTACGTATTCGCCCAACGACGACGTGCGGCCCTGGGACACGCTCTCCGACGAGGAGAAGAGGCTCTTCGCACGCATGGCCGAGGTGTACGCAGGATTCTCCGAATACACCGACCACCAAGTCGGACGGATCGTCGACTACCTCGAGGAGTCAGGGCAGCTCGAGAACACGATCATCATGTACTGCGCCGACAACGGAGCCTCGGGCGAGGGAACCCCGAACGGTTCGGTCAACGAGAACCTCTTCTTCAACGCTTGGCCCGACGACATCGAGGAGAACCTCAGGCAAATCGACGACCTCGGCAGCCCAAGCACGTACAACCATTACCCGACCGGCTGGGCAGTTGCCTTCTCGACGCCGTTCAAGATGTTCAAGCGGTACTCGTACGCCGGCGGGACGTGCGACCCGCTCGTGATCCACTGGCCTGCGGGGATCGGAGCCAAAGGCGAGGTGCGTCACCAGTACCACCATGCGACTGACATCGTGCCGACGATCCTCGAATGCTGTGGACTCGAGTTCCCGGAGACGCTGAACGGGCACGACCAGGTGCCGCTTGCGGGCGTATCGATGCGCTACTCGTTCGACCAGGGAACGACTGAAACGCAGAAGAAGAGGCAGTACTACGCCATGCTGGGCACGCGAGGCATCTGGGACCAGGGGTGGAAGGCTGTCGCCGTCCACGGGCCGCTCTCTGGGATCGGTAACTACGACAAGGACGAGTGGGAGCTCTACGACCTCGAGCAGGACCGCTCGGAGGCGACGAACCTCGCAGGGGAGCAGCCGGACCGGCTCAAGGAGCTGATCGAGGTGTGGTTCGAGGAGGCCCGCAAGTACAACGTCCTCCCGCTCGACGACCGCTCTCCACCGGAGATCCTCGCCGACCCGCGGCCCCAACCTGACGACGAGCCGCGCGACACCTACGTGTACTACCCCGATACAGCCGAGGTGCCGGAGGTCGTCGCGGTGTCGACTCGAGGTCGCTCCTACAAGATCCTCGCCGACGTCGAGCTCACGAGCCCCGACGCGGAGGGGGTGATCTTCGCGCACGGCTCGCGCTTCGGCGGCCACGCACTCTTCCTCGAGGATCAGAAGCTCTGGTACGTCTACAACTTCCTCGGCCTTCCACCGGAGCAGCAATTCGTCTCGCCCACCCTCGAGCCGGGCAAGCACGTCCTCGGCATGGAATTCGTGAAGGAGTCGACCGGCGAGCGGGGCGAGTCGCTCGGCACCACGAAGCTCTATGTCGACGAGGACGTCGTCGCCGAGGGACCGATGCGGACGCAGCTCGCCTTCTTCACGCTCTGCGGCGACGGGCTTTGCGTCGGTCGTGATTCCGGTGACGCGGTCAGCAAGGAGTACGCCGCGCCGGGGACGTTCAAGGGCGGGACGATCATGCAGGTCGAAGTCAGTACCGGCGACGACCAGTACCTCGACCTCGAGAAGGAGGCGCACGCGCTCCTGGCGCGTGAGTAGCGGCACTTGAGCCGCCAACTCCGGCTTGCGACACTCAGACGATGCTGACCCCTGAGCGTCGCGCAGCCGTCCAGGACATGGTGTGGGTCGAAGGCGGCGAGTTCCTGATGGGCTCCGAGGCCTTCTATCCGGAGGAGGGGCCGGTGCGGCGAACCCAGGTCGAGGGCTTCTGGATCGACGAGCACCTGGTCACGGCGCGCGACTTCAGGCGCTTCGTTCGGGAGACCGGCTACGCCACGCTCGCCGAGCGGCCGCTCGACCCGGCCGACTACCTGGACGCCAATCCCGAACTGCTCGTACCCGGCTCGCTCGTCTTCCGCAAGACCTCCGGCCCCGTGCCTCTGAACGATGTCCGCAGCTGGTGGGAGTACGTGCCGGGCGCGTTCTGGAAGAAGCCGGGCGGGCCCGGCACGACCATCAACGGCCGCGATCGCCACCCGGTCGTTCAGGTCGCCTACGAAGACGCGGAGGCCTATGCAACCTGGGCGGGCAAGGCTCTGCCGACCGAGGCCGAGTGGGAGTATGCCGCCCGCGGCGGCCTCGACGGAACCGCGTTCGCCTGGGGTGACGAGCACTTTCCGAACGGGAAGCCGATGGCGAACACCTGGCAGGGCGAGTTCCCCTGGCAGAACCTGAAGGTTGACGGCTTCGAGGGCACGTCACCGGTCGGGAGCTTCCCTCCGAACGGCTATGGGCTCTACGACGTGACCGGCAATGTCTGGGAGTGGACGAACGACTGGTTCAGAGCCGATCGCTCCGAGGAGGCGAGCCCCTGCTGTGCACCGCCGGTGCGGCCGGGAGAGCAGTTTCCGCGCAAGGTGATCAAGGGCGGCTCGCACCTGTGCGCGCCCAACTACTGCCTTCGCTACCGCCCCGCGGCCCGCCAGGGTGAGACCGTCGACACGTCGACCGGGCACATCGGCTTCCGCTGTGTCGTTCGGGGTTGAACGAGGACGAACAGGCCGAGAAGCCGCCATACGGCGACGCATCGCCCTTTCAGCCGAAAAAGAAGGCCCCGCTGCTCGGGCGCGCCGTACCGGTCTCAGAGGAGCTCCCCGCCTACCGGGCCGGCCACGCCCAGCGGGACGTGCTTGCCGGAATCACGGTCGCAACGCTGGCTCTACCCTCGGCGATGGCCTACGCCGAGCTGGCTGGGCTCTCACCGGTCAACGGCCTCTACGCGCTGCTACTGCCCACTATCGCCTACGTCCTGCTCGGCTCTTCGCGCCAGCTCGTCGTCGGGCCGGAGGGATCGATTTCGGCACTCGTCGCCGCCGCGATCTTGCCGCTGGCCGCCGCCGGCAGCGCGGAGGCGGTCGAGCTCGCGTCCGCGCTCGCGCTTCTGGTTGCCGCGTGCTTTCTTGCCGCCCGTGCCTTGCGCCTCGGCTGGCTCGCCGACTACTTCTCGCGGCCGGTTCTGATCGGCTATCTCCACGGGGTCGCCGTGGTGCTCGTCGTGTCGCAGCTGGGCAAGCTGCTTGGGTTGAACATCGACGCGCGCGAGCCGCTCCAGCAGATCGGCGAGGTCGTGCGCGAGCTCGGTGAGACGAGCGGCATCACTTTGGCCGTCGGTGCGGCGGCACTCGGCATCCTGATTCCCCTGCGCTACGTCGCCGGCCGCTTCCCTGCTGCGCTGCTCGTCGTCGTCGGCGCGATCGCGACCTCCTGGTGGCTCAATCTCGAAGATCGGGGCGTCGCCGTGACGGGGAGCGTGCCAAGCGGCATCCCGGACGTCGCCATTCCGATCCCAGGCGGCGGTGAGGCCCTGTTGCTCCTCCCGGCTGCAGTCGGAATCTTCCTCGTGAGCTTCGCGGACGAGATCCTCACCGCGCGGTCGTTCGCCGGAAAGCATGATCAGCACGTGCGGGTGGAGCAGGAGGTGCTGGCGATGGGGGCGGCCAACGCGGCGGCCGGGTTGACGCAGGGCTTTCCGATCGGCGCAAGCGGCTCCCGCACGGCCGTAAGCGACTCGATGGGGGTGCGGACACAGCTCGCCGGCCTCGTCGCGGCCAGCACGATCCTCTTGATCCTGCTCTTCCTGACCGACCCGATTTCGTATCTGCCCAAGACGGTGCTCGGCGCAGTAATCATTGCCGCGGCCATCGGGCTCGTCGATCCGAAGGCGTGGCGTGGGCTCTGGGCAACGGACCGAGTGGAGGTGACGATCGCCGCCGCGACCACGGTAGGCGTCGTCGCCGTCGGGGTGCTCGAGGCGCTCGTGTTCGCTGTCGGCCTGTCGATCGTCGACGTCGTCCGGCGGAGCGCCCGGCCGCATGACGCGGTGCTCGGCTGGGTGGATGAGCTCGGGCGCTACGCCGACGTGGCGGTCCACCCGTCGGCCCGCGTTACGCGTGGCGTCGTCGTCTACCGTCTCGACGACCGGCTCTTTTTCGCCAACGCCAGTTACGTCAAGGGTCGCGTGCTCGAGGCAGTGCGCGGCGCGCCCACGACGACGCACTCTCTCGTGTTCGACGCCGAGGCCGTGACGCACGTCGACGCCACGGGCCTCGCCGCGCTCGAGGACCTCGTCGACGCACTGCGCAAGGAAACGATCGAGCTCTCGATCGCGCGCGCGAAAACACCGCTGACCGCCCGCCTCGCCGAGTTCGGCCTCGCGGGGATCTCGCTCCACCCGACGGTCCGAGCCGCTGTGGAGGCCGCGGTCTGATGTGGGGGGCGCTGGGCTGGGGTCTCTTTGCCGGCTCGTCGCTCATCCTCGGCGGAGCCCTCGTCCTCGTGCTGCCGATCCGGGAGCGCTTGCTTGGCCTGATCATGGCGTTCGGGGCCGGTGTCCTGATCAGCGCCGTCGCCTACGAGCTCGTGGCCGAGGCCTTCGAGACCTCGGCGTGGAACGGCAGCCTCGCGCTCGGGCTCGCGGCCGGCGCCCTGACGTTCTTCGTCGGCGACCTGCTCGTCGACCGGATGGGCGGCGACGAACGCAAGAAGATGCGCAGGACTGCCGGGGCGGGATCCGGCCTCGCGATCGTGCTCGGGATCGTCCTCGACGGCATACCCGAGTCGGCGGTCATCGGGCTGGGGCTGCTCGAAGGCACCGGCGTGAGCGTCGCGGTGATTGTTGCGGTCTTCCTCTCGAACCTTCCGGAGGCGATCGCGGCCACCACCGGTCTGTCGGCAAGCGGTTGGAGCCGCGGCCGGATCATCGGGCTGTGGACGCTCGTCACGCTCGTCAGCGGGCTCGCGTCGCTGTTGGGGTACGTGGTCTTCGACTCGGCGGGCCCCGACGCGCTCGCGTTCGTGCTCGCGTTTGCGGGCGGCGCGATCCTGACCATGCTCGCCGACACGATGATGCCCGAGGCCTTCGAGCACGGCGGCAAGCTCGTCGGGCTACTGACGACGCTCGGCTTCGGCCTCGCCTTCGCTCTGACCATGCTCGACTAGCTTCTCGCAGTGACCCGCGAGGCCCGGCGTGCGTCGCCCCAGCTCGAGCAACCGAGGCCCAACGTTCTCGAAGCGCAGGGCAATGTTTCGAGCGGTCAGATCCCGCTCGAGCGCCGGGACTCGGAGCAGCGTCGTGACGTCCGTGTCCGAAACGGTGACGAGATCCAGGACGAGTGTTCGTGGGCGAGTGGACGCCGAGTCGGCGAGCTTGAGCAGGCGCCCGTGGACATATCCGACATTCGCGAAGTACACCGGCCCCTCGACGCGCACCACTAGCTCGTCTCCCGAGTCTCCGAGGACGACGATCTCGGGCCGGTTGAGCCCCGCGACCAGACCGAGCATCGAGAGGATCACTCCAATCAGGACCCCGTCGAGGACGCCTAGGAGCAGCACACCGAACACGGTCGCCGAGCCGATTACGAGAGCCGACCCGCGTATTCGCCCGAGCGCCCGGATCGCCTCCACGTCGACCAGACCGGCTGCCGCGACGATCACGACCGCGGCGAGGCTCGCCTGGGGCAACGCCTCGAACAGGCCGGTCAGGAAGAGCACCGTGAGCAGGGCCACACTCGCGGTGACGGCTCCCGCAAGCGTCGTCCGCGCCCCTGCGGCGTCGTTCACCGCGGTCTGCGAGAGCCCTCCGCCGGTCGGAAGCCCGCGGAAGAACCCCGACCCCACACTCGCCGCTCCGAGTGCGAGGAGCTCACGATCGGCGTTGAGATCCTTGTCGCCGGGTTGCAAGAACGCACGCGCTGCCGAGATCGATTCCACAAACGACATCAGCGCGATCCCCGCTGCCGCCGGCAGCAGGATCTCTACCAGCCCGAGGTCGGGGAGCTCCAGACCCGGTAGCCCGGCCGGCACGAGCCCGACTACGGCCACGCCGTTCTCTTCCAGGTCGAGCAGACTGCTGAGCACGATTCCGAGGGCGACGGCGACAAGCGCGCCCGGAAAGGCCCTCGGAGCCCACCGCTTGATTGCGAGAAGGAGGGCGAGAGTGAGGACGGCGAGCAGCGTCGTGCGCCCGTCCGCGTCCGGCAAGTGCGTGATCGCGGACCACGTCTTCTGGAAGAAGTTGTCGCCGCTCTGCTCGATGCCGAGTGCCTTCCCGAGCTGCCCGGAGATGATCAGCAGCCCGGTTCCCGCCTTGAACCCGGCGAGCACGGGGAGTGAGATGAAGTCCGCTATGAAGCCGAGATTGAGCGCTCCGGCAACGAGCAGGATGGCTCCGGTCAATACCGCCAGGGTGGCGACGACCTGGATCGCATCGTCACTGGTCTCCGCGCCTGCGGATGCGAGAGCGGCCGCCGTCAACGCCGCGATCGTGGACGTCGTGGTGACCGACAGCGGCCGTGACGTCCCGATCAGCGCGTACACAAGCAGGGGCACGATTGCCGTGTAGAGCCCGACCTGGACCGGCAGCCCGGCGATCGTCGCATACGCCATGGCCTGGGGGATCACGACCGCCGCGGTCGTCACGCCCGCGGGGATATCCGCTTTCAGCCGGTCGGCCCGAAGCGTGCGCACCCAACCCATGCCCGCGCGATCATCGTGGAAGCGAGAGACAGCGGTTGTTCAATCAGGCGAGACCGTCTTCAAGCGAATGAGCCGGCGCCGGATAAGGAGCGCGTCGGAGACGAGCACCATGCCGCCGAGCAGCGCCCATGCGCTCGCTAGCCACGTGGAGAGGGAACCGCCTACACCTGAAGTTAGGACCAGCGTCGCGCCGAGCCCGACCTCGAGGATCCCTAGTGGCACTCCGGGGCGCCAGCGCCGTCCCGACATGTCGGCGAGCTCGAAGCCACCCAGCAGATGGACAATCCCGGTGAGCACCATCACGAGACCGAGGATCGAGAGCAGGAACGTCGTGTCGACGTTCACCAGGAGCACCACTGCGCCGGTCACAACCCCGATCACACCGGCGACGAGAGCGACCCGGCGGCGTCGGCCCTCCAGCGCCATGCCCCCCCGGACGGTGACCACCCCGTTGAGTACCCAGTAGACACCCATGAAGTTGGCCAGGGCCGCGGGGGCCCGATTGTGGTGCAGCGCGAGCGCGAGCCCGAGGACAATCGCCATCACACCGCGGACGACGGTGATCCAGACGAGTGTCATCGGCCGGGGCGCGCGCAGGTCTCGCTCAGCTCTCTTCGTGGACGCGGGAGTGGCCCACGCCGAAGCGCCAGCGAACGTCCTTCACCTCCGAGCCCTCGATCCTCGGCAGCGCGTCCCGAGGATGCGACTCGAACCAGGCGGCGTAGCGGTTGGCCAGGGGCGCCGCGGTCAAACCGTGAGCGAGGACCGACAGACCGATCGCAACATAGATCGCGACGAGGATCAAATCGTCGTGCGGCAAACCGCCCTCCTCGATCACCAGGACCGCGAAGACGATCGACGCCAGCCCTCGCGGCCCGAACCATCCCAGGAAGGCCACGGTCGGCCTGCGTGCGCCCGTTCCGATCATCGCCGCCGCAACGGGGAGCATTCGGACGATCGTCAGGCTCAGGACGACATACAGAGCGATCGACCACGTCACGTCCCCGAGCACCGGCCCGAGCAGCACGGCGCCGAACACGATGAAGGTCACCGCGCTGAGGACCTCTCCGACCTCCTCGATGAGATGTGCGACCTCGCCGCCGATTCGCCGCCGGAGGGCGCCGAAGACGAAGCCCCCCACGAACGCCGCGATGAAACCTGAGCCACCGATTGGATCAGCGATTCCGAAGGCGAACCCAGCAGCGGCCAGTGGCACGACCTGGAGCCAGGAGTGGCCGACGAGGCCGCGCCCGCCTGCAACCACGACGATGCACGCGGCAAGGACGCCGGCAAGCACTCCCGCCAGGATGCCGTAGCCGATCTGCTCGAGCACCAGGCGAACCGCAGCGCCGTCGCCGATTGCCCCCGACTCGGCCTGTGCGATTGCCAGCACGATCCAGAACACCGGCACGCAGATCCCGTCGTTGAGGCCGCTTTCGACGTTCAGGCCCTGTCGGACACGGCTCGGGAGTCGCGTCAGGGTGACGACCGCCTGGCCGAGGGCCGCGTCCGTCGGCGCGAGGATGACGGCCAGGAGCAGCGCCTCCGCCCACAGGAGTTCCGGAAACACAACAAGAGCAAGCACGAACCCGACCAAGAGAGTGAGCGGCAGGCCGATCCCGAGCAGGCGTGCAGGCACCGAAACTTCGCCGCGCAGCACGCGCACGTCGATCCGCGAGGCGTCGGCGAACAGGACCATTGCCAGTGTCGCTTCGGCGAGCAGCTTGACCGTCTCCCCCGCCGGCGCGAGCTCCACGAGTCCCAGCGCCTCGGAGCCGAAGAGCAGTCCGACGGCGGTGAACACCATCGGGGCGGTGATGGGCGTACCTGCGATTCGGCCCGAGATCGCTGCGAACCCGAGCAGCGTCATCGAGACGACTGCTAGCGCCCAGTGCATCCGCGCAGCCGGTCAGGACTCGCCAGCGCCGCGAGCCGATCCTCGGGCCTCTGCCCTCGAAGTTGGCCGATGCCCCT
>Ga0307302_10000291_pt1 | contig 22395 bp, 17 predicted proteins | sample ER_DNA_183_FD_194490 | JGI IMG/M metagenome (GOLD analysis project Ga0307302, IMG submission 194490) | Bulk soil microbial communities from the East River watershed near Crested Butte, Colorado, United States - ER_DNA_183 | ecosystem: Environmental > Terrestrial > Soil > Floodplain | place...
AGCAGGGATTCGCGCTTGCGAATCGTTCGCCTGCTAGGACTGCTAATGGACTGAGTCGACGATCTCTTCGGAGAGGCTCGGGTACTGCGAGAGGAACTCGGCACGGGCGTCCTTCAGGCGCCGGATCCCCGCGTCGCACTCTTCCTTACGGCCCGTGGCCGCGTAAAGGCGCTGGGGCTGCAGGATGTCGATGTCCTCTTCGTCGATTCCCGGCACCGAGGCAGCGACGAGATAGCCGAAATCCGGGTCGCGCTCCCACTCGATCGTGCCCTCTGCGACGCCCTTCACGATCGCCGACGAGTGCTTGATCTTGACCTTCTTCGAGCGAGGGTCGTCCTCGGGCCCGCCGACGCGGCCGGTGTTCATGAGATAGACCTCGAGCGGGTGCTCCTCGAGCAGCTCGAGGAAGCGGTTGCCCTGCAGGTCGTGCGGCATCGGGAAGAACGGGTTCGTCCCGGGCACGCGCAGGAACTTGCCGGCCTCGTCGGCGCCGCCTGCGCTTGTCCCCTGCGTCTCGCCGAGCATGAAGAAGGCCGCAGCCTGCGGTCCCTCGAGCTTGGCGACGGCGGGGATGATGTTCTCGTTCTTGTTCAGGATCAGCAGGAAGTGCGCCTCGTCGATCTCCTCGTCGACGCCTGACTCGATAACGCGGAACGGGAAGGTCGCGCGCCCGTTCGGCGTGTAGCTCGTGTCGTAGAAGTCGACCTCATCGCCGTGCTGGGAGACGTTTTCGAGGTAGGAGTCGGGCTGGGTGACGGCGCCGAAGATCGTCGGCTCGTCGTCCGGGTTCAGGCCGAAGGTCTTGGCGAAGCAGCCGTTCTCGGTCGCCATGATCCGGCCGTCCGGCATCCAGGCGACGAAGTCGTCCTGCACCGGTAGCGAGCCGTTCTGACGCGTGAAGGTCGTCGTCGTCTTGCCCGTTCCCGACAGTCCGACGATCAGCCCGACGCGACGACCCCGGCGGGTCGGGATGATCTTGCAGCCAGCATGGAGAGGAAGCCCTCCGCGGTCATAGACGAGCTTGTTCCACATGCGGAGCCCGCCCTTCTTCGACTCGCCGAAATAGTCGGAGTTGAAGATGCGGGTCACGCCCTGCTCGAGATCGACGGCAATCAGGCGATCGTCCGCGTACCCCTCGGCCTTCAGGTTCGGCGTGTAGACGACCGTCAGCTCAGGCTCATGGACGTCGTCGTTTGGCTCGAAGTAGAGCTGCTGCTGCATCCCGGCGATGTTCGCGTTCGCGGCTTCGATGTAGAGGCGCGCCGGCGTGCGGAAGTCGGGATCGTTCCCGATGTAGCCGTCGATCTGCACCATCTCCTGCTCGGCGATGTAGGCGTCTTGCGCCTCGGCCCAGCGGAGCCCCTCCTCGCGCGTGATCGCCTGGTTCTGCCCATCGGGCTCGTCGGTGACGACGAACGTCGAGCGCTTCGACCGCGATACGACCTCGGTCTGGACGTTCAGGTTGCCGTAGCGCGTCGGCTTCGCGTTCGGCATCCCGGCCGCGAGCTCCTTGACCTCGTCCGGGCTCAGGTTCTCGATCACCTTGGCCGCCTTCGGCAGCCGGAACAGCATCTTCGCCAACGAGTCGCTCCTTCGGGGCGGGATGGAGACGGGCAATCTTACCGGGGCGCAGGGGACTCGCTTCGTCTCGCAGGTGCGTAGGCGACAGATCTAGCAGCCGAGCGCACGCGCTCGAGCCTCCGGCGCCCGCTAGATGCAGCGATCGTCGTTAGCGGCCGGTGAGCCGGCCGTGACTTGCCCGTTTGGCCTCCCCTCGAGCGTGCCCTCCAGAAAGGAGGCACGCAATGGGCAAGAAGATCCTGATCTATCTCGTGACGACGGCGGCCGCGCTCCTCATGGCGAACTTCAGCGGCGGCGGCGGTCCCTGAACCGCAGTCATCGACCCTCACGTCACGTTTCGGAGAGCCCCGGTCGGGGCTCTCCGAGCATCTGCGCTCTACGCCGGCGCGAGCTCGCTCAGCAGCGAGCGGGCTGTTTGTGTCGAGACGACGTTCCCCTTGCGGTCGAACAGGCCGATTGCCTGGTGGACGTAGCCCGTCGCGTCCGCGGGGCTGTCCGAGGCGCGCAAGACCTCGGCGAGGTCCAGCAGAACCGTGCCGCGGTCGTTGATCGCATCCGTGTCGCCCGCAATGCGAACTGCCTCGTAACCAAGCACTCTGGCCTGGGTGAATGCACCCTCTCGGGCCAGAAGCTTTGCTCGAACCCTTCGCCATGCGTACTGGGCGTTGACGTCGTCGCCCGCCGCCAGCTTCTGGGCGACGTCGATCCAATCGCCCGCCTCCGCGTCCCGGCCTCCTGAGTAGAGGGCATCTGCAAGCTCCGCGGCCACGCTGGAAAGTCCCGCCTGATCGTGAATTCGGTCAAAGGTCGCGCAGCAGTCTCGGAGGACGCGCTCCGCCGAGCCGGTCTCGCCGGCGAGCTGTTCGACCTGTCCGAGAACACGCCCGCTGTTGTTTGCTAGCGCGTAGGTGTCGCCGATTTCCTCGTAGGTCGCCGTTGCCTCTCCGATCATCCGACGTGCTTCGTCGAAATGGCCCTCGAGGGCGACCAGCCCGCCCATGAAACTTAGGACGTTTGCGCGGCCTGCCCGGTCGGTTGCTTGTTCGAGGAGCTCCTCGCATCGCTCCAGAGCCGCTTCGACCGGGGTGGGCCCGTGCAGCAGGGCCGCCGCAAGATCTGCCAGGCAGCCGGACGCCGACCAACCGGAGCGGCGATAGTGGACGATTGCGCGCTCTGCTGCTTCTTGCCAGTCTGCAATCGAGCCCTGGATCCCGCCGCGAACGTATCCCACATGACGCCAGGCCCGTCCCAGGGCGCGGTCGTCAGCGAGCTCCTCGAAGATCGGGATCGCTTCGGCTGCGAGGCGGAGCAAATCGTCGGAGTTTGTGACGGATTCGCTGAAGAGGCGAACGTGGGCTTGCTCGAGCCGGGCGCGGAGCTCGAGCCGGCGATCATGCGCCGACTCGATTGCCTCGCTGAGCGTCTTGTCGGCGCGATCGAAGTCGCCGGACCACCTTTGAGCGATGCCAAGCTCGCACAAGACTTCCGCACGCTTGGGCCCTTGCCGCGCCAGGAGGCCTGCGGCGCGCTCGAGGAGATTGATTGCTGCCGGTGTGTCGGCACGCTTCCACGCGCGGATCCCGGCGGTTGCGAGCCGCTCGCCGGCCCAGGCGGCGAGCCGAGCAAGCTCCGGGTCGCTCGGCTGCAGCTCGACCCGATAATGGTGTGCCTGCTCGGCGTGATAGCCGACCAGCTCGTCGGCTTCGTCTCTCTGCTCGAGCCAGGCAGCGTGTCGCTCGTGAAGGTCGGCCCTGTGCTCCTTAGTGACACCGGCATACGCGACGTCGCGGATGAGAACGTGATGGAAGCGGAAGCTGTCTTCGGGCGAGAGGGGAGAGCGCTGCGCATGGATCAGCCCTCGGCGCTCGAGCGTCCCGAGGCGGCCGTCTACGGTCGCCAGGACCTGCGGAGGAGAAAGTTGGAGGACCGCGCTGCGCGCGAAGTCCTTCCCGACGACAGCCGCCCGTTCCAGGACGGCGCGATCCTCCGGCTCGAGGCTGTCCAGACGGCTGGCCAGCAAGGCCTCGATCGACGCGGGGACGGCCTGTTCGAGCGCTTCCGGCTCGACATCGTCCGTGACGTAAGCGAGCAACTGCTCGACGAAGAGCGCGTTTCCCTCAGCGACGGCGACGATTCGTGCCCGCGTCTTCTCCGAAAGCTCCGTCTCGCCGGCAAGCTCTGCGAGCAAGGTGTCGCTCTCGGCTCCGGAGAGTGGGTCGAGCGTGATCGTCTCGGTGGTCGACTTCCAGCCGGGACGCTTCTCGAGCAGGTCCGGGCGAGCGATGCAGAGCACGAGAGCCGGTGCGTCCGAGGTCCACGCCGCCAGGTATTCGACGAGGTCGAGGAGCGTCGGCTCCGCCCAGTGGACGTCCTCGAGGACAACGACGAGCGGCCGCTTCGCCGCGAGCGCCTCGAAGAAGCGCCGGACCGCCCAGAACAGCTCACCCGTCTGTGCGGGACCATCGGCCTGGCCCGTGAGCTCGAACATTCGCTGAGCGATGAGCGCCGCATGCTCGTCGCCTTCGAGGAGGGCCGTGATAGTCGCCTGAGGCCGTGTGGGCGCCGCTTGGCGCACGATCTCCGCGAGGGGCAGATACGTGGCCCCTTCGCCGTAGGAGACGCAGCGTCCGACGAGCGCCGTCGCCTCCGTGTCGAGCGAGGAGAGGAACTCAGAGGTCAGGCGGGTCTTGCCGATGCCCGCGTCGCCGAGGATGACGACGACGCGGCTATGGCGTTCGTCCCGGACCGACGCGAAGGCGCTCTGCAGGCGGGCCAGCTCCTCCTGCCTGCCGACGAGAGGAGCGCCGGTCTGCGGACGAAGGCCGGCGCCCTCGCCGAGCGCGAGGAGGCGGAAGGCCTGAACCCGGCCAAGCGCACCGCCGGCATCGATCGGCTCCACCGGCTCCGATATCGCAGCCTCGCGGAGAACACCTCGCGTGCTCTCCCCGAGCAGTGTCTCGCCGGGAAGCGCAGCCTGCTGGAGGCGCATCGCCACGGTGACGGCGGACCCTGTTGCAAACGGCTGGCCCGAAGCAGCGTCACCGGCGAGCACCTGTCCCGTGTTGATCCCGGTGCGGATCTGGATCGCGAGGCCGTGGTCGCGCTGGAGCTCGGCATTCAGCGCAATGAGCGCTTCGTGAAGCTCGTTCGCCGCGCGCACCGCCCGGAGCGCGTCGTCCTCGTGCAGCTGCGGGATTCCGAAGACCGCCATCGCCGCGTCGCCGATGAACTTCTCGAGGCTGCCGCCGTGCCGCTCGACGATCGTGCGCACCGTGTCGAAGTAGCGCCGCATGATGCTGCGCAAGACCTCTGGGTCGAGCTGGACGCCGAGGCTCGTGGAGTCGACGATGTCGGCGAAGAGGATCGTGACGATCTTGCGCCGCTCCTCTCCCGGTCGCAGATCTTGCGTTGCCTTCGCCACGAGGTCGAGCTCTCTGTCGTGCCGCAGGATCGACTGCTCCAGCCGCTGGAGATCGGGGGAGGGCTCGATTCCGAGCTCCTCGACCAGGGCCGCACGCGCTCGCCGGTACGCCTCCAGCGCCTCGGCCTGACGACCGGACCGATAGAGGGCGAGCATCAGCTGGCCGCGCAGCCGCTCCCGCAAGGGATGTTCGGCGACAAGCGTCTCGAGCTCCCCGACGAGCCGAGCATGCTGGCCGAGCTCGAGCTCTGCCTCGATCAGTTCTTCTCGTGCGGCCGTACGAAGGTCCTCGAGTCGGGCGATCTCGACGTGGGCGAAAGGCTCGAAGGCCAAGTCGGCCAAGGGCGTGCCCCGCCAGAGGCCGAGCGCCTCATGTAGGAGGGCCGAGCGCCTCTCCGGGTCTCCACCCTCGGCCGCTTGGGCGACGAGCCGCCCGAATCGATGCAGGTCGACCTGATCGGGATGGACGTCGAGCACGTAGCCGGGCTGGCGGGTGAGGACGGTGGCGCGACCGAGCGCCTTCCGCAGGTCCGAGACCAGGTTCTGGAGCGAGCCGACGGCGGCCTTCGGGGGCTTTCCCGCCCACAGCTCCTCGACGAGCCGGTCAACGGAGACCACCTCGCCCGCATGAAGTAACAGCAACGCCAGGAGGGAGCGCTGCTTTCGCCTTTTCAGCTCGAGCGCGCGCCCCTCCACCTGAACCTCGAACGGGCCGAGGACGCGGAACTCGATTTGTTGCATTAGCGCGGTTTTACCACTGTCACGCGCTGGTTCCTAGCTTCCGCGTGAGCCGCATGTGAGGGCCGCGTGAGAAGTGTGGCACACCCTGGGCCACATGCAGCACGCACGACCAGCAGACGTCGTCGAAGAGGCCGAGCGTTATCTCGTCGCCGTCGAGCTCTTTCGCGCCGAGGGCTGTCAGCTGCGCTGGCGGCCGGAGCCGGGTGCTCGAAGGCGTCGCCGGAGCTCGGCCGGACGTGGGCCGCTCGAGTCCATCTCAAGGAGGAGCAAATGAGCAAGGTACGACTCTTCAGCGTTGCAGCTGCAGTCTTGGCTCTCGTCTTCGCGACGGGGCTCTCCGCTGCGGCGGGCGACCTCGACACGACCTTCGACGGCGACGGCAAGGTGCTGACCGACTTCGCGGGCGGATCGAACGACTGGGCATACGCCGTTGCCGTCCAATCCGACGGAAAGGCGGTCGTCGCCGGAAATATCTTCCCTGCTGACAATGGAACCGGGGACAGCTTCGCGGTCGCGCGCTACTCCGTGACCGGAGGCCTCGATCCCGCATTCGACGGCGACGGGAAGGTCACCACGGAGTTCACTTCGTCGTCCTTCGAGTACGCGACCTCCGTCGCGATTCAGGCGGACGGGAAGATCATCGTCGCGGGAGGGGTATTCATTCCTGGGAGCAGCACTCGTTCCGACCTCGCGCTTGCGCGCTACAACCCTGACGGCTCCCTCGATGGCTCATTCGACGGCGACGGCAAGGTAATTACCGATGTCGCCGGCGGCACCGACGCCGGTTTCTCTGTCGCCGTTCAGTCCGACGGCAAGATTGTCGTCGCCGGGGAGAGCCGGCCCCCGGGGCCTGGGCGGTATGACTTCGCCGTCGCCCGATACAACCAGGACGGCTCTCTGGACAGCGCGTTCGACGGCGACGGCAAGGTCGTGACTCCGATTTCTGATGGGTCGAGCGACTATCCGACAAAGATCGCCGTCGCGACCGACGGGAAGATCGTCGTCGGAGGTCAGATTGCAATCGGAGCACCGGTGACCTTCAGCGCCGGTCTGGTGCGGTATCTGCCGGACGGAAGTCTCGACGGCTCGTTCGACGCGGACGGGAAGGTTGTAGTGACCAGTCCGACGTCGACGATTAACGATCTCGCGGTCCAGCCGGACGGAAAGATCGTCGCTAACGGCAACGGTTTCGCTGTCGCGCGCTTCAATGCGAACGGCAGCGTCGACGACACCTTTCAGGGAGATGGGAACGCGTTGTTGTTGAGGTCGGCGGGCGTCTCCGCGCTGGCTCTTCAGCGCGACGGCCGGATCGTTGCGGCGGGCCCTGTCGGGTACCCCGCAAGCGATTTCGCCGTGGCTCGTTTTGCCGCGAACGGGGGCGTGGACTCGGGCTTCGGTCAGGAAGGCACGGTCGTTACCGACTTTGGCGCCATGGACATTCCGTATGGAGTTGCGCTCGCGCCGGACGGAAAGATCGTCGTCGCGGGTGCCAGCGGGCCGGCCGGCGGCACCGGCCCCAACGACTTCGCTGTCGCTCGCTACCTCGCGGCGCCTCCGCCGTGCAAGGTGCCGAACGTCCGCGGCAAGAACCTCGCTGCCGCCAGGGCGAGGATCAAGAAGGCCCGATGCACCGTCGGGAAGGTCGCCCGCAAGCCCTCGAAGCGCGCGAAGAAGGGCCGCGTGCTCTCCCAGAGCCCGCGCGCGGGCGCGATGGTTCCTAGCGGCACCAAGGTGAACCTCGTCGTCAGCAAGGGCCGCAAGCGATGAACACCTGCGCGGACGCCTAGCTCCCTAGCGACCTGCCGGCCCCCGTCGACCTCCTTCCTCGTCGGGGGCCGCCGCTCGTCCCGCTGGGGAGCGCGTGAGCGCCGTGTGAGGGCTGTGTGAGCGGTGCGGCGGAGTCTTGCGACATGCACCACTCACGAGAGGAGAAAAAGATGAATCGGATCAACGCACTCCGCTGCGTGCTCGCAACCGCGGCGGTGCTCTTCGTCGCGATCGCGCCGGGGACAGCGCTTGCGGCACCGCCGCCGAACGACAACTTCGCCAACGCGGAAACCCTCACGGGCCGCTTTGGTTACGCCGAGGGGGACAACACCGAAGCGACGAAGGAGCCCGGGGAACCGAATCACGCAGGCAATGCGGGCGGCGCCTCCGTCTGGTACGCGTGGACGGCCCCGAGCGCCGGCCGCGCGACGATCAGCCTGTGCTACAGCGAGTTCGACACGCTGCTCGCCGTCTACACCGGCGATCAGCTGACCCAGCTCGAGGAAGTGGCGGCAAACGACAACTACTGCGGTGAGGCGAGCCGCGTCACCTTCACGACGGTAGCGGGGACCACGTACCGGATCGCGGTCGACGGCGCAAACGGTGCGAGCGGATATCTCGAGCTCGATTGGGGGCTTTCTCCTCCAAACGACGACTTCGCGGCAGCCGTCGCGATTCCGGGCGACGCCGGCACGGTCGCCGGAGACAACGTCTATGCGAGCAGAGAGGCCGGCGAGCCCGAGCACGCTCGTCCAGGCGGAAGCTCGGTGTGGTATCGCTGGACGGCTCCGTCCAGCGGCCCGGCGACTCTCGACACGTGCGTCAGCCAGTTCGACACGCTGCTCGCCGTCTATTCCGGCACGACAGTGGACGGCCTGACCCGGATCGCGCAGAACGACGACGACTGCGGTTACGGCGGCAGCCGGGTCTCGTTCCTCGCCACCGCCGGGCAGGTATACAGCGTCGCGGTCGACGGCTTCTACGGAGAACAAGGCGAGTTCACTCTCCAGTGGAGCCGCCTGGCGATTCCGCCGCGCAACCAGGTCGGGCCGTCCATCCTCGGACTCGCGGCCGACGGGGCAACGCTAACCTCGAACGTGGGCGAGTGGGGCGGAACGCCGCCGCTCACGTTCGGTTACCAGTGGCTCCGCTGCTCGGTCAGTGGTCCGAGCTGCCAGATGGTGTCTGGAGCCACGGGTGCGACTTACACCTTGGTCAGCGCTGACGTCGGCTATCGCATGCGGCTCTATGTGACCGCAACGAACTCGGCTGGCTCCGCCACCGCGGCCTCGGAACCAACGGCAATCGTCTCGCCGGTGGCGCCGCTGAACGTCTCCCCGCCAACGATCACGGACGAGCCCTACCTCGGTGCCGACATCAGCGTGGACGAGGGGCAGTGGAGCGGAACGCAGCCGTTCTCATTCGCGTATCGCTGGCAGCGTTGCGACTCCGCCGGCCTGTGTCTCGACATCGACGGTGAAACTGACTCCACCCACACGGTCACAGTCGCCGACTTGAAGAGCAGGCTCCGCGTCGTGGTGACCGCGTCGAACGGCGCCGGGTCGGCGACCGCCGTCTCGTCGCTCAGTCGAAGGGCCTCACGGAAACTGACGTGCGTCGTGCCGCGCGTTCAGGGCAGGCCGCTCGCGGCAGCCCGGCGCGCTATCCGCCGGGCGCACTGCTCGGTGGGACGAGTCCGTCAGGTCCGTTCTCGCCGTGCCCGCGGACGCGTGATCTCGCAGAGCCCGCGTCCCGGACTCCGCCGAGTGGCTGGCACCAAGGTCAATCTTGTCGTCAGCAAGGGTCGACGGCGATGATCCGCTCCAACTTCTGGTCATCTCGTCGCTGACGACGACGCCCCGCGGCCCCGGCCCCACCTGGCCGGGGCCGCGGTCTGCGCGCGAGTGGATCGCCGCTTCTGCAACGAGGCGGCAGCGGCCTCGCTTTCGATAGCGTCGTGGGCACGCGAGATGGCGCACCGGACTTGTATGGCAACCCCATGTAACTTGGACGCGTAGCGTGGAAGCGACGCACGACGTCCTAGTCGTCGGTGCCGGGCTGGCCGGCATGCGCGCTGCCATCGAGGCGCACGACCTCGGGGCGGACGTCGCGCTCATCTCAAAGATCCACCCCGTCCGCAGCCACTCCGGCGCCGCGGAGGGCGGGATCAACGCGGCGCTCGGCAACGCCTCCGACGACGACCCGGAGAAGCATGCGTACGACACCGTCAAGGGCTCGGACTACCTCGGAGACCAAGACGCGATCGAGATCCTCTGCAACGAGGCGCCCGGTGACGTCTACCAGCTCGAGCACTGGGGCGCGATCTTCTCGCGCACCGAGGACGGGCGGATCGCTCAGCGTCCGTTCGGGGCGGCCGGTGAGCCGCGCACCGCCTACGCGGCCGACATCACCGGGCATGTCCTGATCCATGTCCTCTACGAGCAGGTGATGAAGCGCGACCTGCGCACGTACGAGGAGTTCTTCGCCTGGAAGCTGGTCATCGACGACGATCGCTGCCAGGGCGTGATCGCCTGGGACCTGCTGAACGGAGGCCTGAAGACGATCGGCGCCAAGACGGTCATCATCGCCACCGGCGGCGCCGGCCGCCTCTACCAGGGAACGACGAACGCGTACGCGTGCACGGGCGACGGCATGACCATGGCCCTCCGCGTCGGCGTTCCGCTGAAGGACATGGAAATGATGCAGTTCCACCCGACGACGCTCTCGCCGACCGGCGTGCTCATCACCGAAGGGACGCGCGGAGAGGGCGCCTACCTGCTCAACTCCGAGAGCGAGCGCTTCCTCAAGCGCTACGCGCCGAACGCGATGGAGCTCGCGAGCCGCGACGTCATCTCACGGGCCGAGCAGACCGAGATCGACGAGGGGCGGGGGGTTGACGGAAGCGTGCTTCTGGATCTCCGTCACCTCGGGGCCGAGAAGATCCTCGAGCGGCTGCACGGCACGCGCGAGCTCGCTATGACCTTCGCGCTCGTCGACCCGATCCATGAGCCGATCCCAGTCCGGCCCGGCGCGCACTACCACATGGGCGGCATCGACACTGACGTCGACGGGAAAACCGAGCTCGAGGGGCTCTACGCGGCCGGCGAGTGCGCGTGCGTCTCGGTGCACGGCGCGAACCGCCTCGGGGGTAATGCTTTGATGGAAACGATCACGTATGGCAAGCGCTCGGGAGCCGTCGCTGCTGACTGGGCGCTGACGCACACGACCGTGGCCGTCCCGCCCTCGGTCGAGTCGGATGCTCAGCGCGAGCTGAAGACGCTCCTCGACCGAGGCGACGGTGAGCGGCCCTGGCGAATCCGGGACGAGCTGGCGAAGACGATGCACGAGAACTTCGGCGTCTTCCGCCGCGAGAAGCAGATGAAGGAGCAGGAACAGATCGTCGGTTATCTCCGCGAGCGCTACGAGAGCGTCGTCGTCGAGGACAAGGGTGAGGTCTTCAACAACGACCTGACGCAGGCGCTCGAGCTCGGCTTCCTGCTCGAGCTCGCTGACTGCATGGTCGTCTCCGGGCTCGCGCGCAAGGAGAGCCGGGGCGCCCATGCGCGGCCCCACGACTATCCGGACCGCGACGACGAGAATTACCTCAAGCACACGATCGTGCGCTGGATCGGTGGCCGTCCGGTCCTCGACTGGAAGCCGGTGACGATTACCAAGTGGCAGCCCGAGGAGAGAAAGTACTGATGCGCGCAGTAGTCGCTGCCATCCTCCCTAAGCTGTCGCCATGACCGAAGCAGCAGTGCACACCTGGGAGGGGCCGACGATGGACGTCGCGCTCAAGATCTGGCGCGTCGACGGCGAGACGGGCGAGCGGGAGCTGAAGACCTACGAGGTCGAGGCGCCCGAGTGGGCCTGCCTGCTCGACGTGCTCGACATCATCAAGGACCGTCACGACGGCACGCTCGCCTACCGGAAAAGCTGCCGGATGATGATCTGCGGCTCCTGTGGGATGCGCATGGACGGCCGCGCGATCCTCGCCTGCAAGGAGCGCATGAAGCCGATCGTCGAGCGCGGGCACGTGCCGGTCATCTCCTCGATGGGGAACCTGCCGATCGTCAAGGACCTCGTCGTCTCGATGGACCCGTTCTGGGACAAGATCCGGGCGATTAAGCCCTGGCTCGATCCGGGCTACGACGAGGCTCCCGAGCGCGAACGGATCGTCTCGCAGAAGGAGATGAACGTGATCGCCAAGGAGTCGCTCTGCATCATGTGCGGCTGCTGTGTCTCGGAGTGCAACGCGATGGAGGCCGACCCGGACTTCCGGGGTCCGGCGGCGCTCGCGAAGGAGATGCGTTTCGTCGGCGATGCCCGCGACCAGGACGACGTTCCGAGGCTGAACACGGTCAACGACGAGCACGGGGTCTGGGATTGCACCCGGTGCTACTTCTGCAACGAACGCTGTCCGAAGGGGGTCGACCCGCGCGACGCGATCGCGAAGCTCGGCGCCGAGTCGGTCAAGCAGGGCATCGACCACGACCTCGGCGCGAAGCACGCGAAGTGGTTCGTCGTCTCCTCGAAGACGACGGGCTGGCTGCGCGAGGCCGAGCTCGTGCCGAAGACCCAAGGCATCATCGCCGCGATCAAGGAGACGAAGCTCGCACTCAGCCTCCTGCGTCATGGCAAGCTCCCGCCGCCGGGTCCGATCCACGTCGCGGCCGAGGTCGACGAGGCTCGGGCGCTCTACGACCTCGTCAAGTCACAAGACCGTGACGGGGCGCTCGGCATCGTCCAGGGCGAGCGCGGGCTCGCGCGCATCGAGCACGTCGAGGCCGAGGGAGCGCATCGCGACGTCCCTGAGGTCACGCCCAGCGAGACTCCCACACCGGCGGAGGGTTGATGAAAGTCGCGTACTACAAGGGCTGTCTCGCGTCGCTCTCTGCGAAGGAGCTCGACTCGTCGACGCAGGCGCTTGCTCCGAAGCTCGACATCGAGCTCGACGAGCTCGATGCGGTCACCTGCTGCGGTGCCGGCGACATCCACGAGGCCGAGCCCGACTACTACCTGCACCTGAACGCGCGCATCCTCGCGTACGGGGCGGCGACCGGCGCGGACACGCTCATGACGATCTGCAACGTCTGCACGCTCAACCTGCGGCAGGCGAATTGGCAGCTCAAGAACGACGACGAGCTGCGAGAGCGGGTCAACAAGAACCTCCAGACCGTGGGCGTCCCGGCCTACGGCGGGAACATCGAGGTCAAGCACTTCCTCTGGCTGATTGCGGAAGGGGACGGGTACGAGAAGCTGAAGCAGGTCGCGCACAAGGGCCTCAAGGGTCTCAAGGTCGCACCGTTCTACGGCTGCCAGATCCTGCGGCCCTCGAAGCTGCTCGGGTTCGAGGATCCCGACAAGCCGCACTCGCTCGAGGCGATCATCGACGCCTGCGGCGGTGAGGCGATCGACTATCCCGCCAAGATCAAGTGCTGTGGCTTCCCGATCATCCAGGCACGCGAGGACACGGCGCTCGGGGAGCTCCTCCAACCGATCGAGCAGGCGACCGAGGCGGGCGCCGATGCGATGGTCACCCCCTGCCCGCTCTGCCACCTCTCACTCGATGCGTGGCAGTCGAAGCTACGCGAGAGGACCGGCCGCGACTTCCACATGCCGATCCTCCACCTCTCGCAGCTGATCGGCGTCGCGGCCGGAGTCGAGGACTCCGAGCTCAAGTTCAAACGGCACGTGGTCTCGGTCCAGCCCGTGCTCGACAAGCTCGAGGTCTAGTTCAAGAGCATCTGCCTCGGGCTTCGGAGATCTGCTGCCCCATCATGAAGGCACGCACGAGAATGGAGTCTTGTGAGGAAGCCGCTCGTAACGCTCGGTGGGCTGGGCCTCGGCGCTGCGGCCTGGGGTCTTTTCGAGGCCGGCTGGGTCCGATTGCGCGCGCTCAATGTGCCCGTTCCGGGCCTGCCGCCGGAGCTCGTGGGGCTTCGCATCGTGCACCTGTCCGACTTCCATCTCGGCTTTCCCTCGCGCGGGGAGCATGCCGTCCACCGCGCCGTGCACTGGGCGGCCGCGCGGCAGCCCGATCTGACGCTCATCACCGGCGACCTCCTCTCCCGGCCGAGCGCCGAGCCAAGGTTGCGAAGGCTGCTCGAGATGCTGCCGAGCACGTATGCGGTGCTCGGGAATCACGACTTCGCGGACACCCGCGATCCGTTCTCGAAGCCGAGCCCTCTCGTCGAGCTCGGCTCGACCGAGTTGCTTCTCGACGAGTCGCGGTTGGTGGAACTGCGCGGCAAGCGCGTTCAGGTCGTCGGCGTCGACCCGCGCACCTACCAGCGCCGCAGTTCCCGGCCCGAGCGGCTCGTCGATCCGGCCGCCGATCTGCGCATCCTTCTCTGTCACTTCCCGAACGTGATCGACAAGCTGCCCGCTGGGGCCTTCGACCTCGTGCTCGCGGGGCACCTCCACGGAGGTCAGATCTGCTTGCCCTACGGACGCGGCAGGAAGCTGAGGTTTGCGCACCTGCGCTGGACGTACGCGGAGGGCCTGTATCGGCAACCGGGTGGCGTGCTCCACGTCTCGAGCGGGCTGGGTACGACGTTCGTTCCGTTTCGGTACTTCGCGCGTCCGGAGGCCACGGAGCTCACCCTAGAATCCGTGCCGTGAGCACACGACTCGCCGGCCTGACCGGCGTCACGCTCCAGGAGGCGCCGACGGTCTGTCATCGCTGCGTGTGGTGGCAGTCGAAGGGCGCTCGCAACATTGAGAAGCGCCGCTGGATCGAGCGCGCAGAGACGGACTGGGGTGCCTGGGGCGCCGTCTACCGCGACGACGACGGCAGTGTGATCGGCTCGATGCAGTACGGGCCGGCGACCCTCTTTCCGCGCGCGTGGGAGCTGCCGGCGGGGCCGCCGTCCGAGGACGCCGTGCTGGTCACCTGCGCGTATCTCCTCGGCCGCGCGAGCCCCTGGGTCATGCAGTCGCTCTTCCTGGCCGCGATCGGCGACGCGCGAGACAAGCGGGCGAAGGCTCTGGAGACATTCGCGTACAGGTATCCGGAGGGTGAGTCCGCCCAGGAGCGGTTCCTCGTCCACCGAACGGTCTTTCCGCGGGACTTCCTGTCCGATTTCGGCTTCGAGACCGTGCGTGTGCTCGGCTCGGTCGAGCTCGTGCGGCTCGAGCTCGGTGGGCTCCAACCGGTTGCGGAGGGCTCGCGGGCAAAGGTGCTGAGGCTCGTGAAGGAGGCGTTCTCGCCGGCGCCGGCGCCGGTCCCCCCAAGCCCGTAGGGGAAACGCGGTCGGTCACACTTCCGGGGCCTTTCCGTGACCCATGAGTGCGCTTCTCGGCGCTAGGCTCGCACTGGGGAGGAGGCTGGGTGCACCATAAATTCCGCGGTTCGGGCGCAGCTAGAAGCTAGTAGCCGCCGCCACCACCGCCACCGCTGTCGCCGCCGCCGGCGATCGCGTAGATGACGATCGCCGCCGCGACAGCGGCGAGGATCAGGCCGATCGCGATCCAGCGTGGAGTGAGTGTCATACGGCTCCTGTTCCCCCACCTCGGGGAACGAAAACTACGCAGCGACCGCGCGCCGCTCCAGCAAGAGCTCGGCAATCTGGATCGCGTTCAGGGCTGCGCCCTTGCGGAGGTTGTCGCAGACGATCCAGAGCGCGATCCCCTCGCCTGCGGTGTCGGCCCGGATCCGCCCGACCAGCACTTCGTCGCCGCCGGCGGCCTCGCGCGCCGTCGGCCGCTCGGTCACACGAACTCCCGGCGCAGCCTCGAGCGCTTCACGTGCGCGGCCAGGCGGCAGCGGCTCCTCCGTCTCGATCCAGACGGCCTGCGAGTGCCCGACGAGAACCGGCACGCGCGCGCAGGTCGCGCTCAGCGGCAGCTCGGGCAGCTCGAGGATCTTCCGCGTCTCGGCGCGCAGCTTCGACTCCTCGTCGGAATCGTCGCCGTCGAAGTCCCAGTCCATGACGACGTCGCCCTCCGCCGGCGCCTGCGCTCGCAGCTCCTCCATCCGCTCGGCGCCGGCTCCGGACGCCGACTGGTACGTAGCCACGCGAACTCGCCGCAGCCCAGCGGCCTCGTGCAGAGGCGCGAGCACACAGGCGAGTTGGATCGTCGAGCAGTTCGGATTGGCGACGATGCCTTCGTGGGCGGCCGCGCGCTCCCCGTTCACCTCCGGCACGACGAGCGGCACGCCGTCCGCGAGCCGGAAGGCCGAGGACTTGTCGACACAGACGGCGCCCCCGCGCACGGCGGCGGGCACCAGCTCGCTGCTCGGTCCGGTGCCGACCGAGAAGAAGCACAGGTCGAGATCGCCTCCCGCGAGGCCCGCGGCCGTCGCCTCCTCGACGGCCAGCTCGCCGTCGCCGTACGGCAGCTTCGAGCCTGCGGATCGAGCCGTCGCGAAGGCGCGCACGTGTCCGAAGCCGCGCTCCGACAACAGCGCGAGTGTCACGGTGCCGACTGCGCCGGTCGCTCCGACGACTCCGATGCGCGCCTCAGCCATGCGCCCGGACGGCCTCCGGCCGCTCGAGCTCGAACGCCGCGTGCAACGCCTTCACGGCGGGCTCCACCTGCTCGCGTGCGACGAAGCACGTGATCTTGATCGGCGACGTAGTGACGATCTGCGGCTGGGCCCCGAGCGCCTCGAGCGTCGCAAAGGCCTTCGCCGCTACCCCCGGATGGCTCTTCATGCCGGCCCCCACGATGCTCACCTGGCCCAGGTCTTCTCGGGCCGACCACCGCACGCCCAGCCCATCGAGCGCAGCTTCGGTCTCGGCGCGGTCGGGTGCCGAGAAGACGATCTCTGGACCTGTCTGGACGACCGTGTCGACATTGACACCCGCCTCGGCGAGTGCCTCGAAGAGCCGGGCCGTGCCGACGCCTTCGACTCGATAGACGGTTTCCTCGACCCGGTGGGTCACGCCTGAGATCAGCGCCTTTTCGAGCATCCTCTCGTCCTCCTCGCGAATCCAGGTGCCGCCAGCCTCGGAGAAGCTCGACCGCACGTGCAGCTTGACATCGTGATTGCGCGCGAACTCGACCGACCGCAGCTGGAGCACCCGCGCGCCTGAGGCTGCCATCTCCAACATCTCCTCGTAGCTGACGGCGTGCAGCTTCTTCGCCGCCGGCACGACGCGCGGATCGGCTGTATGGACGCCGTCGACGTCCGTATAGATCTCGCAGGCCTCCGCGCCGAGGGCGGCGGCCAGCGCGACCGCTGTCGTGTCGGAACCGCCCCGGCCGAGCGTCGTGATGTCGTAGTCGGTCGAGACTCCCTGGAAGCCCGCGACGAGCACGATCTTCTCCGCGTCGAGCGCCTCGTGAATCCGGCGCGCGCGGATGTCGACGATCTTCGCCTTCCCGTGCGCGGTGTCGGTGACGATCCCCGCCTGGGAGCCCGTGAGCGAGATCGCCTCGTGCCCGAGGTCGTGGATGGCCATCGCGCACAGCGAGCAGGAGATCCGTTCGCCGACCGAGATCAGCATGTCGAGCTCGCGTGCCTTAGGGAGCGCCGAGATCTCGTGCGCGAGTCGGACGAGCTCGTCCGTCGTATCGCCCATCGCCGAGAGGACGGCCACAACGCGGGTGCCGCCTTCGCGTGCGGCGACGAGACGCCGGGCAACCACCTTCAGGCGCTCGGAGTCGGCGACCGACGTCCCCCCGAACTTCATCACCACCGTGCCGGCGCGGCGGTCAGGCGCCTCGTCCGCGAGGGCGGGAATAGTCTCGTACTCGGTCGTGACCATGGACGGAAGTTTATGGCGGCGGTCTACATCTCCCTTCGGCCAGACAGAGCGCGGCCGAGGGTCACTTCGTCGGCGTACTCGAGGTCTCCTCCGACCGGAAGTCCGCTTGCCAGGCGCGTGACCCGGACGCGGCCCCGCAAGCGGTCCGCGAGATAGGCGGCCGTCGCCTCCCCGGTCATGTTTGGATTCGTCGCCAGGACGACCTCCTGGACGCCGTTGCGCTCGACGCGGCTCATCAGCTCGTCGATCCGGAGGTGCGCGGGCTCGACGCCGTCGATCGGGGAGAGCGCGCCGCCGAGGACGTGGTAGAGGCCGCGGTACTCGTGCGTCCGCTCGAGCGATACGAGGTCGGCCGGCTGCTCGACGACGCAGACGAGGGCGCGGTCACGGCGCTCGTCTCGGCAAATCTCGCAGCGCTCCTCCTCGGTCAGGTTGCCGCACTCCGAGCAGAACCGCACCCGCTCCTTCACTTCCTCGATCGAGGACGCGAGCGCGAGCGCCTCGTCCTCGGGCACGCGCAGCAGGTGGAAGGCCAGGCGGTGAGCGGTGCGGCTGCCGACCCCGGGCAGGCGCGTCAACTGTGCGACGAGGTTCTCGACCGCTGGAGAAAACACATGACCAGGTTAGTTGTCGTTGCGGCCACGACCGACGGGGCGACGACTCGAACTGCGCTCCATTCGGCTGCGCGGGCTCGTAGACGAGGTCTCCGCCGTGAGCGCGCGCGTAGGAGCGCGCGATCGCCAGCCGGTGTCCGCGCTCACACTTTCCCTGGCGGAAACGACACTGTAGTGTCAGGAGTGTTGAACCGCGCGAGGGTCCCACTCCGTCGGCCGCAGCGGACGAGACCGTCACGACCGCTTGGCGAGCGCAGGCGCGAGCCGCGCTCCGGCTTGCACGAAGGCGGAGTGCGCTGCGAGCAGCTTCGTTGGTTCGCCGAGCCGGATGAACGGCCCCACGGCGCAGGGTCGAGTGGTGGAGCCAATAGCACGAACGGAGGGCGCATCCTCGTCGTCGACGACGAGAAGGCGATCCGGCTCGTCTGCCGGCTCAACCTGCAGACCGCCGGCTTCGAGACGCTGGAGGCAGGCGACGGCACAACCGCACTCGCACTCGCCCGTGCAGAGCGCCCGGACCTCATCCTGCTCGACATCATGCTGCCTGAGGTGGACGGTTGGACCGTCGCCGAGGAGCTCGCCGCCGATCCCGAGACGCGCAAGATCCCCATCCTGTTCCTGACGGCCCGCTCCGAGCGCACAGACATGTCCCGCGGCCACGAGCTCGGCGGCATCGGCTACATCACGAAGCCGTTCGACCCGATCGCCTTGACAGACACTGTGACGAAGGTGCTCGAGGGAGCCCGCCGCGGCGAGCTCGAGGCCATGCGCCGCGAGTGGGAAGAGGCCCTCCGCCGGCAGACGTTCTAGCGAGCGCTTACATGCCGGGGAGGCCGAGGCTCCCGAGGTCACCCAACCCGGCCGCCCCGCCGAGCTTCGACTGGGCGAGTGACTGGGCCGAGCGGAGCGCTTCGTTCACGGCCGCGAGCACCATGTCGGCCAGCAGCTCGGGATCGTCGGGATCGATCGCCTCTGGCGAGATCTTGATCTCCTTGATCTCGAGGGCTCCGGTCGCAGTCACTGTCACCATTCCGCCCCCGGCGGAGGCCTCGACGGTCTCGTTCGCGAGCTCCTCCTGCACCTTCGCCATCTCGGCCTGCATCTGCTGCACCTGCTGAAGCATCTTGTTCATGTCCATTTGTGCTCCTTCCAGTAATGCTGCCGAGCTTCTGGGTCGCGAGCACCAAGCCAGAAGCCGCACTCGCCCGCAGCCAAGGCTAGACGCCTTGGCAAGGGCGAGGGTGGGTTCTGGCGCCGCGTGATCGCGGGCCAGGAGCCGGCGAGTATTGCTGGGAGGAGCACTAGGGCTTCTCCTCGACTTCGTGAGCGTCAAATGTGTCCTTCATCAGCTGGACGATCTCTTCCTCGCTTGCCGGCTGCTCCTCTTCGGCCGGGCCCTCGCCCCCGTTCTCGCCGACGGCGAAGTCGAGGGCGAGTCGCCGGCCGGTGACCTCGTAGAGCGCCTCGGCGAGGAGCGTCGCGTTCTTCGGCTCCTCGGCTAGCTGACGGTGGAACGACGCCGCCGACGGGAACTCGACCGTGAGCGTGTCGCCGGCGAGCTGGGCCGGACGGGCCTCGCGGAGCATCGAGGCGGTCGGGATCGAGCGCTGCTCGACAGCGGGCAGGATCGTACGCTGCCAGGCCTCCTGTAGCTGCTCGAGCTCCAGCGAGGGCGGCTCGGCGGGCGGGTCCTCGGTCTCGGCGGCTGGACTCTCTAACACACTGTTACTTGGGCCGACTGCGGCGCTCATTGGGCCGACTGGAGCGCTCGCCCCGCGTTGCTCGAGCTGCTCGAGCCTGAACGCGACGGACTCGCGGCTCAGATCAGACGCGGGCCTCGTCACCTTGACGAGCGCGAGCTCGAGCGGCAGCCGAGGATCGCCGCCCTGGCGCAGGTCGTCGACGGCGATCGCCAGTAGGTCGCACAGGCGAAGCACGGTCGGCTCCCCGAGCTGGTTGGCCTGTGCGCGCAGGCGTTCCCGCGTCTCCGCGGTCAGCGGAAGCGAGTCAGGCACCTCGCCCATGTGCTGCACGAGCAGGACGTGCCGCAGATGCTCGAGCAGATCGGTGACGAGGCGACCGAGGTCCTGCCCCTGGTCGGCGAGCTCCTCGAGGAAGGTCAGCGCCCCGGCTGTGTCGCGGTCGACGACGAAGTCGCAGAGCCGGAACAAGGCCTCTTCCTCGACTGCGCCGAGCAGCTGGAGCACCGCCTGCACGGACACCTTCCCCTCGGTCGCCGATGCCAGCTGGTCGAGGGTCGAGACGGCGTCACGGAAGCTCCCGCGTGCCGAGCGGGCGACCAGGGCGAGCGCTGCCTCCGGGGCCTCGATCCCCTCCCCCTCGGCGACGCCTTTCAGATAGCGCACGATCTCGGGCAGGCGCGGCCGCGAGAGCACAAAGGTCTGGCAGCGCGAGCGGACCGTCGGCAGCATCTTCTGGAGCTCCGTCGTACAGAAGACGAAGACGAGGTGAGGCGGGGGCTCCTCGATCAGCTTCAAGAGGGCGTTGAAGGCGGCGTCCGTCAACTGGTGCGCCTCGTCGAGGATGTAGACCTTGTAGCGCCCCTCGACGGGCTGGAGGACGACGCGCTCGCGGATCTCGCGGATGTCGTCGATCCCGCGCTGCGAGGCCGCGTCCATCTCGACGACGTCGAGCGAGGTCCCGGCGGCGATCGCGACGCAGGCATGGCACGTCCCGTCAGGGTCGGGAGTGGGGCCCTGCGCGCAGTTGAGCGCCTTCGCGAGGATGCGCGCGAGCGAGGTCTTCCCGGTGCCGCGAGGGCCGGCGAAGAGGTACGCCTGGCGCACGTTGCCGGCCGAGATCGCGTTCTTCAGCGTGCGGACGACCGGCTCCTGGCCGACGACCTCGTCGAAGCCCTGGGGACGATATTTGCGGTAGAGCGCGGTCAAGAACGGCCTGAACCGATTCAACCAGAAAGCGGACCACCCAACGGCCTCGGTAAATGCCCGGTCGCGCACCCTCTGTCGAGGAGCAATCCGAGCCGGTGCTGGCGACGCTTGCTCGAGCCAGGCTGACCCGCGGCACCTGGGAGGGATTGCTTAGCGCTGCTTCCTCCCGGACCTGACGCGGTTCGCAGGCTCCCAGTGCGCGGAACCTGGCCGTCAACACTCACATCGCAAGCCCGTGTCTCGGACGGCACCCCCTCGAGAGGGAATTCGGCCCCACTAAAGCGGATTGCGGGTTCAGGGAACCGCTAGCTCCCCGCCTAGCGCGACCGGGCGCCGCGATGGTAGCAGGACGCGTGTGAAGCCCTCGGGAGTTTGCGTCCATCGGCGGTCGGCTATTGACTCCTGCGATGTTTGTTGGCCCCCGGTCGGCTAGTCTTTTCTCGATGAAGGCGAGACTGCCGGTGAAGGTGCCGGATCGCGTTCGTCGGCGAGTCGAAGGGCCGGCCGGGGACGACCAGTCCGGCAAGGCGTCGAGCCTTCGTTCGGCCGACCCGGTCGACGACCAGATCTCAGAGCTGCTCGAGAGCCTCGAGGGCGAACTGGAACGAAGCGTGCCGTGGCGCGCACGCCGTCCACCCAACGCCCCGGAGTCGACCCCGTCCTCACCGCTCGTGCGCGAGAATCCGACCCAGCCGAGGCTCGATCGCGAGCCGGCGGCGGTTGAAAACGGAGTCGCGACCCTTCGCGGGACCGAGGCCCCAGATCTCGACAACCCTTGGGCGGACGGCCGGAAGCGCAGCGGCTTCCTCCGCGACCCAGTCGCCCGGGAGCGTCTGTTTTTCTTCATTACCGCGCTGATTCTCGGTATTGGCGTCGGCTTCTTGGTTCCTCTGTTGCTCCGGTAGCAGCCGCGACTCGATCGTTACCTGGGCCGGCTGGGCGAGGGCTGAGGCTTGAGCGCCTCGTGGAGGTGCTCGGCGACGGACTCCTCCCCCTCCGCCTCCGCATCCCCCGATTGCCTCGCCGGGCCGGCCTTGACCAGGCCTTCCAACTGCGACGTCATCCCGCGAAAGATCCCCAACAGCTGCTGCAACCGGGCTTCGGAGCGTCCGACTTCCTCCACGAGTGCCTGTTGGCGACGGAGCGCCTCCGCCTCGATGTCCTTTGCCTTTTGCTCGGCAGCCCGCCGGATCCCGCGCACCTGTTCGTCGACCTGAGCGCGCCTTTGCGCAGCCTCCTTGTCGATCTTCAGGCGGCTCTCCGCAACATAGCGATCGGCGGCCCCGCGAGTCTCCTTGCTGTACACCTCGGCATCTGCGCGAAGCTTCTCGCTTTCGCGACGGCTTCGCTCGGAATCCCTCTTCGCGACCGAGAGCGTCGCGGCCGTTTTGTTCTTCGCCTCAACTCGGAGGCGCTCCGCCTCCTGCCGTGCGGATTCGCGAATCTGCTCGGCCGCCTGCTGGGCTGAGGCCAAGACGGCGGTCACCTGCTCGCCGACCACGGCGTAGTTCTCTGTGGCCTGCCCTATCTCGGTGCGCCCGCTGCGGTTCGTCTCGGCCACAGGTTTCTCGGCGTCGACTTTGGCGCTCTCGGGTGTGGGATTCCTAGACTGATGCAAAGCTTCGTTCCTTTCTTTCCCGCGCATG
>Ga0307302_10000294_pt1 | contig 22346 bp, 23 predicted proteins | sample ER_DNA_183_FD_194490 | JGI IMG/M metagenome (GOLD analysis project Ga0307302, IMG submission 194490) | Bulk soil microbial communities from the East River watershed near Crested Butte, Colorado, United States - ER_DNA_183 | ecosystem: Environmental > Terrestrial > Soil > Floodplain | place...
TGTAGGGTAACCCGGAGGTTCACCTACCCGGTTAAAGAAGGGGGCTCGTGGGAGAAACACGGTTTCCCCCACAGGAGCGAGCCGAAGGCGAGAGACGCTCATTAGCCGATGATACGCTCGCCCCATGGACGCCGCTCAGCTTGAAAACGAGGCGTTAAGCGCGATTGCGGGCGCCTCGACGACCGATGACCTGGACGAGGCGCGCGTCCGCTTCCTGGGGCGCAAGAGCGACCTGAAGCAGGCTCTCCGACAGGTCCGCGACCGCGAGACAGGTATGACGCTGAATGCGGTCCGGGAGCGGCTCGAGGCGTCGTTCGGCGAGCGGCAGGCCGGTCTCGAGCGCGCCGAGCTCGACCGGAGCCTGCGGGAGGACGTCGTCGACCCGACCTTGCCGGGCGTAGCAACCGCGCGCGGGCACCTACACCCGATCACGCATATCCGCCGCGAGGTCGAGGACGTCTTCCTCGGGCTCGGCTACCGCGTTCTCGACGGCCGGGAGGTCGAGACCACCGAGTACAACTTCGACGCTCTGAACTTCCCGTTCTGGCACCCGGCGCGCTCGCCCCTCGCGTCGCTCTACCTGAACGAGCGCACGCTCCTGCGAACGGAGACGTCTCCGGGGCAGATCCACGCGATGCAGGAGAGCCCTCCGCCGATCTATCTCGTGACTCTCGGCCGGGTCTATCGCCGCGATACGCCCGATGCGACCCATTCACCGATCTTCCATCAGGTCGAGGGCCTCGCGATCGACAAGGGTCTGACGATGGCGGACCTGAAGGGCACGCTCCTCTACCTCATGCGCGCGCTCTTCGGTGAGGAGCGGGAGGTCCGCTTCCGGACCCATTACTTCCCGTTCACGGAGCCCTCGATGGAGCCTGACGTGTCCTGCTTCAACTGTGGCGGCGAGGGCTGCCGGATCTGCAAGCACTCGGGCTGGATCGAGATGGGCGGCTCGGGCATGGTCGACCCCGCCGTGCTCGAATGGGTCGGTTATGACCCCGAGGAGGTTTCCGGCTTCGCGTTCGGGCTCGGGCTGGAGCGGATCGCACAGCTCCGACACCGCGTTCCCGACGTCCGGCTCTTCTGGACGAACGACCTTCGCTTCCTGAGGCAGTTTTGAAGCTCCCGGTCAGTTGGCTCCGGGACTACGTCGACGTTCCCTCTCCGCTCGAGGAGGTTGCGAACCGGCTCGCCCTGGCAACGGCTGAGGTCGACCGGATCATCCGCCGCGGCATCCCGGATACAGACGGAAACCTCGGTCTCTTCAAGATCGGCCGCGTGCTGGAGGCTGGGAAGCACCCGAACGCTGACCGCCTTCAGCTCTGCCAGGTCGACGTGGGGGAGGGCAACCCGCGCCAGATCGTCTGCGGCGCCTGGAACTTCGGGCCTGGCGCCACGGTCGCCGTAGCACTGCCGGGAGCCGTGCTGCCGGACGGCCGCACCCTCGAAAAGGCGAAGCTCCGGGGCACGGTCTCCGACGGCATGATCCTCTCGGAGCAGGAGCTCGAGCTCGGCACCGATGCGAGCGGCATTCTCGTGCTGGAAGACGGTGCGGATCCCGGCACGCCGCTGGCCGACGTCCTGCCGGTGGTGGAGGAAATCCTCGAGGTCGAGGTGACCGGGAACCGCCCCGACCTCCTTTCCGTCTACGGGATGGCGCGTGAGATCGCGGCTCTGTACGAGCTTGAGCTCCGGCCGCCTCCGGGCGCTCCCGAGCTTCCGCTCGACCCGGCAGTTCAGGTCGATGTCGAGGATCTCGAAGGTTGCCCGCGCTACGACGCCCGTCTCTTCTCGGGCGTTCGGATCGGTCCGTCGCCGGCGTGGCTACGCGCGCGCCTTCTGGCAGCGGGGGTGCGCGCGATCTCGAGCGTCGTCGACGTGACCAACTACGTGATGCTCGGCCTCGGAAACCCGCTGCACGCCTTCGACCACTCCAAGCTGGCCGGGGGGCAAATCATCGTACGCAGGGCGCGGCCGGGCGAGGAGCTCACTACGCTTGACGGCACCCGGCGCAAGCTCGATCCCGCCGATCTCGTGATCGCCGACGCCGAGTGCGCGGTCGCCTTCGCGGGGATCATGGGCGGGCTCGACACCGAGATCGGCGACGAGACGACCGAAGTGCTCCTTGAGACGGCGAACTTCGAGCCGACCACGATCCTCGCGAGCTCCGAGCGGCATTCGCTCCGTACCGAGGGCTCGAACCGCTGGGAGAAGGGGGTCGATCCGTACCTCGTTCCGCAGGCGGCCGCCCTCGCGACGAAGCTCCTTGTGGAGCTCACCGGCGTTGCCGAGCCCAGGCGGAATGAAGTGGTGGGAACGCTCCCGGAGCGCCCGGTGATCCGCTTCCGTCCCGAGCGGACGAACCGGCTCGTCGGGATCGACGTCTCCGAGACTGAACAGCGCGAGATCCTGGAGCGCCTCGGATTCGACGTGGTCGATGGCTGGGACGTGGTGGTGCCGACGTGGCGCGCCCGCGACGTGACGCGGGAGGTCGACCTCATCGAGGAAATCGCGCGGATCCACGGCCTCGACAAGGTCCCCTTCACGCTGCCGCTGCGAAGCGCCATGTTCGGTCGACTCTCCCGCGAGCAGCGGCTGCGGCGCGTGGTCGAAGACGTGCTCGTGGGCTGTGGCCTTTCCGAGGCGTACACCTGGAGTCTGGCCCGCGGAGACATCAATCTGGACGCTCTCCGCTTGCCCGTTCCCATCTCCGCCGAGCACGCGGTGCTCCGGACGAGTCTCCTCGAAGGCCTCCTCGACGCGGCCAGGCTGAATGTCGACGCCGGGAACAAGGACATCCGGCTTTTCGAGATCGCCCGAGTCTACCTTCCGACCGACGAGGAGCTTCCCGATGAGCGCTGGCACGTGGGTGCGGTGCTGGAGGGTGGGTTCTCGGCTGCGAAGGGCGTGATCGAGACGCTCCACAGCACTCTGCACGTGGAGGCGCGCTTCGAGCGGGGCTCCGAGCCCTTCCTCCATCCGGGCAAGTCCGCGCGCGTCGAGTCTGGTTGGCTGGGCGAGGTTCATCCGAACGTCCTCGAAGGCGGTTGGGGGGCGTTCGAGCTCGACCTGGAGACGCTCTTCGCAGGCATTCCGGAACGCATCCACTACGAGGACGTGATCACCTACCCCGCGGTCCATCAGGATCTCGCGTTCGTCGTGCCCGAGGACGTGCTCGCCGGCGACCTGGTTGCTGCGGCGCACGCGGCCGCCGGGCCGGAGCTTCGCGAGGCGAAGGTGTTCGACGTCTACCGGGGCGGCCAGATCCCCGAGGGAAAGAAGTCGATCGCACTCAGCGTCGCGTTCCAGTCGCCCGAACGCACGCTCGCGGACGAGGACGCGAGGTCGATCCGCGAGCGGATCGTGGCCTCTCTCGCGGAGCGCTTCGGCGCCGAGCTCCGGGCCTAGTCCCTAGCTAGCGCCGCCCGAAGAGGCGGCGCAGGAAGCCGCCGCTGTCGGCCGGATTCACTCGGATGACCGGCTCATCCTCGTACTCGTCCAGCCGATCGAACTCGTCCTGCGTGAGGTCGATTTCGACCCGGCGCGGCCAGATGCCCGTCACCCGCTCGGAGGGGACGAACTTCGGCTTTCCGATCACATGCTTGGACACGGCGAGCCCGGTGAAGACGTCTGCGGTGGGGTCGCCGACAACCTTGCTCACCTTTCCGATCGCAAAACCGTCCGAGGTGAACACCTCCGCATTCGCCTCGATCGCCTTCCAGGAAACCTGTGGCTCGGGGGACGTGGTCATACCGACCGCCCTGCGATCCGCCAGACCGGGCCCTGGGTCGCAGCCGGGTGGTCGTCCGAGACGACCCTCAGCACCTTGAGCGTCCCTGTGATCCCCTCGGCGTCGAGGCGCTCGAGGCAGCGGCGCGCCATGCCGGCCGAGACGCCGTACCCGAGCTCGCGTGCGACGCGGAAGCGGAGTGCCGTCAGCTCTCCGCCACGGGCTGGATTCGCGGGCGCCATGAGGAGCGCGGCCCGCTCGATGTAGTCCGACGAGTCGAGCACGATCTCCACATAGCAGTGCGACCAGTCCGGCGGGAACGTCTCGAGGAGCGCGTCCCAGGCCGCGGCAAGGCTTTCTCCCTTCCCGACAGGCGGAGGAGCGGTCGACAGCGGTGTCTCGTCGGAGTCGATCAGGACGAGCCGCCCGCGGATCCCCTCTTGATCGAGCCGCGCGAGTACGCGGCGGACGAGCTCGGGGCTTGCCCCGACAGGGGCGGGGCCGTTGTAGACGTCGAGGACGTACCCGTCGGCGCTGCGTCCGGGCGTCGCCGGTGCGAGGATCAAGCCCGCGCGGCCCAGGTCTTCCGGCTCCTCCACCTTGAGCTCGAGGCGCGCGTGCATCCAGTCTCGTGGCAGGCCGTCCAGAACCTCCGTCGCCCGCTCCGCCAGTGCCACGGCCCGGATCTTAGTCTGTCTTGCTAGCGTGCCCCGTTAGTGCCCCTTCCAGCAATGCTGCACTAGTTGGCCACGGTCGAGCAGAGGCAGACCCTCTCTCCGGAGCGGCTCAGGGAGTTCCTCCGCGAGATGCTCCTGATCCGCCGCTTCGAGGAGAAGGTCGAGGAGCGTTTTCGAGCAGGTGAGCTGCCCGGGTTCCTGCATGTCGCGATCGGCCAGGAAGCCATCGCGGTCGGCGTCTGCAAAGCCCTCGAGGACGGTGACGTGATCGCCTCGACGCACCGTGCCCACGGGCACACCCTTGCGAAGGGGACCCACCCGAACGAGCTCATGGCCGAGCTTTACGGCAAGGTCGAGGGCTGCAGCCACGGTTACGGCGGCTCCATGCACCTCTACGACGTCGAGCGCGGAAACCTCGGTGCAAACGCGGTCGTGGGAGGAGGGCTGCCGGCGATCACGGGTGCCGCACTCGCGTTCAAGATGCGCGGGGAGCCCCGCGTCGCGGTCGCCTTCTTCGGTGACGGCGCCACCAACATCGGCACGTTCCACGAGTCGTTGAACCTCGCCCAGCTCTGGCGCGTGCCGGCCGTCTTCGTGTGCGAGAACAACCACTATGCAGAGTCGACTCCGGCTGCCCAGCAGCTGCCGATCGAGGATCTCGAACAGCGTGCAGTGGCTTTCGGAATGACCTCGATAAAGGTCCACGGCCAGGACGTCGAGGCGGTCTACAGGGCGACGAAGAAGGCTCTCGAGCACGCGCGTGAGGGCAAAGGACCGGTTTTCCTCCTCTGCGAGACGTTTCGCCTCACGGGCCACTATGTCGGCGACCCGCAGGTCTACCGGCCGAAGGAGGAGGTGCGCGAGGTCCGCGCCAAGCAGGACCCGCTCCCGAAGCTCCGGGAGAAGCTGGGGATCTCCGACGAGGACTGGGACGAGCTCGACCGGGAGGTGACCGAGCTCGTCGAGGGCTCTGTCGAGTTCGCCAAGGCCGGGACGGATCCAAAACCGGAAGACGCCCTCAAAAATGTCTACGCGTAGCGCCCAAAGCTGATGCCCGAGACCACCTACCGCGAGGCGATCCGCGACTCGATGAGCGAGGCGATGCGCCGTGACGACGACGTCTTCATCATGGGTGAGGACATCGCGGAGATGGGCGGGTCCATGGGTGTCACCCAGGGGATGCTCGAGGAGTTTGGGCCGGACCGCGTGCGGAACACGCCGATCTCGGAGATGGCCATCGTCGGCGCGGGCATCGGCGCCGCCATGCAGGGCATGCGCCCGATCGTCGAGATCATGTACCAGGACTTCACGACGCTCGCGATGGAGCAGCTCGTGAGCCAGGCGGCCAAGCACCGATACATGTCCGGCGGCCAGCTCTCCGTGCCGCTGACTGTTCGAACTCAGGGCGGCGCCGGGTGGTCACCGGGCGCACAGCACGCGCAGCAGCTCGAGGCGTGGTTCGTCCACGTGCCGGGCCTGAAGGTGGTCTTCCCGTCGACCCCAGCGGATGCGAAGGGACTCCTCTGGTCCTCGATTTACGACGAGAACCCGGTCATGTTCTTCGAGCACCGGACCCTCTATCCGATCAAGGGAGAGGTGCCCGATGAGATCGAGCCGATCGAGCTCGGGAAGGCGCGAATTCACCGTGAGGGCGAGGACGTCACGGTCGTCGCCACGGGCCGGCTCGTCCACGAGTCGCTGGCCGCCGCCGACGAGGCGGAAGAGCAAGGCATCTCGGTCGAGGTGGTCGACCCGCGCACGCTCCAGCCGCTCGACGAGGAGACGGTGGTCGCCTCCGTCAACAAGACCAGCCGCTGTGTAGTCGCCCACGAGGCAGTCGTCCGCATGGGCTGGGGAGCTGAGCTGGCCGCCGTCGTCCAGGAGCAGTGCTTCGACTACCTCGACGCCCCGGTCGAGCGCGTCGGCGCCAAGTTCACGCCGATTCCGTTCGCGCCCGTGATGGAGGAGTTCGTCATTCCGCACAAGGCGGACGTGCTCGAGGCGATTCTTCGCACGGTGGAGCGCGGCTGAGTCGTGGCCAACCAGGTCACGCTCCCGCGGCTCGGCCAGGGCATGGAGTCCGGCACGATCGTTCGCTGGCTGAAGGCGGAGGGTGACAAGGTCGAGAAGGGCGAGCCGCTCTACGAGCTCGACACGGAGAAAGTCACCCAGGAGGTGGAATCCGACGCCTCCGGGGTCGTCTTGAAGATCCTCGCAGGCGAAGGCGAGGAGATCGAGGTCGGGAAACCGGTTGCCGTGATCGGCGAAGAAGGCGAGGAAATCTCCTCCGAAACTGACGATTCGTCGGAGGAAGGCGGGTCGGACGGGGATGGGACGGCTCGCGAGGTTTCGGACGACGAGCCGAAGGAAGAGGGCGATCCGGCGCCGAAGCGCGAGGGCGAGCGCGAAGAGGGACGCGAGGCGCGCGCTGACTCCGACGGCAAGCCCGAGCAGGCGAAGCAGGCTGAACGCGTCGAGCAACCGGAGGTTTCTGGACGGCGGGTGAAGGCCTCGCCGCTGGCCCGGCGGCTCGCCAAGGAGCGCGGGCTCGAGCTCTCCAGTCTCAAGGGAACCGGTCCGGAGGGTCGCATCGTCGCCGAGGACGTCGAGCGCGCTGCCGCCCAGCCAGGTTGGGCAGCCGAGGCGCCGGCGAGCGACGAGGTTGAGGTCGTGCAGCTCTCGAGCATGCGGAAAACGATCGCCCGGCGGATGACCGAGGCCTGGGAGACGCCGCACTTCCAGATTGCGATGACGGTCGACATGCGCGCGGCCATGCGCCTCCGAGAGCTGCTCCTCGAGCGCACACAGGAGGGCGCGACGCGGCCGACCTTCTCGGACGTCCTCACGAAGGCCTGCGCGATGGCGCTCCTGCGCCACCGCGACATGAACGCCCACTTCGCCGGCACCGAGGTGCACATCTTCCCGACCGCGAACATCGGGATCGCGGTCGCAGTCCCGCACGGCCTCGTCGTGCCGGTGATTCGAAACTGCGAGCGCAAGTCGATCGCCGAACTCGCCGCGGCGCGCGTCGATCTCGTCGAGCGCACGCGCGCAGGCAAGCTCACGCAGGGCGACCTCGAGGACGGCACCTTCACGATCTCGAACCTGGGCATGTACGGGGTCGACCGGTTCGTCGCGGTGCTAAACCCACCGCAGGCCGGGATCCTGGCCGTCGGCGCGATTCAGGAGCGCCCCGTGGTCGAGGACGGCGAGCTGGTGGCGCGGCCGGTGATGGAGCTCACACTCTCCTGCGATCACCGCTCGGTGGACGGCGCCACCGCGTCGGAGTTCCTCGGGACCGTCAAGGCGTTCCTCGAAGAACCCGGCCTCATGCTCTAGATGCAGATCTGGTACCGCGTGAAGGATCTCGACCGCGCGGAGCGCTTCTACGTCGACACTCTCGGCTTCCAGGAGCTCTACCGGGACGAGAAGGACCGGTGGATGCGGCTTGGCCGCGATGGAGTCGAGGTTCACATCGCCGAGAGCGAAGTGGCAAAGCCGGACACCGACACTGCGCTGGCGATTGAGGTGGACGACGTGAAAGCTGAGGCGGCGCGGCTCCGCGAGGCCGGGGTGAACGTGGGAGTTGTGCTCGAGATACCCGGGGCGATCCGCATCCTCGACGTCTTCGACCCCGACGGTAACCGCATCCAGCTCACGCAAGACGTCTAGCAGCCGGCCTCGGCTGATGTTGACAGCCGCGTCCCTCGCACGAGGGATGGGTCGGGCATCCTGGCCGGCCGAAACCTGTCGTGACCGGATTCCCCCGGGTCACGCGAGGGCGGCTAACGAGCCGCCCTCGAGTTTTCCCGCTTCCGTCCCCAACGAATTCACCCGTCCGGGGGGTATGACGAACCTTGAAGGCGCCCATGCACCAGCTTCTCCGTGATGACGCGCCTGCCGCCCAAGGCGCGTGCCTGCTAATCGCACTTTGACGGGCCGGGACGACCGTCCTGGCCGCTGCGGCTCTCAAGGCAGCCAACCGGATCTCGACGCCGCAAGACGTCATCCTCGTCGCCGCGACCGGCGTCCTTCTCGCTTCCGCGGTCGCACTAGTCGGTACCCGCAGCTCCGTCTCGGCGTCGCCCACGCCGGCGGAGATAGGATCGTCGCCGTAACTGCGTAAGCGAGGAAAGGCCGGGAAAATGGACTGTGACGTCGCCGTCCTCGGCGGAGGGCCGGGCGGATACACGGCCGCGATCCGCGCCGCACAACTGGGCGCGAAGACCGTCTGCATCGAGAAGGAAGCTGAGCTCGGGGGTACTTGTCTGCGGGTCGGCTGCATCCCGACCAAGGCGTGGGTGCAGACCGCGTTCGCGATCAAGGAGGCGGAGGAAACCTTCGCCAAGCTCGGTGTGAACGTCGGCGCCCCGGAGCTCGACTTTGCGAAAGCGAACGAGTGGAAGGATGCCATCGTCAAGCAGCTGACGGGCGGTGTCGCCGGGCTCTTCAAGGCCAACGGCGTGGAGTGGATGCGGGGCACGGGCCGCTTCAAGGATTCGAGCACGATCGCGGTCGAGGGTGGAGAGGACGTGAGCTTCAAGAGCGCCGTCGTCGCGACCGGCTCCTTCCCTCTACGCCCACCGATCGAAGGGATCGACTCGGCCCGCTGCGTGGACTCGACGGGCCTTCTCTCCCAGACCGAGGTGCCGAAGCGGCTCGTGATTCTGGGCGGCGGCATCATCGGCTGCGAGTTTGCGTCGATCCTGCGTCGGTTCGGAAGCGAGGTGACGATCGTCGAGATGCTGCCTGCGCTGATCCCGGCTGAAGATGCGGATGCCCAGAAGGAGCTCCTGAAGCAGTTCAAGAAGCGCGGCATCGAAGTCCATCTCGAGTCGCAGTGCACGAAGGTCGAGGAGCAGGGCGACGGCCTGGTCGTGCACTACGGCGACGGCCAGACCGTGGAGGCCGACCTCATGTTGGTCGCCACGGGTCGCGGCCCGCTGGTGGCCGACATCGGGCTCGAGGCCGCCGGGATCGAGTTCGACCCCAAGGGGGGCATTGCCGCAGACGAGCACCGCCGGACCACGGTCGCAAGCATCTATGCGGTCGGAGACTGCGCCGGGTACTGGCAGCTCGCCCATACGGCGTTCCGCGAGGGCGAAGTCGCAGCGGAGAACGCGATGGGCCACGAAGCGACGGTCGACAACCGCGGCGTCCCACGGCCCATCTACACGGACCCCGAGGTCGCCGCCGTTGGGCTCACCGAGCAGGAGGCACGAGAACAGCATGGAGATGACGTCGCGGTCGGCATGTTCCCGTGGGCTGCAAACGGCCGCGCAATGATGCAGAACGAGACCGTCGGCTGGGTGAAGTCGATCCACGAGACGCGCTACGGCGAGTTCCTCGGGCTCGTCATGGTCGGACCGCACGTGACCGATCTCGTCGAAGCCGGGGTAGTCGCGCTCGATGCAGAAGCGACCGTGGAGACGATCGCCGACGGCATGGCGGCGCACCCGACACTGTCGGAGGCGATCAAGGAAGCCGGGCTCGTCGCGCTCGGCCGGGCGATCCACCTTCCGAACAAGAAGCGCGCCAAGGCGAGCGCGTAGGGGCGTACCCCGCTTACGCACGTCCGCGAGTCACAAATGGGGGATGGCGAGACGGGCCCTTCGGCGCCATTCTGAGACCGTGCTCCCGCTGACCGGCGAGCGGCCCGCTAACCACGCGGCGGCCCGCCGTGCGGCACGCCGGCCGGCGGAGCCTTCCTAGCTAGATACGCCCGGCCAATCGCCACTGCACGGTTAGCGGGTGCGGTGATTGCTGATCAACCATCTAAACTCGCCGGATCGAAAGGGAGGCGAGATGAACAAGCGAAAAGCGATGATCGGCTGGCTGGTCTATACCGGCGCGAAGCCCATAGCCAAGGAGATGCTGAAGTCGAAGGCGAAGGCAGCCGCTCCCGGGAAGAAGGCCGGCTCGCGGCGGCCGAGCGTCGCGGCGATCCTGGCCGGGGTCGGTGCCGCGGTCGGGGCGGTCATGTTCTGGCGTAGACGCGGCCCGTCGGACGACTACACCCCGAGCTGACCCGGGAAACAGTCGTCGTCGGCGGAGGGCTCGCCGGCCTCGCCGTGGCGCGGTACGCCGCTGAGCGCGGAGACCGAGTCGTTCTCGTCGAGCGCGGTGGAATCGGGGCCGGCGCGTCGGGGCGAAACGGAGGCTTTCTCTTCCGGCAGCCGGCGGCTTGGATCAACGAGCACCTGGAGGAGTCCGCGGCGATCTACGCCGAGCTGCAGGACAATGGACCGGTACCGTTCGATTTCGGGCCGCGCCCCCAGCTCGTCCTCGCCGTCGAAGAGAGCGAGCTTCCACACGCCCGAGCCTATGCGCAGTCCGTTTGCGGCGAGGAGGTTGATCTTCGCGAGGACGACTGGTTCGCGGACGACCTCGCCGGTGGGTACGTCGTCGAGGGCGGATACGTGCTCGACGCGATGGGCGCCACGAGTGCAATGGCCGAGGCCGCGCGGTCTGCCGGGGTCGTGCTTCGTCTCGGATGCGAGGCAAAACGGATCCTCGTCGACTTGAATCGGGTTGCGGGCCTTGTCACGGACGCAGGCATTCTCCGCTGTGACCGCATCGTCGTTGCGAGCGGCCCGCGAACGAGGTTTCTCCTCCGCACGGCAGGAATCGATCTCCCGATCTCGTCTTCGCGAGGTTGGCTGATGGAGACGGCTCCCGTCGACCGGCCGCCCCCGTACTCGATCGAACAGGCGGTTTGGCCGGTGCAGGAAGAGATGGGCACGCTTGTCGCGGAGCCCACGCTGGCGCAGGTGGCAGCTGGAGAGGCCGAAGAGCCGAGCATCGTCTCGCTCCTCCTTGGCGGGCGCTCGGCCGGCCAGTGCTTGATCGGGACTTCACTGGGGCGGTCGTTGACGGAGGAGGCGGAGGGCGCCGACACGGTCCGCCGCCTCGCCGAGCGCGCAACCCGAGTCTCGCCTCACCTGCGCAACGTCCCGGTCGTCGCCGCCTGGTCGGGGCGGCGTGCAATGAGTCCCGACGGGCTTCCGGTCGTCGGTCCGGTGACCGAGCTCGAGGGCCTCGAGATCGCTTCAGCATTCTCGTCGATTGGGATGATGACCATTCCGGCCGCCTGCAAGCGGCTTGCGGAGGGGTCGCCGACCCCGGAGCACCGGCCTGGACGCTTCGCGTGATCCGGCCGTTTACTCCAAGGGATGCCCCCATGGTCGCGGTGCTTGCTCGCGTGGCCAATCCGCATTGGCTTTGGACGGCGGCGAGTGTGCTGCACGAGTACGAGAACCAGCCGGAGCGAGCACGGGCGAACTGGCTCGTCGCGGTCGACGGCGACGAAGTCGTGGGCTGGGCCGCTGCCGGCTTGACCTGGCAAGTCGCGAGTGCGGGTGTCGCGGAAATGTGGGTCGTTGTCCGGCCGGAACGGGGAGGCGAGGGCATCGGTCGCAAGCTGTTCGACCAGTCGGAGGCCCACCTGCGCGCCTGCGGCGCGCGGAAGGTGACCACATATGCCTTTCCACGGTCCCGCGGCGAGCGGTTCGCGGCTGCGCGAGGCTTCACGACGGCACGACAGGAGCAGCTCTTCGACATCGACCTTCGCACGGTCGATCTTCTGCATTCATCTCCCCCTGCCGGAGCCGAGATCCTCCGGCTCGTGGAGCTTCGCGATCGGGTGCACGAGCTGTACGAGCTTTTTCTGACGGTGGAAGCGGGGATGCCGACCGACGAGCCGTGGACCGGTTCGAGCTTCGAGGAGTGGGAAGCCGAGATGTGGCGGAACCCGCACCTCGACGGCGAGACGAGCGTCGTCACCCTCGTCGAAGGGCGCGCCGTGGCCGCATCCTGGCTCCTCGTTGCCGGGAGCTTCGCGGAGGTCGAGGTGACAGGGACGTTGCCCGAGTTGCGCCGCCGTGGGCTCGCGCGCGCGAGCAAGCTCGCGTCCATGCGTTTCGCCGCTGAGCGAGGCGTGGACCGGATCGTCACCGGTACAGATTTCGAGAATGCCGGCATGCTCGCCCTGAACGACTCGCTCGGATTTCGCCGCACAGCCGTGCAGCTGGAGCTTTCGAAGCTCCTCGATTAGGCTGCCGTCGTGGATCCGCTGACCGCACCGATCGACGGAGCCGAGCACCGCGAAGTAGGCGGCGCCACGGTCGACGTTGTGCCTGCGGGCAGCGGTCGAGTGAAGCGCGTCGTCTACCCCGCCGGATTTCGCTGGTCGAAGGACATGAAGGCGGAAGTTGACACGGACCTCTGCATGCACGCCCACGTCGGGTTCCTCGCTCGCGGTCGGATCGAGGGGAGCTACGCCGATGGCTGCACCTTCGAGCATGAAGCCCCAGCAGTGATCGCGCTGGAGCCGGGTCACGACGCGTGGGTCGCGGGCGAGGAACCCGCTGTCGTGATCGAATTCGACTTCGAGGGCGAGACGGCCGAGCGCTTCGGCCTGCCGGCCGAGCACGCGCATTAACGAGCGACGTTCCGCGAATCCCTTCTAGCTAGCCGCGGAGCTCGATCCACGTCGAGGCTGCGAAGGCGAGCAGGTCGCCGCCCGCCGTGTGCAGAGCGGAGCCGGCCAGGCGCTTGCGACCCTCGATCGCGCGCCGCCAGCCGATCGCGACATGCGGCTCGCCGGCACGTGGCAGCTCGACGATGCGAGCCGCGAGCCTCCCGAGGAGGATTCCTTCGCGCTGGAAGTCGTCGACTGCCCAACCAGATGGGCAGTCGAGAGCCGCCCAGACGAGCTCCGGGGGCACCTCGCCGCCGGGCACCCAGGGGGCGGCGACGAGCCCGTCCCGTCCCGCGACCGGACCGGGGTAGATGGCAAGCCCGTCCCTCCGGTCCGGGCCGCAGACGAAACACGTTGAGTAAGCGTGGTGGAGAAAGCCCGCGAAATCGCGTGCAGCCAGATCGGCCTCGGGCAGCGAGACAGGTTCGGGCACGTCGAAGTCGAGTCGGACAGGCTCTGCCTCCGCAACGAGCCGGTCGCCGTCTCGAAGCTCGACTCGGTCGCCGTCCCGGATGAGGGCCAAAGGGGTGTTGAGTGGTGGGGGGAGACGGAGTGTCACCTCAGCGTCCCCTTCCACGTGTGCGGCAACGAGGCCGCAGGTATAGCCGCCGTTCGCGGATCCCGGAGGGCCGTTGTAGCGGCCGGGAATGAGAATCGACTCGGCCATGCGGCCGAGACCATAGATGGGTTCCGCCTCCGTCACAGGACGGCTCGTGTCTTGCCACCTTCAATGACACACCCGTGCGGAAGCAGCGCCGGGCGAAACGGTGCAAGCGGGGATACGAACAACAACGCTGCCGATTTCAGCGTCACTGGGACCACGACGCCGGGCGCGTCGAACGGGTAGCGACGAGGTTCGGCCGGAGGGGCACCAACGTCTCCGCCGGCCGGCCCGCGCTAGCGATGCCGGTAGACGATGCGTCCGCGGCTCAGGTCGTACGGGCTCAGCTCGACCTTGACCCGATCGCCCGGAAAGATCTTGATGCGGTAGCGGCGCATCTTGCCGGCCGTGTAGCCCAGCGCCTCGTGGCCGTTGTCGAGCTGGATCTTGAACATGCCGTTCGGAAAGGCCTCGACGACCTCCCCCTCCATCTCGAGCTTTTCCTCCTTTGTTGCTATCGGACCACCTCCTTTCTCACGGGAAAGTGTAAACCGGAAATCGGGTGCGGTCCACCCCCCGGACTAGAATCGACTGCCCGTGCCCGAGGCGCCTTTTGTTCACCTTCACGTCCACTCCGAGTACTCGATCCTCGACGGGGCGTGCCGCATCCCTGACCTCGCCGCACGTGCAGCCGAGCTCGAAATGCCCGCTGTCACGCTCACCGACCACGGCTCCCTCGCCGGCGCGGTCGAGCTCTACCGCGAAGCCGGAAAACATGGCGTCAAGCCGATTCTTGGCTGCGAGGTCTACGTCGCCGACGACCGGAGGACACAATCGAAGGGGTATGCCCACCTGACGCTCCTCGCCGAGTCGAACGAGGGCTACGCGAACCTGATCAAGCTCGCATCGGCCGGATTCCTCGAGGGCTACTACTACAAGCCGCGAGTCGACTGGGAGCTCCTCTCCTCCCGCTCGCCGGGGCTGATCGCGCTCTCCGGGTGCCTCTCGGGCCGGGTCTGCAAGGCGCTCGAGAACGGGAATCGCGGCGAGGCAGAGGAGGAGCTAACGCGCCTGACCGACATTTTCGGCCGTGACTCGACGTACCTCGAAATCCAGGACGCCGGGCTCGAGGTGCAGCCGAAGATCAACGCCCAGCTTGCGGAGATCGCGGTCTCGACTGGGCTTCCGCTCGTCGCGACCGGCGACGTCCACTACCTGCGCCACGAGGACGCGCGCGCCCATGAGGCGCTTCTGTGCATCCAGTCCGGAGACTCGCTCGCCAACCCGAACCATTGGCGCTTCGACACCGACCAGTTCTTCTTCAAAACCCCGGAGGAGATGCAGCAGGACTTCGCGGCGTACCCGGAGGCGGTGGCGCGCACGCTCGAGATCGCCGAGCGCTGCACGGTGACGATGGAGCTCGGGCGGATCCTACTGCCGTCGTTCCCGACGCCGGAAGGTCGCGACGCTTTTGACTATCTCGTTGAGCTTTGCGAAAAAGGCCTGCAAAAACGCTACGAAAAAGTCACACCGGAACTCCAGGAGCGACTCAAGTTCGAGTTGAAGACGATCCGGGAGATGGGCTTCGCGGACTACTTCCTGATCGTCTGGGACTTCATCTCCTTCGCGAAGCGAAACGGTATCGGCGTCGGGCCCGGTCGCGGCTCGGCGGCGGGAAGCCTCGTTGCGTACAGCCTCGAAATCACCGACATCGATCCCATCAAGTACGACCTTCTCTTCGAGCGCTTCCTGAACCCGGGCCGCAAGTCGATGCCGGACATCGACATCGACTTCTCGGTCCACGGCCGCGACCAGGTCATCAACTACGTGGCCGAGAAGTACGGCCGGGACCGCGTTGCGCAGATCATCACCTTCGGCACGATGATGGCTCGTGCCGCGGTGCGGGACGCGGGTCGCGTTCTCGACATCCCGTACGGGACGGTCGACCGGATCGCGAAGCTCATCCCGGAGGGACCGAAGGTCTACCTTGGCGACTGCCTGAAGAAAGGCGCTGATCTCAAGGCCGCCTACGACCAGGACGAGACGGTGCGTCAGATCGTCGACCTTGCGAAGCCGCTCGAAGGCCTCGTCCGCCAGGACTCGATCCATGCGGCGGGCGTCGTGATCGGCGACCGGCCGCTCACCGAGTACATCCCGCTCCAGCAGAAAGGGGCAGATCAGGAGGTCGTGACGCAGTTCCCGATGGGCGACGTGGAGGCGCTGGGGCTCCTGAAGATGGACTTCCTCGGTCTCCGAAATCTCGACGTCATCGACAAGGCAATCGAGCTCGTCGGCGGCGTCGACATCGTCTCGATCCCGCTCGACGATCCGAAGACCTACGCGATGCTGCAGCGTGGAGAATCGTCCGGCGTCTTCCAGTTCGAGTCATCGGGGATGCGGGAGGCGCTGCGGCAGGTACGGCCGACCGAGTTCGAGGATTTGATCGCGCTCGTCGCGCTGTACCGGCCGGGCCCCATGGGGTATATCCCGGTCTATGCGAAGCGCAAGGCAGGGATAGAGCAGCCTCACTTCCTCGACGAGCGCTTGAAGCCGATCACCGAGCCGACCTATGGGATCTGCATCTACCAGGAGCAGTACATGGAGATCGCCAAGCAGCTGGCCGGCTTCTCACCGGCTGAGGCGGACGATCTCCGGAAGGCCATCGGCAAGAAGATCCACGCGCTGATGGCCTCCCTGAAGGACAAGTTCCTGGAGGGAGCCGCCCAGAAGGGCGTAACGCCGTCGGTCGCGAACCAGCTCTGGAAGGACATGGAGCAGGCACAGGACTACTCCTTCAACAAGTCACATGCAGCGTGTTACGCGCTGATCGCTTACCGGACGGCCTACCTGAAGGCCAATTGGCCGGCCGAGTACATGGCCGCGCTCATCTCGTCGGTCATGAACACGAAGGATCGGGTGCCGCTCTACGTGGCCGCGTGCGAGGAGATGGGGATCAAGGTCGAGCCCCCGGATGTCAACTGCTCGGCGTCCGACTTCGCGGTGGTGGAGGGGAAGATCCGGTTTGGTCTCAATGCCGTGAAGAACGTGGGGGAGAACGCCGTTCGGGCAATCGTCGCCGCGCGGGAGGCCGACGGGCCGTTCGAGTCGATCTGGGACTTCTGCGAGCGGGTCGATCCCCAGGTTGTTAACAAGCGCGCGCTGGAATCCCTCGTCAAGTGTGGGGCGTTCGACTCGACCGGCGCGGCTCGAATGGGGATCTGGAACGTCCTCGAGCAAGCTGTTGGAGCTGGCGGTCGGCAGCAGGCCGACCGCCTGGCGGGTCAGAGCTCGATCTTCGACCTGGGCGGTGGTGGTGGCGAAGAGGCACCGGCCGCCCGCAGGCACCATCCGCCTATCTCACCCGAGGAGTGGGAGAAGAACGAACGGCTCGCGTTCGAGAAGGAGTCCCTCGGTCTCTACGTCTCGGAGCACCCACTTCAGGGCGCGAAGGAATCCCTGCGTAGAAAGGTCGACTGCCAGCTTGCCGAGGTCGAGCGCCGGCGAGACGGCGAGATCATCACGGTTGGAGGCATCGTCGGCGCGGTCAAGCCTCTGACGACGAAGAAGGGCGATCCGATGGTGTTCCTCCGGCTCGACGATCTTTCGGGGTCGATCGAAACCGTGGTCTTCAACTCCGTCTACGCGTCGTCGCGCGATCTGCTCGAGGCGGATCGCGTCCTCGTGATCAAGGGTCGCGTCGACCACAAGCAGGAGGGGGAGACGAAACTGATCGCGATGGAAGTTGCTCCCTTCGAAGCGACGCCCGAGCGCTCTGAGGTGAGACTCAAGGTCGATGCTCGAAAGGCGCCTGCCGGGCTTTTGCGCAACCTGGCCGAGCTCGTGCGGGAATATCCCGGAGAGGCTCCGGTGGTCGTTGCGATCGAGACATCGGAGGGGCCGCGTACATACGCGTTCGGGCCCGACTTCAAGGTCCGGCCCGAGGCCGACTTCTTCGCCGAGGCAAAATCGCTACTCGGCGAGGCGGCCGTCACCTAGAGGTCTGATGTAAACGTTCCGCCGGCCGGATGACGCCCCGTCGGTGGCGCCGCGCGGGTCTGCGCACCAGCCGCAGGCGCGCGCGAGCTGACTAACTAAGAGACCGACGACGAGGGGGCACGCGCGAGCGCGGATCGTGCCGGGTCCTGTATGCCTCAGTCCAAGAGCACGCAGTACGCTGGCCGCAGGGGTAACCAAGGGGTTCCCCCCGGGACGTACAACTGACTTGGCGGCTCGTTCAGTCTGCTAGGCCCTTGGCCCGCAGTTCCTCGAGCGCCTGCTCCGACTTGCCGAGCCCGGCGAGGTCCATACCAGCCAGCACCCGGGGCTCCTTGGTGAACTGGATTTCCGAGTACTCGACGACTTCGATCACGTTGCCCCAGGGATCCCGGAAATCGAGCCCACGACCCGGGAGCACCTCTACGCCGGCCTCGGCGAGGGCTTCGCGCGCAGCCTGCTTCGAGTCGACCACCAGCCCAACGTGCCTGCGTTCGTCAGGCGCTTGCGCCCGGCCCGCCGCCAGTGCGACGAATTGATCGCCCAGGTCGATGAACGCCATGCGCGCGCTGCGCCCGCGGAGTTCGAACTCGAAGATCTGCCCATAGAACGCGAGCGCCTCCTCGACGTCACCGACCTCGAGCGCCACGTGGTTTAGTCCGATCAGCCGTGCACGTGTCACCAGGCCAACATCTTCGCAGCGGAACCTCGCCCCGCGCCGCGGTGTAGTACGAGCAGTGGAGGGCCGGCCACTGGAAGAGGAAAACGACCTCGTCGAGCAGGCGAAGCGCGGGGATGTCCGCGCCTACGAGGAGCTTGTGCGCACCTATCAAGGAATCGCATTCAGGACCGCCTATCTCGTCGCGGGATCCGCGGACGAGGCACGGGACGCCGCGCAGGAGGGCTTCGTGAAGGCCTATCGCGCGCTCGGGCGCTTTCGGCACGGAGCCCCGTTCCGACCCTGGCTCCTTCAAATCGTCGCCAACGAAGCCAGAAACCGCCGCCGCTCTGCTGGCCGGCGCGCGACGTTGACGCTGCGCCTCGCGGCTGCTGAGCCCTCGGGGGGCGCGGCCCCGTCCCCCGAGGCAACGCTTCTCGCCTCGGACGAGCGACACCGACTCTTGCAGGCAGTCTCGACCTTGCGCGAGGAGGAGCAACTCGTCGTCGTCTGCCGCTATTTCCTGGACCTCTCCGAGGATGAGACCGCGCAGACGCTTGGCCTGCGTCGTGGAACGGTCAAATCCAGGCTCTCGCGAGCGCTGACACGCCTCCGAGGCGACCTCGAGGAGGCCCATGCCTGAGCTGGAGCGTCAACTCAGGGAGCTCGGCAACGCGCTCGAGCTGCCTGCTGCACCGGACCTCGTAGACGTGGTTCGCGCCCGCATCGCGGAGGAGCGTGAGCCCCGGCGTCGAGTGCGTCGCTCCCTCGTGCTCGCGATCGCGGTGCTCGGCCTGGCACTCGCTGCCGCATTGGCAGTTCCCCAGGCCCGTACGGCCATCCTCGAATTTCTGCACATCAGGGGTGCGAGCGTGGAGAAAGTTCCGACGCTCCCGTCGATCTCGGGCTCCGGCCTGGATCTGGGGGAGCCCGTCAGTCTCGACGAGGCTCGCGAGGCGGTCTCGTTCGAGGTCGCCCAGCCGGAGCTTCCGGGCCTGGGCCGCCCCGACTCGATCTACGTTGACCGAGCGACCCCGGGCGGGCAGGTGTTCTTCCTCTGGGGAACCGAAGCTCGCGCGCAGGTGCTTCTTTCCGAGTTCCGCGGCGACCTCAACCCCGAACTCATCGGCAAGCAGGCGGGACCCGAGACGACGATCGAGCCGGTCAACGTGCAGGGGGGAGCACCGGGGTTCTGGGTGGCCGGCGCGAACCACGTCATTTACTACCTGGATCGCGACGGCGAGATCCAGGAAGAGACAATTCGACTCTCCCGAAACGCGCTTCTGTGGGAGCGAAACGACCTGACACTTCGGCTAGAAGGTGGCTTCGGGAAGGATCGTGCGCTCGAACTCGCACGCACCGTTCCCTAGACGTTTCGCCGATCGTGCGTAAGATCAGTTGTGTGGGATCCCCCATAACGGGGAGAAACCACAGGCCCGTTTCGTACGAAGTAAAGAGAGACATGGCTGCGGCAGAAGCAACACTCACACGAGACCCAGAGGTAGAGCGCGTCGTCGACTGGCGCCGCGCCGAGCTGGAGCGGGCCGGATACGACCGCGGCGATGCACGACGGCTGGCCGAACGAATCGACGTCGACCTCCATTTCGCGGTCGATCTCAGGCGCCGCGGCTGCTCCTCCGAGATCGCGCTCGACATTCTCCTCTAGCTCGAGACCCCGCGTTCGGACGTCTACGGCGCCGCACCATGGTCTGACGCGGGCGCTGCGGGTTCTCGACAGAATCAGAGCGTGATCCAGGCCTCGATCCCCAGCCCATCGAGTGGGGCGCTCGAACTCGGCCCACTCACGCTTCACGCTTATGGGCTCATGCTGCTCCTCGGCATCGTCGCCGCGACCGTGCTTTGCGGACTCAGGTGGACGCGGCTAGGGGGCGATTGGGATCTCGTGCTGCGCGTCGCCATGTGGGGGGTCGGCGGAGGCATCGTCGGTGCTCGTCTTTACCACCTCGCCACGAGCTGGAGCGAGGTGCCGGACGAGTGGTGGGGAGCCTTGGCGATCTGGAAGGGGGGATTGGGCATCTGGGGCGGTATTGCCGGCGGCGTCCTCGCGGGGTGGTGGGTTGTCCATCGGGCGGGAGAGTCGGCTGCGCTTTTTCTGGACGCGGCCGCACCTGCGCTTCTGCTCGCCCAGGCGATCGGGCGGTGGGGGAACTGGTTCAACCAGGAGCTCTACGGAAAGCCCACCGACCTGCCGTGGGGGCTCGAGATCGACCCCGAGAACCGGCCCGACAACGCGCTAGCATCCGACACATTCCATCCGACGTTCCTCTACGAGTCGCTCTGGAACTTCCTCGGCGTCCTGGTTCTGATCTGGGCCGGGCGGCGCTTCCGGATCCGGGCGCCGGGGCTCTTCTGTCTGTACGTGGCGTGGTACACGTTCGCTCGGTTCTTCCTCGAATTGCTGCGAGTCGATCCGGCGAAGGAATTCGGCCCTCTGCGTCTGAACGCGTGGGTCTCGATCGTCGTGTTCGTCTGCGCAGTGGCGGCGTTCGTCTGGACGCAGCGCCGCGACGTCGAACCGAAGCTGCCGGGCCGCCGCGCGGAGCCCGCTGTCCCGCTCGGACCGAAGATGGCGGTACCCAAAGGCCGCGTCCGCCGCGGACGTTAGTGTCAGCCGCATGAGCGCGGTGGCGGTTCGCGAGCTTGACTTGGACCTGGACGCTTTCGAGGGACCCTTCGATCTGCTGCTGACGCTCGTCTTGAAGCAGGAGCTCGATCTCGCGGACGTCGAGGTCGCCGAGATCGTGGTGACCTTCGTCGAGCGCCTGCTGGAGCACTCGCCGCTCGATCTCGATGCCTGCGGCGAGTTCCTCGTTCTCGTTTCGTCGCTGCTCGAGCTGAAAGCGCGCGATCTTTTTCCCGACGAGGAGGTCTTCGAGGAGCTGGATCCGGACGAGGCCGTCGAAGAGCTCGCGGAGAGGCTGGCTGTCTATCGTCGTTTCAGGTCTGCCGCGGACTGGCTCGAGGAGCGGCTCGAGACCGAGTCGGATCGGTTCTTCCGGATCGGCCCGGCGCCGCTCGCGCCCCCGCCCCTGCGGTCTTTGGCGCCCCAGGACCCGGAGTGCCTGGTGGCAGCCCTCAGAGGACTGGCAGCCGAGCCTCCGGAGCCGTCGCTTCGTCACCTGGCGCTCCGCTTTCCTCCCGTGACGCTCTTCCTGGAACGGTTCAGGGCGGTGCTGCGAAGACGACGAGGGTTCGTCTTCGACGAGGAGACCGAGCAGTTGTCGCGTATCGAGCAAGCGGTGGCTTTTCTTGCGCTTCTCGAGCTTCGGAAAGCCGGGGAAGTCCGGATCGGGCAGTCGGCGCCTTTCGAGCCGATCACGGTATGGAACGGAACCTAAGGCTCATCGACAACCCGGTCGACCGCCTTGCGCGGACGATCGAAGCGCTGCTCGTGATCGCGACGCAGCCTCTCTCTGCCGACGACCTTGCCAGCGCGTGCGACGACAACCCGGATCGAGTCGAGACCGCGATCGGCTTGCTTGCGTCGCGTTATCGGGAAGGACGAAGCGGGATCGTGCTGGAGCAGGTCGCCGGCGGGTTCGCATTTCGGGCCACGCGCGAAGCCGCGGAGGCCTGTGCCCGGCTGGTTGAGCGGCCAGCGCAGCGGGGGCTCTCGCAGGCCGCGCTGGAGACGCTGGCCGTGATCGCTTATCTCGGGCCCGTCAGCCGTCCTGAAATCGCCCGGATCAGGGGCGTCGCAGCGGATTCGGCAGTTGCCGGGCTCGTGGAGCGTGGCCTGATCTCGGAGGCTGGGCGGCCTGGCGAAGGCGGGGCGGTCCGCTATGCCCCGACGCCGCTCTTTGAGCGCATCTTCGGTCTGGGAAGCCTGGCAGAACTGCCTCGGCTCGACGACAACGGCAGAGACGCGGAGGATCTGCGCGCGCGTCTCGAGTCGGTCGCCGAACGCCGCGGGGCCTGATCCGGACGCGTCGATTCGGGCTCTCGCGAGGGGCCGGCCCCCAGGCCACCCACCGGCTCTGACGGTAACAGCGCAATGCGCGCAGGTGTGTGAGCAGATGTGCCAAGTGTGTCGCGATGATCGGCGCTCGACACGGCGCCGTCTTCCGACGTCCCGGCTAGACGTTCTTGATGATCTCCTCGGCTTCCTCGCGGGTGAACGCACGCAGGGTCTCGGTGGTCACCGTCCCGTGTCGCGCCACCGCGACCAGGCACTGGTACGCCGTCTC
>Ga0307302_10000296_pt1 | contig 22322 bp, 19 predicted proteins | sample ER_DNA_183_FD_194490 | JGI IMG/M metagenome (GOLD analysis project Ga0307302, IMG submission 194490) | Bulk soil microbial communities from the East River watershed near Crested Butte, Colorado, United States - ER_DNA_183 | ecosystem: Environmental > Terrestrial > Soil > Floodplain | place...
CTGGCCCAGCAGGCAACGTTGGAGACGCGCGACGCCAAGCACGAACCTCGATCATTCGCCGAGCAGCGCAGCACCTGGATGAACGAAGCCTCAGCGGTGCTCGGTGGCCGCAGGGCCGTCGCCTCGATGGTCGCGACGGCAGTTACGCCCGCCGCCGAACCCCTGCGTATGGCCGACGCTCACTGGGTCGCGCAGACCGCCGACCGGGTGCTGGTCGCCATGGAGGAGACCCGGTCGACCTGGCAGATGTGGCACGTCCGTGCCGAAGCCCAACGCCACGTCCGCGCCGTCGATATGCGTGCCGAGCAGGCGAACACGCTGGTGGATCTCCTCGTTGATGAGGTCCTCGAGCACCGATCAATAGCCCTGGCCGCACCACCGCACGGCATCGAAGAACCGGGCGCGCTGCGGCGGGTCGACGGGTCGTCGGTTTACACCATCGCCGGCGCCGACCTCTACACCTCCCAGCGCATCCTCGACGCCGAGCAACGCCTCGTCACCGTCGCCGGCATCCGCGACGGAACGGTCATCGACCGCACCGTCGTCGATCTTGCCCTGCTGGAAATGGCCGCGAACGGCACCGCCCTGGATATGGGGCAAGCGTCCCTTGTCCGGCAGATGTGCACCTCCGGTGCTCGACTACAGCTGGCGATCGCCCCCGCCGGCGCCGGGAAGACCACCGCCATGCGCGCCCTCACCCTGGCCTGGACCGAAGACGGCGGCCAGGTGCTCGGCCTCGCCCCGTCCGCTGCCGCCGCCGCGGTCCTCACCGAGGAAACCGGGATCCGCGGCGACACTTTGGCCAAACTCGCCTGGTCGCTGCGAAACGGCGGACTCCCGGATTGGGCGGCGGGGGTCGGACCGGCGACGTTGATCATCATCGACGAGGCCGGCATGGCGGACACCTTGTCCCTCGACACCGCCGTCCGGTTCGCCGTCGACCGCGGTGCGAGTGTTCGGCTGGTCGGTGATGATCAACAACTCGCCGCGATCGGCGTTGGTGGCGTCCTCCGCGACATCAAGAACGTCCACGCTGCCCTCCGCCTGACCGAGCTACACCGCTTCACCAACCCGGCCGAAGCACAGGCCTCGCTCGCCCTGCGGGAAGGCGATCCCAGCGCACTCGGCTTCTATCTCGACCACGGCCGTGTTCATGTCGGTGATCTCGCCAAGATCACCGAGGATGCCTTCACCGCATGGGTTCAAGATCGATCGGCCGGACTCGACGCGATCATGCTCGCCCCGACCCGCGAGCTCGTCGCTGAGCTCAACCGCCGAGCCCGTGATCATCATCGCCACGGTGCTCCGGCCGGGAAAGAAGTCCGTCTGGGGGACGGAAACCGAGCGAGTGTCGGCGACATGATCATCACCCGCGCGAACGATCGACGCCTCCGACTCTCGGCAACCGATTGGGTGAGAAACGGCGACCGCTGGGCGATCACCCACGTCGCCAAACACGGTGACCTGACCGTGCGACACGTCCGCAGCCAGCTGACCGTCCGGCTGCCTATTGCGTATGTGCGGGAGTCGACCGGTCTGGGCTATGCCACCACCATCCATGCGGCCCAAGGAGTCACCGCCGACACGATGCACGGCCTGTTGACCGGGCAGGAGTCCCGGCAGCAGCTGTACACCATGCTTACCCGCGGACGGCACGCCAACCACCTCTACCTCCAAGTGGTCGGCGACGGCGACCCGCGCACCCTCATCCGACCCGACACCGTCTCACCGCGTACGCCGAGCGAGTCGCTGCAGCAGATCATCGCCCGCGATGAAGCGACCGTCTCCGCCATCACCATGCTGCGCGAGCTCAACAACCCAGCGGCCCGGCTTTTCCAGGCCGTCCAGCGCTACACCGACAGCCTCCACGTCGCAGCCGAACAGCTCCTCGGACCCCAGGCCGTCGCAGAACTCGACCGAGCCGACCAGTACATCCCCGGACTCACCGCCGAACCAGCCTGGCCAACCCTGCGAGCGCACCTGCTCACCCTCGCGGCTGAAACGAGAGAGCGGCCGCTCCGCCACCTGCTGACAGCCGCCGCCGGGCATGACCTTGGAACCGCAGACGATATGGCGGCCGTCCTCGACTGGCGCCTCACAGCGTTCACCTCAACCGACCCAGGTCCGCTACCCTGGCTCCCGAGCATTCCACCAACGCTCCATGCCGATCCCGTTTGGGGAGGCTACCTGGCAAAGCGATCCCGACTCGTCGCCGAGCTCGCCGACCAGGTCCAAGACCACGCTTGCCAAGCTGATGGCCAGCCAGTTTGGGCTGCAGCGGGAAGCCACCCGAGCACCGCCCTCATCCGCGAAATCGCTGTATGGCGAGCCGCCAACGGCATCAATCCCCAAGACCCGCGACCCACTGGAGAAGGAGGCCAATTCGAGACCGCCGCCGCCCTGTGGAAACAGCGACTCGACCGGCAGATCGCCCATTCCGCCGATCCATCAGACAACGCAAGGGCCGACGAACGACAGCGAGCACACACCGCACATAGACGCTGGCGCGACGACAGGCAAGGTCCATACAAAACAACCGGTCAACGTCCGAACGGGCCAGTCGCGCCCAGCCGATAGCACAGCTCAGTCGTCGGATCGCGGCGCTCTGAGTATCTGATTGCACTCCAGGTGACGATGGCGGGACAGGCAGCTGCCTTGAGGCAGGTTCGCTGTCTCAGACGTACCGGGCCCGGGTGGCCGAGCAGCGGGAAACGGCGTAGCCGCCATCTCGGCGCTCCGAGGGGCGGTTAACTGACATGGCCCGGCAACGACGGTCCATCGGGACGTTCGGTCCAGCATGCCCCTGGAGCGGGCCTACCGCGTGGCCCCGGACGAGGACCTCGGCGGCTGGTTCGAGTCCGACGGCGAGATGACGGTCTACGTGATCGACGGCGAGATCGAGCTGACGCTGGAGAACGAGGGCTGCTGGCGGCTGGGGGCCGGCGAGGCGGTCAGGCATCCAGCCGACACCCGGCACCGCTGGGCCGTCGTCGGCGACGGGGCGGCCCGGATCCTGCGCTCGGTCGCGCACGCGCACCCAGCCGCTGGGCCCGTTCCGCTACCGGCGCCTGACGGCCAAGCCGGTCACTCGATCCATTGATGCAGCCGACCATAACATTATGTGCGTCATACTATGATGGGTGGTTGGTGTGGGCAATGGCTTGCCGGGCGATTGGAGGAACCAGTGGCGCGCTATGACAAGGTGCACAAGCAGGCGACGCGGCAGCGGATCATCGAGACAGCGGGTCATCGGTTCAAGCAGGACGGCATCGACGGCTCCGGCATCGCGACGCTGATGGCGGACGCAGGGCTGACCAACGGAGCGTTCTACGCCCACTTCTCGTCCAAGGACGACCTAGTCGCCCATGTCGTCGCCGACCAGTTGGATACCCAGACCGAGAGTTTCCGCGCGTTGCCGCCCGGCCGAGCGGGACTTGAGGGGTTCCTCCGCGAATATCTGTCACCTCAGCACCGAGACAACCCCGCCGACGGATGCCCCTCTGCCGCCCTGCTCGATGAGATCGCACGCTGCCCGGCCGGAACCAAGCACGCCTACACCGACGGTGCGCAAGCCATCCTGGAGGAGATCGCCGCCAGACTGGCTCCTGAGGATCCGCAGTCAGCGCGCGCGAAGGCCCTCGGGCTCTACACGATAGCGGTGGGGACGCTGCAGGTGTCCCGCGTTGTGTCCGACCCGAAGGTCGCCGACGAGGTGCTCGAACAGGGCATCCAGAACGCCCGCATGTTCCTTGGCTGAGAACTGCCGATCACCCGGGCGCCGTCCTTGAGCTTGGCGATCTGCCCAGCCACGCTGCCGACCAAATTATGGTCGTGCTCTCATGGTGGCGTTGTGCTGGCGCCGAGGCGGCCGGCCCCTGGATCGATGACGCCTTGTCCGTGCAGTTGGGGGGCGACCACCGTTGTGGCGACCAGGTCGTCCTTGGAGTCGAAATGGGCGTAGAAGGCGCCGTTGGTCAGCCCCGCGTCCGCCATCAGCGCGGCGATCCCCGAGCCGTCCATGCCGTCTGTCTTGAACCGGCGGCCTCGACGATCCGCTGCCGCATCGCCTGCTTGTGCTCCCTGCTGTACCGCACTGCATGCTCCTTCACCCCGCCGGACCCGCTGGGTTCCTCGCCCCGCACGCTATTCAACATACGATCATAATTTAATTTCCAGAAAGTCTTGCCCGCGAAGCCGTTGCCACCATATGGTAGTACGAACGTAATTTAAAACTTTGAGGAGCCCCGTGATGACAGCAACTCGGCAGGTCGCGCTCGTAACAGGCGCGTCCTCCGGCATCGGCAAAGCGGCAGCGATCGCGCTCGCCGGCGCGGGTTTCGAGGTGATGGGAACCGCCCGCAACACCGCGCGAGTCACCGCGCCCGCCGGGGTGACCTTTCTCGATCTCGACGTGACCAGCGACGAATCGGTCGCCTCCGTGGTCAAGCAGGTGATCGACCGGTTCGGGCGCATCGACATCCTGGTCAACAACGCCGGCGTCGGCGCCAACGGCGCCGCCGAGGAGTTCTCCGTCGCCCGGACGCAGGACGTCTTCGATATCAACGTCTACGGCATCATGCGGATGACCAAGGCGGTCCTGCCGCAGATGCGCGCTCAACGGCGCGGACGCGTCATCAACGTCTCCTCCCTCAGCGGGTTCGTCCCCAGCCCGTTCATGGCCATCTACACCTCGACCAAGCACGCGGTCGAGGGCTACTCCGGGTCGCTGGACCACGAGGTCCGCGAGCACGGCGTCCGGATCCTGCTCGTCGAGCCCGGCCCGATCAACACCGCGTTCGGGGACCACAGCGTGCAGGGCGACACTCCCATGCCGCTCTACGCGTCGGGACGGCGCACCTTCGACGAGGTGCTGGCGAAAAATACCAGCGGTGGAGACGATCCTGCCGTTGTGGCCAAGGTGATCATCGCGGCGGCCACCGACCGGACCCCGAAACTTCGGTACACCGCCGGCTCGACGGCCGCGCGCATCAGCGCACTACACCGCGTCGTTCCGGCCCGGATCTTCGACCGCATTGTCCGCAGATTCAACCGGATGCCGAGCTGACGTTCACCTTCGCGCAGCCGGACACGGCTGCAACGCATGCCAACCCCTCGTTCCAGCGTCGAGCGTGTCGGGAATGCGGTGATGGCGACGTTGCGGTGCTCCTGGGTGGAGGACCACCAGGCTCGGGGGCGGTGACCCGATGTGACTCTCTACGGATCCGGCCGCTTCGGCGTGCCCTTCATCTGACCTGTCCGTCGTGGTTGCCGGCACCGGCCTGGCCCACCAGTTGGCCTGATCAGAAGCCTGTGCGCTCGAGGGCGTGACCCATCACAGATGTGCCAGTCGGTGACCTCTACCCAAGCCGGTGCCGACGGTTGACCCACTCCCTAAAGGAAGGACTAGGCCGGTGCCCATGCTGGCAGAACTTGTCGACGCGTCGTCGGTGTCGACACCCACCGCGACACCCACGAAGTGGAGCTCGCGCTCCCAACCGGCACTCCGATCGGGATACGAAAGATCAGCAATGACAACTCAGGCTTTGCCGAGTTGCTGGCTTGGATCGTGGACCATTCGCCGGGGCCGCGGGTGGTGGTCTCTATTGAGGGCACGCGCAGCTTCGGTGTCGGGCTGGCGCGTCCCACCATTGCATTATGACCGTATTATAGTATTATGACTGTAATGCAACGCCAATAAGTATGAGCAAAGGGAGAAAAGCGATGACGACAGTCGAGGCACCCACCGGTGCGGCTTTGAACGCGAGGTGGCAGAACACGCCGACGCACACCATCAACGCCGGCGGCGTGGAGTTCGCCTACCGTCAGCTCGGCCCCGGCACCGAGGTGCCGGTGGTCTTCCTCACCCACCTCGCCGCAGTGCTGGACAACTGGGACCCCCGAGCCCTGGACGGCATCGCCGCCAAGCATCGGGTGGTCACCTTCGACAACCGCGGTGTCGGTGCCTCCAGCGGGGCCACCCCGACGAGCATCGAGGAGATGGCGAGGGATGCTGTCACCTTCATCGGCGCCCTCGGCTTGGATCAGGTCGACCTGTTCGGGTTCTCCATGGGCGGCATGATCGCCCAGGTGATCGCGCAGCAGCAGCCGCAGCTGGTGCGCAAGATGATCCTCGCCGGAACCGGCCCTGCGGGCGGCGAGGGCATCGACAAGATGACCCGCATCACCTACCTCGACACCGCGCGAGGACTGCTCACCCGGCAAGACCCCAAGCAGTTCCTCTTCTTCACCAGGACCCCGAACGGGCGCCGCGCCGGCAAGGAGTTCCTGGCACGGCTGCAGGAACGTACCTATGATCGCGACAAGGCCATCTCCGTACGCTCGTTCCGCGCCCAGCTCAAGGCCATCCACCGGTGGGGTCAGCAAAAGCCCGCGGACCTCGCGAGCATCCACCAGCCGGTGCTCGTCATGAACGGTGACAACGACAAGATGGTGCCCACCAAGAACACCGTCGACCTCCACCGACGACTCCCCAACAGCCAACTCGTCATCTATCCCGACGCCGGGCACGGCGGCGTATTCCAGTACCACGAGGACTTCGTCACGCGGGCTCTGGAGTTCCTCTGAGGGGAACGGTCATGAAGGCATTCGTCGTCGAGCAGTACGGCAAGGACGGACTGCGCGCCGCCGAGGTAGCCGAGCCTGAGGTCGGCGAGGATGACGTGCTGGTCAAGGTGAGCGCCGCCAGCGTCAACCCGCTGGACAAGATGGTCCGCAACGGGGAGTTCAAGCAGCTCCTGAAGTACCGGACCCCGTTCGTGCTCGGCCACGACGTTGCCGGCGTGGTGACCAGGGTCGGCTCCGCCGTAGGCGACTTCCAGGTAGGCGATGAGGTCTACGCCCGTCCCCGCGACCTGCGGATCGGGACCTTCGCCGACTACATCGCCATCGACCAGGACGACGTCGCGCGCAAGCCAGCCTCGCTCACTCTGCACGAGGCGGCGGCGGTGCCGCTGGTGTCACTGGCTGCTTGGCAGGCCCTGGTCGACCGCGCCCATCTAAAACCTGGCCAGAAGGTCCTTGTCCACGCCGGCTCCGGCGGCCTTGGGTCGACCGTCATCCAGCTCGCCAAACACCTCGGCGCCACGGTGGCCACCACCGCCAGCGGCCAGAACGCGGAGCTGGTCCGCAGGCTCGGCGCCGACATCGTCGTGGACTACAAGAAGGAGGACTTCGCCGACGTCCTCTCCGGCTACGACGTCGTGCTGGACTCGCTCGGCGGCGAAAACCTCCAGAAGTCCCTCACCGTCCTCAAGCCGGGCGGACAAGCAATCAGCGTCACCGGCCCGCCGGACCCCGGGTTCGCCAAGCAGCTCGGGGCGCCGCAGTTCATCGGCGTCGTGATGGGGCTGCTCAGCCGCAAAGTCCACAAGCAAGCCCGGAAGCTAGGGGTGAGCTACTCGTTCCTGTTCATGCAGTCCAACGGCGCCCAGCTGCGCGAACTGGCCGCCCTCTACGACGCCGGCCACCTCCGCCCGATCATCGACAAAACCTTCCCATTCGACCAAACCCTCCAGGCGCTGGCGTACGTCGAGCAGGGCCGCGCCAACGGCAAGGTCGTCATCACACTCAACTGACAACAATGAACGCCACCCGCCGCCTGTCACGTCGAACGTAGCTGAAGATCGTGCCGCCACTCCGACTAACCGAGGGCGAAGGCGTGAGGCTGACCGTCAACACGAACCGGCGCTACATATTCGACGCGGACGGCAACGCCATCCGCTAACCGTCACCGCGCACGCCCCCACATGTTGAAAACCCAAGGGGGCGGTCGAGGTCCATCAGCCGCGGGCGAACGGATCAGATGACTCGGCACCGGGAGAACAGGTTCACCATCCACGCCGCCTAGGCACTTCCCACGACCCTAGACGCTGCGTTCGCACCGAGCCGGCTCAGTCGCGATAGTCCAAGGCGTTGTTTGTCTCACAGGTGTCCCCATTGGCGGCGGCTGGAAGCGTAGGGAGTTGGCCGGTGGCCATCTTGATCACCTGCTCGGGGCCCCACGGGCCCGACCTCGGCTAAGGTCGGAACGTTGGCCGAGGGACCTTGCGGGCCGGCGCTCACGCAGATTGGTGTCACGGACGGGACCCAGACACCTGCGTACCGCGACTTTCAAGATCATGGGCGCTCCCCACATGACTCCCCACATGGTCTCTATCGGGCGCTAATTCTCGCTAATGTCGACTGCGCCAAATGGCTCCGAAAGTTCCGTTTCACCAGGGAATATGGTCACTTGGGCTCATTGTTGATCATGGTCTGTTTCTAATCTGCCCCCGGTAGGTTCGATTCCTACCGGGGGCGCAATATATATGGCTCTGTCTACCTCAAGGGCGAATTTTGCTCTGTCAGATCTATCTTCAGTTCGATCAGCCGGCCGCGACCTAGCTCCTGCCGACCGTGCAGTGTGGACGCTCGAATGATAGGCAGGCCGGGGGTGCTCGGAGTCGGCCGACATAGCGGTGCCGGGGCTTGCGGGATCGCTGATTGCCGCAGCTCGTTCTTGGCAAACCGCGGCAACAGAGCCAAGACGGTGCGTATGCGGCGGGATGGCAAGTTGATCTTGTACGGCTGCGGCGGACCGGTGCGCCGCCTCGATGTCGCCACCTTGAGGCAGACGCCAGACATGCGAAGCGAGTCGTGTTCTCGCTGATGACCAGTGCTCCCGCCAGGCCCGGGTACGTCGACCCAGCGGTTTCCTCGGGACGTAAAAGGGGCAAATGATCGGTATGCCGACCGAGCTGCCTAGGCTGATGGAGAGCTGACACTCCAGCGGCCCTGAAAGAAAGTGATGTCATGCGCATTCCCCGTATGGCCCGCCGCATCCGTCCCGGGGCTGTCAGCCGAGCCGACGGCCTGAGCCACCCAGACCCTCAACCCCAGAGCGACAAGGAGGCCAATCCCGCCGTATCGGAGGACGCCGTCCCGGAGGATGAGGTAGCGCTCCGCAAACCGATTCCCCAGCGGGTCGTGGTGATTCGCCCGCGTTCGGTGCTGATCGTCTTCCTCGTCTTGGTGGCGGTTGCTGCGGTTGTCAGCTTTGTCTTCTTGGCGTCCTCGGGGCTGACTGTGATTGCCATCGCATTGTTCTTCGCCCTCGCGCTGAACCCGGCGGTGGAGTTCTTTCAAAGCCGGGGGCTCAAACGTCATTGGTCCGTCTTCGCGGTCTACATCGCGGCTCTGGTTGTGCTGACGCTGCTCGTGTTGGTACTCATCCCACCCTTGGTCTCCCAGCTCACGACTCTGTTCAATGCCGCGCCTGAGTTCGTCGACAAGCTGCGCCAGGGCAACGGCCCGGCCGGCGTGCTGGAACGGAAGTATCGAATCGTGGAGCGAGTCCAAGCTGCGACCAACGGCCTGGACCTGACCAAATGGAGCGGAGCGGCTGCCTCCGGGCTCGGCGTCATCAAGCGGATTGCCACCAGCCTTGTCGGGGTTATTCTCATCGCCTTCTTGACCCTCTTCATGCTGCTGGAGGGGCCGGACTGGCGCCGGCGATTGACCGCGCTCCTTCCCGACAGCAACCGTGGGTCGATTGAGCGGATCGGCTCGGGTATCTACAAGGCGGTCGGAGGGTTCGTTACCGGCAACCTGCTCGTCAGCCTCTTGGCCGGCCTCCTGGCAACGGTACTGCTGCTGGCCACGGGAGTTCCGTTCGCGCTGCCACTGGGCATATTCGTGGTCGTCTTGGAACTCGTACCCTATCTGGGACCCGCCGTGGTGACTATCGTCCTGACGCTAATTGGGCTCACGCAGGGCGTCATCCCTGGGCTGGTCATCTTAGGGGTGCTCGTCGCGTACCACCTCCTCGAAGGTCACACGCTGCGCCCCCTGATCTACGGTCGTGCGCTCAAGTTGTCGCCGCTCGTAGTGATCATCGCCATCCTGCTCGGTACCGAACTAGCCGGCATCTTGGGCGCCCTCGCTGCCATGCCTGTGGCGGGCGCCATCCAGGTCACCATCGCCGAGCTCCTGCGGCAGCGGAACTATCGCAGGCGAGCTGGGGCCTTGCCCATGCGATGACCGGCCCTTCGCGATCCTCGGCCACCGACGGTCGCGCGGCCGTACGCCGTCTCCCGTGCAGGCAGGTCGGAAGAGTTCGGACCCGTGGCTTGGGCGATGAAGATGCCGCTGTGACCTACGCCTGTTGGCGAACTCAAACTGACGGCTGGACCTCGGCAAGGTCGGAACGTTGGCCGAGCACCTTACCCGCCGGAGCACTCACGCAGGTTGGTGTCACGCGTTGACCTGAGAAGCCAGGCACAGTGACTCTTCAAGATCACGGGCACTCCCGACCTGATCTCTATTGGCCCTAATTTTGTCCCGCCAAGCGCGTGACATGGTCTCCGCAACGACTTTCACTAGGGAATATGGTCACGCCGTCTCATTGTTGATCATGGTCTATTTAAAGTCTGTCGCTTGAGGGCGCGAGGGCCGTCGGCGAGGTCTTCGACGATAGGGATCAGCAGCTGTTCCCGGGCGATGTGCTTCTCGAAGTGGCGGCACCGCAGCGCCGGTGTGTTCATGATCACATGCACATCAGTACTCTCGGTCAGCAAGGCCTGACTGTGTCGGCCCTCGGCTACGGCTTCATGGGCATCAACTTCGCCTACTGACCCAGCTAGACATCGACGCTATCCAGCGCGCCTAGGACCTGGGCATAACTGCTCCGGACCAGCGACCGGAGCGCGAAGAGGCCGGGAGCGCAGCACCGAGTCATCTACCTAGAGGAATTCGGCCAACGTGCGGCGGACCGGATCACCGGCATTGCCCGGTCTGTTCTGGGTTTGGACCGCGTCTCGGCAGGACTGCTGGCGTGCGCTGTGCCGCTGGTCTGCGGCAGCAGGTCAGGCGGCCTTGGGTGTCAGTGTGACAACGAGGTCGGCGCTGAGGGCGGCGGCCAGGCGTTCGAGGACGCCGATGGTGGGCACGGTTCCACCGACTTCGAGTCGGGACACGGCGGATTGGGTCATGCCCGCTCTCTCGGCGAGCTCGTTTTGGGACATGCCGAGCTCGAGCCGGCGGGCCCGCACGGCCTGGCCGAGTTGGTAGGCGCGGTTGGCCGCCTCGTAGCCGGCACGCACGGCTCCGCTGTCCCGGCCGCGGCGCCGTTCCCATCGCACATGCTCAGTCATCACTGATCTCCCTGTTGTAGACATTATCGGCGTGGCCATCGCCGGCTTCACAATCCTTCTGAGCGATGAACGCTCGCTGGACTTCGGCCACCTCGGATCGTTGGGTCTTGTAGAACTTCGTCAGCAAGATCACCCGTCTGCCGGGGGCGAGCCAGTAGGTGATCCGCACCTGCTGGCGCTGGAGGTGAAACCGAAGTTCGCGGACCTTTCCTCCCAGGTGGCGCGAGTACGGCTCGCCGAGTGTCTCGGCGCTGTCGGCCAGCACGTCGGCGTAGAACTCAGCTCGGCCGTAGTCATGATCGGATAACGAGTCCAGCCACTGGCGTACCTCCGGTTCGATCTCGACGATGTAGGGCGACATTCATTTGACGCTATATACATTAAACGCTATAGGCAACGACCGTGCCGAGGTGTGTCAGGTTCCTGACGCCTGCGGCGGCGTGGACACAGACTAGTGTCATGGCGGGCGCGAAAAACCCGCGGGGTAGCGGCTTTCAAGATCGTTTGGCGCTCCCCACATGACTCCCTACATGGTCTCTATCGGGCCCTAATTCTTGCTCATGGTGAGCGTGTCATATGGGCCGGGAAATGCCGTTTCACTAGGTAATTTGGTCACGCTGGTTCATTGTTGATCATGGTCTGTTTCTAATCTGTCGGTCGTAGGTTCGATTCCTACCGGGGGCGCAAAACTGCTAGGTGCACGCCGCTCTGCCATCCAGCAAGCTTGAGGTCATGAAAGGACAATCGCACATCGCCATGATCACGGCGCGGTACCTGTTCGCGCGCCTGGTCATCAGCTTCCTCGCATCTTAGTCACGGGAAGGCGACCAATGGTCAAGCTCTACAACGCCGCCACCAACCAACCCCTCGGCGACATCACCGACGACCAGCTCCAGTTCCTCATCGACCAGTTCGAAGAAGAATGGGAAGGCGATCAGGACTACTACATCAACATTGCCACCATCGACATGCTCAAGGACGCCGGCGCCGACCCATCACTGCTCGCCCTCCTGCAGCGTGCCCTCGGCGTCGCCGGCGAAGCCGATATCCGCTGGTCGAGCGAGTGAACGCCTTCACCACCAGCGACGGCTTCCGCATCGCCTATCGCCGCAGCGGAACCGGGCCGGCGCTCGTCCTCCTGCACGGGTTCATCGCCGATGGTCGCATCTGGCGGACACAGATCGACGATTTCAGCCGTGACTTCGACGTCATAGCGTGGGACGCTCCGGGATGCGGACAGTCTTGTGACCCGCCCGAAGACTTCTCGATGGAGGACTACGCCCGCTGCCTCCTCGCCCTGCTCGACGAGGCCGGCGTTGAGGCTCCTCACCTCCTCGGCCTGTCCTGGGGCGGCACGCTCGCGCTCGAGTTCCATCGCCTGTTCCCCCAGCAGGTGCGCTCGATGATTATCGCCGACTCATACGCGGGTTGGACCGGTTCGCTCGGCGCGCAGGACGCGCAAGCACGGCTCGACAGGTGCCTGCGAGAGTCACAGCTGCCAGCCGCGGACTGGGTCCCGCAGTGGGTGCTGGGTGCATTCTCTCCCGGAGCACCGCAAGACGTCGTGGACGAACTGGCGTCAATCATGTGGGACTTCCGTCCGGTTGGCTTCCGCGCGATGTCTCGCGCCCTGCATCCCGACTTCTCCGAAGCACTCAGCGGCATATCGGTTCCGGCGCTCCTGATCTGGGGCGCCGATGATGCCCGCTCGCCCCTCATCTGCGGTGAAAAGATGCGCGATCGCATCAACGGATCCCGCCTCGTCGTCATCCCCGACGCCGGTCATGCCTCGAACATGGAACAACCCGCCCGCTTCAACGCCGAAGTTCGCACCTTCTTGCTCCAGCAATAGCCCATCCAACTTCGAACATCCAACATCGCGCCCTTAGCGACGCCCGCCTGCCAATCGGGGTCGGCCGCGGCGCCGCCGGCGTCGCCGTTGCGGCCGATGCCGTGTGGGACTGTCACCCTGCCGAGCGGGCTTCATATTCCCTACGCCGAGACGGGCGACCCGACAGGCATCCCAGTCGCTGGTCAGCAGCCATCCCGTACGTGTCCTCGCCTTGGTCCTAATCAGTACTCCCGCCTCCCTCGCCGACAAGCCCGCTGTCGCCGCGATGTGGGACGAAGTCTCGAATCTCGAGGACCCGCTCAACCCGGCATTCGTCGATCAGTTCGTATGCAGCTTCCCCGAAGCGCTACCCGATGAGTTCCTCGACCTCTTGGTCAGCGAGAGCCTAAAGGTCCCGGCCAGCGACCGGAAGGAGACCCTGCGCGGGCTGACTGCGGCTGACTCATCGGTGATCATGAATCGCATCACGGCGCCTACGCTGCTGATTTCAGCAGACGAGGATGCCTTCGTCAGCGAGGACCAGGAGATTATCCGTCGCGCCGTTCCGGACGCCCGCCTCCAGATCTACAAAGGAGCTGGCCACGCGGTCCACCTGGCACGTCCGGATCGTATTGTCGACGACGTTGTCGACTTCGTCGCCAAGACAGTCACCACCACGGGCTCGTAAGTGGTGCGTGTGCGGCAGCGGCCCGGGGGCGATCGACAGGGCATGTCCCACTCCTCTGCCCGGTTCCTGGTGATCAGATAGACCAGTGCCGCCGGGGCGCGGTCGTAGGTTCGATTCCTACCGTGGGCGCAATTGTGATGTCGCAAGACATAGGCGACACCTCGAACCCTCAATTCGGCTTTTGGTCGGGGCTTGCAGGCACCTCGGGGTTGGTAGTCGATGGCTGGGTTGAGGATTAGCTGGCGGATGAGTTCGCCGGTGGTGGCATGGATGATGTGGAGATCGTGTTGATCATAAGGAACCCTGCTGTGGAGCTCAGCGGGGAGGCGAGACCGCAGATCGTGCTGCTTGGCACCAAGGCTTCCGCCTTGGCAGTCATCGGGGTGTGGCGATCTGTGGTTTCAGATCAGCGGTTGGAGCGGCGTATGGCAGAGATGTTGCATGTTGGCATCCTTGGTGCTGGCCTGGCTGCCGAGGGACATGCGGCTGCCTATAGCCAACTGCGCGATGTCGAGGTCACAGCGCTATGGAATCGTACACACTCTCGCGCTGAAGCGCTTGCGGGAAAGCTCGGGCATCCGACGCTGAAGGTGTATGACAATTGGCAGGAGTTGATCACCCAGGCCCACTGCGACGTGATCAGCATCGCCACCGCGCCGATGTTACGCAGCGAACCGCTACTTATGGCTTTGGGCCATGGTTGCCATGTTCTGGTGGAGAAGCCGATGAGCTTTGGCGTGCGCGAGGCGGAAGGCATGGTGGCGGCTGCGCAAAGGGCGGAATCGGTGACTGCATGTTGTTTCAATTGGCGCTATGCGCCGGCGTACCAGACTGCTTCGCGGGCGATACGCGCCGGCGAGATCGGGGCAATCCGGGACGTGCGTACGGAGTGGTATTTCCGAGCCAGACGCCACTTTTTAGCCAGTCAACCCTGGGCCTTACGAATGGACACCTCCAACGGATCGTTGGGCGAAGGACTCTGCCACGATTTCGACAAAGCCCGTTTCCTGACTGGAGAAGATTTCAGTGAGATTGCGAGCAGGATCACCCCCATCACGATCAAGCAGGACGATGACTTTCTCATCGACGGAGGGCGTTCGATGCACTTAGCCGAACTGACCGGTGGGGTATTGGCTCAGTTTTGCATGTCGATCACCGCTGGCGAGGGCATCTGGCGGATGATCATCGTGGGCGATGAGGGATCACTGACGATCCCAGATGCAGGCACCACCGTCGTCCGTAAGCGGCAGGACGACAATGAGCCGGGGACGTTAGCAATTGCGGAAGCCGATCAGCTACCGCACTCCAGCGAGTTGTTGCAACACACCTGGAATCGACTGATCAAGGACTTCATTGGGGCTGTACGCGATGGTGATCTGGCCCATAGCGACCACCCAAACCTGCCAGTGTTGACTGACGGATTGCGCACCGAAGAGGTCATAGCCGCAGCCCGCCAGTCAAGTATCGACCGGCGGTGGGTGACAGTTGGTTCTAAAGCGCCATCGTTCAGTCAACAATCAAACGGCCATTGATGGCACTGGCGTGGTCGGCCTATGGCACGTTGCCGGAGTCGATATCCTCCTAGCGCGGCATTCTTTGGTCGAACCAGAGATACGGAGCGATCAAGCATGGAGACCGCTACCCGACCTTCTTATGGCTGCAGTCGGTGCCGCGGCCTAATTTCATTTGGCACCACTTACTCAGACACCGCGGCCTCTGGGTCTGAGCCTCCGAGCGTGATGTGCAGACCGAGCAAGTGATGCCAACTGTCAGACCTATGCGCCGATTCCGGCCGTCATAAGCACTACGCCCTACGTCTCATCACAGTGCACGCTCGGGTTCCACATCTCGAAAGTGCCGGCAGGGTTGTCCTTCCAGACCCATGCGTGCAGCGAATAGAAGGGTGGCAGGCCGTACCTGTTGGGTGCGTCGGTGAGGTTGAATACCTGTCCGAAGAGCATCGGCGGTGCCGGAGTAACCCAGCTTCCGACCCCTGGCTGTGCTTCGCTGGCTTCCCAGTCGGACTTGATCACGACATATTCCAGCGCGGCCAGGTGTAGCTTGCCGTGCTGATCGGGTGCATAGACCAGAGCTTCGGGATGCGTGGCATCGATCGCGGGGTTCTTGACCAAATCACCCTTGACGTAGTGCACTCCCATGGCACCCATCTGCGGCTCAGCGATGCAGGTGATTCCAGCGGTGTCGGCCAAGATCGAATAGCCGGTCTTCTTGGCGGCGGTGAGGCTCTGGTACTTGGCCGTGGCAGAGCGAGCCGGGGCAGTCACGGCCGCGGTCTGGTGCTGCTCGCATCCGAACGCGGCAACCGCTTGACCCATGAGCAGGCCGACGGTGGTGATTGCAACGGCGAAAGTGCGGAGCAGTCTCATGATCCCTCCTGCACTTGGTAAATCTCCTCAGCGACGAGACCATGCGCCTCGCGATGGACCGTCGCCGCTGCGTCGGCGTTGGGGGCCTCAACGAGGCAGAAGATCTTTCCGCCGCTCCCATCCACCCAGTAGCGGAGATAGCTGACGTCGTAGCCTCCCTGGGTTTGCAGGTCCGCCTGGTGAGCTTTGCCCACGTCCTCGAAGGTGACTGCACGATCGAGGCTGTGGATATCCATATAGAGCGGCATGGCTCCTCCTTCGGTCGGAAGTTTGAAACGACCGTAGGAGCGCACGACCTCACTTCTCATGGGAGCTGATCTCCCATATTGGCGAGACGACTACCTAGATTTCGTGGCCACCGACATGCGGTCCGAATGGAGCAGCCCCAACCTTCGTGCCTCCTTCGCTGCACCCTTGCGCGAGGTGGCACCCAATTTGCCGAGGATCGCGGATACGTGGTGCTCGACGGTCCTGACCGAAATGAACAGGCTTGCGGCGATCTCCTCGTTGGAGTTGCCTTGGGATAGGAGGCCGAGGATTTCCTGCTCGCGTGCGGTCAAGCCTCGTGGGTGGGCCTTCGATGCCGTGCGCGCACCTGCGGGAATGGAGCGGATGCCAAGGTCTCGCATAGTCCGGCGTACCAGTCGAGCCGCCGCTTCGGCACCAAGATCAGTAAGCCGTGTCAGAGAGTCTCGAAGGAGGGCCTCGTCCTTGGTGTCCAATAGCGCCAGAGCGGCTTCATAGCGATAGCCCAGCCCATCCCACAATTCCACAGCGTGCGCACCATCCCCGGCGATTTGTGACGCGAATGGCTCAAGATCAATTGGCTCCCTGATTCCGGTGAGGCGTCGCGTCCACAGTGCTATCCAGCCCCGGGAAAGAACAAGCACGCCGGCCGAGGCATCGCGGACTCGATCCAGCTCGGCTCGTGCGGCATCTAGACGGCCCTCGAGCCAGTACGCCTCGATCCGTGCTACTCCCACAAAGCTCAGCCATTCCGGCTCGTCGAGGCCCAGGGCTAAGTGCATCGCCTCGTCCAGATGCGCCCAATATCCCCCTTGTCCTCGACGCGCCATCACTTTCGCCTGGTAGCACAGCGGCTGGATCTGGTTTGCGGGGGAGATCGACTGCTCCTCAAGCATGGCGTGGGTGATGGACATGCACTCATCCCAGCGGCCAAGTTTCTCAAAGACACCGACCCGCTCCGCAAGCAAGCAGTTGGCGAAGGTGCCGATGTCGTGTACGTCGCAGTAGGCCATGGCCTGGTTGTAGATCTGCTCACCCTCTTCGTGGCGGAGATCGCCGCAATATTTCCAATACGTATCCGCGAAGACCCCCCCGACTTGATACTCATGGCCGCCGGACAGTGCGGTCTCCAGGGCTGCCCGCATCGGGAGCGTCCAGTCATTACCCATGGCATGGACCACGTGAGCCTCAATGCTGAGGGAATCGCTGATCACGTCACCCAGACCGAGTTGTTCTGACATCTCGCGAGCCTGTCGGGTGAGCGCAAGGCCTTCCTCGTAGCGACCTCTGCCCAGGTGGCGATGCGCGAGGGTGTTGTATGCCTTTGCCAGCTGAGGGCTGGGGCCGAGCGGCTTGGCCAGCTTCAGCAGCGCGTTGGCGGCCTGACTGGAGTCTGCTCCGCGGCACAGCCACCACAAATTCCCGGCAAGCCTCAGCAGCGAATCAGATTCACGTTTGGAGTCGCCCAGCTCGTGCCACAGCGCCACTGCGGCGGAGCACGACTCCAGCAAGTCCTCCCGTCGATCAACGAAGTCAAGTTGCTGGGCCAAACTGTCCAGCAAGTCAGCCCGTCTGCGGAGATCGGTCTCTGGCACAAAACGCAGGGCACGCTCGTACTGCGAAGCTGCCTCCCGGCGTGCACCAAGTGTTGCGGCACGGCGGCCAGCCCTCGGTGCATAGGTCAGGACCAGCTCGGCGTTCCCAGCACCCTCGGCGTGGAAGGCCAACCGGGCATCGTCATCGCAACCGGAGGAGAGCAGCGCATCCAAAATCTTGGTATGAATGGCGGCTTTTCGGTACGGCGGGACGGCCGCCTCGATTGCGACTCGCGCTATTTCATGGCGGAATCGAAGATCATCTCCGTCCTTGATCAACAGACCGTGGCTGATCAGCTCATCCATGACGAGCAGGTCGTTGACGAACGACACCAGCAGGTCGGTCTGCATCCGGGAACCGATCAGGGCGGCAGTGTCGAGTGCATCGCGTGCTGGCAGACTCAATGTCCTGGTGCGGGCGAGGACGGCATCTCGAACGGATGCCGGCAGGGCGTCGCTGCCAGCTTGCAGCACCTCGGTGACAAAGAACGGGTTGCCGGCGGTCAGCCGGTGTAGTTCAGCCGCGTCGATATTTGTGCCTTGCGCCAGTGTCGCCACGCCGGCCGTCGACAGCGTTGGCAGGCTAAGCCTGCGGGTCGCTCGTTGGCTTGCCAATCCGCCGAGTGTGAGCCGCAGCGGATCGTTGGCCACTAGGGCCTCCTCGCGATACGTGACCAGGAGAAGCACCCGCAAGTGCTGGATCCGCCTGCCGAGGTAGCTCAGGAGATCCAGCGTTGCCTCATCAGCCCAGTGAACGTCCTCGATGGCGATAACGGTGAGAGTTTGCAGGTCGCCGAGTTGTCGTAGCAGCGCTCCATACAGCTGGTCTCGCTTCGCCTCGTCGCGGCAGAGCCGGAGTAGCTCACCATCTATTTGGTTAGCGATATCAAGGAGAGGTCCGAGCGCGGCGGGCGTAAACAACCCATCACAGCCTGCCCAGAGCCAGCGAGCCTCGCTCAACCTCTCGGCAAACTCCTCCAGCAGCACGGATTTACCTACGCCGGCCTCGCCAGAAATAAGCACGAGCCTGCCCTGCCCCTGGCTCGCCTCGCGCGCGTACTGATGCAGCGCGGCCAGCTGGCTCTCCCGCTCGATCAGCCGCATTCATTGATTGTCCGCCGTATCGACGTGTATGACCATCCTCGTTGATCAGCTGGGTGAGAGGCTGGACGTCGGTTAAGGTCGGACCCGAGAACCTTGCCGGGCGACGACGTCTCCTCTTGCGTGCGACCGCCCTACGTCGCCTCAGGTATGAGCCTTAGGGTCGGCGGCTGAACGATCATGATCGTGATCTTTATCGGCGCCATGGTCGCTTGCGGCTGGAACCGCGACCACCGGGCACTGTGTGTGGCTGAGGCAGTAGTGGCTCACGGAACCAGAGACAAGCCGACCGATGCCCACATGTTCCTTGGTGCCGACAACGAGCAACGCCGCTCCGATGGATTCAGCTACCAAGACGGGCCCCGCCTCGCCGGAGAAGAAGTGCAGTCGCCACCCGAGCTGTGGCTGGACCGAGTCGAATAGGGCCGCGACCTCTGCGCGGTAGGGAATATCCATCGCTGAGGGGTCCATCGGCACAGCCACCCCGCCCATCCCGAGCGCCATGTTGAAGTCCGGCGATACGTCGACGGCGTGCACGGCTCGCAAAATCTGGCCCCTCGCTCTCGCCTGTTCGGCCGCCCACTTCAGGGCAGCGCCCGCTGACGGAGACAGATCCAGGCCGACCACGATCTCACTCATACTCAATCCTCTCGATCAGGGGTGACCTACTCACCGACCGTGGCCGATCACCCTCCGTCCGGACACCTGCTCGCACGGCAACCGCACGAACATGTTTTGGGTACCCCCTGCCCAGGGCTCAGGCAGTTTCCCGTACATCATGTGGGCGAAGTCATCCTCGGCCGCCAGTTGCAGCCCTCCAACCTCGGCGGGTGCCCAGAATGCGTCGGTGGCGGACTGTGGCGGGGGTGACGGAGGCCTTTCTGACGAGCCGCGCCTCCACGGTCAGCCGTTAGGCGCCCGTTTGGCCAGGGTCGACCGGTCCACAAGAGTGGGACGAAAGGCTGTGAATCGGTCCTGTGGGGGAGCGCCTCCCCGGAATTGCGCGTGCGCTTCAGCAGTGACATCAGTTCCTTTCGTAGGTCGGCTGTTTCCGAAGCGGCTGTCGCGAGAGGTGCCCGCCTTGGGCGATTGCGACCGCAGCCACTACCAGCCACAGCGCAGCGGCGTAGGCGAAACCACTGATCAAGTTGGCCACCACCGCCAGCGGGGGGAAGAGAATAATTGTGAAGGCCGCGAAGCTTGCGTGCATGAGGATCGCCAGCAGCAGGCTTCGATCAGTACGCTCGTAAACCCATACCATCAGCACCCTGAAGGCCGTGAGCTGGCCGACGACGGTGCCAACGAGCCACAAGGGTAGCCAGATAGCCAGCGAGACCTCTCCTGAGGTAACGCCGCTTGCCCAGTAGTCAACCGGCAAATGCCACGCGCCCCACAGCACTCCGACAATGAGCCCGGTACCGAGCACGTCATAACGCAGTCTCAGCCTTGGTATGGCGAACCCCGTCCAGCCCAGCTCCTCCAAGATGCCGGTCGGCAGCGCCACCGCCAGACCCATCAGCAGCAGGGAGGCGGTGTCGCTGCTCATGAAGATCCGCGGAAGGAACATAGGGGAGATGAGCGACAGCAAAAGGAGTACCGCCATGATCAACAGCGGCGCCGTGAGGAGTGCGGTGGCGTACCAGCGAGCGCCAACCCGCCATGTGAGCAGTCGGGTTCGTAAGTCGTGGAATCCCGCCCTTCCGTAGAGGACGACGGTCAACGAGAGGCCCGCTATGCCGGGGCCGGCGAGCATCGCCGGGACTGCGTACGGAATCGCCACCTGCAACTGCTGTGGGGTGGCTGAGAATCCGCCGGGACCGAGCCCGACGGCGATGAGGATGGCGCCCCATGAGATGGCGAACGCTAGGACGTAGAAACTCAGCAGCGGGTGGCTCCCGACAAGACCGGCGCGGCGGGGTACAGCCGTTTCAGGTCGCTCGAGAGTGGACATCGGTGACCTCCCGGACGCCCGGCTCGGGACGAAGGGCATCCCTTAATTTGACTATGGTTTGGCACCCCTATTGGAGCCGTAGGGTCCTTGGGCCCGATCTGCAGAGCAACACGTGCCAACGTCGCTCGTGCCTCAAGTTGCTTGCCAGCTTTTCAGCATCTCCGGGACGAGGGCCATCCCAGGGTTCCGGGGAGCCTGGATCACCTTGACGACGCCGCAGTCATCGCTTCGGCGCTGCCACGCCCGAGAGGAGCCGCTAATTGAAGCGTCCACCTGCACGGTTTTGGGGCCCGGCAGTGGAGTTCGCTGAAGCGTGGTTGGGGTGGGGTTCTTTTCCGGCCGACCGGCATCTCGGGGACGCTGCGAAGGATCTCACGGGATTGTTTGGCGTTCGGCTGCCAAGACTGCTGCCGCGAATCGGTAGATCGCCCTTGTCGCACTGGCACCATCGCGGAAAGGAGGATGGCAGATGGAGTCTGAAGGAGTGGGTCGGCAGCGGGCGGCAGCGTCGAAAGCCAGCGAAATTGCAGTCGGTGGAGAGAGCTTCCGCGTCAGTCGGGACAAGTCCTTGCTTCGGCTGGGGGCGGTTTTGGGCTTGCTCGGCTTTGTTGTACAAGTCGTGATGGATCGGCTCCACCCGCACGGGGTCGCGCCCAATGATTCGGTGAACGTCTTCCGGGAATATGCCGGATCGGACATATGGACGGCTGTGCACATCGGTCAGTTCGTGGGCACACTTTTCATCGTCCTCGCCCTTGTTGCGCTGGCTAGATCGCTGTATCAGCAACCTGGCGTCGCCGGCGCCCTCGCTGTCGTGGGAACTGTGACGGCGATCCTGGTGGCGGCGGTGTTCGCGGTGCAGATGGCGGTCGACGGGGTGGCTCTCAAGGCGGCCATCAACACGTGGATTGCTGCTGCGTCGCCAGCCGATCAGTCGGCAGCGTTCCAAGTCGCTGAGACGGTGCGATGGACTGAGAAGGGTCTGGGCGGGCTCTTCCAATTCATCAACGGCGCGACCCTCCTTGCACTGGGTGCGTCGATTGCCTTAGGAGACCGCTATCCCAAATGGATTGGTTTTGTGGGTGCGCTGGCCGGTGTGGGCTTCCTCGCAGGTGGCATCGTGACCGCTCACACAGGGTTCTCGGCGAGGGCGGGTTGGTTCCTGACGCCGGCAACTGTGCTACTGGCCGTTTTCGTCCTCGGCTCTGTGATCTTGATGTGGCGGCGAAGCGGGGGAGCCGAAAGTCCCGGCTAAGAATGCGGCATCTGCATGGCGGCATCGTCATCTAATGACGTGGTCCAGGCAGCAGTCGACGCCTGGGCGCCGTTGATGGGTTCTCTCCAGCGAAAGCCCTCTTCAGATGCGGTGCGAC
>Ga0307302_10000297_pt1 | contig 22235 bp, 22 predicted proteins | sample ER_DNA_183_FD_194490 | JGI IMG/M metagenome (GOLD analysis project Ga0307302, IMG submission 194490) | Bulk soil microbial communities from the East River watershed near Crested Butte, Colorado, United States - ER_DNA_183 | ecosystem: Environmental > Terrestrial > Soil > Floodplain | place...
ATCACCCCGTTCCGGGCCCTGCGCGAGGACTACGACCGCGTGGTCGCCGGCACCGCCATGCTGGAGGCGGTCGACCAGGTCGCCCAGGAGCGCGAGGCCGCCATCCGCCTCTACCTCCTGCTGGTCCGGGCCCTGCGGGCCCTGGACGCCGCTCCCCGCGACCCCTCGGTGGTGCTCGACGCCTTCCTGCTGAAGCTGATGGCCCTGGAGGGCTACCGGCCCGCGCTGGCCGAGTGCGCCGGCTGCGGCGCCAAGGAGCAGCCGCGGTGCTTCTCCATCGTCCGCGGCGGCGGCCTGTGCGAGCGCTGCCGGACCGGCCAGGAGTCGATCCTGGACGCCGACACCATGCCGCTGCTGGCCGCGCTGCTCGGCGACGACCTGGACACCACCGCCGGCTCGGTGCCGGCCCCAGCCTCCCGGCGCGAGGCCGGCGCCCTGGTCAAGGGCTATGTCGAGTACCACCTGGACCGCCGGCTGCGCGCCTATCCCCTCGTGGCCCGCTGATGCCGAGCCGCAACCCGAGGGCGCTGCCGCCCGGCCTCGACCCCAAGGGCGTGCCCGACCACGTGGCCATCGTCATGGACGGCAACGGCCGCTGGGCGGGGGCCAAGGGGCTGCCCCGCAACAAGGGCCACGAGGCGGGGGAGGCGGCCCTGTTCGACACCGTCGAGGGAGGGCTGGACGCCGGGCTGTCCTGGCTGACCGTGTACGCCTTCTCCACCGAGAACTGGCGCCGGCCGGCCTCCGAGGTCCGGTTCCTGATGAACTTCAACGAGTCGCTGCTGGTGCGGCGCTCCCACGAGCTGCACGAGCGCGAGGTCCGCATCCGCTTCATCGGCCGCCGCGACCGCATCCCCTCCCACGTCCGCCGGCGCATCGAGGAGGCCGAGGACCTGACCGCGGCCGACACCCGCATGACCCTGGCCGTCGCCCTCGACTACGGCGGCCGCGACGAGCTGTCCCGCGCCGTCCAGGCCCTGGCCACCGAGGTCCGCGAGGGCCGCGGCCCCCGCCGCATCAACGAACGGGCCATCGCCAGGCACCTGTACGCCCCCGACATGCCCGACGTCGACCTCCTCATCCGCACCTCCAACGAGTACCGGATCTCCAACTTCCTGCTCTGGCAGATCGCCTACGCCGAGCTCCACTTCACCCCGGTCCTGTGGCCCGACTTCAACCGCCACGAGCTGTTCGAGGCCCTCCGTGTCTACCAGGGCCGCCACCGCCGCTTCGGCGCCGTCGCCGACCCCGGGTCTCCGGTGGCACCGACCCGGCCCCGGGCCGCACCCCCGACCCCGAGCCGCGCGGCTCCCACCAGGTTCCGCGCCGGGTCCCCCGGTGGGGGAGCGTAGCCGATTGCCGGAGTTGGGTGGGTCGGCTGTCCACAGCCCCGTTGCCGGGGCCGGGTGGGGCGTAGAGGCCTGTCGCCGGTCGCCGCGGTGACCGGGACCGCCCGGCCCGCGATCCGCCCGGCCGGGCCGGGCGACCTGGCGCGGCTCGGGCCGCTGTACGAGCAGTCCGGCTTCGGGGCCCGGCTGGCCGGGGTGGTCGGGTTCGCCAGGGCCCGGCTGGACGGGGAGGTGGTGGTGGCCGAGGCCGGCGGTGAGCTGGTCGGGGTCGCCGCCGGAGCGGTCTTCCGCGGGACCGGTGGTTCCGGGGGCACCGGGTGGGTTGGGGGAGTGGCGGTGGTGCCGGCGCATCGGCGGGCTGGGCTGGGTGGGGCCCTCACCGAGGCGATCGTGGAGTTCCTCGAGGGGCGGGGGGTGGCCACGGTGCTGCTGCATGCCACCGCCCTGGGGCGGCCGGTCTACGAGCGGCTCGGGTTCGTCCCCGAGACCGCCTACGTCACGCTCAGCGGCCCGACCCTGGCCCGGGCGTCCACCGGGGCGATGGTGCGGGCGGGTCGGGCGGCCGACCTGGCGGCGGTGATGGCCCTGGACCGGGCGGCGACCGGGGAGGACCGGCGGCGCCTGCTGACCGCGCTGTGGCCGACCGGCGGGCTGGTCGCCGCCGTGGACGGCCGGGCCCTGGGCTATCACCTGGCGTCGCCCTGGCGGCCGGGCGGGGCGACCATCGCCGCCGACGCCGGGACCGGGCTGGCCCTGCTGGACGCCGTGCGGGTCGCGCCCGGGGACGAGGTCGCGATCTCGGTGCCCGCCGCCAACGCCGCCGCCGTCGGCTGGCTCGAGTCGGCCGGCTTCCAGGAGCGCTACCGCACGATCCGGATGCACCGCGGGCCCAGGGTCGCCTGGGACCCGGCGGCCCTGTTCGCCGCCCACAACCTGTTCTGGGGCTGACCCCGGACCTCCCTCAGAAGTCGAGCTTCATGGGGATGCGGTAGCCGACCGACCGCTCGGCCAGGCGCAGGAGCACGGCCAGGCCGTTGCCGGCGGCGGCCGACAGCGAGTGCCCGTCCAGCGCCGGCTCCCCGAGCTGGCCGTCCAGCCGGTGGCGGGCCGACAGCAGCTGGAGCTGGTCGAGCAGGGCCACGCTGGAGCCGAGCTCGACCTTCTCGCCGGTGAGGTCCCTGGTCCGGACGGTGAACTCGAACCGGCAGGGGAGCCACAGCTCCGGGGTGAGCAGCTGCTGGTACCGGGACCCGGCGTCCGGAGCCGAGGCGGCCTGATAGGCGAGGTCGTCGGGCCAGTCGGCCGACACCATGGCCGGCGGCGGCAGCTCGGGATGCTCGTCGTGGGCGGCCAGCAGCAGCGCCCCGCCGTAGCCGTCCCAGCCCGGCTTGTCGGTGAAGCAGGGCGCCGGACCCGATTCGTCCCAGTCCAGCGGCCCGGCCAGCCGGTCGCCGAGCCAGCGGCTCAGCCCGTCCCGCCAGCGCAGCACCGCGGCCCGGATGACCTCCTCGCCGTCGCGGCCGTCGTCGACCGGCAGCCCCTGGTGGTGGGCGATCCGCTCGACCACGTCGGCGGAGCCCTCGAGGTAGTACCGGGTCAGGGACCCAACATAGACGTCAAGGCCCACGCCGCCTCCCTCGCTCCACCCGGTCGCCGCGCCCCGCTCGCGTGCTGAGGCTCTATGGTGTCTCAAACAACTCGATCCGGCCACCCCTGTCTTGCTTGGGTCAGCGGACGTCGACCACCACCCGGGTCGGGTTGCGGAGCTCGGAGACCCGGAAGCCGCCCCGGTCGGCCACGCCGAGCCCGAACGAGACCTGGCCCTCGAAGTCGCCGGCGAAGCGCACCTGGCGCAGGGCCGGGTAGCCGGGGGTGAGGGTGGCGGTCGGGAAGGTCGCCTCGCCGTCGGGGTCATGCGCCCGGGCCGGCTCGAAGGCCACCGCCACGAACGCCTGCCCGCGCAGGGCCAGCCGCTCGCCGGCGGCGTCCTCGACCCGGGCCACGTAGCGGACCTGATAGCCCGGCATCGACCCCTCGAAGGTGAACAGCACCCGGTCGTACCCCTCGCGTTCCGCGGTCTGGACCGAGACCAGCTCCGGCGCCGGCCGGCTCCTGCGGCTCCGCTCGACCGGGTCGGTCCGGAACGGCGCCGTCGACCGGGCCGGCCGGCGCTCGTCCTCGTTCCTGGCGTCCCAGACCCCGGCCACGAAGGCCACGACCAGCAGCAGGACGGCCGCCCTGGCCATGGTCCGCATCCGGGCTCCTCCTCGCCGGGCTCCACCGTGTCCACGAGATGGTGCCAGCCCCGCGGCTACAATGGGCCACCATGGCCACCACACCCGTTCGTCTCGCCGAGGCCGGCAGCGGCTTCCTCCAGCAGGTCGCGCTGGGTCCGCTGCTCAGCCGCTTCGCGGTCGACCAGGTGGGCGCCGAGGAGCGCGCGGCCGCCCTGGCCAAGCGGAGCATCAAGAAGGACTCCAAGGTCGCGGCGCTGCGGCTGGCCGTGGCCGTGATGGACCTGACCACCCTGGAGGGCGCGGACACGGTCGGCAAGGTCGAGGCCCTCTGCTCCAAGGCCCGCCGGCCCGACCCGTCCGACCCCGAGGTCCCGCCGGTGGCCGCCGTCTGCGTCTACCCGTCGCTGGTCGCCACCGCCAAGCAGGCCCTGGCCGGGTCCGGGGTCAAGGTCGCCTCGGTCGCCACCGCGTTCCCCAGCGGCCAGGCGTCGCTGGCCGTCCGTCTGGCCGACGTGGCCGAGGCCGTGGAGGCCGGCGCCGACGAGATCGATATGGTGATCAACCGCGGCGCCTTCCTGGCCGGCCGCCACCAGGAGGTCTTCGAGGAGATCGTGGTCGTCAAGGAGGCCTGCGGCCAGGCCCACCTGAAGGTGATCCTCGAGACCGGCGAGCTCGGCACCCTCGACAACGTCCGCCGGGCCAGCGTCCTGGCCATGGCCGCCGGCGCCGACTTCATCAAGACCTCCACCGGCAAGATCCAGCCCGCCGCCACCCTCCCGGTGGCCCTGGTCATGCTGGAGGCGATCCGCGACTTCCACGACCGCACCGGCCGCATGGTCGGCATGAAGCCCGCCGGCGGCGTCCGCACCGCCAAGCAGGCCATCCAGCACCTGGTGGTGGTCAACGAGACCCTCGGCCCCGACTGGCTCACCCCCGACTGGTTCCGCCTCGGCGCCTCCAGCCTCCTCAACGACTGCCTCATGCAGCTGGCCAAGGAACGCACCGGGCGCTACCAGTCCGGCGACTACTTCACCAAGGACTAACCCATATGGCAGAGCAGCTGGAACGGCGGGCCGAGCGGGCACCGGCCCGGTTCGGGGGGCTGGACTACGCGCCCGCGCCGGAGGCGACCGACCACGTCAAGCTGCGGGCCGACCACGGGCTGCTGATCGGGGGGCGGTGGGTCGAGCCGCTGTCCGGGAAGCTGTTCAAGACCATCAACCCGGCCACCGAGGAGGTCCTGGCCGAGGTGGCCGAGGCCGGCGAGGAGGACGTCGACGCGGCCGTCAAGGCGGCCCGCGCCGCCTACGCCAAGGTCTGGGGGCGGATGCCGGGGGCCGAGCGGGCCAAGTACCTGTACCGGATCGCCCGGATCCTCCAGGAACGGGCCCGGGAGTTCGCCGTGCTGGAGACCATGAACGGCGGCAAGCCGATCAAGGAGTCCCGCGACGTCGACGTGCCCCTGGCCGCGGCCCACTTCTTCTACCACGCCGGCTGGGCGGACAAGCTCGACTACGCCTTCCCCGGCCGCCGCCCGGCCCCCCTAGGGGTGGCCGCCCAGGTGATCCCCTGGAACTTCCCGCTGCTGATGGCCGCCTGGAAGCTCGCCCCGGCCCTGGCCGCCGGCAACACCGTCGTCCTCAAGCCGGCCGAGACGACCCCGCTGACCGCCCTGCGCCTCGGCGAGGTCCTCCAGGAGGCCGAGCTCCCCGAGGGCGTGGTCAACATCCTCACCGGCGCCGGGGCCACCGGGGCGGCCGTGGTCGCACATTCGGCTGTGGACAAGGTCGCCTTCACCGGCTCGACCGAGGTCGGCAAGGCGATCCAGCGCACCCTGGCCGGGTCGGGCAAGAAGCTCACCCTGGAGCTGGGCGGCAAGGCGGCCAACATCGTGTTCGAGGACGCCCCCCTCGACCAGGCGGTCGAGGGGATCGTCAACGGCATCTACTTCAACCAGGGCCACGTCTGCTGCGCCGGGTCGCGGCTGCTGGTCCAGGAGTCGATCGCCGAGCCGCTGGTCGACAAGCTCAAGCGGCGCATGGCGACCCTGCGGGTCGGCGACCCGCTGGACAAGAACACCGACGTCGGCGCGATCAACTCCCGGGCCCAGCTGGACCGGATCGAGGAGCTGGTCGCCTCCGGGGAGGCCGACGGCGCCCAGGCCTGGCAGGCGCCGTGCGAGCTGCCCCAGCGGGGCTTCTGGTTCCGGCCGACGGTGTTCACCCACGTCGCCCAGTCGTACCGGATCGCCCAGGAGGAGATCTTCGGGCCGGTCCTGTCGGTGCTGACCTTCCGCACCCCCGACGAGGCGGTGGAGAAGGCCAACAACACCCCCTACGGCCTGTCGGCCGGGGTCTGGACCGACAAGGGCAGCCGCATCCTGGACCTGGCCAACCGCATGCGGGCCGGGGTGGTGTGGGCCAACACCTTCAACCGCTTCGACCCCACCTCGCCCTTCGGCGGCTACCGGGAGTCCGGCTTCGGCCGCGAAGGCGGCCGCCACGGCCTGGCCGGCTACCTCGACCTCTCCTAGCGCGCCAGACGGTCGGCGAAGGCCGCGATGACCTTGGCGACCTCGCCGGGTGCGCGCAGGTTGGCCAGGTGGCCCTGCTCTGGCAGGACGACCACCGAGTCCAGCCGGGGCAGCACGGCGGCCAGCGCGTCGAGTCGCTCCCGCAGATGCGTCGGGCTGCGGCCGCCGCCCAGCAGCAGCACCGGCAGGTCCAGATGGGCGTAGCGGTCCAGGCCGACGCCGAGGGACTCGATGGCCTCGTCGTCGGTGATCTGGGCGGGCGCGTGGCCGCGCACGACCTGCCAGACCGGTGGTACCAGCCGCATGGCGGCAACCACGAGCCGGCCGGCGCCGACGATCTCGCGCATGTGGATGGTGATCGCCCGGCCCGGGTCGCCCGCGTCCAGCGCCGCCCGGGCCCGCCGCAGCGCCTCGCCCCCCAGCGGCTCGTTGACGGCCACGGGCGGCTCGTACAACACCATCCCGCTGAACGCCGACGGCGCGGCCAGGGCGCTCTCCAGGGCCACCACTGCACCCGAGGAGTGCCCTACCAGCAGCGGCCTCCCCCTGACCGTGGCCGCCACCGCGAGCACGTCGCGGACCTCGGCGGCCATCGCGTCGGCCCCGGCCGGTGAGGCGTCGGCGTGGCCGCTGCGGTAGGTCCACCGGTCAAAGCGCAGGACCCGGAAGCGCGTCGCCAGCGCAGCCGCCACCCCGGCCCAGGACGACCGGTCGGCGGAGCCGGGGTGCAGCAGCAGGATCGCCGGTCCCTGTCCCTCGTCGGTCACCGGGATCGGGCTGCCGTCGGCGCCCGCCACCAGGACCTCGCGGCTGGTCGCCGTGGCCTGGCCGCCCACCTGCGCCCCGGGAAGCTGACGCCGGACCAGTCGGCGGAGCAGTCGCCGGCCTGGCCGGCTCATCCGCCGGGGGCCCGGCGGGTCGCCCGGTGCAGGGGGACCGGGTCGGCGACGCCCTTGAGGGGCACCGGGCCGATGGGCTCGAAGGTGACCGCGCCGTCGGTGCACTCGGCCACCACCTGGTCGGAGACCAGCACCTGGCCGGGGCCGGCGTGGCCGGCGATCCGCGCCGCCAGGTTGACCGTGCGGCCGAAGTAGTCGCCGTCCTGGAACACCACCGGCCCGGCGTGCAGGCCGACATGGGCCGGCGGCAGCCCGGCCAGCGGGGTCCGCGCCACCATCTCCAGCGCCGCCAGCACCGCCTGGCCGGGCAGCTTGAAGTGGAACATGACCCCGTCGCCGAGCCACTTGACCGGCTGGCCGCCGTGGGGCAGCGACACCTGCTCGACCAGGTCGGCCAGGCTGGTGACCAGCGCCGCCGCCGCCCGGTCGCCGCGCTCCTCGGTGAGCCGGGTGTAGCCGGCCAGGTCGAGGAAGCACATCGCCGGCGGCCGCTGGGGGCGGACCTCGGCGACCACCGCCTCGATGTGCCCGACCAGGTGGTCGATGGTGTAGCGCTCCTGGTGGCGGGTGTAGATGGCCACCAGCATCCGCTGCACCACCCCGGCCAGCTGGTCGCTCATCCGGGAGGCGGCCTCCCGCATCTGCTGCTCGTCCATGCCCGAGGCCAGCAGCGGCCCCTCCACGTGGTCGTGGTAGAACTCCGGCTCCGCCTGGGCGATCCGGCGCAGGTTCTCGCCGTACACGCGAGCGATCCGGATCAGCACCCCGTCGTCCAGCCCCAGCATCCTGCCCAGCTGGGCGGCGCCCAGCAGGTCCCGGTCCAGGGGATGGATGGGGTCGTCCGGCCGCGGCCGCCCCAGCCCCGACGCCTCGTGGATCCGCTGGACCAGCTCCATGGGCAGGGCCTGCTCGCCGCAGAGCTGCGCATAGGTCGTCCCGGTCAGCGGCGACCCGGCGATCGACACCAGGTCGAGGAAGGCCAGCGACAGCCGCCCGTCCGCGATGGCCGCGCCGATCCCCTCCAGCGACAGCCCCGCCCGCTCGCAGGCGTCGGCCAGCCGCACCCGCCGCACGTCCCCCAGCCCGAACGGGGCCTCCCCGCCCCCCGGCCGCAGGATCCCCAGCTCGACCAGCCGCCCCACCAGCTCGGGGGCGACCCGCGCCCGCCCGGCCAGCTCCGCCCCGCTGAGGGAGATCTCCTCCACCGCCACCCCCGCCCCGCCCGACCGCAGCAGTCTATGCTGGTTGGCCTGGTGGAGGACACGGCCAGGCGGGCGACCGGTGGAGGCGACGGTGGGCGAGGGCGAACGGCTGGACGTGCGCAAGACCTACAAGCTCTACATCGGAGGCAAGTTCCCGCGGACCGAGTCGGGCCGGTCCTACCTGGTCAGCGACAGCAAGGGCAAGCCGTTGGGGAACGCCTGCCGGGGGTCGCGCAAGGACGTGCGGGACGCGGTGCAGGCGGCCCGCAAGGCGGTGGGCCCCTGGAGCGGGGCGACCGCCTACAACCGCGGGCAGGTCCTGTACCGGGTGGCGGAGATGCTGGAGGGGCGGCGCGAGCAGTTCGCCGACCAGGTGGCGCGGTCGGAGGGGCTGACCAGGCGGGCCGCCACCGAGACGGTGGACAAGGCGGTCGACCGGTGGGTCTGGTACGCCGGGTGGGCCGACAAGCTGGCCCAGGTGTTCGGGTCGTCGAACCCGGTCGCCGGGCCCTACTTCAACTTCTCGGTGCCCGAGCCGACCGGGGTGGTCGGGGTGGTGGCGCCGGCCGGCTCGTCGCTGCTCGGGCTGGTCTCGCGGCTGGCCCCGGTGATCGTGTCCGGGAACACCGCGGTGGTGGTCGCCTCCGAGACCCGGCCCCTGCCCGCCATCACCCTGGCCGAGGTCCTGGCCACCAGCGACCTGCCCGGCGGGGTGGTGAACCTGCTCACCGGGTTCGCCGCCGAGCTGGTCGGCCCGCTCGCCTCCCACATGGACGTCAACGCCCTCGACCTGGCCGGGCTCGACCTCGCCCTGTACCGCGAGGCCGAGCTGGCCGCGGCCGAGAACGTCAAGCGGGTCGTCCCCCCGGTGAAGCTGTCGGCCCGCGACTGGCTGTCGGACGCCAAGGGCCAGGACCCCTACTGGATCGCCGCCTTCCTGGAGACCAAGACGGTCTGGCACCCGGTCGGGGTGTAGGTTCCGCCCGCACCCAGGTGTCGTAATTCGGGTCACCGGGAAGGCGGCGGCCGGGTAGCATTGCGGGACACCGGCACCCACCGAACCGCCGGCGAAGCCATCGCCGGCGGCAGACAGAGAGGCTCTCTCAGTGCCCAGCGACCCGATGGACGCGATCGTCAACCTGGCCAAACGCCGCGGCTTCGCCTTCCAGTCGAGCGAGATCTACGGCGGGATCCGCTCGAGCTACGACTACGGTCCGCTCGGGGTCGAGCTCAAGAACAACATCAAGCGGGCCTGGTGGCGCTCGATCGTGCAGCTGCGCGACGACGTGGTCGGCCAGGACGCCGCCATCATCATGGCCCCGCGGGTCTGGGAGGCCTCCGGGCACCTCGAGTCGTTCTCCGACCCGCTGGTCGAATGCACCAACTGCCACCAGCGCTTCCGCGAGGACCACCTGATCGAGACGTTCGAGGCCAAGCACGGCCGCGCCCCCGCCAAGGGCGAGCTGAAGTGCCCCAACTGCGGCGGCGGGCCCTTCACCGACCCACGCAACTTCAACCTGATGTTCAAGACCTTCATGGGGCCGGTCGAGGACGCCTCGGCCGTCGTCTGGCTGCGGCCGGAGACGGCCCAGGGGATCTTCGTCGACTTCCCCATCATCCAGCAGGTCAGCCGCAAGAAGATCCCGTTCGGGATCGCCCAGATCGGCAAGGCGTTCCGCAACGAGATCACCCCGGGCAACTTCATCTTCCGGACCCGCGAGTTCGAGCAGATGGAGCTCGAGTTCTTCGTCGAGCCGGGCAGCGACCAGGAGTGGCACCAGCGCTGGGTCGACCTGCGCCGCGACTGGTACCTGGACCTGGGGCTGCGCGAGGAGAACGTGCGCCTGCGCGAGCACGGACCCGAGGAGCTGGCCCACTACGCCAAGCGGGCCGTCGACATCGAGTACAGGTTCCCGTTCGGCTGGTCGGAGCTGGAGGGAATCGCCAACCGGGCCGACTTCGACCTGTCCCAGCACCAGAAGTTCTCCGGCCAGGACCTCTCCTACCACGACCAGGAGACCGACACCCGCTACATCCCGTACGTGGTCGAGCCGTCGGCCGGGGCCGACCGGTCAGCCCTGGCCTTCCTGGTCGACGCCTACCGCGAGGAGGAGGCGCCCACCGCCTCGGGCGGGACCGAGAAGCGCACCGTGCTCCGCTTCGACCCCCGCCTGGCCCCGATCAAGGTGGCGGTGCTGCCCCTGTCGCGCAACGAGCAGCTCAACCCGATGGCCCGGGAGGTGGCGGCCTCGCTGCGGGAGCGCTGGATGATCGACTACGACGACGCCCGCTCGATCGGCCGCCGCTACCGCCGCCAGGACGAGATCGGGACGCCGTTCTGCGTGACCGTCGACTTCGACTCGCTCCAGGACCGGGCGGTCACGGTGCGGGACCGCGACACCATGATCCAGGACCGGGTCGGGGTCGACCGCCTCGTCGCCTACCTGGAGGAGCGGCTCCCCAGGTAGCGGCGATGGCCGTCCTCGCCGTCCTCGCCACCGGCCCGGGCGTGGTCGAGGGCGGGGGCCACCCGGCCCTCGACCCGCTCGACCTCGCGCTGGTCCGGGGCGACGCCGTGTTCGAGGCCCTGCGTGTCTACGCCGGCCGCCCGTTCCGCCTCGACGCCCACCTGGACCGCCTGGCCCGCTCGGCCGAGGCGATCGACCTGCCCCTCCCCGGCGACCTGGAGGACCTGGCCACCCGGGCGGTCGCCGCCGCCGGCGGCGGCGACGCCGTCCTCCGCCTCATCTGCACCAGGGGCCGGGAGGGGTCCGGGGAGGGCGGGCCGGCGGTGTTCGCCATCTGCACCGACCTCCCGGGGTCGTTGGAGGAGGAGCGGCGCCGGGGGCTCCGGCTGGTGCTGCTCACCACCGCCACCGACCCGCTGGTCCGGGCGGCTTCGCCGTGGCTGCTGCCCGGGGTCAAGACGATCAGCTACGCGGTCAACATGGCCGCCCAGCGGGCGGCCAGGGCCCGCGGCGCCGACGACGCCGTCCTGGTCGGGCTGGGCGGCGAGCTGCTGGAGGCGCCGACGGCCAACCTCTGGTGGCGGACCGGCCACACCCTCCACACCCCGTCCCTCGACCTCGGCGTCCTGGCCGGCATCACCCGGACCGTCCTGCGCGAGCTGGCCCCCGGCCTCGGCCTCAAGGTCCTGGAAGGCGTCTTCACCGCCGAGGACCTGGCCGCCGCCGACGAGGCCTTCCTGTCCAGCTCGACCCGGGAGATCATGCCCGTGGTCGAGGTCGACGGCGCCCCCGTCGCCGACGCCCGCCCCGGCCCGGCGGCCGCCGACCTCCAGTCCGCCCTCCGCCGCCTGGCCACTACCGCCCCTGCCTGAGCCCGACCCTTCGGCGGGCGGCGGCGACCCGGCGCAAACGGGCGGCGGGTCGTACCGTTGGGGGATGGGGTGGGGACGGGCGCCCGCTGGGTGGCGCTGGCTGGTCGTCGGCGGGGTGGTGGCCGTGCTGGTGGCGCTGCCCGCGCTGGTCGGGGCCGTGCCGGCCAGGGACCGTCCGGTGGCGGCGGGGGAGCTGCTGGCCAGGGTGCTGGCGTCGGACCGGGTGGCCTACCAGGGGTACGCGGAGGCGCGGGCCGGGCTCGGGCTGCCCGACGTGCCGCGGGCGGGGCGGGTGGTGGCGCTGCTGGGCGAGACGACCCGGATGCGGGCGTTCGTGGCCGGCCCCGGGGTGTGGCGGGTGGACGAGCTGACCCCGATCGGGGAGCGTGACACCTACCACGACGGGTGGGGGACCTGGCTGTGGGACTCGGGGGAGCGGCGGGCGGTGGCCACCAGGGGCGAGGCGGCGGTGCGGTTCGCCCGGCCCGCCGACCTGCTCCCACCCGAGCTGGGGCGGCGGGTGGCCGCCGCCGCCGGGACCGGCGAGGTGACCAGGCTGGGGGCGCGCCGGGTCGCCGGGGTGCACGCCCTCGGGCTGCGGGTCGTGCCCCGGTCGTCGGGGACCACGGTGGCCAGGGCCGACCTGTGGGCCGACCCGGCCAGCGGCCTGCCGGTGCGGGTCGAGCTGACCGCCAGGGGCCAGGGCGAGCCGATCGTGACCACGGCCTTCCTCGACCTCCGGCTGGGGGCGCCCGACCCCGGGCACGTCCGCTTCGCCGTGCCGGCCGACGCCGACGTGCAGACCGACGAGGCACCCGACCTGGCCAGGGCGATCGACCGCTTCTCGCCGTTCGTGCTGCCCGACCGGCTGGCCGGCCGGGCGCGCCGGACCCGGGTGGGCGGCGCCGCCTCGACCTATGGTCGAGGGTTCGAGCTGGTGGCCGTGCTCGCCTTCCCGGCCCGGTTCTCGCCCCGGACCCGCGCGTTCCTGGACAAGGTGCCGACCCGCGACGGGCCGTGGGGCCGGGCCAGCGTGATCGGGACCCCGCTGCTCAACGGCATGGTGCTGGAGCGCGACGGGGTCGCCTACGCCCTCGCCGGGTCGGTGACCCAGCCGGTGCTGGACCGGGTGGCGGCCGACCTGGCCCGCGGCGGGGTGGCGGTGCGGTGATCCGCACCCAGGGGCTGACCAAGCGCTTCGGCGGGCTGGTGGCCGTCGACGGTCTCGACCTGGACGTGCGCGAGGGCGACCTGTTCGGGTTCCTCGGGCCCAACGGGTCGGGCAAGACCACCACCGTGCGCATGCTCCTCGGCCTGGTCTACGCGACCTCGGGCCGGATCGAGCTGCTCGGCCGCCCCATGCCGAAGGCCGCCCGCGAGGTCCTGCCCCAGGTCGGGTCCCTGGTCGAGGGCCCGGCCTTCTACCCCCACCTGTCGGGCCGGGCCAACCTGGCCCTGTTCGACGCCGCCGGCCCGCCCCCGACCGGCAGCCGGTCCCGGGACCGGCGGCGGCGGGTGGAGGAGGCGCTGGAACGGGTGGGGCTGGACGGGGTGGGGCGCCGGCCGGTCAAGGCCTGGTCGACCGGGATGCGGCAGCGGTTGGGGCTGGCCGCCGCGCTGCTGCGGGCGCCGCGGCTGCTGGTGCTGGACGAGCCGACCAACGGGCTCGACCCGCACGGCACGCGCGAGGTCCGGGACCTGCTGGTGGAGCTGGTCGGGGGCGGGACCACGGTGTTCCTCTCCAGCCACCTGCTGGCCGAGGTCGAGCTGGTCTGCACCAGGGCGGCGATCGTGGACCGGGGCCGGCTGGTCGCCCAGGACCGGGTGGAGGCGCTGCTCGGGCCGACCGGCCGGGTGCTGGTCACGACCCCGGACGTTGGCGCAGCGGCCGACCTGGCGGCGGCGCTGCCCGGGGTGCGGCCGGGGGAGCGGCGGCCCGACCGCCTGGCCGTCCACCTCGACGGCACCGCCCCCGAGGCGCTCAATCGGCGGCTGGTCGACGGCGGCGTCCGGGTCCGGGAGCTGGTGGTGGAGCGCCCCACCCTAGAGGACGTGTTCCTCCGCCTCACCGGCGGGCTCGGGAGGGACCGCGATGTTCCGGGTTGAGCTGCGCAAGCTGGTCGGGCGGCCGAGGACCTGGGTGACCATCGGCCTGCTGGCCGGGTTGCCGGCGCTGGTGGCGGTGCTGCTGCGGGTCACCGGGGTGGGGCCGCGACCCGGGGAGGGGCCGGCGTTCCTGGCCCAGGTGCTGGGCAACGGGGCCCTGTTCCCGGCGGCGGCGCTGGCCCTGGTGCTGCCGGTGTTCCTGCCGGTGGCGGTGGCGGTGCTGGCCGGCGACACGGTGGCCGGGGAGGCCAGCGCCGGGACCCTGCGCTACCTGCTCGTCCGGCCGGTGGGCCGGACCCGGCTGCTGGTCGCCAAGCTCGGCGTCACCGTGGTGTTCGTGTTCCTGGCCGTGCTGGTGGTGGCGGCGGTGGCCTTCGCGGTGGGGGCGTGGCTGTTCGGCGTCGAGCCGCTGCCGTCGGTGTCGGGCCAGACCATCGCCGCCCAGGACGCCACCTGGCGGACCGCCGTCACCGTCGCCTACGTCGCCTGGTCGATGCTCGGGGTGGCGGCGGTGGCCCTGTTCGCCTCCACCGTCACCGACTCGCCCCTGGCCGCCGCCCTCGGCGCCCTGGCCGCGCTGGTCACCTCCCAGGTGCTCGACCTGCTGGACGCGGCCGCGGCGCTCAAGCCGTACCTGCCCACCCACTACTGGCTGGCGTTCGTGGACCTGTTCCGCACCCCCGTGCTCTGGCGCGACGTCGGCCGCGGCGCCGCCGTGCAGGCCGTCTTCATCGTGGTGTTCCTTGGCGCCGCCTGGGCCAACTTCGCCACCAAGGACATCAAGAGTTGAAATACTTGGTGGCGAGGAGGGATGACGATGCGAAGCCCGACCCGCCCGCCGCTGCGGACCAGCAACCCGGCCATGCGGGAAGACGCCTTCACCGCCCCCCGGACCGACGGGGGCGGCACCATGACCGTCCAGGGGACGGTCAACAAGGCCGGCCTGCTGCTGATCCTGGCCCTGGCCACCGCCTCCGCCAGCTGGGTGCTCGGCAGCGGCGGGGGGCCGGGCGTGAGCGGCTGGGCGATCGTGGCCAGCCTGGCCGGGCTCGGGGTGGCCATCGCCACCATCGTCCGGCCCCGTTGGTCGCCGGTCACGGGGCCGATCTACGCCCTGGTCGAGGGCGTGGTCCTGGGGCTGGTGTCGATGTGGTTCGAGGCCCGCTACCCGGGGATCGCCATCCAGGCGGTGGCCCTCACCTTCGGCGTCCTCGGGGTGATGCTGGTGCTCTACCGGACCGGGGTGATCAAGGTCACCCAGCGGTTCCGGGCCGGCGTGATCGGGGCCACCCTGGCCATCGTCGTGGTCTACCTGGTGGCGCTGGTACTGGGCCTGTTCGGGGTCCAGGTGTCGTTCCTCAACGACGCCAGCCCCCTGGGCATCCTGATCAGCCTGGCCATCGTCGCCGTGGCCGCCCTCAACCTGGTGCTCGACTTCGACGTGATCGACCGTGGGGCCCGCTCGGGCGCGCCGGCCTACATGGAGTGGTACGCCGCCTTCGGCCTGCTGGTCACCCTGGTCTGGCTGTACCTGGAGCTGCTCCGCCTGCTGGGCCGGCTGCGCGAGCGCTGAGCGCCAGCGCGTCGCGGGCGAACTCGGCGGGGAACGGCGCCGCCCGGACCGCCTCGTCGGCGGCCAGCTCGCCGGCGGCGACCCGCCGGCACAGCGCCGCCATGGCCGCCAGCTCGTCGCGCTGGCCGCTGACGAAGGCGTGGCCGACGACGTCGCCGTGGCCGGGGACGACCGTCGGTGGGGCCAGGGCGAGCAGGCGGTCCAGGGTGGCCGGCCACTCCAGGGGGAACGCGTCGTCGCCGTAGAGCGGCGGGGCGCCCTCCTCGACCAGGTCGCCGGCGAACACCACCCCGGCGTCGGGGACGACCACGACCAGGTCGTTGTCGGTGTGGCCGCGGCCGCAGAAGCGCAGCTCGACCCGGCGCCCGCCCACCTCCAGCTCGGCCCCGGCGTCGTCCACCGGCCGGTCGGGCGGGTCGAGCACCACCCCGGCCAGCTCCTCGGCGACCTCGGGGTGGGCGGCCATGAGCTTCCGGCGCCGCTCCTCGCCGGCGCCGCGGAGCTGCTCGGCGCAGCGCTGGTGGCCCCAGATGGCGGCCGGGCGCAGGGTCGCGTTGCCGAAGCAGTGGTCGAAATGCCAGTGGGTGTTGACCGCCTGGCGGCACGGCAGCGGGGTCAGCCGGCCCAGGTCGGCCAGCAGCTCGGTGGCCTCGGCGACCCAGCTGCGGGTGTCGACCACCAGCACCTCGTCGTCGCCGAGGACCGCCCCGACGTTCAGGTCGTAGCTCCGGTAGCGGAACCGGAACACCCGGTCGCCGACCTCCTGCCAGCCGGACCCGTGACCGCTCACACGTGCCCGGCGACCAGCCGGCCGTCCTTGACCACGGCGGCGATCCGGTCCCCGAGGGTGGCCAGCTCGAACGGGTCGCCGTCGACCACCACCACGTCGGCCCGCTTGCCCGGTTCCAGGGTGCCGAGCTCGTCGGCCACCCCCAGCAGCTCGGCCGCCGAGGAGGTGGCGGCGGCCAGCGCCTGGGCCGGTTCCATGCCGCCCTTGGCCATCAGCTCCAGCTCGGCCAGGTTGCGGCCGTGCGGGGTGACGCCGCTGTCGGTCCCCATGGCCACCTTGACCCCGGCGGCGACGGCCCGCCGGAACGAGTCGGCGTGGGCCTCGGAGACCTCGACCGCCTTGCGCCGGGCCGCGTCCGGGATGGGCACGCCGGCCTCGGCCGCGGCCAGCACCCCGCGGGGCGCGACCAGGGTCGGGACCAGCCAGGCGCCCCTGGCCAGCATCAGCTCGATCGCCTCGTCGTCCAGGTAGATGCCGTGCTCGATGGACCGGATCCCGGCCCGGACGGCCGCCTTGATGCCGTCGCTGGCCTGGGCGTGGGCCATCACCCAGCGGCCGGCGGCGGCCGCCTCGGCGACCAGGGCGGTCAGCTCGTCGTCGCGGAAGTGGGCGTGGTGGGGGTCGTCGGTGGGGGACAGGACGCCGCCGCTGGTCGCCACCTTGATCACGTCGGCGCCCGCCCTGATCAGCTCGCGGACCTTGCGCCGCATGGCCTCGGGCCCGTCGACCAGCCCGTCGGGCATGCCCGGGTACGGCGGCCAGAACTCGACCACCTGCCCGGACGGGAACCAGCCGTCCCCGTGCCCCCCGGTCTGGCTGAGCAGGGTCACCGAGATCTGCAGCCGCGGCCCGGGCACGAGCCCGTCGGCCACGGCCTTCTTCACGCCGGCGTCGGCCCCGGCGGCGTCCCGCACCATGGTGATCCCGGCGGCCAGGGTCGCCGCCAGGTTCTTGACCGTCTCGAAGAACCGGTAGGAGAAGGGCGCCTGGAGGATGCCGAGCAGGTTGATGTTGGTCAGGGTCACATGGGTGTGGCAGTCGAACAGCCCCGGCAGCAGGTGGCGGCCGCCGACGTCGACCGCCTCGTCGCCGTCGAGCCCGGGCCCGACCTGGAGGATGCGGCCGTCCTCGACGAGCACGTCGGCCTCGCCCGGCGCGGCGCCGGTGCCGTCGAAGACCCGCCCGCCGGTCAGCAGCGTCCTGGTCACGGGCGCAGCCTGCCCGGGCGGGCCCGGGCTGTCAACGCTGCGGCTGCCCGTCCTCGCGCTGGCGGGCCCGCTCGGGGGCGAGCAGGTAGTCGGTCAGCCCGACCACGTTGCCCCAGGGGTCGGCCACCTCGACCAGCCAGCCGGTGCGCAGCTCGCGCGCCTCGCCGAGCAGGGCCACCCCGGCCTTGGCGAGGGCCTTGCCGGCGGCCCGGGCGTCCGGCACCTCCAGCCACAGCCGCGGCGAGGACCGGGGCGGTCCCGGGGGCACGTCGCCGGCCCGCACGACCAGGCCGGCCTCCTCGTCGCCCAGCCGGAACCCGACCACCCCGGCGTCGGGGAAGTCGAACTTCACCCCGAGGCCGAGCCGGCCGGCGTAGAACCCCTTGGCGACCTCGAGGTCGCCCACGTCCAGGAGCACGTTGTCCAGGCCGAGCACGGTGATCTCGCTCACGGTACGCATGAAAGCGGCGCCGCGGCGGCACGTCAAGGCGGGCCGGGACGGGCCCGGCTTGACAATCCGCACCAGGAGCAGGCATCAAGGAGGCGATCGGGCGGCCTTCCCCCATGCCGCCCAGGGAGGTCGGTACCGGTGCCACCTGACCCCTACGAGCGCCTCCAGGCGGCGAGGACGGCCGTCAAGGCGTTGAAGGACGAGCGGTCCCTGCTGTCGGTCCGTATGGTCGAGCTGGCCAGGGCGAGCGACGAGGAGGCCCTGGTCGAGGCCTCGATGCGGCTGGACGCGCTGCCCGTCGAGCTGCTGCGGGCCGAGCTCAAGCTGGCCAGGGCCGACCGCCAGGCGGCCAAGGCCACCCTGCAGGCGGCCGAGGCCAGCCTGGCCAGGGCCATGGCCAACGTCCGCGACGTCAACCCCCTGCCCGACGCCACCGTCAAGGAGAAGCTGGAGCGCGCCGCCGAGGGCGACGACGAGACGCCCGACGGCGAGCAGGCCGAGCAGGGCGAGGACGCCGAGCCGGCGCCCGGCGACACCCCCGGCCTGGTCGACGCGGCCAAGGCGCGTCGCGGCGCCGACGAGCAGTGGGTGCGCGAGTGCCGGCTGGCCGTGGAGCGGGCCGAGCAGCGGGTCCGGGCGCTGGAGGAGGCCGTGGCCGAGGCGGGCCGCCCCGAGCCCGACGAGCCGGCCCACCGGGCCTTCGCCAAGCGCATCAGCGAGGCCAGGGACGCCATCGAGCAGGCCCGGACGGCCAACTCCCAGGCCGAGCTCGACCTGATGCACGCCACCGAGCTGGCCAAGGTCGCCCTGGACGGGCTGCTGGCGGCGCGCGGCGGGACCGACTGGCGGGCCCTGGAGTCCGCCCGCCAGGCCCGCGCCGACGCGGCCGCCGCCGTCGGTCCCGCCTGGGAGGCCATGCGCTGCGGCGGCCTGCGCATCGCCAGGGCCGACTACGAGCTCGACCGCCTGGTCGAGGAGTGGATCGCCGCCCGCCCCTAGCCGCCCGCCCCGTGCCTGTGGACAACGGGTCGCACGCAGCCCGGTGTCCGGCTACCCTCCCGGAAGGGGCCCCAACGCCGGAAGGTGGGGGTGCTGCCTGCCCGGTCAGGGTCAGTCGCTGCGCTGGTCCTCATCGGGGGGGCCGAAGGGCTCGATGCGGGGGTTGCTGAAGACGCCCTCGACCTGGGGGGCGTCGGCGATCCGGTCGGCGGCCTCCTGGTCGACCAGGATGGTGTAGAGGTGCTCGGCCGGGCTGATGTTGACCAGCCCGAACCCGGGGTCGACCTCCTCGGGGGCAAGGCCGAGCAGCCGGCGCACCTCGTCCGGCGACGCCTGCCCGGGGTCGAGCCGCAGGGTCACCATCACCCTGGCCATGTCACCGCGACGACCCGGAGCGGCGCCGGCTGGACCGCCTGACCCCGGCGAGGGTGGCGGCCAGGGCCGTGCCGTCGATGACGCCCCAGCCGAAGTCGTGGTCGAAGCCGGTCCCGCCCAGGTCCTCGGCCGTCTTGAACAGCAGCGCCCGCAGCTCGGCCGGGGACAGCACCGAGGACGGGTACTTCTCGCGGACCGCCGCCACCACGCCGGCCGCCACCGGGCAGGCGGCCGAGGTGCCGCCGTCGGCCGGGTACACGCCCGAGCCCCGGAAGTGGGTGTAGGCGGACAGGTCCGGCTTGTCGGGGTTGAGCCGGCCCGGGCCCTGCGAGGAGTAGCCGACCCGGCGCTTGCGGGTGTCGACCCCGGCGACCGACAGGACGCTTGGGTGGGAGTTGGCCCCGCAGATGGGCCGGCCCGTCCCGAACCGGCAGCGGCCGTCGGGGCAGTCGCGGCCGCAGTTGCCGGCCGCGAACAGGATGTCGGCCCCGGCCGCCTCCAGGCTGGCCACGATCACGTTGAACGGGTGGGCCGGGTTGTCGGAGTAGTTCCCGGGGTGGCCGACCGGGAAGTCCCAGGCGGGGGAGAACATCCCCCAGCTGTTGTTGACCACCAGGGCCCGCCGGCTGGCCGGCATCGCCTGGATGGACGCGAGCAGCTTGGAGTAGGCCAGCACGGCGTCCGACAGCAGCCCCGACATGGCCGTCTCGCCGGGGGTCTCCGACAGCAGCAGGGCGTAGTCGAGCAGGGTCGCCTTGGGCGCGGCGATGCCGACGTCGTAGGCGCACATGGTGCCGTGGCCGACCGGGTGCCGGCCCGGCCTGGTCGCCACCCCGGCCGGGGTCCAGCTGCGCCGGCTGGAGAACTTGGGGTCGCGGCCCTTGGACTCGAGGTGGGCGAGGTTGACGCCGGTGTCGAGGATCGCCACCGACACCCGGTAGCCGTCCATGCCGGCGTCGGCCAGGGCCTTGACCCCGAGCAGGGTGGCCACGTCCTGGTCGCCGCCGACCGCCGGGTCGCCCGGGCAGACCAGGCAGGTCTCGATCACCGGGTCGGAGAACACCCCGACCACCTCGGGACGGGAGGTGGCCTCGGCCACGGCCGTCCGCTGGCGGTCCGGGTCGTCGGGCACCGTCCCCCTGACCAGGTAGGTGGCCTCCTCGGGGGCCATCGAGAAGCGGACCGCGGGCGAGTACAGGTAGGGGCTGGCCCCCGGCTCGGCCGCCTGCGGGGTCGGCACCTGCACCGGGGTGTAGGCCGGGTCGATGATCAGCCCGGGGATCGGGGCGGCGGTGGTGGCGGCGAAGGACGGCATCGCCTCCCCGCGCAGGGTGGCGGCGTGCACCGCCGGCGACGACCGGAACTGGACGAGCACCCGCATCGGCTTCCCCTTCCCCGCGGCGGCGGACTGCGAGCACGCTAGGCCGGCAGAGCAAGCCCGTCAACGGGTTGGCGCGCCCGCGGCCCGCAGGGCGGCGCAGTCGCCGGCGGACGGTGGGTCGGGCAGGGTCCCGGCGAGCGCCCCGACGACCAGGCCGAGGGCCAGCGGGTCGGCGACCAGGCCGCCGTGGCCGAGGCGGGCCGAGGGGCACACGTCCTGGACCCGGATGTTGGCCGCGCCCTCCAGCAGGGCGGTCGCCGGCGGGGTGACCGTCTGGTCCAGGGCGGTCCAGATGCTGAAGAACTCCGGGCCCGGGGGTGTCTCGTCGCTCCGGTTCAGCTCGGCCAGCAGCGCCGACCCGGGGACGAGCTGGGCGCAGGCGCCGGCGCACAGGCCCGGGTCGAGGGCGGCCGCCGCCCCGGCCAGCTCGGTGCCGTGGTTGGGGGCGCCCAGCAGCACCACCCGGCGGGCCTGCAGCGCCCGGACCGGGTCGGCGAGCAGGACCCGGACCGCGACCCCGCCGGCCGAGAAGCCGACCAGGTCGACCCGGGCCGCCCCGGTCCGGTCGACCGCCGCCGCCAGCACCCCGGCCGCCGCGCGCAGGTCGCCGGTGCCCCGGTCGGGCAGGCCGACCACCACCGCCTCGCGACCGGCCGAGCGCAGCCGCGCCGCCAGCGTGTCCAGCGAGGCGGGGGTGCCGTTATAGCCGGGCACCAGCAGCACCGGCACCTCGGCGGTCCGGGCCACCTCGCGCCCGGACCGCCGCCACCGCCCGGCGGTCGCCGCCACGGCCCCGGCCAGCGTCACCACCACGGCCACGGCCAGCGCCACGACCAGGATCCGCCGCCGCGGGCTCACGATCTGCACCTCATCCATTCATTGTGGGGCCCGATGCGGCTAGGCTGTGGCGCACCCACGCGAGGAGGCTGCGCCGCCATGGCCGACAAGTACGTGTACGACTTCCAAGAGGGCAACAAGGACATGAAGAACCTGCTCGGCGGGAAGGGGGCCAACCTCGCCGAGATGACCAGGATGGGGCTGCCCGTCCCACTCGGGTTCACGGTGACCTGCGAGGCCTGCAACGCCTACCGGTCGGCGGGACGGGAGTTCCCCGACGGCATGCTGGAGGAGGTCGCCGAGCACCTGGAGCAGCTCGAGAAGGGGATGGGCCGCCGCCTCGGCGACCCGGACGACCCGCTGCTGGTCTCGGTCCGCTCCGGCGCCCCGTTCTCGATGCCGGGGATGATGGACTCGGTGCTGAATCTGGGCCTGAATGACGAGAGCGCCGAGGGCCTGACCAAGCAGACCGGGTCGGAGCGGTTCGCGTGGGACTCCTACCGGCGGCTGCTGCAGATGTACGGCAGGACGGTCATGGGGGTGGAGGGCGACCGCTTCGAGGAGGCGCTGGAGCACGCCAAGGAGGCCAAGGGCGTCCGCAACGACGTGGAGCTGGACGCGGGCGACCTGCGGCGGCTGGTGGAGGAGTTCAAGGCCATCATCTCCGCCGCGGCCGGGCGCGAGTTCCCCCAGGACCCCACCGAGCAGCTCAAGGGCGGCATCGAGGCCGTGTTCGGCTCCTGGGACAACCGGCGGGCGGTCGACTACCGGCGCAAGAACAAGATCGACGACTCGCTCGGCACCGCCGTCAACATCCAGGCGATGGTGTTCGGCAACAAGGGCGAGGACTCCGGCACCGGGGTCGCCTTCACCCGCAACCCGGCCAACGGCGACCCCACCCCCTACGGCGACTACCTGGTCAACGCCCAGGGTGAGGACGTCGTGGCTGGGATCC
>Ga0307302_10000298_pt1 | contig 22213 bp, 20 predicted proteins | sample ER_DNA_183_FD_194490 | JGI IMG/M metagenome (GOLD analysis project Ga0307302, IMG submission 194490) | Bulk soil microbial communities from the East River watershed near Crested Butte, Colorado, United States - ER_DNA_183 | ecosystem: Environmental > Terrestrial > Soil > Floodplain | place...
TCGAGGGCCTCGGAACCGAAGGCGCCGGAGCCGGCGGGATCGGACGCGAGGGGCGAGGCCGAGGCGTGACGTTTGCCCGATGTCTTCGCGAGCCTTGCGAGGGCGGGAACGCAGAGGACCCGACGCGGTGCGCCGGGTCCTCATCGCGTTCGATCGAACTAGACGGCTCGAACGTTCGCGGCCTGCGGGCCCTTCTGGCCCTGGGTCACGTCGTACTCCACCTTCTGGTTCTCCTCCAAGTTGCGGAAACCCTCACCGGCGATCGCGCTGAAATGCACGAACACGTCGGCGGTACCGTCGTCCGGAGTGATGAAACCGAAGCCCTTCTCGGGGCTGAACCACTTCACGGTTCCGATTGCCACGTGCGATCCCTCCTTCCTTTCGCCGTCGGGGCCTGGTTGCTGCCCTTCACGGCGCCGGCCGTAGCAGCCGGGTGAGGGAACTGCTCGTAGCTGGAAAACCGCGATCGTTGCCCTCGAGACCACGGTACCATTTCGCCCACCGCTGGCGACAACCGTGTCGGCGCGGCCGGAGGTTGAGGGGATGCGCGAGGCTCGAGCACGATCGGCACACCGGATGCTCCTCGCCGTGGCGATCGTCGCGTGCGTCCTCGGGATCGCGTCCGCGCCCTCGGCGTTCGCGCAGGACGAGGGCGGGACAACCGGCGACGACGATCAGGTCCTGCTCACGGGCGAGCTGCTCGTTCCCGTGGGAGGCACGGTCGGAACCGCGGTGATCTTCAACGGCGACGCGACGATCGACGGCACGGCCACCGAGAGCGTGGTGGCGTTCAACGGCGACGTCGAGATCACCGGGACCGTGGGCGACGACGTCGTGGCCTTCAACGGCCGCGTGATCGTCCGTTCCGGCGCCGAGGTGGGCGGCGATATCGCCAGCCGACAGGATCCGCAGATCGAGGATGGAGCCACGGTGGGGGGCGAGATCAAGGGGATCTCGGGCCGGTTCGACCTCGAGGGGCTCGGCTGGGTCGCACGCTACGTGTGGTGGTTCGGCTACACGGTCTCCACCCTCATCCTGGGGCTCGTGCTGCTGCTGTTCCTCCCCGGCGTCGACGGTCCGCTCGCCGACGCGTTCCGCCGGCGGATGGGCGCCTCGTTCGGGTTCGGCGCGGCGATCTTCTTCCTCCTGCCGATCGCCGCGGTGCTGCTGCTCGTCGTGGTGGTCGCGATCCCGCTGGGCGTGTTCCTGCTGCTCGCGCTCGCCCTGCTGTACACGTTCGGCTACGTCGCGGGCGCGCACGTGCTCGGAAGGCGGCTGGTGAAGCAACCGGGCTCACGGTACGTCGCCTTCCTCGTCGGGTGGCTGATCCTTCGCGGGATCGGGCTGATCCCGTTCCTCGGCGGCCTGGTCTGGGTGGTGGCCTCGATCGCGGGTCTGGGTGCGCTCGCGATCGCCGCTCGCGGATCGAGGTCGGCCCCGGCGCCGCCATCCCCGGCGCCGCCGTTGCCCGCGGCCCCGCTCCCCGAACCGCCGCCCGCCGTCTGAGCCGCGGTCAGGCGCTCGGCCCGAGCGACGGCTCGGGCGGCCGCGCTTCCGCGAAGCGTTGTGCGAGCACGCGCATGACGCCGATCCCGATGTCGGGGCGGTCGTGGATCATGCTCTCGAACTCGCGCCGCCCGATCCGGATCGCGCGGACGTCTCCGTCCGCGACGAGCGATGCCATCCGCGGACCGTGCGTGATCAGGGATATCTCGCCGAGGACCTCGCCCCGCCCTCGTCGGGCGATCTCGGAACCGCCGGCCTCCACGCGCACGGTGCCGCTCGCGACGATGAAGAGCTCGTCACCCAGCTCTCCCTCGGACGCGAGGAGCTCCCCGTCCGCGAACGATCGCTCCTCGGCCACCTCGGCGATCGCGCCCAGGTCGGCGGGTGCGAGCCGGTCGAACAGGGGGACGCGACGCAGGAACAGGACGCGCTCGATCACCGGCATCGTCGTCGCCCTCTGAGCCATTCCGTCCCCCCCGCCGCCTCGCGCGGTCACCGCCCCGGCGCACGCCGCGACGAACGCATCATCGTCCGCCGACGCCCGTTCCAGCCAATCGGCGGGCAGGTCGCGGCGAGGCCCCTCGGTCGGCTCCCACAGCGCGAGGATCGACGCGGCCAGGGACGCGTCGGTGGTCGCCTCCAGCGTCTCGAGGGCGTTCGCGACCTGGTCCGGGTCTCGCGCGTCGAGGCTCTCCACCGCGGAGCGGACCGCGGCACCGTCGCTCGAGATCAACGACAGCGCCCGCAGCGCGGAGCGCCCGTTCGCCCGGGCGCGTTCGAGCAGCGCGTCCCTCAGGAGGCCGGCCGCCTCGCCGTCGGCCGGGACCGCGGCGGCGAGCGCGTCGTCCCCGGCCGCCTCGCGCGATCGCTCGTCGACGAACGCGCGGACGCGCTCGTTCCGGCCGCCGAGGTCCAGGCGCGCGAGCGCCCGCAGCGCGGCGTCCCGAGCGGCCGGGCGAGCCAGGGCGTCGAGCACCGCGTCCACCGAACGGCCGCCGAGCTGCACCGCGGCGGTCACCGCCGCCTCACGCACCCTCGCGCTCGGGTCGTCGAGCCCGCGGATCGCCGGCCCCACGGCGTCGTCGGGTCGCACCGCTGCGAGGGTCGTCAGCGCGGCGGACCGAACCCCCGCATCCTGATCGTCGAGCGCGGGCGCCGCGAGCCCCGCCGCGGCATCGGCCGGGACCGCGGTGAGGCGCCGGAGCGCGGTCGATCGCACCGAGGGGTCGGCGTCGGCTGCGAGCCGGAGCAGCACGCGAGCGGCGGCGGTCGTGTGCGGACCCGTCGAGACGGCCGACGCCGCGGAGGCGGCCACCGCGGGATCGGGATCGTCGAGCAGCGACAGGAACGCTTCGGCCTCGATCCGCCCGGGGGTGGCCGCGAGGGCGTCGAGGGCCTGCTCGCGGACGGAGGCGTCGTCGTCGCGAAGGGCGCGTTCGAGCGCCGCGGTGGCTCGGGGGTCGTCGACGTCGCCGAGCAACTGGGCCGAGAGCCGCCGAACGGTGGGCTGCTCGTCGTTGATCGCTACGAGCAGGCTGTCGAGCGTCTGGGCATCGGGCGCGAACGCGAACGGGACCCCCGCCACCGCGATGTCGGGGAACACCTCGGGCCGCCCCTCGCGCAACGCCGCGACGAGCGCGGACGCGTACGACGCGCGCACGCGCCACGTGACGAACACCGCGATCGCGGCGGTCGCGATCCCGATCGCGGCGAACTGACGCGGGGTCAGCACGTCCTGGCCGACCAGCGCGATGATCCCCGCGATCGCGGTCCCGGCCTGCGCGGGTCCCCCGTTCAAGAACGTCCGCACCTGATCGCGTCGCGCATCGGGCACGACGTTCGTGAGCGTCTCCCAGGCGGGGGAGGCGACGCCCTGCAGCCAGACCCCGTCGACGAATCGCACGATCACGAGCGTCACGAACCCCGCACTGACGAGCAGGATGCCGAACGACCCGACGTACAACACTGGGAGCACGAGCATCATCGACGCGATGCCGAACCGGCCGAAGAGCCGATTGGTCACGAGCACCGACACGAGGAACGCGGCGCCGGTCATCGCGGCCCAGAACAGACCGAAGAACCCCGCCAGGTCGCCCGCGTCCGGGAACCGATCGGTCGCGGCGGTCGCCCACGGCAGGTACAGGGAGAAGAACAGGACCGAGAACAGGACGGCGGCGAGCGTCATCCACACGAGCAGGCGCGAGCGCCGCACGTACCCGAACGCGACGGTGAGGTCTCGCCACGGCGACACCTCGCGGCGCCTGGCCCTGCGGACCCGGGGTTGCGCGAGCGTCCCGGCCGAGGACAGGACCCCACGGCACAGGGCGAACGAGACGGCGAGCGCGGCCGCCCAGACCAGCAGCAGGTTCTCCGTGCCGATCAGGCCCACGAGCGGATCCGTCAACAGGCCGCCGGCCACCGAGCCGAGGATCTCCCCGGCAGCGATCAGCGGGAACAGGCGCTTCGCGCCGCGGGTGTCGGTGACCACCCCGGCCGTGCCCCAGACGAAGACGTTCTGCAGCAGCACCGCGAGCGCCACGGTCAGCCACAGCACCGAGAAGATCCACCGTCCGTCGGTGAGCAACGCGATCCGTTCGACCAGGACGACGGCGCCCAGCCCGGCCGGGATCGCGAGGTAGGCACGCCGACGGTCGACGCGCCCGAGCAGCGCGGCCAGGCCCATCATGAACACGAACGCGGTGGCGCCCTGGGCGAGGTAGATCAGCGGAAGCGCGTCGGTGCCGATCCGATCGAAGAAGAGGGCGTTCGCGCCGCTCTGCCCGATCGCGAGGCCGGCCATGCCGACGAACGACAGGGCGCACATCGACAGGACGAGCCTTGTCTCGTCCGGCCGGATCTTCAGCGTTCGCTGGATCGCGCTCATCTCATCGGCCGGGCCGCGTCGCGCATCGAGCCCACGACCGCGAACGCGTCACCCGTCAGCCGACCGGCTCGTCCCGGGCGGGCGCGCCGACGCGCAGCACGAGCGCGTCGAGCGGGTGACCCTTGAGGGAGACGTGCCGCCGTTCGAGGTCGTCGAGGGCCATCGCCGCGGCGGCGGCCGTCGCGTCGCTTACCAGGATCTCGCCGGCGGCCGCGTTCGACGCGAGGTGCGCCGCGATGTTGACGGGGTCGCCGAGCGCGGTGAAGTCGCTCGACCCCCTCGTCCCCACGATGCCGACGAAGGCGACCCCGGTGTGCACGCCGGCGCCCAGCGGCACCCAGGGCTCACCCTCCGCGTGACCCGTCGCGTCCAGCAGCGCCTCGGCGGATTCGACGGCGCGCCGGGCGTGACCTGGACCCGTCATGAGCGGGAGGAACAGCGCCACGACCTCGTCGCCCACGAACTTCTCGATGATCGCGTCGGCCTCGACGAGGACGTCCTTCGACACGTTGTAGAAGCGGTTCATGAGCCGGGTGAACTCCAGGGTGGGCATCTGCCGGGCCAGCTTGCTCGAGCCGCGGATGTCGGCGAACAGCATCGAGAGCTCCACCTCGGCGCCGTTGATCTCCCCGTCCTCGGCCGCGGTGGGACACATCTTCGCGACGGCCTCGACGCCCTTGAAGCACCGGCCGCAGATCCTGGGGTTCTTCTCCCAGGGCGAGTAGCCGAAGCGACGGAGCACGAACGCCCCCGGGCGGCCGAACGGTGCGGAGCAGAGCCTGCACCTGGGCGACGAGGGGATGAAGCGGAGCGGGCTCTTGTCCTGCAGGTGCGGATGGGTCCCGCTCAGGAACGCGGCCCATTCCTCTTGGGGGGTCCGCTCCGTGGCCATCTCAGCGTGCAGCCTAGGCAATCGCGCCGCGTTCGTCCTGGGCGATGCCGGAGGGAGGGGGCATGAGCCGTGCCCCCGATGGGTAGAGACACCTTTCCCGAGACGGGAGGTGACCGATGGGCATCGTGCTCATCCTGCTGGGGCTCGCGGCGGCCGGACTGGTTGTCGACTTCGCCGTGGAGAACTGGTCCTCTGCTGCGAACGAGGTGACCTTCTCGCTGTTCGGCGGTTCGTTCACGGCCACCCAGGTCGAGTTGGTGATCGGCGCGGCCGTGCTCGGCGCGATCGCGATCGCGCTCTGCGTCCTCGGCGCCGGGCTCCTGCGTGGGAGCCGCGGCCGCCGGCGGACCACGAGGCGCCGGATGTCCGAGCTCGAACACGAGAACGCCGAGCTCCGTGATCGGCGTCCCGGCGAGGACAAGGACGTCCCCGTCGTCCGCGTCGACGACGGCGCGCCCGTCCAGTCCGGGCGCTGACCCCACATCCACCCACCGCACGCCGGCGACCCGGTCCCGGGTCGCCGGCGTGACGGTCTCCACCACGCCGCGCTCGGGGCCGAATCCGACCTGGGCGGAGGCGCGGGAACCCGCCGTGGGTCCGGCCGGTCGTGTCAGGGGGAACCAAGCGAGAGGAGGCCCCGGATGCGGCCAGGAGGCAGGCGACGGCCAGACGGCAGGCGACGGCCAGACGGCAGGCGACGGAAGCTCTCGGCGGCGGGCGGGCTCACGGTGCTCGGAACGCTCCTGCTCGTCCCCGTCCTCGGACAGGGTCTCGCGTCGGCGAGCGGCGGGGGCGGGTGCGGCCGGCCCGTGACGGACGCGATGGGGACCGGGGTCGACATCCGGGACTTCTGCTTTTCCCCGACGATCCTGCGGGTGTCGACGGGCGAGATCGTGATGTTCACCAACGTCGACCCGGTCCCGCATTCGGTCCTGGGCGCGAACGCGACCTGGGGCGACTACGCGGGGTTCAAGAAGAGGTCGGTCACGTACCGGTTCTCCGAGCCGGGCGTGTATCCGTACGTGTGCACGTACCACCCAGGGATGGTCGGCGCGGTGGTCGTGGGCGACGGCGTCGGCGGCGCGATCGACACGTCGACCGCGGACGGCCCCGTCACGAAGGTGGACGCCTCCGACCTCGGGCTCGAGAGCACGTCCGCCGTCGACCAGCAGCCTTCGGAGGCCGTAGGCGGGTGGCCCGTGATCGTGGCCGCCGCGATCGTGGCCGGCGGGTTGGCCGTGGTCGTCGTGCGTCGGCGGCGTTCGCCCCCCACAGGTACGGTGGAGGATCGGTAGCGTCGATCGCGTCCCGCGTCCTCCGGCCACCCGGGCCGAACCCACCGTCACTCGGCCGTCGGCGACCGCTCGTGGCCGAGGGGTCACGCTCGTCGTCGTCCTCGTCGTCCTCGATGTGCTCGTCCCCGCGTGTTCGCAGGAGGATCCGGCCCCGTCGGCGACCGGGTCGGCCTCGCCCGGCGGTGGCGGCTCGACGTCACCCGCCGCCCCGCCGAGCGCAGGTCCGACACCGAGCGAGCCCGATCTCGCGGACGCGCGGATCCGGCTCGTGCCGGTGGCCGAGCTCGAGCAACCGGTGGCCATGGCCGTGCGGGCCCGCGATGATGCGCTGTACGTGGCCGAGAAGGTCGGGCGGGTCGTCGCGATCTCCCCGGCTTCGGATCCGAGGGTCGTCCTCGACCTGACGAACCGCGTGTCGCTCGGGAGCGAGCAGGGCCTCCTGGGTCTCGCGTTCTCGCCGGACGGCCGCTACCTCTACGTGGACTTCACGGACACGGAGGGCGACACGCACGTCGCCGAGTTCGCGTTCGACAACGACGGCGCCGATCCGGTGAGCGAGCGCCTGGTGCTGTTCGTCGAGCAGCCGTTCTCGAACCACAACGGGGGCGCGCTCGCGTTCGGACCGGACGGGCACCTGTACGTGGCGCTCGGAGACGGCGGGAGCGCCGGCGACCCGATGGGGAACGCGCAGTCGCTCTCGACGCTCCTCGGCAAGCTGCTGCGGATCTCGCCCAGACCCTCGGGGGGCGAGCCATACGCGATCCCCCCTGACAACCCGTTCGTCGGCAGGGCTGGTGCGCGCCCGGAGATCTGGGCCTACGGCCTGCGGAACCCGTGGCGCTTCTCGTTCGACGCGGCGACCGGTGACCTGTGGATCGGCGACGTCGGGCAGAACGGGTGGGAGGAGATCGACCTCGAGCCCGCGGGCTCGGATGGCGGGTCGAACTTCGGATGGGACCGGCTGGAGGGGACGCACCCGTTCGAGGGCGGTTCGGCCCCGGGCTCGGTCCCCCCGGAGTTCGAGTACGCGAACGGCGACGGGTCGTGCGCCGTCACCGGCGGCTACGTGTATCGCGGCGCGCTGATCCCGGCGCTGTCGGGCGCCTACGTGTTCGCCGACTACTGTCGCGGCCGACTGGAGGCGTTCGTCCCGCGCAACGGCCGGGCGACGAAGGCTCGGATGCTCGGGCCGAGGGTCGAAGCCCTCGCGTCGTTCGGGGAGGATGCGCGCGGCGAGCTGTATGTGCTGTCCTTGGCGGGGACGGTGTCCCGGATCGCGGCCTGACGTCGCCGGTACCCGGCGCGGGCATGCCCGGCGCGGACGCGGGGTTGCGGAGAACGCCGACAGGATCGGAGGGCGTGATGGCGGAGACGGACCAGCGACCAGGAGGCGTCAAGGAGCTCGGGCACCTCGTGCTCTACGTGCGGGACCTCGAGCGTTCCGTGCGGTTCTACCGGGACGTCCTCGGCTGGCGTCAGGTGGGTCCGGGCGACGGCCTGCCGTTCCCGGCGGCGATGTTCTCGGGCGGCCGCACCCATCACGAGCTGCTCCTGATCGAGGTCGGCGCGGACGCGGCGCCGATCCCGGCCGGGCGTCGGGTGGGCCTGTATCACTTCGGACTCAAGGTTGGAGACACGGACGACGAGCTCCGAGCCGCGCTCGGGCGGTTGCAGCAGGCCGGCGTGCCGCTGATGGGGACCGCCGATCACGGCATGACCCACAGCCTGTACCTGGCCGATCCCGACGGGAACGAGATCGAGCTCTACATCGACGTCGAAGGGGTCGACTGGGACGACTCCGAGGTGCTGATGTCGAGACCGCAGGCCCTGCGGCTCTAGGGGCGATGGCGCTCGATCTGCACGCCTACCTCGAACGGATCGGGTACGACGGGCCCGTCGAGCCGACCCTCGAGGTCCTGGACGCGATCCATCTGGCGCACGCGACGACGATCCCGTTCGAGAACATCGACATCCTGTTGGGGCGGCCGATCCGTCTCGACCTCCCGAGCCTGCAGGACAAGCTCGTCCGCGACCGTCGCGGCGGCTACTGTTTCGAGCACAACACGCTGTTCGCCGCCGCGCTCGAGGCCGTCGGGTTCGGCGTCGCGCGCCTCGGCGCTCGGGTCCGCCTCGGCGCTCGAAAGGTGAGGGCGCGAACCCACATGGTGCTGTTGGTTCGGGCGGACGGCGAGGAGAGACTCGCCGACGTCGGGTTCGGCGGCGGGTCGATCCTGCGCTCCTTGCCGATGGGACCCGGCCCCATGGTCGACCAGTTCGGCTGGAGGTTCCGGCTGGTCGACGACGACGGCGCCCGCGTGGTGCAGACCCTCCGGCCACGCGGGTGGATCGATCTGTACGCGTTCACGTTCGAACCGCAGTTTCCTGTGGACTACGAGATGGCCAACCACTTCACCTCCACGCACCCGAACTCGCCGTTCACCCGAACGCTCACCGTGCAGCTCTGCTCGCCGGAGCGCTCGTTGATCCTGCGGGACCGCAAGCTGATCGAGGAGACTCCCAGCGGCGAGACCGTGGGCGAGGTGCGCGACGACGAGCTGCTCGGCGTGCTCGCGGAGCGGTTCACGCTGTCGTTCCCGCCCGGGACGAGGTTCGACGCCTCTCGCGCGGGATCGTGAGGTCGGGCCCGGCGATCAACCGAGCCGCAGCAGGACCTCGCCGGCGTGCTCCTCGTCGCCGGTCTCCACGGGCGTGAAGCCACACTTGTGGAGCACGCGGATCGAGGCGACGTTGGTTTCCGCGACCCCCGCGTGGATCGGCCGTTCCTCGACCTCGTGCAGGAACGCCGAGAGCGCGCGCGTGGCGACGCCCCGGCCCCAGAACTCGCGCCCGATCCAGTAGCCCACCTCGCGTCGCCCCTCGAACCCGAAGAAGACGACGTTGCCGGCAACGACGCCATCGAGCTCGATCGTCCGGACGACGCCGCTCGCGTCGCGCAGGATCGAACCCCAGTGCGTCATGAACGCGTCGCGCTCCCTCGGCGGGAACGCGGCCATCCGGTACGCGACGGGGTCCCGCTGGTGCTCGAAGAAGATCGGAAGGTCGTCCTCGGTCACGGCGCGGAGCCGCACTGCGCCGGTGGCGATCGGCATGCCGACCATCCTGCGCGTCTCACCTGGCTTCCGGCAACGCACCTCGCGGCCGGACGGGCCGAGCCGAGATCGCCGACCGCCCCCGGGACGCCTGGCCCGAACGCGTCGCGAGCTCCTTCCCGAGCGGCGTCCCGAATCGCGGCCGGATTCGAACGTCCCCGAGCCAGCCGGTGAGCCGCCCGCGTTCGGCGTCCAGGCGTGCGCGGGTCGCGGCGTCGAGCCGAGCGAAGGGCTCGACCACGACCTCACCCGCTCCGGTCTGCGCCCATGCGCCGACGACCCGTCCGTTCGCCCACACGGTCGGGCCCGCATTGCCATTGGAGTCGAACAGGTCGGACGCGTGGTCCCCGAGGTACCACCCGCGTTCCTTCCACCCCATCGCCGTCGGATCGAGTCCGGGGAGCAATGCGACCCACGGGTCGACGTCGTGCGCGCGTTCGAGATCGTCGGCGAGCACGTAGCCGGTGCCCTCGGCCAGCTGGACCTCGACCGCGTCGATGGCTCCGAGGGTCGTCTTCGCGAGCGCCGCGGTCCACCCCGTCCACCACCGGATGTCCGTCATTGTCGCCGGCCCGAAGGAGCGGAGCCAGCGACCCAGGAGCTCGGAGCACGCCTCGGTGTGGTCGACCTCGCGAAGGGGAGCACCGAGCCAGTGCTCGGTCGTCGCCCAGCGGTACTGGCCCGACGTCCACCCGCCGAGCGGGCGCGTGCGGACGATCAGGCCCTCCGTCGCGAGCAGGAACAGCACCCGGGTCGAGACGCCCATCGTGCCGGCCCAGGTCCTGCCCTCCCCGACCGTGAGCTTGGCGCCGAGTTTCGGGACGTCGGCGGTCAGCTCGCGCGCCGTGGCCTCGCCTCGCGCGGCGATCGCGGCCAGCGTCTCGGCGGCGACCCTCTCGAGCCAGGCTTCCCCGCGATCGGATGTGGCCACGCCCTGCTGTTGGAGCATCCGGACCAGGCGCGCGCGCTGGGCGGCGATCAGCGCCTTGGTGCAGGCCTCGTGCATCACCGGCGCGAGCTCGACCGGCACGACGAACAGCGTTCGCCGCATCCCGAGCATCCGGACGAGCGAGCGGCGCCGATACAGCGCGTCCTCGAGGTCGGCCGGTTCGAAGCCGTCCACCCTTGCCCACGACGAGAGGAAGACCGTCGCGGGATCGCTCGAGTGCAGGCCGACGATGGCCCCGGCGGCCTCCTCGACGGTCGAGGCGTGCGACGCCAGGCGGTGACGCGCGCCGAGCCGCGCCCGGCGCTCCCGAATGCCGACGCGCCTCATCGCGACGGGGCGGACCCGCGGAAGGTTCGGAACCGCACGTCGCATCGGCCCGCGTCCGGCGCGAGGAACCTCACGAGCCGTTCGCCCTCCTCGGAGACGTCGGCGCGGGCCGTCCGGGCGATCTTCGCGAAGGGCTCGACCCACAGCGTCGCCCGGTCCCCGTCGAGCTCCGCTCTCCAGCGCGCCGCACCGAACCCGTCGACCAGGACCGAGCCCCACCCGACCTCGGTCCATCCCTTGAGGCTCGGCGGGGCGATGCGGCCGCGATCGTCGTGGCCGAGGTGCACGTTGTCGTACTCGGGCAGGAGGCGGACGGGTGCCGGCGTGTCCGGATCGGGGAGCGGCGCGCCCGCGACGTCGAACAGCTCGCGTCCTCGCTCGTCGCGGAACGTCCGGAGTCGCGGTCTGAGGCGTTCGAACACCTCGCGCATGCCCGCGAGCCCCGACCACGAACGCGCGTCGGCGGGCGTCGCCGGGCCGAACGCGGCGAGGTAGCGAAGCACCAACTCGTCCGGGGCGGTCTCGGCGTCGAGCGGACGGCCGAGCCAGTGCTCCACGGTCGTGAACGCCGAGCGTCCCGTCCGGCCCCAGATCCCGCGCGGGGTCACCTGCACCAGCGGCAGGAGGTACATCGCCGCGTACGAGAGCTGGGCGGCATCGTGGTCGGGCCAGCGCTCGGTCAGGAACGGGATGAGCTCGGCTCGGGTGCGCGGTCGCTCGACGAGCAACCGCGTGACGAACGCCTTCAGCTCGTCGACGTCGAGCCCGTCCAACGCACGCCCGAACGGGCTCTGGCTGTAAAGCGTGCGCCGCATCACGGGCTCGAGGATCGGTCGGAGAGCCAGCGCATCCCTCGCCGTGACGAGGTGGAGCGTGGCCCGCAGCAACCCCATCCGCACCGCGCCGCGTTCGGCGATCGGCCCCGCCAGGGCCTCGGGACGGAAGCGATCCAGCCGCGACCACAACGCGACGTAGGGGTCTCGCGGCACCTGGGCCTGGAGGCCCACCAGGCGTTCGACCGCGTCGGGCGCGGGGATCCTGCGCCGCCGGAGCAGGAGCTGGCGCTCGAGCAACGCGCGGTTGAGCGCGCGGCGCCCGAGCACGGGTGGTGCGGACGCCGTCAGCTGACCTGCGTCCCCTCGCTGATCCAGTTCGTGCGCCAGGTCACGCCGTCATCGTAGGAGAACGACTGCTCCCAGCGGTTGGCCGTCGGGGACAGCACGCGCCAGGCGTAGCGGACCTTGACCGGCTTGCCACCGATCACGTCGTCGCACTGGAACTCGCCACGATCGCCGTCGAAGCGGCCCTCCACCGGCCGGTCGAGCACCCCCGGGAACCGGATCGACGCCCACCAGATCCGCCAGATCCCGGTCTCCGGGTCGAACAGCCGGAGGGTGAACCCCTCGAAGGGATCGCCGCTCGGGGGCATCGCCGGCGCCGTGAACGTGTCGACGTTGCCGAGCCCGCCCAGGATCGGCTCCGCCTCCCCGAACGCCTCGAACTCCACCCACTCCGTCGAGTCCGGATCCAGCGTGTCGACGAGCTTGCGGTTGTGGATCCGCCGTCGCCCGAACAGGAAGTCGAAGTCATGCCGGCCGTCGTGAGTGGTCTGCGCGAGTGCCATACGGGTCTCCGATCCCTTCGAAGCGTCCTTTTAGATCCGGCGGCGGTACCGGAGGATCGCGAGCGGCGCGAAGACCGCGGTGATCACGATCATCCAGATCACCGCGTCGATCACGGGTTCGGCCACCGGCCCGCCGAGCATCAGTCCGCGCGCCGCATCGATCACCGACGTGACGGGGTTCGCCTTCACGAACGCCTGCAGCCACCCGGGCATCGTGTCCACGGGCGCGAACGCCGAGCTGGCGAACGTGAGCGGCAGGATGATCATGAATCCCCAGGTGTTCACGGACTCGGTAGTACGAGCCGTAATGCCGATGAACGCCAACGGCCAGCACATCACGAGCCCGAACGCGAGCACGAGCAGGAGCGCCCCGAGGGCCACCGCCGTGCCGCCCTCGAACCGGAAGCCCAGCAGCATCGAGAAGGCCGTGATGATGATGATGCTCCACGCGATGCGCGCCCCGTCCGCCAGGATCCGCCCGCCGATGACCGCCGAGCGCGCGATCGGCAACGAACGGAACCGGTCGATCACGCCCCGCTGGAAGTCGACGTTGAGCGCGATCGCGGTCGTGAACGGGAGGAAGCAGACGCTCTGCACCAGGATCCCCGGCAGGGCAAACTGCAGGTACTCGGCGCTCGATCCGGCGATCGCCCCGCCGAACACGTAGACGAACAGGACCAGGAACATGATCGGCTGGATCGACATCTCGACCAGCTGCTCGGGCGTCGCCTTGATGTGGAGCAGGTTCCGGCGCGCGATCGTGAGCGTGTTCGCGACGACGTTCGGCCGGCCGACCGGCGCGAGGGTTACCGAACTCATGCCGTCCTCCTTTCGTCGGCTCGACCTGCGTCCTCGTCGCCGAGCACGGTCCCGTCCTCGGCGATGTGCCCGGTGATGGCGAGGAACACCTCGTCCAGGCTCGGCCGACGCAACGACAGGTCGTCCACGGGGATCCCCTCCTCGTCGAGTCGGCGGACCGCCTGACCGAGCGCCGAGCGGTCCCGGATCGTGACCGAGACGAGCTGCCCATCGTTGTAGGTGTCGTCGTCACCGTCTGCGAAGGCGGCCAGGATCTTCTCGGTCTCGGCGAGGTCGGCGGGATCCGCCGGACGTGCCTGGAGCACCTGCCCGCCGATGCGGGTCTTGAGCTGCTGGGGCGTCCCGGCGGCGATCACGCGCCCGTGATCGATCACGACGATCTCGTCGGCCAGTCGATCGGCCTCGTCGAGGTACTGCGTGGTGAGCAGGACCGTGGTGCCCTCGGCCACGAGCGTGCGGATCATCCCCCACAGCTCGAGCCGGCTCCGCGGGTCCAGGCCGGTCGTCGGCTCGTCCAGGTACAGGAACCGAGGACGCCCCACCAGGCTCGCGGCGAGGTCGAGCCGCCGCCGCATCCCGCCGGAGTACGCCTTGACGTACTTCGTCGCCGCGTCCGACAGATCGAAGGCCCCGAGCAGTTCCGCGGCCCGGGCTCGAGCGGACGATGACGAGAGGCCCAACAGCCGACCGAGCATGAACAGGTTGTCTTGCCCGGAGAGCAGCTCGTCGACCGCGGCGTACTGGCCGGTCAACCCGATCAGCCCCCGCACCTTTGCCGGCTCCCGCACCACGTCGAAGCCGCCGACCGAGGCGCGGCCCGCGTCCGGCCGAAGGAGCGTGGACAGGATCCGGATCGCGGTGGTCTTGCCGGCGCCATTGGGTCCGAGAAGACCGAAGACCGTGCCCTCTCGGGCCACCATGTCGACGCCGTCGAGCGCACGGACCTTCCCGAACGTCTTCACCAGGCCCTCGGCCTCGATCGCTGAGATCGTCATCGCTTCCCTCCTCGTGTCGGGTCCCTGTGTCGACCGGATGACGAGCGGACACTCATCGGTGTGACGGCCATCCTGCACCATCAACATGGCCATCTTGTGGCCGGTTTCTGTGAGAACCTCGAACCGTGCGAGCCGACCGTCTCGTCGCCGTCCTGCTGATCCTGCAGGCTCGAGGGCGCGTCACGGCCGCGGGGCTCGCCGATGAGCTCGAGATCTCCGAGCGCACGGCGCGCCGGGACCTCGAGGCGCTCGCGATGGCCGGGATCCCCGTCTACTCACAGGCGGGACGAGGCGGGGGCTGGTCGCTGCTCGGGGGTGCGCGAACGGACCTGAGCGGGCTGACCGCGGCCGAGGCGCGGACCCTGTTCCTGGTCGCGGGACCGTCGGCGTCGGCAACACCGCAGATCAAGGCGGCGCTGCGCAAGCTCGTCCGCGCCCTGCCCGAGCCCTTCCGCGCCGAGGCCGAGGCGGCGGCGTCCGCGGTGGTCATCGACCCGGCGAGCTGGGACCGAACGCACGTCCCGACACCCGCGCACCTCGACGAGTTGCAACGAGCGGTCGTCGAGGGCGTCCAGGTCCGGATCGTCTATGCGGCCCCGGACCGCCCCGAGACCGAGCGGACCGTCCACCCGCTCGGCCTCGTGGCGAAGGCGTCGGTCTGGTACCTGATCGCGGCGACCGATGCGGGGATGCGCACGTTCCGCCTGAGCCGCGTGCGCGCGGTGACGCCGACGAAGGATCCCGTGGAACGGCCGGAGGGCTTCGACCTCGAGACGCACTGGCGGTCGGTCGTCGCCGAGCTCGACGAGAAGCGGGTGACCTTCCGCGCCACGGCCCGCGTGGAGGCCGAGGCGATCCCGTGGCTGAGGTCGTCCCTGGGGAACCGCTTGTCGGTCCGCGAGGACGCCGGCGAACAGGTCGAGATCGAGATCCGCAGCTGGTCGGCCCGGAGCCTGGCGGGAGAGCTCGCGGGGTTCGGCCGATGGGTCGAGATCCTGCACCCGGCCGAGGTCCGGGAGGAGCTCGCCCGCATCGGCGCCGAGCTCAGGGAGCGGTACGGCGAGCGAACGCCCGGAGCCAAGCGCTCGCGTGGTCGGTCGCCGTCGCTGACGTCCTGACGACGCCCGAAGCCGTGACGCCCGAGGCCGGCGGCCGGCCGGGCGTGAACAACCACACGTCGAACAGGTCGCTCAGGTCCTGACCGGAGACCTGTTCGGCCAGCGCGATGAACGCGTCGGTCGTGCCCGTGCCGAACGCATGCTGCTCGGTCCACAGGTGCAGGGTCGTCCAGAACGCGTCGTCGCCGACCCGGTTGCGGAGCGCCTGCAGCGTCATCGCGCCGCGGACGTACACCGCCCCGTCGAACAGGTCGCCGACCCCGGGGTCCCCGATCACGACCTGCCAGAAGGGGGAGCGGCTCGGGATCGAACCCCAGATCGCCTCGAACGTCCGCCGCGGGGTCCCGAACCCCTCGTGCTCGCTCCAGAGCCACTCCGCGTAGGTCGCGAACCCCTCGTTGAGCCAGATGTGCTCCCAGCGGTCGACGGCCACCAGGTCGCCGAACCACTGGTGCGCCAGCTCGTGCACGATGACCGACTCGCCGTTCGGGAAGAAGGCGCGCGAATAGACGGGCCTCGTCTGCGTCTCGAGCGCGAAGCCGAGACGGCCGGTGTCCGGGAAGATCCCGCCGGCCGACTCGAACGGATACGGGCCGAACCGGCTCTCGAGGAAGCCGAGGATCTCGGGTTCGCGCCGGACGGAGGCTCGCACGCGCGGCAGGACGTCGGGGTCGATCGCGTCGATCACGGGCAGACCGCTCGACGTCGTGCGGAACCGCATCCTCCATTCGCCCACGTCGAACGTCGCGAGGTAGCTGGCCATCGGGTCGTGCGCCTGCCAGACGTGGGTCGTCCAGTTCCCGTTCGTCGTCCTCGACTCGCGCACCCCGTTGGCGACCACGTCGTAGCCGTTCGGCACCGTGATCCGGAAGGTGTATGAGGCGCGGTCGCTGGGATGGTCGTTGACCGGGAACCACGCGGTCGCCGCCTCGGGTTCCCCCGCGATGATCACCCCGTCGCGGGTCCGGATGAACCCGGACACGGCGCCCAGGCTCGGGATGACGAACCCCTTCGGGAACCCGTCGTAGCTCACCATGACGGAGAGGTCCGCGCCGGAGGCGAGCGGTGCGCCGGGCGTGATCATCAGCTCGTGATGGGACCGCGACCACGTCGCCGGGTCGCCGTTCACGGTGATCGCATGCACGGTCAGGCCCACCAGATCCAGGCTGAAGCAGCTCAGGCTCTGCGTGGTCTGAGCCGTGATCGTCGCCGCCCCGCGGAGGTGGTTCGTGCGGGGCCCGTATCGGATCGCGAGGTCGTAGTGCTGCACGTCGTACCCGCCGTTGCCGAATCGCGGGTAGTACGGATCGCCCACGCCGAGCGTCCCGGCGGCGTCCCCGGGACCGCAGGTGGCTGGCGGCGCCGGCGCGGTCCCGGCCGCCGACGCGAACACCAGCGTCGATGCCGTGACCAGCAGGACGGACAGGAGGCGTTTCGACCGCATGCGGTATTCCGATCCTTCGATCGCGGGTGGACGCGACGCAAGGTATGTCACCTCTGCGGGGTTCGTCCAGGGGCTCGGCGGAACCGTCCGAACCGGAGGGCTACGTGGGATACGGCGGCAGGATCAGCGGCGGGCTCGGCGGCTGCGAGAAGTCGAAATCGGCGAGCACGTTGCCGAGCGCGGGATCGTTCTCGCGTACGTCGGGCCGCGAGTCCGGACGCCCGTCGGTGGCAGGGTCGAGCCGTTGCCCGCCGAGGAAGTCGTCCTCGATGAACTTCAGGTAGGCGTCGAACGACAGCGTCTGGTGATCGATGGAGCCAGGCCTCGCGTAGGGACTGATCACGAGCGCCGGCACCCGCAGCCCGTAGCCGGCGTCCTCGATCGTCGGGGGGACGACGTGGTCGTAGAAGCCTCCCCAGTCGTCCCAGGCCAGGAAGATCGCGGTGCTCCCCCAGTCGGGCCCGCTCATGGCCGCGTTGACCAGACCCGTCACCCACGCCTGACCGGTGGCGATGGACGCCGGCGGGTGCTCGCTGTCGTCCGCGTTCGGGACGATCCACGACACGTTCGGGAGCGTGCCCCGCGCCGCGTCGCGGTAGTAGTTGCTCACCGTCTGGACGTTGCCGACCTGGCCATCCTGGTTGACATCCTCGAACCCCGGGAGCGGGTTCCAGATCTCCGGGGTGCCGACCGCCTGCGGCTGCGGCGCGCAGAACATGGCATCGTCGGCGCAGTCGGGCTGGGTACCCTCGGCCACGTAGTACTTCCAGCTGACGCCGACCCGGTGGAGGAGGTAGGTGATATCGGTCCACGCGAACGGCGTCGAGCCGAAGGTGGGTTCCACCTGATCGGTCGGATACTTGGCGAGGTCGGTCGTACAGCTCATCGGGTCGTCCGGCGTCGAGCATGTGGCCGACCAGGCGGAGACCATCGAGAGGTGGGACGGTAGGCTCCACGAACGCACCGACTCGAACATGTGGTCCTGCAGGACGAAGTGATCCGCGTACGCCCAGTAGTTCGGTATCTCCCGTTCGTCGTGCCAGCCCATGGCGTCGGGCTGACCGCGACGTCCCGTGTCCGCGGTGCAGTCCGGGCTGAACGGGTTGGCAGCGCAGTACTGGTGGTGGCCTTCGAGCGCGGACGCGACGAAGCCGTCCATCGTGCCGCCGTCGATGTCCCGTGCCGCGTCGAGCTCGCCGTGAGGGCCGCCCTCGTTGATCAACGAGGGGTCGTGGAACGGCTTCACGCAGACGCGGAGCCGCCGGTCCGGCACGCAGACGTCGGGGCGTCCGTGCCGCATCGGGATGCCGTCCGCCCCGGGGTAGGTTCCGAAGTAGGAATCGAACGAGCGGTTCTCCTGCATGATCACGATCACGTGCTGGATCTTGTGGATCCCCTGTTCACGGGTCTCCGAGGCCACGAGGCCAGTGCAGCCAGCCGCAACGAGCGCGAGGCACATCAAGGCCACGGGGAACCGAGTTCGCGACGTCACCGATCGGCCACCACCGTTCCGAAGGTCACCGGCCGTTCCTCGACAGATTCGAGCGCGGGTGGATCGGAGTTCGGAGGCATCCCGAGCGGGATGTGGCGATGGTGTGACGGAGTCGGTCGGGAGAGCCAGGGGGACGCGGTTGGAGGTCAGGCCTCCGCCGGCGGGCGGCCGCGTCTGGAGGCCTTCGCGCGTTCCTGCAGCGGGAGCGTCACCTTGCGCAGGCGGACGTGGTTCGGCGTCACCTCGACGCTCTCATCCTCTCGGATGAACTCGAGCGCCTGCTCGAGCACGAGCGTCCGCTTGGGGATCAGCCGCGTGAACTCCTCCGAGTTCGCCTGGCGCATGTTGGTGAGCTTCTTCTCCTTCGTGGGGTTGACGTCGATGTCCTCGGCGCGGGCGTTCTCGCCCACGATCATCCCTTCGTACACGTCCTCGCCCGGCCCGACGAACATGGACCCTCGCTCCTGGAGTGTGAGCAGCGTGAACGCGGTGCTCACGCCCTCTCGATCTGCGACGAGCGAGCCGGTCGGTCGCGTCCGGAGCTCCCCGTGCCAAGGCTCGTAGCCTTCGAACACGTGATGGAGCTGCCCGGTGCCGCGTGTCTCGGTCAGGAACTCGGTCCGGAACCCGATCAGGCCCCGGGCCGGGACCAGGTGCTCCATGCGGATCCACCCGGTGCCGTGGTTCACCATGTTCTCCATCCGGCCCTTGCGGAGCGCGAGCAGCTGCGTGACCACGCCGAGGTACTCCTCGGGTGCGTCGATCGCCACGCGCTCCACCGGCTCGTGCAGCTTTCCCTCGATCTCGCGCGTGACGACCTGCGGCTTACCGACCGTGAGCTCGAACCCCTCGCGCCGCATCACCTCGACCAGGACCGCGAGCTGCAGCTCGCCGCGGCCCTGCACCTCCCAACGGTCGGGGCGGTCGCCGTCCAGGACGCGGATCGACACGTTCCCGACGACCTCCTGGTCCAGGCGCGCCTTCACCTGGGGCGCGGTGAGCCTCGTCCCGTCCCTGCCCGCGAGCGGCGATGTGTTGATGCCGATCGTCATCGAGAGCGAGGGCTCGTCGACGCGGGTGACCGGGAGTGGCCGTGGGTCGTCGGGATCGGCCAGCGTCTCGCCGATGGTGATCTCGTCGATGCCGGCCACCGCGACGATCTCGCCGGGTCCGGCCTCGTCCGCCTCGACCCGGTCGAGCGCCTCGGTGACGTAGAGCTCGGAGACCTTGGCGGGCTCGATCGTGCCGTCGGCGCGGCACCACGCGACCTCCTGCCCGCGGCGGATCGTGCCGTTGCGGACGCGGCAGAGTGCGAGCCGGCCGACGTACGGCGACGCGTCCAGGTTCGTGACGAGCGCCTGGAGGGGGTGGCCCTCTTCGAACGACGGCGCCGGGATGTGCTCGCGCAGCGCGTCGAACAACGGCTCGAGATCCTCGGGGAGCGCCGAGGGGATCGGGCCGCATCGACCCTCTCGCGCGTCCGCGTACAGGATCGGGAACTCGATCTGATGCTCGTCGGCGTCCAGGTCCAGGAACAGCTGGTAGACCTCGTCCACGACCTCCATCGTTCGGGCGTCGGGCCGGTCGATCTTGTTCACGACCAGGACCACCGGCAGCCGTGCCTCGAGCGACTTGCGGAGCACGAACCGCGTCTGCGGCAGCGGTCCCTCGGACGCGTCGACGAGCAGCAGGACGCCGTCCACCATCGTGAGCCCCCGCTCGACCTCGCCGCCGAAGTCCGCGTGCCCCGGCGTGTCGACGATGTTGATCTTCAGCTCGCCGTGCCGAACGGCGGTGTTCTTCGCCAGGATCGTGATGCCCTTCTCGCGCTCCAGCTCGGTCGAGTCCAACACGCGTTCGGCCACGTCCTGGTTCGCGCGGAACGCGCCGGACTGCCAGAGCATCGCGTCGACCAAGGTGGTCTTGCCGTGGTCGACGTGGGCCACGATCGCCACGTTGCGGATGTCTGAGCGGGTGGGCATCGACACCATGGTAGGGGGGCGGCGCCCCTCGGTGGACCACCCGGCGCCTAGACCCGAATGCCGGTAGGGTCGAGGTCGTGCTCGCACCGACGGCGTACGAGGCCCGTCTGGCCGATCTGCTCGGGCGCGTGTCCTCGGGCGAGGTGTCGCCCGGCGACGCGGCGCGGGAGCTGCGAGACCTGCCGTTCAGCGACCTGGGGTTCGCCAAGGTCGACCACCACCGGGAGCTCCGCCAGGGGGCCTGCGAGATCGTCTACGCCGAGGGCAAGACGCCCGAGGAGGTCCGCGCGATCGTCGAGCGGCTCCTGACCGGCAACGAGGGCCCGATCCTGGTGTCTCGGACCTCGCGCGAGCACGTCGACGCGGTGCGCGCGGCCGCGGCAGGCACGGCGGTCGAGATCGTCGAACGCCCGAGGGCTCGGTGCATCGCGCTCCGCCGGGCCACGCAGCCCGCCGCGGGTACCGTGCTGATCATGACCGCCGGGACCTCCGATCTCGGCGTCGCGGAGGAGGCCGAGCTCACCGCGTCGTTGCTCGGTGCCGAGACCGAGATCGTCGCGGACGTCGGCGTCGCGGGTCTGCATCGCCTGGTCGCTGCGCAACCGATGCTCGCCACCGCCGACGCGGTCGTGGTTGTGGCAGGGATGGAGGGGGCGCTCGCGAGCGTCGTCGGCGGCATCGCGGCGTGCCCGGTGATCGCCTGTCCGACCAGCGTCGGCTACGGCGCCTCGCTCGGCGGCCTGGCCGCGCTCCTGTCGATGCTGTCGTCGTGCGCGCCGGGCGTCGCCTGCGTGAACGTGGACGACGGCGTGGGCGCCGGCACGATCGCGGCGATGATCGCCCGGCAGTCGATGCCGCGATGAACGTCCTCTACGTCGACGTCGTCGGCGGCGCCGCGGGCGACATGCTCCTGGCCGCCCTGCTCGACGCCGGGGCATCGCGCGACGAGGTCTCCGACGCGGTGTCCGCGGTCCTGGGCCGGCGAGTTGAGTGCGTGACCGCGGAGGTCCGCCGGCGAGGTCTGCGGGCGCTCGCGCTCTCCGGTCCCGGCGACCTGCCGTCCGAACGGCGCCGTCCGCCGGAGCTGCTCGACGCGGTGGAACGCGCGGCGCTCGGCGACGAGGTTCGGGCTCGCGCCACCTCGGTCCTGCGGCGGCTCTTCGACGCCGAGGCGAAGGTCCACCGGCGCGAGATCGCCGACCTCGAGCTCGAGGAGCTCGGCGAGGACGACACGCTGCTGGACGTCGTCGGCGTGGCGGCGGCGCTTGACTCGCTCGGTGTCGAACGCGTCGACGTCTCATCGATCCCGATGCCGCCACCCTCGAACGACGGATCGCACGGGTCGCCCGCGCCGGTGACGCTCGAGCTGTTGTCGGGGTTCGCCCTGCGGCCCTCGCTCGCCGGGGCGGACCTGCCCGAGACGGTCACGCCGACCGCGGCCGCGATCCTGTCGGCGCTCGGCCGGCCCGTCCCCGAGCTGCCCGAGCTCGTGCTCGATCGCGTCGGCGTCGGCGCGGGCCGGCGCGATCCGGGCTCGGTCGCCAACGTGGTCCGGGTGCTGCTCGGCACGACGTCGCCGTCCGCGGACCGCGCCGCCCGCCGGCTGCTGATGCTCGAGGCCAACGTGGACGACCTGGAGCCCGAGCTCGTGCCGGACGCGATCGACGCGCTCCTTGCGGCCGGCGCGCTCGACGCGTGGAGCGCGCCGATCGTGATGAAGCGGGGGCGGCCCGCCGTCGCGATCTCGGCATTGTGCGAACGCGACACGCTCGACGA